>Ga0080064_1001252_pt1 | contig 53674 bp, 51 predicted proteins | sample Subgrocontami54m_FD_69260 | JGI IMG/M metagenome (GOLD analysis project Ga0080064, IMG submission 69260) | Subsurface groundwater microbial communities from S. Glens Falls, New York, USA - GMW46 contaminated, 5.4 m (SPADES assembly) (version 2) ...
CCGCCTCTGCCATCCTCAGCTCTCTCCTGAAGACCCTCTCGATAACCTCTACCCGCTTCTTATCTTCCATTGTCAGGACTATGGTCTTTTCCATACCCTGACATAATCACGTTGCCGTTAGCCCCTGACATAGTTACGTTGCTACAACATACCGGCGGATAGCCGCCGGGTCTTTGCTATGAGCCGGTTCGCCGCGGGTCCTGTTTAGCCCAGACTCCGGGTTGGCTGGGACCGATCCCATCATTTGCTTTTTTTACCTTTAGTCCCTATCTTTGGCTTAATCTTTATCCATGAACTCAAGGCCGGAAATCTCCGCAATTGTTGTTTGCTTTAACGAGGAAGACAACATCCGCGACTGCCTGGAAAGTCTAAGATGGTGCGATGAGATCGTCGTGGTCGATTCGTTCAGCACCGATCGGACCGTGGAGATCTCACGGGAATACACCGACCGGGTTATCCAGCGCCCCTGGGGCGGGTACCGTGATCAAAAGGCCTTCGCTCACTCCCAGGCGACCAAGGATTGGGTCTTTCTTGTGGATGCGGATGAGAGGGTTCCTGCGGAGCTTCGGGAGGAAGTCAGAGAGGCCCTGGCACGATTGGGCGCTCGATGCGCCGCGTTCTCCGTGCCCCGTCTTGTCTACTATCTCGGGAAGTGGTGGTGGCGGGGTGGATGGTACCCCGATTATGACATCCGCATCTTCCGACGTGAGGAGGCTATCTGGGGGGGGCTGGAGCCCCATGAGCGTATCCTCGTCGATGGCCGGGTACGGAAACTAAAACATCCCCTGCATCACCGTTCCTACCGAGATATCACCGACCACTTCAAACGCATCAACCATTTCACCACGCTTTCCTCAAAGGAGCTTCAATCCCAGAGAAAACGCTGGCATTGGGCCGATAGTTTGATCCGGCCCGCCCTCCGGTTTTTTTATTCTTATTTTTGGAAACGAGGGCTTCTGGAAGGATTCCCCGGCTTTTTTGTCGCTGCCACCGCCGCAATTTATGTCTTTCTTAAATATGCTAAGCTGAGGGAATTAGAGTTGGCCGCCCATGAGCCACCCTAGGCCGCTGAAGATTTTACACGTCGATCCGGAACGGGCATGGGGAGGAGGGGAGAACCAGGTCATGGGCCTCCTGAGCTATCTCGTTTCGCGCGGGCACGAAAATCATCTTTTATGCGACCCGGAGGGATATCTTCTTCGTGAGGCTCAAAAAAAAGGTTTTTCGGTTTTTCCTTTGAGGGTCAGGAATGAGATCGACCTGCGTCCGGTTCCATCCTTACGGAGACTCCTCCGAGCTCAGAGATACGATATCATCCATTTTCACACCAAAAGGGCCCATGCCCTCTCCCTGTGGTTGGGGCGGCGCGACCCGCGGACCAAGTCCGTGGTCACTCGCCGGATGGACTACCCGGTCAGTCGGAATTGGCATACTCGCTATCTTTACAACCGCCGCGTGGACGGTGTAGTCGCCATTTCGAAGAAAATCGCGGAGCTGTTGGTTGAAGGCGGAGTGCAAAGGGAAAATATTCGCGTCATCCACAGTGGAATCGATCCCGCTCCCTTTCGGAACGGGCGAGGGCTCAGGCCCCACGGTGTTCCGCCGGCTATCGGGACCGTCGCGGTCTTAGAGGAGCGAAAGGGACATCGGTTTCTGCTGGAGGCAGTGGCCCTTCTCAGGCAACGGGGCTGGCAGATCCAGGTTCATTTTGCCGGAGAGGGATCGCGCAAAAATGAATTGAAGGCCCTGACGGCGAAATTGGGGCTTGGAGAAGAGATTGTCTTTTGCGGTTTTACGGCAGACATTCCTTCCTTCCTGGCCACCATCGATGTTTTTGTTCTCCCTTCACTCTACGAGGGGCTGGGAGTGGCGGCGATTGAGGCCATGGCGGCCGGTAAGCCGGTGATCGCTACCCAGGTCGGCGGTCTGCCGGAATTGGTCGAGGATGGCGTGACCGGTTTTTTGGTCCCGCCGGGCGATCCTGAGGCGCTGGCGAGCTCTATTTCTCGCTTGCTCTCCCGGGAGGGACTCATGGAGCAAATGGGCCGGAATGCTTGGGAGCGGGTCCAACGCCATTTTACGATGGAACAAATGGCGAAAAAAAACGAAGACTACTATTACGAACTGCTTCAGGAGGATGGGAGGTAGAATTGCCGCCGACAACGAGAAGACTTTTGGCTCTCCAAAGCCGGTTCCGGGGCAAACACCTCCTCGTGGTCGGGGATCTGATTCTGGACCGCTTCATTTGGGGAACCGTCGAGCGAATTTCACCCGAGGCCCCGGTTCCCGTCCTCCGGGTGGATTCGGAAAATTTACGATTGGGCGGCGCTGCAAACGTCATCCACAACATTCGCGCGCTGGGGGGACGGGTCACCGCCTGTGGCATTGTGGGTCAAGATGAACCCGGCAAGAGGCTGATCGAGGAGCTGAAGAAAGTCGGCAGTTCAGTAGCGAAAGTGGTGGTTGCCCGCGGGTTTCCCACGACGCAGAAGACTCGCATCATTGCGAGCCCGCGTCATCAACAGATTGTGCGGCTGGATCGGGAAAATCATCAGGAGATGGATCGGAGATGGCTCCAAAAGCTCAGGGAGTTCGTGCGGCGTCAGGCGGGCCAGTGCGATGGTATCGTCGTGTCCGACTATGGCAAGGGGGTCATCCATCGTGAATTGCTCGAACTGATTGCGGAACTGGCCGATGAGAAAAAGCTGGTTTGCGTCGTGGACCCGAAGAAGGAAAATTTCAATTATTACCGTAACGCGACTCTGGTGACCCCGAATCAAGAAGAAGCGAGCAGCGCATCGGGCATAGAAATCTGTGATGACATGTCATTGCGGGAAGCGGGGCAGAGACTCCTGGATTTATGGCAAACGCAGGCAGTGCTGATTACCCGAGGTCACGAAGGGATGAGTCTCTTTCGCGGCGATGGGAAGAGCGGATACTTTCCCACGACCGCGAAGGAAGTCTTCGATGTGACCGGGGCGGGCGATACCGTAGTGGCGACTTGTGCCCTTGCCTTGGCCAGCCGCGCGGCCTATGAGGAGGCCGCCGTCCTGGCGAATCTCGCCGCCGGGATCGTCGTGGGCGAGGTCGGTACGGTCGCGGTGACTTCGGACCAGCTGAAGAAGACTATCCAGGCGGGCTCAAAGGCGGGAGTTCGCTCCCCGGGCATGCGGCGAAAAACGGTTCTACGAGGATCATAAGAAATGCCGGCTCGATGAGGAGCATGACGGGATACGGGGAGGCGACGGGCCTTGGAAAAACGGCCAAGGTCGCGGTGCAGGTGCGGACGGTCAACCACCGCCATCTCGATATCCAGGTCCGGGCCCCGCGAGAGTATTTTGCCTTGGAGGAAGAGGCCCGTCGGGCGGTCCGCGAAGAGATTGCGCGGGGGCGGGTGGAGTTGTGGATTACCCGTGTCCCGGTGCGGGAGCGGGCGCGGAAAATGGAACTGGATGAGGCATTGGTGCGGCAGTATATCCGCTCCTTGCAGCGTGTGCAGAGAAAATTTGGACTCAAGGGTGATCTCGACCTCCTCTTGATCTCCCGCCTTCCGGAACTTTTTCAATTCCAAGAGAGAGGGTTGGGCGGTGAGAACGAAGGGGGCCTGGTTTTCCGCACTCTGCGGATCGCTCTGAGGAATTTAAGGCAATCCCGGGAAAGGGAGGGCCGCCATCTTGCGCGGGACATCTGGTCCCAGGTTCTCCGTCTTCAAAGCGTGCACGGCGCTCTGAAAAAGGAAGGCGAAAAAATCCGGGGGCGCCTCTTGGAATCCGCTTCTTCCAAGGAGAGGGCGCTCGCGGAATCCTCCGTCGATGGGTCGGAGGCAAGCGGCGGGAGCTTCAAGGGCGATATCCACGAAGAGATTGTAAGACTCAAAAGTCACGTCAAGGAGTTGGCGCTCCTTGTCCAGCGGGAAAAGGCGCCGATAGGAAAAAAATTAGAATTTCTTCTGCAGGAAGTTCAGCGGGAACTGAATACGGTGGGCGCCAAGGCTCCCCAGCTGGCCGTCATCCGGTGGACGTTGGAAGGCAAGGAGCGGGTGGAAAAGATACGCGAGCAAGCGCAAAACATAGAGTAATGAAGGCCAACGGCACTCCCATTCCACGGGAAGGCGTCATTTTCATCTTGTCGGCGCCTTCAGGAGCGGGGAAGACGACCCTGATCAAAAAACTGCTGGGGATCTTTCCAGAGATCACCCTGTCCGTCTCCTGCACCACCCGCGCGCCCAGGGCGGGAGAAGTCAACGGAAGCGACTACCGTTTCGTCCAATCCCAGGTGTTCCGTCAAATGCGATCCAGGGGGGCCTTTGCGGAGTGGGCCAAGGTCCATGGCAGTTTCTACGGCACCCCGAGAGAGCCTCTCGAACACCTGGTGCGGCGCGGCCGGGATGTCCTCCTGGATATTGACGTCCATGGGGCCCGGAAGATCAAGCGCCTGTACCGGGACGCCGTGGCCATTTTTCTTTTGCCGCCTTCCCGGCGGGAATTGAAAAAGAGATTGGCCCTTCGAGGAACGGACGGGACGGAAACCATTCGACAGCGCCTGGAAAACGCGCGGCGTGAAGTGCGCGAGATTCTCCGGTACGATTATTTAGTGGTGAATCGGAAGATCCCCCAGGCCCTGAGGGCGCTTCAGTCCATTGTGATTGCCGAGAGACATCGAGTCTCCCGGGAACGGGGTCGGCGCCTCAAAGAATGGGCGTCCGGAAGCGTTACCCCATGAAGTTCAAAGGCCTGCCGGTATGAGCAAAGAATCCAGGATCGGCGACCTCATTGAAAAGGTGCAGGTCTATCATGCCACGGCTGACGCGGAAATGATCCGCAAGGCCTATGAATTTTCCTCCAAGGTCCATCAAGGACAGAAACGGCTTTCCGGAGAGCCGTACTTCGTCCATCCCATCGAAGTCGCGGGCATCATCGCCGATCTCAAATTGGACGTGCCCAGCATCGTGGGAGGGCTCCTCCACGACACCGTGGAGGATACCTTGACGACGTTAGACGAAGTGAAGGGCCTGTTTGGACCTGAGGTGGCGAACCTGGTGGACGGCGTCACGAAGCTCAGCCGGGTCAACTTTACCAGCCAGGAAGAGAAGCAGGCGGAGAACTTTCGCAAGATGATCCTGGCCATGGCCAAGGACATCCGAGTCCTTCTGATCAAGCTCGCCGACCGGGTCCACAACATGCGGACGTTGGACCATCTCCCGGTCGAGAAACAAATACTGACGGCCCAAGAGACTCTGGACATCTACGCCCCGTTGGCTCACCGATTGGGGATTGCGTGGATCAAGTCGGAGCTGGAGGACCTGGCGCTGAAGCATCTCCATCCGGAGATTTACTACCAGCTCAAGCGCAACGTCGCGAAGAAGAAGGGGGACCGGGAAAAGTACATCAACGAGGTCATCACGACCATCAGCAAAAAACTGGAAGAAGAAGGGATTGAGGCCGAAGTCAGCGGCCGTCCCAAACACTTCTATAGCATTTATCACAAGATGGAGAGCCAAAACCTCGTCTATGACCAGATCTACGATCTCGTGGCTTTCCGGATTATCGTCGACGCGGCGCGTGACTGCTACGAGACTCTGGGAGTCATCCATTCGATCTGGAGACCGGTCCCGGGACGCTTCAAAGACTATATCGCCTTGCCCAAGGCCAATATGTATCAATCGCTTCACACCACGGTGATTGGTCCTTACGGGGAGCGGATGGAGATCCAGATCCGGACGCATCAGATGCACCGGGTCGCCGAGGAGGGAATCGCGGCCCACTGGAAGTACAAGGACGGCAAGGATCTTCCCGTCAACGAGATCCAGCGATTCGCCTGGCTGCGGCAGCTTCTCGAATGGCAACAGAACCTCGAAGATCCCCAGGAGTTCCTCAATAGTCTGAAAGAAGACCTCTTCCAGGACGAAGTCTACGTCTTTACGCCCAAGGGAGATCTCCTCAACTTTCCCAAAGGCGCCACGGTAATCGACTTCGCCTACCGCATCCATTCGGAGATCGGCCACCATTGCTCGGGCGCGCGGGTCAATGGGCAGTTGGTTCAGCTAAAATATATTCTGCGGAGCGGCGATACCGTCGAGATTCTCACGACCCAAAACCAGACGCCGAGCCGGGACTGGCTCAAATTGGTCACGACCGCTCGGACGAAATCCCATATTCGGAACTGGATCAAGCGGCAACAGAGGGAGAGAAGCGTGGCCCTGGGGCGGGAAATCCTGGAGGCGGACTTCAGCCGGTACCATCTCGATTATGCCGCCCTGCGGCGTGAAGGCAGGGTTGAAGCCCTTGCCAAGGAATTGGGCCTGAAGGAAGAAGAGACGCTGCTTGCCAGCGTGGGATACGGCAAGATCACTCCACGCCAGGTCCTGGCCAAGCTGATTCCCCCGGAGAAAATCGACGCCGAAAAAAGAGGATCCGAAGGGACCCTGGAGCGTCTCTTCCGTATCGTGTCGGGACAAAAACGCGATCTGGGAGTCAAGGTAAATGGGATTGAGGATGTCATGGTTCGCTTCGCCCACTGTTGCCATCCCTTGCCGGGAGAGGAGATCGTGGGCTTCATCACCCGGGGGAGGGGGGTTACCGTGCACGTGTCCGGCTGTCCAACGGTCTTGGCCAGCGATCCCCATCGAAAGGTCGGGGTCTCATGGGAAGGCGACGGTCAGAAACCCAGGCCGATAAGGATCGAAGTGAGCTGTATCGACCGCCCCGGGCTATTGGCCGCAATCAGCGCAGCCATCACGAGCGCCGAAGTGAACATTACCCGGGCTCATGTTCGTACCTTCCCGGATCAGAAGGCCCTGAACACCTTTGAGGTCATGATCGGCAACTCGGACCAGCTTCAGCGCGTGCTCAAAAGTATCTCGAAGGTGAAGGGAGTGCATAAAGCCGGAAGAGCGCGGAATTGAGGAGAAGAGAGGACGAACGCTGATTGGGAAGCTCAGCTCTCTGCGCGGGTCAGGCGACTTTCTCTACTCTGCCGGAGTGAATGCATTGGGTGCATACCAAGACGCGGCGCGCCTGACCGTCGACCTTGGCGTGCACCCTCTGGAGATTGGGTCGCCACAGTCTTTTGGTTTTGTTGTTCGCGTGGCTAACCTTGTTTCCTACGGATCGTCTTTTTCCACAGATCGAGCATATCCTTGCCATGGCTAGTTCCTTTGCATCCTTTCAATAATCTGCGTCGTCGAATGGCCTTCTAAGTAAGGAATGACCGCGACGGTCCCTCCATCCTGTTCCACGAGATCCCTTCCCACGATTTTTTCCTTCGGCCAATCTCCGCCTTTGACGAGAACGTTCGGCCTGAGTTTCTTGATGATCTCATAGGGGTCCGGTTCGTCAAAGAGGATAACATAGTCTACCATCTCCAACGCGGCAATCAACTCCGCCCTTTGCGCCTCGGGCAGGATGGGTCTGTGCGGACCTTTCAGCGCCTTTACGGATCGGTCCGAATTCACGGCGACAACGAGGAGATCGCCGAGTTTCCGGGATTCGCCGAGGAGATAAAGATGGCCAGGATGGATCAGATCGAAGCAGCCGTTCGTAAATACCACCTTTTTGCTTGAGGCCTTGGCTTGTTTGACGATAGCTTGGAGTTCGTCGATCCGCTTGATCTTTCCGTTCACGGTAGATGGGTACCACGACGACCGGATCTTTTCAACATTCAGAGAAGCGGAGGGCGCCCGAAAGTCCGCCATTCTTGACCGTCTGATGAGTTTCCGATAAGGTACCTGAGCTGGCTTTCGCGGCCAGAGTCAAAAAGGAGGAATTTATGGAGTACCGCGACCTGAGAGACTGGATCAAGAAAGCGGAGGGGATGGGTGAGTTGAAGACCTTGACCGGTTGCGATTGGAATCTGGAGATCGGGGCCGTCACTGAGCTCGTGCACCACAAGGAAGACGGCCCGGCCGTGCTTTTCGATGAGATCAAAGATTATCCCAAGGGGCATAGGGTTTTGTCCAATTCGTTGAGCTCTCGCAAGCGGCTCGCGATGACCCTGAACATTCCCGCAGGGGAAACCAAACTGGATTTTGTCCGCACCTGGAAAGAACGATACAAGAAGATCAAGCCGATTCCGGCCAAGGTCGTCAAAGACAGCCCTCTCTTTGAAAACGTCTACAAGGACAAGGAGATCGACCTGCTGAAATTTCCCACCCCCAAATGGCACGAGCATGACGGTGGCCGCTACATCGGGACCGGCAGTATCGATGTCACCCGGGACCCCGACGAGAATTGGGTCAACTGGGGCACCTACCGGGTCATGATCCACGACAAGGATACCGTGGGTTTCTACATTTCTCCGGGAAAGCACGGCCGGATCCAGAGGGACAAGTACTCGAGCACCGGAAGACCGTGCAAGGTGGCCATGTCCTTCGGTCATGACCCTCTGGTTTTTTTGGCCGCGAGTATCGAGGTCCCCTATGGCGTTCCGGAGTACGAGTTCATCGGTGGTGTCCGGGAGGAACCCCTTGAGATCATTGAAGGGGAATACAGCGGTCTTCCCATCCCGGCCAATGCCGAGATCGTGATTGAGGGAGACGCGATTTTTGACCAACCCCGGACCGAGGGTCCTTTCGGGGAATGGACCGGATACTACGCGAGCGCGGAGAGGCCGGAGCCGATCGTCAAAGTCAAGCGCCTTTATTATCGGAACAATCCGATTATTCTTGGCTCCCCTCCAGGCAGACCGCCGGCGGAGCTGGGTTGGTATCGTTCCTATCTCCGCTCGGCCCTGATCTGGGATGAGATGGAAAAAGCGGGGGTCCCGGATGTAAAGGGGGTGTGGCTCACGGTTTCCGGAGGTAGCCGTCTGATCCTGGTCGTCGCGATCAAACAACGCTATCCGGGACATGCGCGGCAGGCCGCGCTGGTGGCGTCTCAGTGCCACGCGGGCGCCTATCTGGGCCGTTACGTCATTGTCGTAGACGACGACATCGATCCGACGAATACGGACGACATGCTTTGGGCGATGGCGAGCCGTTCCGATCCGGAGATCGACATCGATATTATCCGCCGCTGCTGGAGCGGCCCGCTGGATCCCATTATCCAGCCGGGCAAGAAAGGATTCAATTCCAGGGCGATCATCGACGCCTGCCGCCCGTTTGAGTGGATGAAGGACTTTCCCAAGGTGGCGGAATCGAGCAAGGAAGTCCTGGACGCTACGGCGAAGAAGTGGGGTCCGGTTCTTTTCGGTAAAAACGGCAGGGGTTGATCGGTTTCTGCGGCAAAGTCGAGGCTGGCGCTAGGACGGCAATTCCACGACGAGAGAGAGCGGTTTGCCTTTCCGGCTGATCTCCATTTTGATCTGCTTGGACTTTTTTGCGTTTTTAAGAAGTAATTCCATCTCCGCGGTGTTTTGAACGGCCTGCTCGTTGACCTTGAGAATAATGTCGCCCCTCTGAAGACCGGCGTCCGAGGCGGTGCCGCCCAATTCCACGTCCGCCACCAACAGCCCTTTTTTGATGGAGCTATCCAGGAGCTTGGCCAATTCCGCGGTCAGCTCCTGTACTTGAATCCCCAGAGTTTTACGCAGCTCTCCCGACTGCGCGCCGGCCGGTAACTGGCGGGCCTTGGCCAAGACCTCGGGTGTAGCATAGATGGGCGATTTCGTTCTTAGGGCTACGGCGATGGCATCGCTCGGCCGGGAATCCACATGAATCTCCTGCCCCCTTACTTTGAGCGTAATGCTGGCGAAGTAGGTGCCGTTTCTCATATCCGTAATGGTGATGCGATGCACGGTCGCCCCCAGGTTTTCCAGGATGTTTCGAATGAGATCGTGGGTATTGGGCCGGGGGACCGCGACATGCTCGAGCTCCATGGCAATCGAGGCAGCCTCCGCGTTCCCAATCCAGATGGGAAGGAAGGTTTTGTCCTGGATGCCTTCGAGGATGACTACGGGTGTCTGGCTCGACGGGTCCAGGGTCACCGTCTTCACTTTCATTTCCTTGGATTCCTTAGGGGCTTTTGCTTCAGTGCTCTGAGCGATGGACGCGGACGCCCAAAAGACCAGGAAAAAGATGAGCGCCGGCAAAAGATTCCTTTTCATATCCCTCTCTCTTTGCGCCCCCAACTTACCCAGCGCGGAAAAAGCTGTCAAGTGTCGTCTTTTTCTTGACCTGTTCGGAAGCTGTAAGCTATTCTGTTCGAGAAGGGAAGGGGGGAAGGGCCGTTTCTTTAGCTGCGACAAAGATCATCGTTCTGCCTGAAAGTTGGGCCAGCCGCATCGCTGCCGGCGAAGTCGTCGAACGACCGGCTTCGGTGGTGAAGGAACTGGTCGAGAACAGCCTGGACGCCGGGGCGAAAGAGATCTCGGTTTGGGTGGAAGGGAGCGGTTCATCTCTGATCCGGGTGAGCGACGACGGCGAAGGGATACCGTCCCGGGAGCTTTCCCTCGCTTTGGAAAGACACGCGACCAGCAAGTTGAAGGACGAGGCGGACCTTTTTCGCATCTCCACCCTCGGATTTCGGGGCGAGGCGCTTCCCAGCATCGGTTCCGTTTCACGGCTGGAGATCGTTTCCCGCTGCCGCCAGGAGGAGATCGGGGCGCGGCTTAGAGTGGAAGGCGGGAAAAAAGGAGAACTCGAAGCGGCCGGCAGTCCGGTGGGCACCAAGGTGGAAATCCGGGATCTCTTTTTCAACACGCCCGCAAGACGAAAGTTCCTCAAATCTCCGACGACCGAATTGAGCCATATCTGCGATGTGATCAACCGGATGGCCTTGGCCTACGATCAGGTTCATTTTCGTCTCCAGCATGGAACAAGAGTGCTTTGTGATTACGTTGCAACCCGGCGCCTAGAGGACCGGATGCAACAGGTGCTGGGTCGGGAAATCACCGGGGGAATGATCCCGTTCTCCTGGAATGGAGGAAAGATTCAGATCTCCGGTTTTCTCAGCACCGCCCCCGAATCGTTCTCCCAGTCGCGTTATCTGATGACCTACGTCAACGGCCGCTCCGTGCGCGACCGGACCCTGACCCATGCCGTCCTTCAAGGCTACGATACGCTCTTGATGAAAGGGCGCTATCCCGCGGCGGTGGTTTTTCTCAAAATTCCGCATGAAGAGGTCGATGTCAACGTGCACCCGGCGAAGTACGAGGTGCGTTTCCGTCGCCAGACGGAGGTCCATGAAGTGATGGTCGAGGCGGTGCGCGAGGCCCTCAAAGGTGAAGCCAAGGAACCGTCGGTGAAAAAGGCCGGGGAGAGGATATCCCCCTTTGTCGTTAGCGATTCTGCGTTCTCCTACGAGACCTCCATCCCTTTCGAGCGGCCTCCATCACGGACCGTTTCTATGACGGAGTCTTCGTTAGCAAGCCTGGACACTGCCGCCGGCGGTTTCTTTTCCTCTCTGCAGGTGTTGGGCCAGATCCTGGGTTGCTATCTTGTTTGTGTCTCGTCCCGGGGGATGGTCTTGATCGACCAGCATGCGGCCCACGAACGCGCCGCTTTCGAGAGAATGCGCGGCCAGCTTCAACAGGGGGGGATCGAAAGACAGAGCCTCTTGATCCCTCAGCTCATCGAGCTTCCCTACGGCGAGGCCGTTCTTTTGGAGGGAAATCTGAACCTGATCAATCAGTTCGGTTTCGTCGTGGAGGGCTTCGGTCCCCGTACCTTCGCGATCAAAGCGGCGCCGGCTCTCCTTTCGCCGGGAGATTACCGGGGGATCGTGAGAGAAATGGTCGGCGAGATCGCTGAGATCGGTCAATCGTCCGAGTTGCGTCAGGAGCTGGAAGAGCGGTTGATGACGCTTGCCTGTCATAGCGTCGTTCGCGCCAATCGGAAGCTCAACCTGGAGGAGATCCAGGCTCTCTTACGGGAGTTGGATCAGATCGATTTTGCGACTCAATGTCCCCATGGCCGTCCCGTCCTCCTGGAGTTTACCCGGGAACAACTGGAGCGAATGTTTAAAAGGGTATGACCCTTAGCAATCAGCCATCAGCTTTCAGCGATCAGCTGGAAAAAAATACAAGAAAATGTCCTGCTTTCTCTTGGCTGACGGCTGATAGCTGAGCGCTGACAGCTAACTTCCATGAAACCCAAGCTCGTTATTATTCTTGGCCCCACCGGCGCGGGAAAGAGCGAAGTTGCCATTGAGGCGGCCCTCGAGGTAGCCGGGGAGATCATCAATGCCGATTCCCAGCAAGTCTATCGTTATCTGGACATCGGCACGGGAAAGCCGTCCATCGAACAAAGACAAACGATTCCCCATCATCTGATCGATATCGTCGATCCCGACGATGAGTTCGACGCCGCCCGTTTTCGCGCTATGGCATTGGAGAGCGGGCGAGAAGTCCGGTCGCGGGGGAAAGGGGTGCTCCTCTGCGGCGGCACCGGCCTTTATATCCGTGCCCTGACCCACGGTCTGTTTGCCGGGCCGCCCGGAGATGCGGCAGTTCGGGAGCGGCTCGAACGGGAGGCTCAGGAGGGTGGTCTGGCCGTTCTCTATGAAAGGCTGGAACGAGTAGACCGGGAGGCTACGACCTGGATTCACCCCAACGACCGCCAGCGCATCATCCGCGCCCTGGAGGTATTTAGCCTCACGGGGAAACCGATCAGCCGCTGGCAAAAAGAGCATGGCTTCAAAGAGAGCGCCTTCGAGACGTTGAAAATCGGATTGAACCGAGAACGGGAAGAGTTATATGCTCTCATCGAACGCCGCTGCGACGAGATGATCGCGCAAGGGTTGGTGAAGGAGGTCCAAGGACTGGTGGAGAGAGGTTACCGCCCGGACTTGAAGTCCTTGCAGAGCGTCGGCTACCGGCAAATAGGACTCTATTTGAGCGGGGTTATGGATCTCCAAGAGGCCGTGCTCGGGATGAAACGCGAGACCCGACATCTCGCCAAACGCCAGCTCACCTGGTTCCGCTCCGACCAGGAGATCCGCTGGTTCCATCCGGAGAAAGAGAGAGAAGGGATACTGAAGGCATGCCGGAAATTTTTTGCAGCCGGCTGAGTCGTCAAAGAGGAGGAAGCCGATGATCGAGGTGAAACCAGAAGGCGTCGAAGAGTATGCCGAGAGACATACCACTCCCATGTCCGATCTCCATTCCAAGCTCTGGAAGGAGACCCATGAAAAGACCACCACCCCGCAGATGATGGTCGGTCCCCTGGAAGGCGCTTTTCTGAAGATGCTGGTGCGGCTGACGGGCGCGCGAAGGATTCTGGAAATAGGCATGTTTACCGGATACAGCGCCCTGGCCTGGGCGGAGGCCTTGCCTCCGGACGGCCGTCTGATCACCTGCGACATCAATCCGGAGACCACCGGGATTGCCAAGCGCTACTTCTCCGCCAGCCCGCATGGTCACAAAATCGAAGTCAAAATCGGACCGGGTCCCGAGACTCTGAAGACGCTCAAAGGGCCCTTCGATATCTGTTTCATCGATGCCGATAAGGAAGGATACGGCCTCTATTACGATGCCTGTATGGCTCTGGTGCGGCCGGGGGGACTCATTGTGCTGGATAATATGTTGAGAGGGGGAAAAGTGTTGAATCCAACCGATCCCCCCGCCCGGGCCATCGATTCCCTCAACGAGCGCATCCATAACGATTCCCGGGTGGAAAATTTGCTTCTGCCGCTCCGCGATGGGATCATGCTGGCCTGTAAGCGGTAAAAGCGGATGAAAAAATATTTGCTTTTTCTCCTCCTTCTTCTTTGCCTTCCGGGCTGCGGCGGGAAAGAGCCGAGCTCGTCTCAGGAAAAAGACAAAATCCAACAAGCGGTAGAGCAAGCGGTAACCAAAGAGCTCAAGATGTACGAAGGGGCGAAGCAGTCTGTGGAGAAGATCGAGAAGGAGGCCCAGAAGCAACAGCAGGAGGCGGCCGCGATAAAGTAACTCTTCGCCTGCTGCGGCTTATGCCGCAAGGACTCCGTCGGACATGATCCGCTATCTTTTACCAATTAAGTCCAAACCCCGTCTTGATCCCTATCAATAATCTAGATTAAGCCTTTGATTTGTCTAAGGTTTAATATCTGGCGCCTTGGAATCATCCCTGGCACGTTTTTAGCTTAAAAACCGGCTGAGATAAAAGTAGTTACGAGGGAGGACGCCGGGATGGAAATTCCGATTAATCTGGAGGGTTTTGAAGGGAGGGGGCTCAAGCTACAGACGGCCAGCTTTTTTTCCTTTCCAAAACTGATCCTGGATGGGCAGCATGCAAAGGGCCGGTGGTTGCGCTACGCGCTTCGCGATAATCAAGGGAACCACATTCAAGCCAGGCTCAGGTTCAATGGGCTCGACCCGGTGCCTAAGATCGAAGCGGGAGAAAAGATTTTCCACGTCGCCAGACCGTTGAAATGGTATGAGTATGTGTGGATCAGTTTTCCCGTCATGCTGGTAGTTGTCGGAGGATTCCTGGGCGCCCTGTGCGGAATGCCGGCTGTTTATTCCAGCACTTGGATTTTCCGCAGTGAACGAAGACCCGCGCTCAAGTACTTTCTCACCGGGGTCATCTCTTTGGGCTCCATTCTCGCATTTGCGGCTATTGCCGTATCCGTTCACTCATTCGTGCGGACCTATATCTATTGACGATGATGCGCCGCCGTTGACCGGCGCGCCGGCTTACATGCAGATGGCCCTTTCAGCGGGCTTCCAGAGATTGAAGGGTGTTGGCCAAGTCCTCCGGCAAGGGCGCATTCCATCGGAATTTTTTTTTCTCGTACTCCAGACCAAGGCCGCAGGCATGGAGAAACTGGCGCTTCAATCCGTGGGCCTTCCGGAACCGGCGGTTGAAGGGGAAATCGCCGTGTAATTTATCCATCACCACCGGATGGCCGAGCTTTGCAAAGTGAAGGCGGAGCTGGTGCATCCTTCCTGTCTTGATCGTCGCTCGCACCAGAGTGGCTTCGGCGAATTCCTTTTCGACTTTGTAGAGGGTCAGGGCGGAAACCGGTTCTCCGCTTCTTCCCGGCAGGGGAAACTCAATCCGGCCTTGGCGCGGGTAGAGTCGTCCCACGACGAGAAGGAGATATTCCTTTTCGACCTCCCCCTCTTCCAGCGATTTTTCCAATCGGCTGGCTGTTTCCCCGTTCTTAGCGACCAGGAGGAGTCCCGAAGTTTCCTTGTCCAGCCGATGAACCAGGAGCGGTTGAACGCCCTTGAGGCGGTAAGCGGCCTCGATATGCCCCAGGAGCGAATGGCGCTTAAGGATCTCTTTCCCCTCGTGCACTGCGATCCCGGCCGGCTTGTGCACGACTAGAAAACTCTTGTTTTCGAACACGACCTCACACGCAAGCGGTGAAAGGTTCCGGGCTTTTGTCTTTTTGGCCTTTTCCTCGAAGGGAACAAACAGTTCGATCTTGTCCCCCGACCTGGCGATTTGCTCCGGTCCGGCCCGCTTCCCGTTCAGCCGCGCCGCCTTTTTGCGAAAGACCTTCCGCACGTAGCCGATGGGGAAGCGCTTCTTGAGAAAATTCTCCAGCTTTTTTGGTTCTTCGCCTCCCGGCACGATGATCTCCCAAGCCACGCCGTAGTCATAACGGCGGGGCCGCGACTCGTCAAGAAGGCGTCCCCTAGCCGGTTCCGCTTTCGGGCTTTCGGGAATTCCCGAAAGCCCGTTTCTTGGGTCCGTCCGAAGATAACGATCACGAGCCACGAGCACGAATCACGACCAAATCTTTACCCCCATTTTTCCCTTGTCAGCCCCCCTCGGAGCGCCTAAAATCGGAGAAATTTGAGGGATAGATTGCTCAAAATGAAAAAAAGATCGGGCGGAATGAAACTGGCCAAGATTTATGCGGCTATATATTGATCTAAGTTGCTTCAACCGCCCATTTGACGATCAAGGCCAGGAACGAATCCGTCGCGAGACGGAGGCAATCTTCGCTATTTTAAGGCGAATCGTTGAAGGACGTGACGCCCTAATATGGTCTTGGGTGCTTACCTTCGAGAACGCCAGACATCCTAAGCCAGACCGCCGAGACGAGATTGGATTATGGGAAAGTCGAGCTGAGGTAATAGTGAGTGTGAGCGGCGATCTTCAAGAGCGAGCTCGGCAGATCGCACAGCGAGGCATTCCCGCGCTGGACGCGGCCCATTTGGCTTCAGCGGAGGCTGGAGGAGCGGACGTTGTGCTGACCTGTGATGATATCCTTTTACGGCGAGCCCAGCGTCTCAGGCTCCCTTTACGAGTGATCAATCCTATGGCATATTTGAACGAGGTATCGACTCATGGCTAAGTCACTTACTGAAGAAGAGCTATGCCACCAGGCGGTCCGGGCCTTGTCGGACAAACTAGGTCCGGTGGAGGCGTTGCGTTTCCTCGCGCTGGTTTCTCGCGAGCCCTTTGATTATCAGCAGTGGCGAAAAGACTATTTTTCGCACTACAACGTGGATGAGTTACTGGGGGATGTTCGGAGCCATCATGGCAAAGATTCCTGAGCGGCATCTCTTTCGACCTGCCCCTTTGCCTTGATTTCTGACTCTTTTTCCGCGTTCATCCTTCATAATTCCTCCTTGTGCCTCCCGATCACGAGCGCGAGCCACGATCACGTCTTTTCCAAACTTTCCCCTTGTCACGCCGCCTCAAATTGCCTAAAATCCTAGGAAATTTAGGGAGATAGGGAAGATTAACTGACCTCTGCCTCTGGCCAGCTATATCCAGGAGAATTCTTTGTAAGATGGCACGAGAAAAAAAAGCTAACCAAAAAAAGAATAATGGGGCCAACATCGGCTACGAAGCCGAGCTTTGGCGGATGGCGGACGCGCTGCGCGGCAGCATGGACGCGGCTGAATACAAGCACGTTGTGCTTGGACTTATCTTCCTCAAGTACATTTCCGATGCCTTCGAGGAGCAGCATGCGAAGCTGGAAGCGCAAAAGTCCCAAGGCGCGGACCCTGAAGATCAGGACGAATATCGCACGCTGAATATTTTCAGGGTGCCGCCTGAGGCGCGTTGGTCGTACCTGAAGGCGCAGGCCAAGCAGTCCACGATTGCGCAGTTATTGGGCACGCTGGACGACAAGATCGAGTTGAACCAGCGGATGAACGAGATGATGGAAGCTATGGCGCGGGCGATCTTCAAGTCGTGGTTCGTGGACTTCGACCCCGTCCGTGTCAAGGCCGAAGGACGCGAACCTGGCCTGCCGAAGCACATCGCCAATCTATTTCCCGACCGCTTCGAGGCGGAGGGCACCGTATTTAGCTCGATTAGCAAAAAAGACTTTCACAACATTCAGCGCATTATGTCTCCGGTCGAAGTGGTCAACGCTTTCGAACATATCGCAGCGCCAATCGATGGAAAAATAGCGAACAACGAGATTGAAACCTACAGCCTTGCCACCTTGCGGGATACGCTGTTGCCAAAACTCCTCTCCGGCAAGCTGCGGGTGAAGGGAACTACTGAGACTGTGGGGGCTGTAGCGTGAATGTCGATAAGGATTTTGTTCTGGCCGCTCTCCTGCAGCACAATTTTCTGCCAACTCAAAAAAAGGCTCGGGAAGAGCTCCCGCCGATTTTCACGTCGATCAGTTTCACACCTGACGTGGCAAGAATGTTGGTCGATGGAAAACTGCGTAAGGCGGACGGGTACCAAGGTTATGATGCGGTTGATTATAGGCTCACGCGCTTCAACGGTGTCTCGCGCAGCTGTTCTATTCCACACCCTACGGCATACGCCCATTTAGCCCTGTGCATTCAGGAGAATTGGGAAAAAATTGACTACATCTCGTCGAACGAGAACAGCTATATTCGACCGCGCAAGCACGCTGATGGCCGAATCGTCATCATGAACGACTACGAGGAGTCGTCTGAAAAACCGCTGCGAAGTCTCGGTAGAATGTTCGGACGGCGGTTCATGGCCCATACCGACATTGCGAATTGCTTTCCGAGCATTTACTCGCACGCGATTCCTTGGGCGGTTGTTGGTGTCGACCATGCGAAGAAGCATAGGGACAGATCCGAGTGGTTCAACCAACTTGACGAAAAGCTCCGCTGGCTGAAGCGAAACGAAACGCAGGGTGTAGCGATTGGACCAGCGACTTCCAACGTCGTGTCTGAGGTTATTCTCGCGCGGGTGGATGAAGCTCTACGCGGCGACTTTGTCTTTGCGCGATTCATCGACGACTACACCGCATATTGCAAAACTGAGGAGGAGGCACGGAACTTTGTGAGACGGCTCGCCGAGGAACTGGCGAAGTACAAGCTTCTGTTAAATATAAATAAGACGGAAATTGTCTCGCTTCCCCAAGCACTCACCGACCATTGGGTCTCAGAGCTTTCGCTTCGCCTGCCGAACGGTAAAGAACTCTCGGCCTACGAGGCAGTGACCTACTTGAACTTTGCGGTGGCACTGGCGAAGCAGTCTCCTGACGGCAGTGTGCTGAAGTACGCGCTCAAGTGCCTACTAGGGAGGAATTTCGAGTTTATGGCAGAGACTGATGTTCTGCGATACGCCCTGACACTCTCATTCCACCAGCCGGTTTTACTTCCCCTGTTGGAGAAGCTCTTCGATGCAAATATTATGTTCCTCGCTTTCTCTTATGGTGAAGAACTTCAACACCTCGCCTTGGAGAACGCGCGATTTCGTCGCTCCGATGGCTTGGCCTGGTCGCTTTACTACATGAACAAGTATGGTGTCGAAATCGAAACAGCGACGGCTGACGTGATCCTAGCGTCTCGCGATTGTGTCGCGTTAGCGCTTCTTTACTTATCGGGTAACACGGCGCATCAGACCCGCGTTGTGGACTTTGCGAAATCTCTGGATTCCGCGCACCTTTACGAACTCGACCAATATTGGCTGCTGCTCTATCAATTGTTCAAGGAGGGGAAGTTAACGAACCCCTATGCAGACGAAGACAGCTTCGAAATTCTCAGAGGTAAGGGGGTCGAGTTCGTGACTGCAAGGCCAAATCCGTGAGGAGTCTTAGGGAGTCCGCCGTTGAAGACGCTGCGCTCGCGTGGATGGAGACCCTCGGCTACACGATCAAGCATGGACCGGAGATCGGGCCGGGAGAACTTCTGACCGAGCGGACGGACTACGGAGAAGTGGTCCCGGCGGACTGAGAGCGGTAGTTGTTGCAAAAAATGCAACAACTCAAAGGGGAAGCAATGTGCAAAAAGTGCAGCGGTTCAGATGTGGCCAGGGAACTGTTTCCGGAAAGGAAATAGTTGGACACTGAGCTGCCGGTGCGGTTGAAGCCCGAAAAGGTGAACAACTATCGAGGATTACTTGGTGGTTCAAAGGGAGGCCAAGTCACACGTGATTCGCCGTAAAAGGCCGAGAAATCCTCGCTCAAGGGAGAAACCTCCGATGGGTATGACTCAAAGCTCGATAAACGGCGGCGGGGAAGTCGTCCTTTACGAGGCACCGGACGGTCAAATTCGCCTGGATGTTCGGTTGGAACGGGAGACCGTTTGGCTGACCCAGGCGCAAATGGCGGACCTGTTCGGCAAAAACGTCCGGACGATTTCAGAGCACATCAGAAATATCTTTAAAGAGAAGGAGTTAGACAATTCTTCAGTTATCCGGAATTTCCGGATAACTGCCCGTGATGGCAAAATCTACGACACGCAGTTTTATAACCTGGATGTCATCATCTCCGTGGGCTATCGCGTAAAGTCGAAGCGTGGCACCCAGTTTCGTATCTGGGCGACGCGGACACTGAAAGATCACGTGCTTCGCGGCTATACGCTCAATGAAAAACGGCTCCGCGAGAAAGGGCTCGGCGAGATCGAGCAGGCGGTCGGGCTGCTTGCCCGAACACTCACCCAACACGCGCTCGTCACCGACGAAGGCCGGGCGGTATTGGAGGTCGTACAGCAGTACACGCGCGCCTGGCGGCTGCTGCTCGAATACGACGAAGGAAAACTGGCGGGCACGCCGGCCCGTCCGCTCAAGCCTACCGCCGATCTATCGTTGGAGGCGGCACACGGTGCCATTGCTCGTTTACGCGAATCTCTTGCAGCCGGTGGCCAGGCTAGCGATCTCTTTGGTCAAGAACGAAGCGATCAGCTCCATGGTATACTCGGCGCCATCGAGCAGACCTTCGGCGGCGAGGCGCTCTATCCGACGGTGCAGGCACGGGCAGCCCACCTGCTCTACTTCGTCATCAAAGACCACCCGTTCGCCGACGGCAACAAGCGGATCGGCACGTTACTGTTCCTCGAATATCTGCGGCGCAATCGTCTACTAACCCGACCCGACGGCGCACCGCGGCTCGCGGACAATGCGATGGTCGCGCTCGCGCTTCTCGTAGCTGAAAGCGAACCCGCCCAAAAGGATCTTATGGTCCGGCTCATCCTTAACCTTCTGGAGGATAGCGGCTAATGGCTAAGCAATCGCAGCTAGTATGTCAGCATTTTGTTGGAACCTTCGGCGATGAGAAGCAGGGATCTCGGGACCAGGTTGAGGCCCCCCGGGTTTTACGGACAGTTAATTAAATTAAGATAAGGCCGCCCTTTAGCCCCTCCGAAACGGTCTGGCCATATTTGCAATTCCCTTGGGATTAAGATAGGTTGCGCCATGAGTTGGGTTTGGGAGCGCGGGAATAGAAGGCGTTCGGGCGAGGTTTTCATTGAGCCGTAAAGAGTCGGTCGATGCACTCAGAAAAAAGATCGATCAGGCCGATAAGAAAATCGTAGAGCTTCTGGGCCAGAGGGCGTCTCTGGCCCAGAAAATCGGACGGACTAAAAGTCTTGCTAAAGAAGAGATCTACGTTCCCGGCCGCGAAAAAGAGATCCTTGAACGAGTCGCCGGCTTAAATCAGGGACCGGTCTCCAGCCAGGCCATCCAGGCTATCTATCGGGAGATCCTTTCGGCCTCCCGTTCCGTCGAAGCATCCTTAAAGATCATTTATCTCGGTCCGGAGGCCACGTTCACTCACATGGCTGCCCAGGGAAGGTTCGGTTCATCGGCAACTTTTGTTCCGGCGGCCGCCATTGCCGATGTCTTTCAGGAGGTGAGCCGGGGACGGGCCGACTACGGGGTGGTGCCGATTGAGAACTCCACCGAGGGAGTGGTCACCGATACCCTCGATCTGCTGGTGGAATCCGAACCTAGGATCTGCGCCGAGATCTCGATCGATATTCATCTCTATCTTCTGTCCCGTTCCGGAAGGCGCGAGGATATCCAGCGCATAGTCTCTCATCCTCAAGCCCTGGCTCAATGCCGGCGCTGGCTCGCCGGCCACTGCTCGGGCCTCAAAACGCAGGAGGCGGGAAGCACGGCGCAGGCGGCGCACATGGCGACCCAGGATCCCACCCTCGCGGCGATTGCCAGCGGCCTGGCGAAGGATTTTTATGGGTTGGAAGCGGTGGCGAAGAATATCGAGGACCAGGCCCATAACATGACGCGTTTTTTGGTGATTGGAAATCGCGGCTCCAAACCCAGCGGGGACGACAAGACCTCGATTGTTTTTTCGGTCAAGGACGAGGTGGGGGTTCTCCATCGGATGCTGCAGCCGTTCGCCAAAAATCGAATCAACTTGACGAAGATCGAATCCAGGCCGCTCAAACAAAAACCCTGGGAATACCTATTTTATTTGGATTTCAAAGGACATGTGGAAGAGCCAAGGGTCCGGAAGGTCATCCAACAGCTGGAAAAAAGCTCTGCTTTCATGAAGGTCCTCGGTTCTTATCCGCGTGGTTTATGAGTATCATCGATCTCGTTCCCGAATATATCAAGTCCCTCATTCCCTACGTTCCGGGAAAGCCCATCGAGGAGGTGGAGCGGGAGTACGGCGTTAAGGACTCGGTCAAGCTTGCCTCCAACGAAAACCCGCTCGGTCCGTCGCCCAAGGCGATGGCGGCGCTGCGGGAGAAACTTCGCCTGCTTCACTTTTATCCGGATGGAGATTGTTTCCACCTGAAGCGCGGCGTAGCGGAACGGTTGGGGGTTCAGCCGGAGGAGTTGATCTTCGGCAACGGCTCCAACGAGCTCATCGAGCTGGCGGTCCGCACTTTCATGAGAGCCGGCGACGAGACCCTCATGGCGCGTCACTCGTTCGTGATTTTTCGTCTCGTGGCGCAGGCGGCCGGCGGTTCCTGCGCGATGGTTCCCATGAAGAACTACACCCACGACCTCGATGCCATCGGAGCGGCGATCACTCCCAGGACCCGAATCGTGTTTTTGGCCAATCCGAATAATCCCACGGGGACGATCTATCGCAAGAGAGAGTGGGAAAAATTCTTGGACCGGGTCCCCGAGAATACGCTTGTGATCGCCGATGAGGCCTACTTTGAATACGTTGCAGATCCGGAATACCCGAATTCGCTCTCTTACCACGGAAAGGGGAAGGCGCTCCTGACCTTCCGGACCTTTTCCAAGCTCTACGGACTGGCCGGGCTCAGGATCGGTTATGCCGTCGGGGACCGCTCGCTGGTGGGTCTCATGCAGCGGGTCCGGCAGCCTTTCAATGTCAACGCGGCCGCGCAGTGGGCCGCGTTGGCGGCATTGGACGATCAGGCCCACGTGAAGGAGACGCTCAGAGTCAACCAAGAGGGAATGGACTATCTGACGCGGGAGATCTCCAGTTTGGGTCTCGAGCAGGTCTCCAGCCACGCGAATTTTATCCTGGTGAAGGTGCGTAACGGGCAAGAAGTTTTTCACCAACTCATGAGTCGGGGCGTCATCGTCCGGCCCATGGGTGGCTACGATCTGCCGGAGCACATCCGGGTCACGGTCGGAACTATGGATGAAAATATACGGTTTATCAATGAGTTGAAGGCTATTATTTAAAGTTTATTATATTTTATGATTGTCGTTTTGAAGCCGAAAAAATTCGCCGGCTTGATGAAGGACCTTAAAAAAGTGGCGGAAGCGGTGGGAAGAGAGCTCTAATGCCTTTCAAGTTTCAGAGGATGGTGATCGCCGGAGTGGGCCTGATCGGCGGATCGATAGCGCTCGCAGCCAGAAAGCGTCGTCTGGTGAAGGAGATTATCGGCTATGGACGAGGAAAGGAAAATCTACGCTTCGCTCACCGGAAAGGAATGATCGACCGTTATGCCCTGGATGAAAAGGAAGTTCCCGGGGACGTCGATCTGTTGATCCTTGCTACCCCGGTTCAGTCTACGGCCCGCGTGGCGCGCATTCTTTTACCGCGGCTCCGGCCCGGCGCTGTGGTCACCGACGTCGGGAGCGTCAAAGGGAAAGTGGTGCGGGAAATGGAAAAGCTCCTTCCTCGGAATGTGGCATTTGTCGGCGGCCACCCCATTGCCGGAACCGAGCGTTGGGGCGCCCGCGCCGCTTTCCCCGATCTCTTCGTCGGACAGCGCTGCATTCTCACTCCCACGAAGAGAACGAATCCGAAGGCGCTCAAGAGCATGGCCGCGTTCTGGCGGCAGTTGGGGGCCAAAGTCGAGATGATGGATCCTGGACTTCACGATCGCGTGCTGGCGCTGGTCAGCCATCTTCCTCACGTGCTTGTTTATGCCCTGGTGAACACGATCGGCCGCGCCGCGATAGACTCGATCCGCTTGACGGATTACTGCGCCGGCGGATTCAAAGATTTCACTCGCATCGCATCCAGCCGCCCGGAACTCTGGCGCGATATCTGCCTCCACAATCAAGGGGCGATCGACCGGGCCATCCGGGATTATAGTCGGCAACTGGACCGCCTCTGGCGCGGTATTAAGGAAGGAAAGGGCCGGTCACTGGAAGAGGAATTTGCTTCCGCCCATGCGGTTAGAAGCGAGATGCCCTAGGGACCGGATGGGTATGGATATACGAAGAATTGAGACGACCAAAGGCTCGCTCCGGGGAGAGTTGACAATGCCTGGAGATAAATCTATCGCTCATAGAGCCGTGATCTTTGCCAGCGTGGGCGAGGGCCCCAGCCGGATATTCAACTTGTCCGGCGGGGAAGATAACCTTCGCACCGTACGGGCATTTAAAAAGCTCGGGGTAAAGATCCGGGAGGAGGCCGGAACGCTTCACGTGGAGGGAGAGGGTTGGGAGGGTGTCTCGATCACAGGCGAGGTGATCGATTGCGGCAATTCCGGCACTACCATGCGTCTTCTCTCCGGAGTTTTGGCGGGGCGTCCAATTGTCGCTACTCTGGACGGAGACGCCTCTCTTCGCCAGAGGCCGATGGACCGGATCATCGAGCCGCTCAGCCGGATGGGAGCCCAGGTGATCAGTCGAAATCAGGGCAAGGCCCCCCTCCGGATTCAGGGAGCGCCGCTCAGGGGAATTCACTATCGATCGCCCGTCGCCAGCGCCCAGGTCAAATCGGCAATCCTCCTGGCGGGGCTTCAGGCGGAGGGGCCTACGATCATCGAGGAACCCCAGAAGTCGCGGGACCATACCGAGATCATGGCGCGGGCCTTCGGCGCAAAGGTGGAGACTGAAGGAAAAGTTGTTTCTATTCCCGGTCATCAACGCCTGTCGGGAACCGACATCCGGGTGCCCGGGGACCTGTCGTCGGCGGCTTTTTTTCTGGTGGCGGCCGCTATTGTTCCAGGCTCCGATATTGTGATACGGGACGTGGGCTGTAATCCGACCCGCAGCGGCGTGATTGAGGTCTTAAAGCGCATGGGGGCCGCCATCGAGCTGCTGAACCTGCGTCAGGAAAAAGGAGAACCGGTGGCTGACCTGAGGGCCACCTTTCATGGTAGACTGAAGGGGGTCGATATCGGACCGGAGCTGGTGGCTGAGACCATCGACGAGTATCCGATCTTGACCGTGGCCGCTGCGGTCGCCGAGGGGACAACGACTATTTCCGGCGCCGAAGAGCTGCGATATAAAGAGTCGGATCGCATTGCGACGATGAGTGAAGAATTGAAGAAATTGGGTGTCCGCGTGGAAGAAAGAAAAGACGGCATGACCATCGTTGGAAGAGAACGTCTGGACGGAGGTCGATTGAAGAGCTATGGGGACCACCGGGTAGCGATGGCGCTCGCCGTGGGAGGGTTTCTCTCTCGGGAGGGCGTGGAGATCGACGACGCCGCCTGCGCGAATATTTCGTTTCCGGGCTTTTTCGATCTCCTCGAGGGACTTCGCTCGGCTTGAGGATTTATGAAGGCTCCGAACCGGCCCGAGATCGAATCAGCGAGGAAATGGACCATCGCCATTGATGGCCCTTCGTCGGCCGGGAAAAGCACTTTAGCCAAGCGCCTGGCGGGAGAATTGGGTTATACGTATATGGATACCGGGGCCATGTATCGCGCGTTCGCTCTAAAAGTGCTGAGAGAAAAAGTGGATTGGAGCAGGGAAGAAGAGCTGCAGGAGGCCCTCGAGGGCACCCGCATTGAGTTTCGGGAAGAAGAGGGGAGACTCAAGGTCTATCTGGATGGACGCGACGTCAGCGCGGAGATCCGCACTCCGGAGTTGAGCCAGATGGCGTCCAAAATCTCCAGCTTGAAAAGGGTTCGGGAAAAAATGGTCGAGCTTCAACGGGCTCTGGGGGCTCGGGGCGGCATCGTGGCGGAAGGCCGGGATATGGGGACGGTGGTTTTTCCTCTCGCGGAGGTCAAGATATACCTGGATGCCTCCACCGAGCAAAGGGCGATGCGCAGATCGAGAGAGCTTCAGAGTCAAGGGCAGCCGGCAGACCTGGAAAAGACCCGGTCAGATCTGGAAGAACGGGATCGTAGAGATATGGAACGCGCCTGGTCTCCGCTCAGGAAGGCGGATGATGCCATAGCCATTGACTCTACCTGCCTGGAGGTGGACCAGGTCTTGGAACGCATTATGGGAGAGATCGCAAGGAAAATGGTAGAGATTCGATGAAGACGGGAGAATGGCTGCATGACTGAAAAGGAACGAGACACAAGCCCGGAGATTGCCAATAGCGGCGATGACTTTGAGACCCTCTTTGAGCAGACGATGAGCTCGGTCAAGCCGGGAGAAGTGGTCAAGGGAAGAGTCGTGGGAATCACGACAACCCATGTGATGATCGACGTAGGCTACAAATCGGAAGGCCAGATCCCCCTCCAGGAATTCCTGGACCGCGAGGGAAAGGTGCAGGTCCAGGTCGGCGATGACGTGGAGGTCTTTTTCATTTCCGCGGAAGGCGAAAACGGCGACATCGTCTTGTCCCGCGAGAGGGCTGGGAACATCAAGGCGTGGGACGAAATCGAACGGGCCTTTCGCGAAGAATCCTGGATCGAGGGAACGATCGTGGCCAAAGTGAAAGGGGGCCTCAAGGTCGACGTGGGCGTGACGGGGTTTCTCCCGGGCTCCCATTTGGATACCCGGCCTACTCGGAACCTGGATATTTGGATCGGAAAAAAGGAGCGATTTGCCGTCCTGAAATACAACCGGCCGCGGCACAATGTGGTGCTGTCCCGGCGGGTCCCGCTGGAAAAGGAGCGTGAATCCCTGAAACACGAGACTCTGAAGGTCATTGAGGAGGGAGTCATTCTGGAAGGGACGGTAAAAAATATCACTCCCTACGGCGCTTTCGTGGACGTCGGCGGGATCGACGGGATCCTGCATATCACGGACATGTCCTGGGGCCGGATTCACCACCCCTCGGAGATCGTCAAGGTGGGCGACCGCATCAAAGTCGCGGTTCTCAAGTTCGACGCTGAGAAAGAGCGGGTCTCCCTGGGAATCAAACAGCTGACGGACCATCCTTGGACTTCGGTGCGGGAAAAATATCCCATCGGCTCGAGGGTTCGTGGCCGGGTGGTGAGCCTGGTGGATTATGGCGCCTTTGTGGAGCTGGAAAACGGCATTGAAGGATTGATTCATGTGTCCGAGATGTCCTGGAGCAAGCGCTTTCCCCATCCCTCCAAAGTGCTCCAGGTGGGGGAAGAGGTCGAGGTCGTGGTGCTCAATATCGACCCCGTCCGGCACCGGATCTCGCTTGGGCTCAAGCAGGTGCAGCCCAATCCTTGGGAGGAGATCAGGGAAAAATATCCGGTGGGCACGGTCATTCACGGGCCGGTGCGGAACGTCACGGACTTTGGGATCTTTGTGGAGGTCCAGGAAGGAATTGACGGGCTGGCCCATGTTTCGGACCTTCACTGGACAAAAAAAATCAAGCATCCCTCCGAGCTTTACAAAAAGGGGGATGTCGTGGACGCGCAGGTCCTTCAGGTGGATGTTCAGAACGAGCGCCTCTCGCTGGGCGTCAAGCAGCTCGCGCCCGATCCATGGACCCAAATTCCCGAGCGGTATCCGGTGGGGGGCAAGCTCAAGGGCGAGGTGACCAGCGTGACGGACTTCGGCGTTTTCGTCCGCGTCGAAGACGACGTGGAAGGGTTGATCCATGTCTCTCAGTTAAGCACGGAGCGGGTCGAAAAACCGTCCGCTCTTTTCAAGGTGGGGGATTCCGTGGAAGCCGAGGTGATTAACCTGAACCCGCAAGAAAGAAAAATCGACCTCAGCATCCGGGCCTTGCGGAAAACCGAAGAGCGCCACGAGATCGAGGACTACTTGAAAAAAGAAAAAGAGGGCGGGAGGTTCTCCTTTGAAGCGATTCTCAACGAAGAATTGAAACTCGACCGCGATGACGAACCGCAGATGACCAGGAAGGAAAAAGGAGGCAGACCCTAGGAGGTTGCTGAAACAGCCTCTTTTCAGATCTGCGAGCGAAAGCCCATGGCTGTAAGATCTCGATTGCTCAGAGGACTCGGCATCCTCTTCAAAGCCATTTTGGTAATTTTTGTGGCGGTCTTTTTCTTCGCCTACTTTACCGGCGGGCAGGAAAGCGTTCTGGGCTTGCTGGGAAGCAACAACGTGGGAGTGTTGCTTTTGGAAGGGACGATCGACGACTCGAGCGAAGCGATCAGACACCTGAAGCGGTTCGGCGAGATGAGGGGGATTAAAGCCGTGGTCGTGCGCATCGACTCTCCGGGGGGCGCCGTGGCGCCTACTCAGGAAATTCACGAAGAGATTGAAAAATTGAAAAAGAAGAAGCCGGTGGTCGCCTCCTTCGGCGGCATGGCGGCGTCGGGGGGATACTATGTCGCCAGCGCCTGCAGTTTCATTGTCGCCAATCCGGGGACTCTCACCGGCTCTATCGGGGTCATCATGCAGTTGGCCAATGTGGAAGAGTTGATGAAAAAGCTGGGTCTCAAGCAAACGAGCGTCAAAAGCGGGCCGCACAAAGACATCGGCTCTCCCGTTCGCGCTCTCTCGCCGGCCGAAAAAGCCATTCTGCAGTCTTTAGTGGATAATGTTCATCAGCAGTTCGTTCGGGCGGTCGCGAAGGGTCGAGGGATCCCCGAAGCCAAAGTGAGGGCCATTGCCGACGGCAGGGTATACTCCGGCGAGCAGGCCAAAGGACTCGGCCTGGTCGATCTGCTGGGAAACATGGAAGATGCCATTGACGTGGCCGCCAAACGGGCAGGCATCGCGGGCACGCCCCAGGTGATCTACGCCATGGGCAAAGAGGAAAATTGGTGGCGCAGTCTCCTGGGAACATTTTTAACCAAACCGTGGGAGAAGAGCGGCCCTTCGGGGCTCCGATACGAATGGACACTGGGCGCATGGGATTCAGGGATCCGGGGTTTAGCCCGTTGAAGGGTTGTTCCAGGGGTATTAAAAAATGAATTCGGTTAATGGAGGGGAATCGTGACTAAGCGGGAGTTAGTTGACGAGATCAACAAGAGGTTTCCGTATCTTTCGCGCCGCGATTCGGAGATCATCATCAACGCGATTTTCGATGCCATTACCAATGCCTTGGCCGAAGGCGGACGGATCGAGATTCGTGGATTCGGCAGCTTTGTGGTGAAACATCGCCGCGCGCGCGAAGGGAGAAACCCAAAAACCGGCCAATCCGTATCGGTGGCGGCCAAACGGATCCCTTTCTTTAAGGTAGGGAAAGAGTTAAGGTTGAGAGTAGACGATAAGGGGCCGGCTCGGGAAAGTTCATGAGGAAGATCATTTGGGCGCCTTGGAGGATGACCTACATCGAGGGCTCAAAGGAAGACGGCTGCATCTTCTGCAATAAACTGGAACTCAAAGAGTCCGACAGGCGCGCCCACCTTCTCCTGGCCGATACGGCCCATTCCGTGGTCATGTTGAACAAATACCCCTACAACAACGGCCACCTCTTAATTGCTCCCAAACGGCACGAAAAGGAACTCTCCTCTCTTCCATCCGAGGAATATCGGGATCTCTGCCGGGTCCTGAGGAGGTCCACCGACCTGATCGTCAGGGAGCTCAAGCCGGGCGGGATCAATTTAGGAATGAATCTGGGCCGCTCGGCCGGGGCCGGCGTAGAGGATCACCTCCATTGGCACATTGTTCCGCGATGGGAAGGGGATACGAACTTCATGCCGATTGTGGGAGAGGTGCGCGTGATGCCGCAACACCTCCTGGAAAGCTACGACCGTCTGAGTCCTCTTTTCCAAGATTCCGCCGTTTGGCAAGATGATCCGGCTCATTAAGACGATTGCGATCACCCTGCTCTTTATCGTAGGGATTACTTTCGCCATGGAGAACAACAGTTGGGTGATTCTCCGGTACTATTTCGGCCTGGAGAGTCCCCCGATACCGGTCTTTCTCCTGGTGGCGTTCTCGGTCTTATTGGGGGTGCTGCTGGCGGGTTTCGGATTTCTTTTGGACCAGTGGTCGCTCAAAAAGGCGTTGAGGGAGAAGGAGCGGGAAATTGCGGCTCTGCAAATCGAGCTGCAGCCCTATCGGGAAGGACAGCGCGTGATCGAGGTTAAAAAGTAATTTTTGTTCAAGGAGGATGACCAGCGTGAAAGAGGCAACGACTCTGGGTGAACTTAAGAAGAGCGGCTATCGAGTATTGCCGGTCCGGGCGGAGATGCGAAAAAATCTGCTCGCGTGTCTGGAGACCGGCCGCAAGATCCTCCCCGGCATTATCGGTTACGAGGACACCGTGGTCCCGGAAATCGAGAATGCGGTTCTCTCCGGACACCACATGGTTTTTTTAGGAGAAAGGGGACAGGCGAAGTCCCGCATTATCCGGAGCCTCATCGGCTTGCTCGATGAGCGCATCCCGATCGTTCAGGGTTGCGAGATCAACGACGATCCCTTTGCGCCGATCTGTCGAGCGTGCCGCCGCCGCGCGGAAGCGGAAGGAGACTCGCTCCCCATCGAGTGGGTCGGAAGAGAACAGAGATACGGGGAAAAACTGGCCACGCCCGACGCTTCCATTGCCGACCTGATCGGTGAAATCGATCCGATCAAAGTGGCGGAGGGACGCTATCTCGCGGATGAAGAAACGATCCATTACGGCCTGATCCCCAGGACCAACCGGGGGGTGTTCGCCATCAACGAGCTTCCGGATCTCACGGAAAAGGTCCAGGTGGGTCTGTTCAATCTCATGGAGGAGAAGGACGTCCAGATCAAAGGATACAAGATCCGTCTCCCTCTGGATATCGTCATCGTCGCAAGCGCCAATCCGGAAGATTACACCAGCCGGGGAAGAATCATCACTCCTCTCAAAGACCGCTTCGATGCTCAGATCCGCACCCATTATCCCCAGGAAGTCAAAGACGAGATCGCCATCATGGAACAGGAGGCCGCTCTCGCCGAGCAGCGCAGCCGGGCCGTGCAAATTCCACAGTTTATGAAGGAGATCGTCGCGGAGATCACCTTCGAGGCGCGCAAGTCCAGCGACATCAATCAGGCCTCCGGGGTCAGCGTGCGAATGACCATTACCAACTACGAAAGCATCATCAGCAACGCCGAAAAGAGGGCCGTGCGGCTCAAGGAGAGCGAGGCCGTTCCCCGAGTCAGCGATCTCCATGCCCTTTTGGCGTCCACGAGCGGCAAGATCGAGCTGGAGTACGCGGGAGAAGACAAAAAGGACAACGAGCTGGTGCAAAAACTTTTGAACCGGGCGGTCCTCAAGGTTTTTGATCAGCACTTCAACGTGAATTCGTTGCAGAAGATCGTAGTGTATTTCAATTCCGGCTGGGGCGTGGAGGTTTCGGATAACATGGCCTCCGAAGATTACCTCGAAGGGATTAAGGAGATCCCGGGGTTAAAGGAGGCGATTCTTTCCCTCGGCGTTCCGGAGTCTCCGGCCTTCATGGCTTCCGCCACCGAGTTTATTATGGAAGGACTTCACCTCCACCAAAAATTGAATAAAGAAGTGCAAGGGGGAAGGGTCACTTACGGGAAGTGAGATAGAGCGAAGCCATGCCGCGAATTCGTTATAGCCGGTGGGACCATACGGTCGGCGAACCGCCTGGGGCCGACAGCGTCTTTGACCAGCTGAACGACCACATGAACGATACCGGAGACCTCCAACAGGCCATGCGCCGTCTCATGCGCCGCGGCCTGAAGCAGGAGGACAAACCCGTTCATGGCCTGGATGAGCTGCTGGCTCAGCTCACCCGGGAGATGAAAAAACTCTATGATCGCTACAAGATCCAGTCGGCGCTCGATGAGGCGAAGGAAGCGATCCAGCAGATCGTCCAACGAGAGCGGGAAACCCTGCGAGATTTGAGAGAAACACGCCCGGAAACGGCGGAAAAAGAGGCATTCCTAGACCGGCTTCCGACTAAATGGAACCAGGCTATGGAGAAGCTCGCCTCCTACGACTTTGAGAATGACGAGGCCGGGGCGGCCTTCCAGGAGTTGCTCCAGCAGATGAATCGCCTCTTGAAATTGGAGCAAGCGGTGCGACGCGAAGGGAACCTCTTTCAGGGTCATGAGCCTGTGAACCTGGATGGGGCGGAAAAGCTGTTGGAACGGCTGGAGGGGCTGCGTCATCTGGAAGGCCAGCTGTCCAGCGCGCGCCTGAAGGACGTAGATCTGGAGCTCCTCCGTCAATTGCTGGGCGAGGAGTCGCGGCAGGAAATGGAAGGGGTCATGCAGATGCAGTCCGCCCTGGAAGAGGGGGGCTACCTGCTGGACCGGGGCGACCGTTTTGAGTTTACCCCGAAAGGGATCCGGCGGGTCGGCCAACTGGCCTTGAGAGACATCTACAAGCAGCTCTGGCGGGAGGGAATGGGACGCCATCCGCTTCTCCGTCGCGGCTCCCACGAACCCATCAAGGAGCAGAGCCGGCCTTACGAGCAGGGCGATCTGATGGATCTGGACATGATCCAGACCCTGAAGAACGCCATGTTACGCGAGGCTCGAAGCCCCCTGTCTCTCGCGCCCGAAGATTTCGTGGTTCACGATTCCGACCGGACAACGCAAGCCGCCACCGTACTGCTCTTGGATATGAGCTGGTCCATGAGTTGGGAGGGACGCTTCGCCGCCGCCAAAAAGGTGGCTTTGGCCATGGATACGTTGGTCCGCTCCCAGTACGCGCGCGACTATTTTGCGATCGTGGGATTTTTCACCCGCGCGGTCGAGCTGAAGCCCCGAGATCTGCCTGAGGTCACCTGGAACATGGGAGACCCGTTCACGAACCTCCAGGAAGGGCTGCACTTGGCCACGGGACTCCTGGAGCGGAAGCGTAGTCGAAACCAGCAAATGATCGTCATTACGGACGGACAGCCCACCGCTTACTGCCGGCAAGGACGGCTCTACTGTGAGTGGCCTTTGAGTTTCGGCGGTATCTGTCAGAGGGCAGCGGAGGAAACCCTGAGAGAGGCCGAGCGCGTCACGCGCAAGGGGATCACCATCAATACCTTCATGCTCGACGACAGCCCGGTATTGAAAGGTTTCGTCGACAAGATGACTCGCATCAACAAAGGGCGTGCTTTTTATACCACTCCGGACCGGCTCGGCGAGTACCTCCTGGTGGATTACGTTGCTCACCGGCGCAAGAAAATTTAGTCAGACCGCTGGCAAAAGGCCCAGAAGCCAGTCTGAGAATCTCTCTCCGGTCCGATGCAATACGCGCGTGCTACGCTCGACGGGCAACACGCTTGATAGTCCTCGATCGACGCATCGGCCCTTCGAGATTTCCCCAGACTGGCAATGATGATTCCGCTTGAGCGGAGGTGGTTATGATCGGGACTGTCTTTGTCTGCTTATTATTTTTTTTCTCCACTGCCTTGGGGCAGGAAAGAGGGTGGGAGAAGGGCTGGAACGAAACCGTCGCGGCCGCGAGGAAGGAAGGCAAGCTCACCGTCTATCACACCACGGGGCCGTTCGAGCCTCTCTTGAGAGAATTCGAAAGGCGTTATCCGGGCATCAGGGCCAGCGCAATCGTTGGAAGGGGAAATCAACTCTCGCAAAAGATCCTGGCGGAGCGACGCGCCGGCCGGTATCTCGTCGACGTTTACCTAGGCGCCGCCGGCACACCCTATCGGGTCTTCTATGAGGCCAAGATCCTGGACCCGGTCTCGCCTTTGCTCGTCCTGCCGGAAGTCACTGACCCCACCAAGTGGTTCGGGCGCGAACACCACTACGCGGATCCGGAAGGAAAATATATCTACGTTTATGAAGGGACGGCCCGTTCGGAAGTCACCTACAATCGAAAGCTCGTAAACCCAGCCGAGTTCAAGTCATTCTGGGATTTACTCAACCCCAGATGGAAAGGAAAAATAGGCGCCATCGACCCGAAAGTAACGGGGGTGGCCACAAGCACTGCTCTATCATTTTTCTATTATAATCAAGAGCTTGGTCCAAAATTTCTCACCCGACTCTTTAAGGATATGGATTTGATCTTCTCCTCCGATACCCGGCAGTTGAGCGATTGGTTGAGCGTGGGGAAAATAGCCCTTGCCTTCTTTAACGCCACCGAGGCGGCGACCGCGAGAAAACAGGGACTGCCGGTCGATGTCTTTTCTCCCAGCCACTTCAAGGAAGGGACCTATGGCGCCCCGCGGCAGGGGACGATCAGCTTTATCCGGCAGGCGCCTCATCCCAATGCATCCAAGCTCTTTGTGAATTGGCTTCTCTCTCGGGAAGGGCAAACGTTTTTTCAGAAATATTTTACCGTCCCTGAAGAAGAATACTTGCCTTCGATGAGATTGGATGTTTCGAAAGAGGAGATCCCGGCCGCGTATCGTCTATCTGAAGGGACAAAATTCCTGCCCATTTACCGGCCCGAATATATCGATCCGACGCCTGCCCGCAAGGTCGTCGAGGAGGCTTTGGGAGATCAGAAAAAGTAGATGGATTAATTACAAGGACCTGGACGGGGGAATCGCCATGATGACCAAAGAGGAAAACGAGCGGCTGACAAAGATCGGTCCGCGCACGCCGTGCGGGGAGTTTCTGCGCCGCTACTGGCAGCCCGCGGCCCTTTCCGAGGAGCTACTGGCTGGCGGGGCCCCGCTGCCGGTAACCTTGCTGGGTGAGGAGCTGGTCCTCTTCCGCGACGAGCGCGGACAGCCCGGACTCTTGGCGCTCCACTGTTCCCACCGGGGAGCGGATCTTAGCTACGGACGTCTGGAAGACGGCGGGCTCAGGTGCATCTACCACGGCTGGCTCTACGACATTCATGGCAATTGCCTCGACCAACCCGCCCAGGCGGGCGGGGGTGAGCACAAAAGCGCGATCCGCCATCCCGCCTATCCCTGCCAGGAGGCCGCCGGGGTCATCTTCGCCTACCTGGGGCCCGGTGAGCCGCCGCTTCTTCCCGCCTATGATCTCCTGACCGTCCCCGAAGAATACCGCTACATGCCCATGAAGAGCTTTCACGAGTGCAGCTTTCTTCAGGGTAACGAAGGAAACCTGGATCCGGTTCACCTCTCTTTCCTGCATCGCCTTTGGGAAGACAAAGACGCGGAGGCCTGGTCATCGGGAGGAAAGGGGATGGCTCGGGCCACGGCCCTTGAATTGAACCGGAGCGACCTTGCGCCTCTCATCGACGCAGAAGTCACCGATTTCGGCCTCAGGATCTTTTCCGTGCGCAAAGTGGCGGAGGATCAAAACTATGTCCGGATCACCAACTTCGTCATGCCCAACCTCTGCGCCATCGGCGGCGGGACCGGCGGGGACGGATACCAGATGGACTGGCACGTTCCGATCGACGACACGCACCACTGGAAATACAGCATGGCGTTTCGGCGGTCTCAGCCACTCACGGACCGTAGGCTCAAAGACCGCTTGGCCGGGATCACGACCGGGTACCGGCGGAAACAAACAGCGGCGAACCGGTATCTTCAGGATCGCGAGGAGATGAAGACGAAGAGCTTCGCGGGTCTGGGGAACAATTTCATGGACCATGACGGCTTCGCGGTGGAGACCCCCGGAGCGATCCAGGATCGGACCCAGGAACACCTGGTCACGACCGACAAGGGGATCGTCGCGGGCCGGAAGCTTCTCCTCCAGGGCATTCGCGACGTGGAGGAGGGGCGAGACCCGCAGCACGTGGTTCGGGATCCGGAGCGCAACCGGTTTCCGTATATTATGGTGCGCCACGTGGTGGTCCCGGCCACCGTGGATTGGAAAAATAGCTGGAAAGAAAATATCCCGGATAAGGTGAGATAAGGAGACGACGACTATGGGTTACGGAGACTACATCACCCCGACCGGGCCTCGGCTTTCGCGCCGGGTCGATCTCAAGATCGCCGGCGGGGTCCGGCTCGGGCCATCGAACCAGGTAGGCGCGTGGCTGGCGCAGGGTTTGAGCAAGCATCTGGCAAAGGACTCGACGTTCACGATGATGGCCGGCGGCGGCGATCCGTTGGTCAAGGTTGTCGAAGGCAAGGCTGATCTCTGTTACTCGACAATGCAGGGGGCCCGGTCGGCCTACTTAGGCAGCTCTGACGAAAAGCCGCTCAATGGCTTGCGCGCCATCTGCACGCTTCACAAAAGGGACTGGTATCAGTTTACGGTCCCGATCTCGCTCGGCGTGAATTCGGTCGAGGAGCTGATCGAGAAGAAAAAGCCGATCAAGTTGGCGATCCCTCCGGGAAAAAGCCCGTCAGGTGTTTTAGAGATCGGCCATTCCATGTTCAAGGCCTACGGGATCGACCCCAGGGAGATCGAGTCCTGGGGCGGAAAGCTCCTGACCGGCCACTCCAGCCGCCCTCACGAGCATGTGCGGCGGGTCCTCCTGGGTGAAGCGGACTGTATTTTCGAGGACGGCGTTGCTACGACCCACTGGTGGGAGCTTTTCGCTACGAGAGAGATGAAGATCCTTCCGCTCAAAGACGAAGCCATTGCGCTCGTGAACAAAGAAATGGGGAACCTGGGCACGATCATCCCAAGGGGATGGTATCACGGCAAAGTTCCCGATCGTGAGATACGGACGATCGACGCCTCTAACTGGATGGTTTTGGTGAGCGAGAAGATGGACGACGAGCTGGCCAATCTCTTGACCAAGTGCGCGGTGGAGTACAAAGCGGAGTTCGAAGCGGAGTTCAACATGCTGCCCCTGGAGCGCTCGTCGCTGACCTATCCGCTCTTCCCGACCTACATGGCCCGGGACACGAGCGTGATTCCGCTCCATCCTGGCGCGGAGAGGTATTATAAAGAGAAGTGCTACCTTTAGAAATTGCCTATCACCGGGAAATCGCTCAGCACGGCCTTCGCTGAGCCTCGGCGCACGTTCATCGGATCTTTGCCCCGCTCGACCTCCTCCATCTGTTCCATCAGCAGATTACGATAGAGGACGATCCCGGCATCCGACGATCCGAGGTATTCGAGGTTCCGCCGCGCAATGTTCCCTTGAGTCGCAACCGCCATATGATCCTGACCGTTGGCCGTATCGATGATAAATCGTCCTTCGGTATCCGTTCCCGGCACATCGACGAAGGGAACCACATCCGCAGGTGAATCATCCGTCCGTCTGGCCAGATACACCACGAGCCACGTATGCGAGTCGTCCAAAGGCACGACGAAATAGACCGCCATACTTCCTCCGGAGGCCGATCCAGCCAACGTGGTCGTGGGGAAGAAGGTTGGAGATCCTTGTTTCCAGGAAACCTCCTCTTCGCTCCGACACATGTGCCGTTCGACGATACCGCCTTCGAATAGGTCGAACCTGATTCTCTTCATCGGTTGTGGGGCATAGTGGGCCTTGAACTCCTCAAGCTGATTTCCTCCCTTACGCTGGAGCACGTACTCAAAATAGCGGCCGTGGAGAGATTCGACGTGGTACGGATCGAGCAGGTTCTCCATGACTTGCAGCCAGTTGCAAGCGATGGAAGTGCCGTTAATCTCCTTCAACCCTTTCTCCTGATCTATCGGACCGTAGTGCGGCAACATGGGAGTCGGTTCGGGTCCCATATAGGCGAACACGAGCCCGCCGGCCTCCTTGACCGGATACGATTTCGCCTTAATGGAGTCATCGAAAACGCCTTCTCGCTGCTCGAACGGCTGCTCAATACATTCCCCCCGGGTATTATAAACCCATCCATGATACGGGCAGCGTATCCCCTCGTTCTCGACAATTCCGTGCGCGAGGGACGCTCCCCGATGCGGGCAAGATTCTTCTAGTAGACCTATCTCATCTCTATTGTCGCGATAAAGAACTAGCGACTCGCCCAGGAGCTTCACTGCTTTTACCGGACTGTTTTCCAGCTCCACGGTTGCCGCGACGGGATGCCAATAACGGCGCATGAGGTTTCCCATGGGTTTACCTGGGCCAACGAGAGAGATTCTCTCGTTCTCAGCTTCCGTCAGCATATTTCGCTCCTTTCGGAGTAGGTCGATCCGCCGCTTTGGCCGCACAGCCTGTGGACTAGGATTCCCGGTGCCCCAGGCTATCAGAAGGCTCCGTGGGCCACAATTCAGGTTCAGCGGTGCCCCATCAGGGGCCGGTCCCCTAGCGGTAGCCTTCGGCCTGAAGCGCAAAGAGTTTGGCGTAGATGCCGCCTTGCTTCAGCAATTCTTCATGGGAGCCAAGCTCCGCTAGGCGTCCCTCGTGGATCACCGCGATGCGGTCGGCCATGCGGACGGTGGAAAAGCGGTGGGAGATCAGAAGGGCGATCTTTCCCGCAGTCAATTCCTTGAAGCGCTGGAAGATCTCGTACTCGGTCTGGGCATCCAGAGAGGATGTCGGCTCATCCAGGACGAGGACGTCGGCGTCGCGCATAAAAGCCCGGCCCAACGCGATCTTCTGCCACTCCCCAAGAGAAAGCTCGAGACCTTTATTGAACCAGCGTCCCAGCATGGTCTGGTAGCCCTCGGGCAGTTTCTCGATCACGGGATGGGCGCCGCTTTTGCGCGCGGCCTCCATGATTCTGTCTAAATCTTCCAAGGCCTCGATCTGGCCAACGCCAACATTTTCCCTGGCCAAGAGCTGGTAGCGGACGAAATCCTGAAAGATCACGCCGATTCTCTGGCGCAGACTCACGGGGTCGATCTCCCGTATATCGGTGCCATCGATAAGAATCTGGCCTTGGCTTGGGTCGTAGAGGCGGGTGAGAAGCTTGACCAGGGTCGTCTTCCCGGCTCCGTTGGCGCCCACCAGTGCAATTTTTTCTTCCGGCCGGATGTGGAGGTCAAATTCCCGCAAGGCCCACGCCTCGCTGCCCGCGTAGCGGAACCAGACGCCGCGAAATTCGATCCCCTGGCGCAAAGGAGCCGACATCGCTACAGGACGGCCGAGCAAGGGCATCTCAGGTTTCAGCGCTAAAAAATCGAACAGGTTTGCCATAAAGAGATTGTTCTCGTAGATCCCGCTTACCGAGGAGAGGATGTGTTGGAAAGTCGTTTGTCCTTGGCGGAAGATGGTGAGATAGAGGGTCATGTCTCCCAGGGTGATTTTCGACTGGACGGTCTCCCAGACGATCCAGGCATAGGAGCTGTAGAAACCAACGGTGGCGACGAGACCGAGGACGAAACCGGCGAGGGTACGCCTTACCGCCAGCGACTTGTCCTCCCGGAAAAACTTTTCAAAGAGGGTGAGGTATCGCTGCAGCAGGGACTCGCCCAGATTGAAGAGCTTCACCTCCTTGACCGAAGAATCTTCCGTGAGCAGCCGCTGGAGATAGTTGAGACGGCGGGTTTCCGGCGCCCTCCAGGTGAGGAGGCGGAAGGCCTCCTGAGAGTAGCGCGCCTCGGCCACAAAGGCGGGAATCGTAGTGACAAGAAGGATCACAACCACCCATGGGCTGAACCGGTAGAGGAGCACGGCAAAAGAGACGACTGTGATCGCGTTCTGGACGATCATGAAGGAGTCGTCGATCAATTCCACGGGGCGGCGGTCCGCCTGGCGGCGCGCATTCTGCAGCCGGTCATAAAAATCGGGGTTCTCAAAGAACGAGAGATCCAAGGTCAGGGCCTTACGGATAACCTCGCCGTTGATTTTGTTGCCGAGCGCCAGTTGAAGGATCTGCTGTAAGAGCCCGCGCGCCTGGCTAATAAGGGTGCTGGAGAGAAAAAGTCCCAGCTCAAGGACGAGTAGCAGAAAGACCGTGCGGATCTTCGCCGGCTCCGCCTGGCTTTGAATCGCGAGCACCACAGCGTCGACAATCAGCTTTCCCACCCAACCTTGCGCAGCGGGGAGGAGGGCTCCTCCCAGAGTCAGAAAAGCCAGCCCTACCGTGGCCCACGGGCTGGTTTCCCAGACCAGGCGAAAGGTGCGTGGGGTGTAGGAAAAGGCCTGAATCACCTCTCCCAATCTTGGGATTTTCTGCCAAATTCCAGCCATTAGGTAAAGGTATCTCTTAACGTGCTCGATCGATGATTCGCAAGCGGACGGGTAAAGGCCAACCTTGACAAAACGGGGAGGCAAAAGTATAGACTCTGGTAATCGAATTCGAAGAAGGAGAGATCCAAGATGGAAGAAGTCAGCACATATACTCCTACAAAACCCGCGTATGAACTCTGGATGCAGGAGGAAGGAATTCCTGTCTTCGAGGGGAACGGCATTGAGGATGTCACCCAGCTGGATCTGAAGCCCTGGGCCCGGCTGGGCGGTAAGGGCGCCTTCATCCAACTCATAGGGGGCGGCGGTATCACCGGCATGTATGTGGTGGAGATTCCTCCCGGAGGAACCCTGAATCCCGAAAGGCATATGTACGACGAGCTGATGTATGTCTTAAAGGGTAGGGGCAGCACCGAAGTCTGGTTTGATGGCAGCAGGAAGCAGGCCTTTGAATGGTCCGAGGGCGGCCTATTTGCCCCGCCCCTGAATACCTGGCACCGTCTCTATAACGGCTCGCGGGAGCCTGCATTCCTGCTCGCGGTCACCACGGCCCCCATTATCTGGGACCTTTTCCGGGATCCGGATTTTATTTTCAACAGCGGACACCACTTCAAGAAGCGCTATAAAGGCGAGGATGGCTACTTCGCCATGAGCGCCAACCGCTATAAGGCGAATCGCACGCACGTTTGGGAAACCAATTTCATCGCCGACGCAAAGAGCGCGGTGTTGGACGACGCGCCTTATAAAGTCCACGGCGGCCAGATCACCTGCTTTGAGATGGCCGAAAACAGCCTCATCGGACATCTCTCGGAGTGGCCCGCAGGAATCTATCACAAGGCCCATTACCACGCAGCCGGGGCCGTGCTGCTGGGCCTCCGGTCCAAAGGTTACGTTCTTATGTGGCCCAAGGAACTCGGAACGAGACCTTACCAGGCGGGAAAAGGCGACAAGGTCTTTGAGGTCGCTTGGAAAGCGGGAAGCGTTTATAGTCCTCCGGACGGCTGGTTCCACATGCACCTCAATACCGGGGCGGAGCCGGCCAGACACGTGGCGCTGCGCCTCGGGAGCCGCAAGAACCCCACGACGCTTCACGATGCCAGCCAGAAAAACGAACGAGAAGCGACGACGAGGAGTCTCCGGGAGGGCGGAACCGTTATCGAGTATGAGGACGAAGATCCGGAGATTCGCAGACGCTTCGAGGCTGCCGTCAAGCGCGAAGGCGTTCGCTGCGAGATGCCGCCCGTCACCTACCGCAAGGATCCCATCTCCAACTGATTCATCACGTGAACACGGGCAGGCAGCCGTTTGACGGCTGCCTGCCCGTTATTCTTTCAAACACTTTTAAGGCCGTTGAACATCGGGCCTGCGTCTCAGGCGCTGCTTAAGGAACTGTTTGACGTCTTCGAGCGTGGTGACGCGCCGGATCGACTGCGGAAAGTGCCGCACGAGGCTCGTATCGGGAGAGTAAGCAATCGCAGGCTTCGGATAGTAGAGAGCGAGCGCGACCTCGCTCGCAGTTCCGAGCTCGCCGGGCAGGGGATGATGCTAATACAAACACCACACTTACGCTTAGTTTGTGTGAACGCGCGGCTGACGGATCGCATGACGCCGCTCCCTCCGCCCGTGAGCAGATTGACTCCCAGCTCGGCCAAGAGTTCGCCGACCTGGCATGCCAGTTCATCGTGCTCGTCGGTGCCCGACCCCAGCACTCCGACGGTTTCTTCAGCGAGTATCGCGCTCACTATTGTTGTCCTGGCAGTTTGTAAGGTCTAACAAGGACAATTTACGGAAGTTTTTACTTTGGGAAGGTATTTACCAATTCTTGCAGTCGCTCTTTGGCGCCTTGGAGAATCGCTTCGCCGTCGCCCGGCAGAAGGATGTCGAAATCAACGGCCAGAAGCTCTGTAACGCTGGTGCGGAGGCGCGCCGGATCGTCCATCACTTTTTCAGGTAAGAGCTTGCAGTGTCCGGGAGGATTCCCGACGACGGAGTCGCCGACAATCAGGATCTTCCGCTCGGGCCAATGGAGCGCGACTTCGCCGGGCGACTTCCCCGGCACACCCACAACCACCAGTGGGCCGATTTTTTCTCCCACGCGAAGTTCATCATCCAGCTCAGTCGCCTGGCTGCGCGCGTGAGGCGCGTCGGCGGGATGGATGGCGGTTCTTGCCTGCGTGCGGGCGCGCACGCGATTGGCGGCCCGTGAGTGGCTGCGATTGGTGAGAAGAATCCGGCTAACGCCCCGGCGAGCCAGCTCCTCCAGGTCTTCTGCGGTCGGTTCGACCGGATCGATGCAAAGGTTGGCTCCGGGCAAGCGGATAAAGTAGCCGTTGAAATTGTAACCATGCGGCTCGGAGAACCAGGGCCAGGTGAAGATATCTTTGAGGATCTCCCTCATGCGCTACTCTACCTTCACTCCCTTCCAAAACGCAACGTGTCCCTTGATCTGCTTGGCGTCTTCTTTCGGCTCCGGGTAATACCAGGCCGCGTCCTTGTTCGTTTCTCCGTTTACGACCACATCGTAGTAGCTCGCCTCGCCCTTCCACGGGCAGGTGGTGTGCGTGCCGCTCGGCTTGAAATATTCTCTCTTGATCGCGCCGGATGGAAAATAGTGGTTGTCTTCAAGAAGGATAGTATCGTTACTGTCCGCAACGACGGCGTTGTTCCAAAATGCTTTCATGGAATCCTCCTCATGTGTTTCTCTCAGAGAAAAGGTCGTCTAGGAATCCCGCAGGGCTTCTTTGAGGAAGCGAAGATCTAAAAAGTCTTGTGCCGAAGGGGCGGGCTTCCCGAGTTTTTCCGCAGTGAGCTTCAATAATTTTGCTACGTCTTCCGCATTGACTTCCGGGCTCCAGTAGGGGGCCTTGGCGTCGTAAACCATCTTCGCAATCTCCAGGTCGTCGACTCCCCATTCGTTGGAACATTTCAACATAGTCTCCAACGTGCCGGTTACGTTCTCCCGGCAATACCGGATGCTCTTGACGTAGGCGCGCACGAACGCCCCGATCAGCTCGGGCCGCTGGGCGATGGTTTCCGCCGCGACGGAGATGCCGGAGGTTGGAAGCCCGGGTCCGTAATCACGACCGCTGCCCATATTTTTGTACCCGAGTTTTACGGCGTGAACCCACCAGGGATCTCCCAGCATCGCTCCATCTCCGACGCCTCGCTTCATGGCCTCGAACTGCTTCGGGTGGGAGCCTTCGATCTTGGGCGTCTTGATTCCGGAGCGGTCGAGGTCGACGCCATAATGGGCCAGGATATTTCTCAGCTCGATGATGTTTTCTTCTCCGCCGACGGTGATTTCCTTGAGCTGGTCCGCCCGGTCGAAATTTGATCGCACCACGAGCACATGCTCGCCGCCCCGGGTGGAATGACCGCAGACCCTGCGGACGTCGGCGCCTCTCACAAAGGCCACGTGGCCCATGTCGTTCCCGACGAAATCCGCTTCTCCGCGCACCAGCCCTTCGACGTCAACGCCGTATTTTAATTTCACGTCGAGCCCTTCGTTGCCGAAGAAGCCTCTATCGATCCCGACGAACATGGGAGTGAAGGCTGGGGCGGGACGGGGGATACTCGCGGTCACAGGAGTTGTCATGGAAATTGAAATATCATCGTCTCCCCAGGCTGTCAACGTTTTCAACCCACCTTTGGAAAGCCTTGCGTCTGTCCTCTGACTATGCGAGGAAATGACCTGAGCAGATTGAGCAGATGGAGTATCGAGAGCTGGGTCCCGGAATCAAGGTCTCCTGTTTAGCCTTGGGCGGTGGGGTCTTTGGGCGAGATTGCGGCAAGGAGGAAACCTTTGCCGTTATCGATGCAGCCTCCGATCTGGGCATCAATTTCATCGACACGGCGGATATCTACAGCCGTGGCTTATCGGAGGAGTGGGTCGGAGCGGCGGTTCGCGGTAACCGCGAGCGCTGGGTCATCGCGACCAAAGCGGGAGTGGCCGGCGGCGAGCCGCGCGGGAAGACGGGGCGACGGGATTCTATTCTGCGTCGCGCGGAAGAGAGCCTCAAAAGACTTCAAACCGGCACCATCGATCTCTACCAAGTGCATCACTTCGATCCGGAAACGCCGTTGGAGGAGACTTTAGAGGCGCTCGACTTGCTCGTGAAGCAGGGGGAGGTCCGCTCGGTGGGCGCTTCAAATTACTCCGGTGAACAGTTGCGCTCCTCGCTTCAAATCGCGCAGGCCCGTGGCCTGACCCCTTTTTCCACGACCCAGCTCCAGTACAATCTATTCAAGAGAGACTGCGAGAAAGATCAATTGCCTTTTTGCGCTTCGGAGCAGGTGCGCGCTCTGGTCTATGGCGCCCTGGGTCGCGGGGTCTTAACCGGAAAATACGATCCCGGAAAAGATATGCCGGCGGGGACCCGCGCCTTTTCGAGCGCGGCCATTCGATCGGATCTTGCGCCCTCCGTGTTAAAAGCGGTAGAGGGGTTGACGGCTTTTGCAGAGGAGAGGAACCAAACGGTCGGATGCCTGGCTCTCGCTTGGGCGCTACGCAGAAAAGAAGTCGCGGCGCTTATTATGGGGGTGAGAAGCGCCGGACAGTTGAAAGCCAATGTGGCTGCGGTAAGCTGGAAGCTTTCCGACTCTGATCTGAGCGCGATCGATCAGAGGGTAGGGGAGTTGCAAAACTACCGGTCTTTTTTTTCGTACGGTGGTTGAGCCGGGGTCGAATATTATAGGGCTGAATATTTCTGTATAGGGAGGGTAGAGTCATGGAGATGCCTGACTATTTGGATTTCGTTCATACGGGACCGGGGACTTTGGCAGGGCGCTATCTCCGGATGTTCTGGCAGCCGGTCTACCGGGTGAAAGATCTCGCTTCCGGCAGAGCCATTCCCATTAAAATCATGAGCGAGGATTTCACGCTCTACCGGGGGGAGAATGGAACTCCCCATCTGACGGCGTTTCGGTGCGCCCACCGGGGGACGCAGTTGTCTACGGGATGGGTCGAAGGAGATTCTATCCGGTGCCGGTATCACGGGTGGAAGTACGACGCGACGGGGCAGTGCGTGGAGCAGCCGGGAGAAGAAGAGGGATTCGCCTCGAAGGTAAAGATCCGGAGTTATCCGGTGAAGGAGTACTTAGGGCTCATCTTCGCCTATCTCGGAGAGGGAGAGCCGCCGCCGCTCAGGAGATATCCGGAGCTCGAAAGGCCGGGGGTCTTCGAGACGAATGCGCCGGAGTACTGGCCCTGCAATTATTATAATCGGCTCGACAACGCCTGCGACGCCGTTCATGTGGCTTATACGCATCGCGAATCGGGAATGAGAGCGAAGCGGCCCGAACGGCTCGGCATCGGCACGCTCACGGCGGAAGAGACCGAATACGGGGTGAAAACGACCTACTTCCTGGCGGATCAACCCTCCGTGGAGCTGCGCTTTCACATGCCCAACACGAACCAGACGAGATCTTTTCTCCGCGTCGAGGGCTCCCTGGAAGATGCCGCGAAGCTCATTGCCGACCGCCTCTTCTGGCGGGTGCCGGTGGACGATGAAAATTGCGTGAGCTTCGTCGTGGACCTCGTGCCGGTGACGGGAAAGGACGTGGAGGCCTACAACAAGCGGCGTCTGGAGGCCCGCGAGACCATCAAGGAGGTTTCTCCGAATGAATTGGCGTCACAGATCCTCGGAGGCAAGCTCAAGTTCGATGAGATCGACCTCGCCACACCCATTTATTACCTCTTTTGGATAGAGGATTACGCGGTGCAGGTGGGACAAGGTCCTGTCGCCCCGCGCGCCGAGGACACATTGGGCAGGATGGATCGGGGTGTCCTGCTCATGCGGAAGCTCTGGGAGCGTGAGCTCAAGGCCTTCGCCGACGGGAGAGCCCTTAAACCGTGGAAGAGTCCGGCGGAGTTTTCTCGGGCCTCTTAGGGATATTGTAAGGAACGACGCATGGCCACCAAAGTAGGTTTTGTGGGGCTCGGCAATATGGGGAAGCCGCTGGCGGCCAATGCGGTCCAGGCCGGCTTCGATGTCATGGTTTATGATCTGAGAGAAACGCGGGTGAAAGAGCTCACGCAGGCGGGAGCGAAGGCGGCCCGCTCAGCCCAGGAAATCGGGGGCCATGGCGAGGTCATTGAAATAGCGGTCGTTGACGATGGCCAAGTCGAAGCGGTGATTCTCGGCCAAGGCGGCGTGTTGAGCGGCGCCAAACCCGGAACCGCCATCGCCATTCATAGCACCATACATCCGAAAACCGTGAGAAAGATCGCCGAGGCGGCCCGGGCCAAAGGCGTTGGTGTCGTAGACGCGCAGATGAGCGGGGGAGAGAAGGGAGCGAAGGCGCGCACCCTCTGCTTCATGGTCGGGGGCGATAATCATTGGTTTGAGAAGTGCCGTCCGGTCCTGGAGGCCTCCGGTAAGAACGTGTTTCACATGGGACCTCTCGGAACGGGGGCGATGACCAAACTCGCCCAACAGAGCATCGTCGTGGTCAATATGCTGGCGGCCTATGAAGGGATGCAACTCGCAGAAAAGGCCGGGATCGATCCCAAAACCTTCCTGGAGCTGGTGCACGTCAGCGCCGGCCAAAGCCAGGTGGCGGATAACTGGCTCGATCAGTTCAACTCGGCTATGGCGATCTCCGGACGTCTCAGGGGCCGCGCGGCGCTTTTTTATCAAGGGCTCTGTCCGGTCCTGGAGTTTGCCCATGAGCAAGGCGTCCCGGTGCCCGGCGTCGCTTTGACCCAGCAGCTTCTATTTGAAATGTTGGAACGGAAAGAGTAGCCGATAGCCTGTATCCAACATCTTGAGGAAAAGATTTAAATAGGTGGGGAGAAAAACGGTGGCTGATCAACCCTCAGTGTTCGAGCAATGGTTTGTGAAAAGCTCCTATCAGGAGTTTGTTAAGCAAGAAGGGGTCCCGATATATGAGGGCAGCGCCCTGGAGAATCTCGCGGGACTGAAGTTAGGGGAATGGGAAAGGAGGGGTGGAAAGGCCGCCTATACGCGTCTGGGCGATCAGGAGGATTACAACCTTCAGATCGTGGAAATCCCTCCTAAAGGGCAGCTCAAGCCGGAGCGCCACATCTTTGATTCCATTATGTATGTGATGAAGGGGAGGGGTGCGACGACGATCTGGCAGGAAGGGGAGCCCAAGCAAACGATAGAATGGGAAGAGGGGGCGCTATTGGCCATCCCCCTGAACGCGTGGCACCAGGAGTTCAATGCCTCGAGCGACGAGCCCTGCCGGGTCTTCTTCGCCAGCAACATGGCTCATGTCATCAACCTCTACCATAATCTCGAATTTATCTTTAACAACTCTTTCAGTTTCAAAGACAGATACTCTCATCAAATGCCGAATTATTTTGCAGATAAGGGAAAGCGCTGGACGCTTAGGCTCTCCGAGACTAACTATATCCCGGATATTCGAAAGATCCCGCTGGATGCCTATCCGGAAAGGGGAAACCGCACCGCGATTATGCGTTTTTCCATGGCCTCGGTCTCCATCGGCATCCACGTGATGGAGGCTTCCGAAGGGACCTATGTCACCGCGCACAGGCATGGCCCGGGGGCCCACGTGATCGTGGTGGGGGGAGAGGGTTACGAGCTTCTTTTCATGCCGGGGGACGAGAAGAATCGCCGGATGGTGACGGCGAAGCCTTATGCGGTCGTAGCGCCCAAGCTGAACGAGTTTCACCAGCACTTCAACAGCGGGAAGGGTCCCTACCGGATGCTTGCGTTTCGGGGCTATGGTCTGAAATACGGTTGGGGCGCCATGTACGATCCCGCGATCACGGCGCAATCGAAGAATCCCCACGCGCGCGCGTACAAGATCCCCTACGCGCAGGAAGATCCGGTGATTCGCGAAGAGTATTACAAAGAGCTGGAAAAAAATGGTGTTACTCTCAGGTTGGAACCGCTGGATCAGAGCGGATAGTCTGCAAAGAAGGAGGCGCCCTTGAAAACTCTTCGGTTTCTTATGACTGGGAGTTCCTGGTTTTGGCTATTCATGTTCCTGGATCTGATTTTTACCTCGAGCGGTCAAGCCGGTGAAGCCAAGGCTTCTCACGGCGAATGGCAGAAGGTTGTCCAGGCAGCCAAGCAGGAGGGGCAAGTGACCGTCTACGGGGGCGATGAGGTAACCCATCCGGACATTCTCGCCCTCTTTCAAAAGGCGCATCCCGAGATCAAGGTGGTCACGGTCAGCGGCCACGCGGAAGTCATCGAACGGATCGTTGCCGAGAGGCGGGCCGGAAAATACTTCGTCGATGTCTTCGCCTATGGCCCCAACGCGGCCCGGCTCGCCTTCCTGGCGAAATTTTTGGACCCTTTCCCGGCCGCGAGTCTCCCGGATGTGGCGGATACCTCCAAGTGGTATGGAAGAAAGCACTACTACAGCGACGCGGACGGCAAATATATTTTTCTTTATGAAGGCACACCGAGCGCCTCCAGCATCGCCTATAACACGAAGCTTTTAGATCCGAAGGAGATCAAATCGACCTGGGACGCATTGAATCCTAAGTACAGGGGCAAGATCGGATTTTTCGCTTACGGTAGCGGTAGCGCCGTCCCCACGCCCATTTTGATACTCTACTATAACGAAGCGGTGGGACCCGAATTTCTAAAGCGGCTGGCGCATGAGGCGCAGCTCGTCGTATCGCGGGACCGGCGGCAGGCGACGGATTGGCTCGCTCGAGAGAAATACGCGCTCTGTTTTATGTGCCGGGACATCGAGAGGGCGCAAAAGCAGGGTCTTCCGGTCTCCACCTTCGGCCCCCATGATCTCAAGGAGGGCGGAGAGCTGGGGGGCGGGAACAGCAGCGTGATGGTTTATGTGAACCGCGCGCCGCACCCGAACGCCGCCAAGGTCTTCATCAACTGGTATCTATCCCGGGAAGGGCAGATGATCTGGCAGAAGGTGATGAATCAAAAAGTCGTCGAGCCTACCAACTCCATGAGGGAGGATATTCCCAAGGACGACGTGATGAAGGATGGGCGGCGGATCGAAGGCCGTAAGTATCCCATTGTAGGTTTTCTCGATCCGACGCCGGTGCAAAAGCTATATCAAGAGATTGCTGGCGGCGCCAAAAGCGACTAGCGTACAGCCTATTTTCCCTCAATAAAAATCTTCTTGGCCAGATCCAGAAGCTCGCGCGTCCGCTCGGCGCTCAGATCTTCGGGGCTTGCGACCATAAAAGGCGCCCCTTCGAGGTAGCGCACGTCAGGCGGCATATAGTCCTGGGAGACATCTTTTCGCACCGAGATAGCCCGTTGGTTGGGGGCATAGAGGAGCTGACCCTCGAGAGTATAGAACCAGTGGATAAACAACTTTGCCGCATTCGGGTGAGGCGCGCCGGTAAGAAAATCGATCCCCTGGCCGGCCATGTGAGAACCCTCTTTCGGCTGGGCGAATTTCACCGGAGCTCCTTCCGCCAGGAGCTGCTGGCCGCGATCCGTGGTCGCCGCAATGGCGATTGGATACTGGCCGCGCGCCACCGCGTCAGGCACATCGGCGACGCCGGGAACAAGAGCGACCTGCTTGGCCAGCGCTCTCATGTAATCCAATCCTAAGCCGCGGTAGGTGGCTTGAAACCAACCGATCCCCGATCCTCCGATCGAAGGGTTCTGGAGCACGATCTTGCCCTTCCATTTGGGATTGAGAAGGTCCTTATAGCTTTTAGGCACTTCTGCCGGAGGGATGAGGTTGGTATTAAAAAAGAAACTCGGTCTGAGAGGCATATTGATATAGAGCCAATCTCTCTCTTTCGACGAGGCCCGCGCCGGGTCGAGGCGCCAGACGTCTTTTTGCAGCGTCGAGGGCGCCAACATCGGAAGGAGGTAGCCTCTCCCCTTGATGTCGATGAAGCTGCCGCCGATTCCTTGCAGGAGGACATCCGCCACGTTTTGTTGAGTTCGATGCTCCGCGAGGATTCGCGGCCCGATCTCTTGAGGGCTTAAGGTGGTCCACTCAATCGCTACGCCGTATTTTTCGCCAAAGCGCCTGCCGAGGGCTTCCTGGGCTTGTTGGCCAGCATGGCCTGGAGCGGCATAGATGACCAGCTTGCCCTCTTTACGGGCGGACGCTTCGATCTGGGCCATGTCCCAGGGAGCGGTGGGAGATGCTTTTTCTCCGCCGCGAGCGGCAGCTCCAAAGAAAAGGGCGGCCAATAACGTCAAAAAGGCCGCACCACAAAGTGGGGATTTTCGCGTCATCTTTTTACTCCTTTTACCGGCCCGTTTCCTGCTCGGAAAATCGTCCTTCGGAGTCCGGTTGGCTGGCAACTGTTTTTTCCAACACGACGCTTTCGTCAGCCAGTCCCGCCGGGGTCTTCCACTGCTTGAGCGGCCGACCTTGTTCCAGGGCCATCAGCTCTCGCTCCCAGAGGAGGCGGAGGATGACCAGGCCCGCGTCGACCCGGCCCAGGCGTTCCTGGGCGCGCGGCGCGATCGGGCCTTGGCCGACCTGGACGGCGTAGTCCTCCACCAAAAAGAGTTCGTACATGTTGACGCTAAGATCGATATCTTTGATCCCCATCTTTCCGGCGAGGACGTCGGTAGCTAGCTCGTTATGCGATGCGGCTACCGCGGAAAAGGCGGCCCGGGCTTCCTGTCGGCGCTTTTGATAATCCTCGGCGGCCTTCCCCGTCAATGGTATCCAGTCCGACGCGTAGCTCACGGAGTTCTGATCGTCCACCGGCACTCGCCAGAAGAGGCGATCCGCCCATAGATTGGCGGCGTCTTCACGAGTTCCCTCGATCTGCACTTGAATCCGGACCTGATTGATATTGGGCATATGAAAGTGGAGGTAGACCGGCGGTTTCCCTTCCACCAGGATCGCGGTCCTGACTCCGTAGTCGGTCTCTTCGGCGTTTAGTCGCCTGGGCGCTAACTGGTCCGGTCTCCCAGCTCTCACAATGGAGTCCTGGTGAGTGAAGGCGACATGGCTTGCGTCGCAGGCGTTGTCGATGCGATTGAAATAGTTGCAGGGCCAGTATTCCACCGGGCCGTTGTCGTTGATCCCCGGCCTTTCAAAGTCGGCGAATCTCCTGAGCGGTGGCGGCTCTCCCTCTCCCAGATAGGCGAAGATGAGCCCCAAATACTCCTTCACCGGATAACTCCGGATCTTCACCTTCGAGGCGAATCCCTCTTCCTCCCCCGGCTGCTCCACGCATTGCCCTCCGCCGTCAAACTTCCAGCCGTGATACCGGCACCGGATAGAATCTCCTTCGACCCATCCCGTAGAGAGCTGCGTCCCCCGGTGGGCGCACCGGAACGCCGCCAGGTGGGGGGTTCCACTCTCCCCCCGGTAGAGCGTGAAGTCCTCGCTCATGATTTTAATGGGAATGGCTCTGCCGGAAGCCAGATCTTTCACCCGGTAGACCGGCTGCCAGAACATCCGGAGATAGCGCCCCGCCAAAGTCCCGGGTCCCGTATGAACGAAATCAAGCGGATAATTTTTTGCCATAGGTTCTTGCCTCCGGATAGGGGGATAGCATCGCGACTATAATCGATCTATATCGTTTTTTCTATGAATCTGTCAAAGGCCGGCGGGCTTGACGACAGACCCGCTCCGCGTGGTAGAACCGGATAAGTTTGCGTCTCTATTTCTGAAGAATCGGGGAGTGAAAGGAGATCATTATGGCATGGAGGGATTTTCGGGATTTCCTGGCTGCGATTGAAAAGCGCGGGGAGGTCAAGGTTGTTGAGGGCGCCGATCTGGATCTCGAAATCGGCACCTTGACGGAGCTCATGTGCGAGCGCGGCGGGCCTATGCTGCTTTTCGACCGCATCAATGGATATCCCAAGGGCTATCGAATCGCCGCCAAGCCATACTCCTCTCCATTACGGAACGTCCTCGCCTTAGGGCTTCCCGAGGATAGAAGGCCAATCGAGCTTTTCAAATTGTGGAAGGAAAAGTTCGACGGCTACAAACCGATTAAACCCGTCCAGGTATCCTCGGCGCCGGTCATGGAAAACGCCCTGGAAGGATACGCGGTCGATCTCTTGAAGTTTCCGACTCCCAAGTGGCATGAGCTCGACGGCGGACCCTACTTTGGCACGGGTTGCTCCGTGATTACGCGCGACCTGGACGAAGGCTGGGTCAACGTGGGCACCTATCGATCCATGATCCACGACAAAAAAACCCTGGGTTTTCAGATCGCTCCCTATCATCATGGAAACATCCACTTGAGGAAGTGGTGGGCTCAGGGTAAGAGCTGTCCCATCGCCGTTGCCGTGACGGTGGATCCCTATCTCTTCTGCGCCTCCACCAGCAATGTCCCTTGGGGGACGACGGAGTATGAGTACGCCGGCTTTATCAAGGGTGAGCCGGAAGAAATTATTCCCGGGCCCCTGACAGGTCTTCCGCTTCCGGCAAACGCCGAGCTGATTGTCGAGGGCGAAGTCCCTCCCATGACCGTGGAACAGAAAATGGAGGGGCCTTTCGGCGAGTACACCGGATATTACGCCGGGGGCGAGAGGATGCGGCCGGTGATTCACGTGAAAGCGATTTACTATCGCACGAATCCGATCCTTCACGGCGAACCGCCGCTTATTCCCGGAGGCGAGCGCAGGTCGGTGCCTCCGGCGGGCAGTCTCCTTACCGTGTGGGAAGGGTTGGAGAAATCCGGCATTCCAGGGATCAAGGCGGTTTACGCCTTGAACACGGGCGGCGCCCTCATCACGGTCGTTTCGGTCAAGCAGGAATACTCCGGACACGCGCGGCAGGTGGGCCGGGTGGCGTCGGGGTTAATGCACAGCATGTGCCGCGTTATGGTTGTGGTGGATGAGGACATTGATCCGTCGAACGCCGAGGAGGTGCTGTGGGCCATCGCCACCAGGAGCGATCCCGAGACCTCTTTTGAGATCCAGCGGGATTGCCCTTCGACGTGGCTCGATCCTATGCTTGCGCCGGAGAAGAAAGCCAAGGGAGATCTCAAGGGTAGCCGCGCGCTTATCGTAGCCTGCCGTCCATGGGAATGGATCAATGAATTTCCCGCGGTGAGTAAGGCCAGCGATGAACTGCGACAGCAAGCCTACAAGAAGTGGGGTTCTCTGTTCAAATAAGAGGGCCGTGGACCCATAGCCGGCCGGGGATCTTTATCCCCGGTCGTATTTCCACTCGAAATTTTTATCCCGGTAGGCCTCTTCGGGCATCACGGACTTGAGTCCCCGTTGGGCGAGTTCATTCTTGAATTTTTCTCTGATCCAGGGATCTTCGTCCGGATATTCGATTTGATCTCTCTTCCGGTCCTCTACCCGCTCACTATATCCCATCAGCCCTTGAGGAGTGCGCATGGCGAGGTACCTTGCCGGCATGCCGCCCACGTTGAAGTGTTGATGGAACCACCGGTCCGGCGGAACGAATAGGCTTCCTTCGTGCCAGGGAATGACCACCTTTTCTTCGCCCTCTTTCCACATGATGGAGTAACCTTCGCCGGCGGGGATGACGATCACCGCCCCCGGCCCATGCCGATGAGCCTTCTTATAGCTCTGTGGCGGGAATACGGACATGTGGCTCACCATCGAGGAATTGGGAAACCGGATATGGACGACGTGGCTGCCGGCGCCCCGTCCGGTCTGAGCTTCCAGTTTGTCCCACTTTCTCATGTCGGGAAAGAAGCTGCCTCTCCAGAAAGCCCGAGGACTCCAGGCGCGGGCGGTGTGAGAGAAACCGTCGTCGCTCGGACGCACGATCTTGGCCTCGGAATAGAAATCGCCTTTTTGGCCATAGAGGAGCGAAAGGTCTACGTATGGGTTATTGAAGAAAAAATCCGCGTCCGGAAGCGTGCTCATGGTGACGGGGAGATAGTTGTAATGGAGCAGTCTCGCCGGCTTATCGCCCTGAGTGTTGCTGAACTGATGGTGGTAACTTCTTGGGATCAGGAACATGCTGTGTTTTTGCCACTCGAAGGTTTTCTTCGGTTTGCCGTTGGCCCAGATGCTGGTCAGTCCTCTTCCTTCCACTACATAGACGATTTCATCCAAAGCAAATCTTAGAGAAGGCGGAGTTTTAGTCGCAGGAATCTCCGAAACTCTCGCCTCAACGACGCCCCCTTGCCCTGTCAGCTTCAGGAACGCGCCATGAAGCTCGCGCTCCTTCCACCAACCGAGGGGTAGGGTCTTGAGATCTTCGATATAGAAACCTTCGTAAACCGGTACTCCCTGACTCTGGACCCAGCTCTCGTAGGCGTTGAGATTCGTTTGAAAGGTGACTTGCTGCTCCTTTGGCTGCGTGGACATCGATTACCTCCGCTCTCGCTTGTCTTTTGCAACTTTATTATCTGCTAGGGTGGAGGTTGTCAACCTGAAGGATTCTTTCTGTTGTAGCAACGTAACTCTGTCAGGGGTTAACGGCAACGTGATTATGTCAGGGTATGGAAACAAGGATAACCCTGACGATGGAAGAGCAGAAGC
>Ga0080064_1001253_pt1 | contig 53669 bp, 53 predicted proteins | sample Subgrocontami54m_FD_69260 | JGI IMG/M metagenome (GOLD analysis project Ga0080064, IMG submission 69260) | Subsurface groundwater microbial communities from S. Glens Falls, New York, USA - GMW46 contaminated, 5.4 m (SPADES assembly) (version 2) ...
CGCGCCGGCAGTTCGTCGAGCTCGTGAATCAGGTTGCCCGTGCGCGCGGATTGCGTCTGGATGCCGTTGAAAGCGAGAAACGGCTGGTCCTCGCGCGTCAGGAGCGGCATGCCGTCGGGATGGTCGATGCAGCGGAACTCGCAACTGTCCTTGGACAGGTTGTAGCGGCGTGCGGTGAAGCAGCGCGCCGAGAACGCAAGCGGCAGGCGCCCGTAGCCGAATATTTCGGTTGCCATTGCCACCGGGCGGTGCTGCTGCAGCGCGCGCAGGTTGTCGCGCGACAGCTCGACCGGCAGCACCCAGCGCCGCGCGCCGAGTTGCGCCAGCAGCGCCAGCGTTTGCGGGTTGTAGACGTTGAGATGCAGGCCCGCGACAAACGGCGCCTTGCCCGCCAGCAGATGCACCGCGCCCATGTCGTTGGCCTCGACCATGAAATCGCCGTTGGCGGTGATCTTTCGCAGCGTCCGCAAGTCGGACTCGGATTCGATCAGCGCCTGCGTCGACAGCACCACTTCCTTGCCGGCGGCGGCGAGCTCGCGCGCGAGTTCGAGCCAGTCCGCAAGGCGCAACTCGTGGCGCTTCGAGCACACGACTTCGCCGAGGTAGACGATGTCGAGCGGCGCGGCCGCGGCAGCGGCGTAGAACTCCAACACGCGCTCCCGCGGCCAGTAGTAAAGCAGCGGTCCCAGTGCGAGCTTCATGTGATCATCATTTCCATGGCCGGTGATAGGCGCCGAGCGTCTGCTGCTGGCCTTCTGACACCTTGCGCAGCGCATCGTTCCACGCCGGCCTGACCGTATAGCTCGCCGGGTTCGTGCGGCAGGCATCGATCGCTTCGCGCCACGTGCGGGTGACTTGCGCGACATAGGCGGGGCTGCGTTGCCGGCCTTCGATCTTGATCGCGGCGACGCCGGCCGCGAGCAACTCTGGAATCAATTCAAGCGTATTGAGGCTCGCCGGCTCTTCGATCGCGTAATAGGTTGCGCCGTCGACCGAGTAGCGTCCCTTGCACAGCGTCGGATACGCGGCGTTTTCATTCGCCGCGTAACGGTCGATCAATATGCCGTTCAGGCGCGATTCGAGACCGGCCGGCGTGTGCTGCCAGCGTACCGCCTTGGCCGGCGAGCATGCGCCGACGGTATTGGGCGATTCGCCGGTCGCGTACGACGACAGCACGCAGCGTCCCTCGACCATTACGCACAGGCTGCCGAAGCCGAACACCTCGATTTCAACCGGCGTGCCGGCGATCACCTGCTTGACCTGCGCCAGTGACAGCACGCGCGGCAGCACGGCGCGCTTGATACCGAAATGACGGTGATAGAAATTGATTGCTTCGTAATTGGTAGCCGAGCCCTGCACCGACAGGTGTAGCCGCAATTGCGGATGGGTAGCCGCCGCGTATTGCATCAGCCCGGCATCGGCCACGATCACCGCATCGACTTCCAGTTCTGCTGCGCGGTCGACTGCTTGTTCGGCGCGCTTCCAGCCGGCGACTTGCGGAAAGGTATTGAGAGCGACAAACACCTGCCGTTTCCGGCCGTGGGCATAGCGGATGCCTTCGCGCGCGCTCACTGCGTCGAAATTGAGCCCGGCGAAGTTGCGCGCGTTGGTGTCGTCGCGAAAGCCGATATAGACGGCGTCCGCACCGTTGTCGACGGCGGTTTTGAGCGCGGGCAGGCTGCCCGCCGGACACACGAGATCCATGATGGGAATACTCTATGAAGGGAACTTCATTACGTGCGTTCGAGGGACGACTGGCCCCACGCATCTGTCAAACCGCAATCATGCCCGCATGGGCAGCGAGATCAATGACATAGATCAAAAAAACGGGCGATTGCGCCGGTTGTGGCGCGGTCACTGCGCGGGACGCCCCAAATGGTATGAAGTTGAGCTGTCCAACTACGAATTTTATCGCAGCCAACGTTCGACAAAGGTGGCTGGCGTAAGAATCCGGGAACCCATAGTCCGATCCCGCTGCAATTTTTTCTCGCCGGTGACGAGCAAAAAATCCTCGCGGGCGGCGAGTAATTCCCACAGGTGTTGATCGCCGGGATCCGGGGCCGGCGGTGCTGGCACGGGCGTAATCACGATCCCGCGCTGTGCCAGCTCCACTAGAATAATGTCGAGTTCGTCCGGTGTTAACCCATGAGCTTTGCGCAACGATGGACGCCGCAACACCGTCCGGTATTCGGCCAGAAGGGCGTCTGAGATCGCAAAAGGAAAGACAGCCGCGAGCATGCCATCGAGCACACGGGCCACCGGGGAGTCGGCGCGGGCCGTCAACAGACCGGCGACCACGACGTTGGTATCGACGATGACCGGTGGCGACATGGAAGATCGGGTGTGCGTCCGATCAACGCTTGCGCGCGAGTCTCACTTCTTTGTCCGCCAGCACCAAGGCTTGCGCTTCGCTCAGGCCGCTGTGCCGTCGGGCGCGTTGCACCAGGGCGCGGGCATCCTCGCGGGTTTTGATGCCGTAAAACTCCAGGCTTTCTTCTATTAGTTGCCCGATAGTCTTGTCCCGCTGCGCGGAAGCTTCTTTAAGCGCGCGGTAGCGGACGTCCGAAATTGTGATGGTCAGGCGGCTCATATCAATACTCGCATATTGGTGAGTTAACACCAATATGCTATAACATAATCACTGTGCTGGCAAGCTAGATCGCAATTGCTGGTCGACCGCAGGAAGTGATTTCGAGACTAACGCTGATGCGCTTAAACGCTCAAGACTGGCGCACGCAGAACGAGTCGAACAGTGGCGCAATCCTACCGGACAGCATTACGTCGCTGAGATATGGCGGCGTGACCGGTACGCGGAATTCGTGGCGCGCGCAGCCCTGGGAGCGAAACTCCTGCAACGCGTAATTGCGGATGCCGATTTGCGCGAGCGAACCGGCGAGCGCCGGCAGCGCGGCCGCGGGCAGCAGGTCGGGATGGACCGTGGTGCGGAATTCATACGCGACGCCGCTCGCGAGGATCAGGCGCACGCTTGCCAGCGCCGGCGTGCCGCTGTCCGCAACGCCGGTGGTTGCGGCGTAGTCCGCGAACGGCGCCTTGATATCCATCGCCACCCAGTCGAGCAGCGGCAGCAGCTCTGCTAGCCGGCGCGGATAGGCGCCGGCGGTGTGCAGGCCGAGCTTGTAGCCGAGCGCCTTGACCTGCTGCAGCGCGCGCGTGATGCCGGCCTGCAGCGTCGGCTCGCCGCCGCTGAACACGACGGCATCGAGCAATCCGCGCCGCCGCTCGAGAAAGGCGAGCACGTCGTCCCACTCAAGCGCAGTGGCCGCGCGCGGCGGGATCAAATGGGGATTGTGGCAATAGCCGCACCGCCACGGGCAGCCCTGGCAGAACACCACTGCCGCGAGCTGGCCCGGCCAGTCGGAAAGCGAAAGTTGCGTGAGGCCGCCGACGCGCAGCGCAACACCGGTTTCAGCAGCCGGGTCCGGCGCCCGGCCTTCGGCAGGATTTCTCAAGCGGCTGCGGCAATGGTATCGGACGCCTGGGCGCTTGGCCGCTCTCCACCGCCGAGTCCCGCACGCTGCTCTTCGAAGAAGCGGCGCTCGAAGTATTCGCCTTTCTTGCCGATGTTGAACGAGGCGACCGGCCGGTGATAGCCCATCACTCGCGTCCACACTTCGCAGCGCTGGCGCTCCGAGTCGGTAAGCACGATTTCGCAGGGTTCGAAGTGGGTTTGGGTCATGTCATTCATGGTGATCCTCCTGGGTGGTTCCTGGTGCTTCAGATGAATCGAATCAGGCAGCCTCGAGCTCGCGGCGTTTCTTCGCGATCAGGTTTTCATCGCAGCGCGGGCAGAACTGGTGCTCGCCGGCGAGATAGCCGTGTTGCGGGCAGATCGAGAACGTCGGCGTGACCGTGACGTAGGGGATGCCGAAGCGCTCGAGCGCGCGCCTGACCAGCGCCTTGCACGCGGCGATCGACGAGATGCGCTCGCTCATGTAAAGATGCAGCACCGTGCCGCCGGTGTATTTTTTCTGCAGTGGCTCCTGCCGTTCGAGCGCTTCGAACGGATCGTCGGTAAAGCCGACGGGCAATTGCGAGGAATTGGTGTAGTAAGGCATCTCGGCGCTGCCAGCCTGGAGGATGTCCGGGTAGCGCTTGCGGTCTTCCTTGGCAAAGCGGTAAGTGGTGCCTTCGGCGGGCGTGGCCTCGAGGTTGTACATGTGCCCCGTCGCTTCCTGGAAGGCGCGGATTTTCTCGCGCACATGGTCGAGCAGCCGGCACGCGAACGCGTGGCCCCAGCGGCTCGTGATGTCGTGCTCGTCGCGCGTGAAATTGCGGATCGTCTCGTTGATGCCGTTGACGCCGACCGTCGAGAAATGATTGCGCAGCGTGCCGAGGTAGCGTTTGGTGTAGGGAAAAAGCCCGTTATCCATGTGGCGCTGGATCACCTTGCGCTTGATTTCGAGGCTCGTCTTCGCGATCTCGAGCAGCTCGTCGATGCGCGCGAGCAGCGCTTTTTCGTCGCCGCGGTAGAGGTAGCCGAGCCGCGCGCAGTTGAGCGTGACGACGCCCAGCGAACCGGTTTGTTCCGCCGAGCCGAACAACCCGTTGCCACGCTTCAGCAGTTCGCGCAGATCGAGCTGCAGCCGGCAGCACATCGAGCGGATCATGTTGGGCTTGAGATCCGAATTGATGAAGTTCTGGAAGTACGGCAGCCCGTATTTCGCCGTCATTTCGAACAGCAGCCCGGCCATCGGCGTGTCCCATTCGAAATCCGGCGTCATGTTGTAGGTCGGGATCGGGAACGTGAAGACGCGCCCTTTCGCATCGCCCGCCATCATTACTTCGATGTACGCGCGGTTGATCATCTCCATCTCGGGCGCGAGCTCGCCGTACGTGAACGGCATCTCTTCGCCGCCCACCACCGGGATCTGCTCGCGCAGGTCTTCCGGGCACACCCAGTCGAAGGTCAGGTTGGTGAAAGGCGTCTGCGTGCCCCAGCGCGACGGCACGTTGAGGTTGTAGATCAGCTCCTGGATGCACTGCTTGACCGTCGCGTAGTCGAGGTTATCCTTGCGGATGAAGGGCGCCATATAGGTGTCGAACGACGAGAACGCCTGCGCGCCTGCCCACTCGTTCTGCAGCGTGCCGAGGAAGTTGACGATCTGGCCGACTGCGCTCGACAGGTGCTTCGGCGGCTTCGCTTCGACTTTGCCCGGCACGCCGTTCAATCCTTCGTGCAGGAACATGCGCAGCGACCAGCCCGCGCAATAACCGGCGAGCATGTCGAGATCGTGGATGTGGATGCTGCCGTCGCGGTGCGCGGCGCCCACTTCGGGCGGATAGACGTGCGAGAGCCAGTAGTTCGCGATAACCTTGCCGGAGGTGTTGAGGATCAGACCGCCGAGCGAATAGCCCTGGTTGGCGTTGGCGTTGACGCGCCAGTCCTGCTGCTCGAGATACTCGTTGACCGAAGCGGCCACGTCCATCAGCGTCTTGCGGTCGGCGCGCAGCTGCTTGTGCTGCTCGCGGTAGACGATATAGGCGCGCGCGGTCTGCGTGAAGTCGGCCGCGATCAGCGCCTGCTCGACGATATCCTGGATGTCCTCGATCGCCGGCGCGCTTCCGGGGTAGCGGTGGGCGATGACCTTGATGACTTGCGCGGTCACCTCGGCGGCCGCGTCCGCGCCGTACTCGCCGGTCGCGGCACCCGCGCGCGCGAGCGCGGATTCGATCTTGGCGGCATCGAAACGCTTGTGGCTGCCGTCGCGCTTGATGACTTCGATGGGCAGATGCGGAACCGCCGCAACGGTATTCCCGGTGTCGTGAAGCACGAAACCCCTCCCTGGGAAAAACACTATATCTAGTGGTGAGGAAAGAGCCTACTGCAAGATATTGCGTATTTCAATAGATTGAACAGTCCTGCACCCGGTTTTTTTATATTCATTGATCGAGATCAAATTGCAGCAGGTGCAGCGGTTTTCGGACTCGCGCGGCAACCGTTAAATTGCAGTGCATAACGAGCGCAAAAAACCGCCAATTGCCCGGCAGGCGATGGGGGACGTATGATGCCGGGCATGTGTCACGGAAAGCGATGCTTATCAGCGATCGTCGCGCTGTTGTCCGCGTTGTCGTGGCTCGCCGCCGAGGCGCAGGACATCGATACAACGCCATTGATTGCATGGCAATGCTGGCTGGGCAAGGACCCCCTGTACAGCATTCACTGCCTGGACATTGGCGACAGCGACGTGCTTGCCAAGGACACGGGTGCCAGCGCGCCCGTCGATCCGCAACGCTTCCGCCGCGACCTGCTGGCTGGTGGAGCACCTAATCTCGCACGGCTGATGCGCGCGGACGCGGCAACTTATCGTGGCCGATTGTGGTTGATCCCGCTCCACAACCTCCCGTTTGATATGCAACGCGTCGCGCAGCTTGCGCGCTCGGTGATGTGCGGGCGCGACCCGCGCTGTAGCGTGCACTTTGAAACTGCGGGCGCCGGAATCACACCGCAACTGCGCTGAACCCGCGTGCGACGTGTCTGCCCGGATGCGTACTGACTGGCACGGCGCTTGCTGTACTCACATCACGGCATGTGCTGGCCGCGCTTTGCAGCGGTTGTGCCGGGTGCAGGCAAACCGGTAACGAAGGACGCGCCGGAGTTCATTGGATGGTGATTCGAGGGGCAGACAGATGAAGGCATGGGCAGTAGCGGCTTTGGCGGTAAGTTCCGCCTGGTTCGCGGCGCAGGGCGCGGCGGCGGCGGACGGCAAGCTGATTTATGTGCAGACCTGCGCGCAGTGCCACGCCAACGGCTTGGCCGGCGCCCCCAAGATCGGCGACAAGGCCGCATGGACCCAGCGGCTCGCCCTCGGCCGTGCTGCGATGCTGACGACGGTATTTAAGGGGAAAGGAGGGATGCCGCCCAAGGGCGGCAACGCCTCGCTCTCGGATGCGGAGGCCCGCGCGGCCACGGATTACATGCTGGAACAGCTCAGAACGCCCTGACTTTCCGAGAGCAGTTTCGTCTTGCTCGTCGCGTGCCTTATCGGGCACGATTCATGCATGGTCAATGGGGTGGCAGTGGCAATTGGCGGTACGGCCGGCATGGCCCGCTTTGTCGCGCGCAATAACCTGCGGAGAGTACAAATGGGTCGCGCACCCTTCAACGTAATCGGGAATCCCTTGGCACGGGTGCTTGCGAGCGTGGTCATGATGTTGCTCGCCGCGTGCGCGCCCGTGCCTCCGGCGAAAAAAGTTGATACCGGCCCGATCGTATTTCCGGCGCCGCCGGACGATCCGCGGTTTGTTTACGAACGCACGATCTATGGCAGTGGCGACATAGTTCCGCAGACTCAGGAGGCCAGACTCCGCGGCATGCTGACGGGGGAAGGTGCCCGGGGCGAGGGACTCAACAAGCCCAACGCGATTGCGGTCTTTCAGGGACGCATCTATCTTTCCGATTCGGTGGACGCCGTGATCCGCGTATTCGACGTGCCGAACGGCCGCCACTTCAGAATCGGCGGCGACGACCCAGGCAAGCTTTCCAAGCCGCTCGGTATCGACGTGGATCGCAATGGCAACTTGTACGTCGCCGACAGTATCGCCAAGGCGATCATGGTCTACAACAAGGACGGCAAATTTCTGCGCCGGATCGGCGACGCCAAGTGGTTCGACCGCCTGGCGAACGTCACCGTGGATCCCAAAGGTGACCGCATTTATCTGGTCGATATCGGCGGTGTGACCTCGCAGCAGCACCGCGTGCGGGTGGTCGACGCCGTAAGCGGCGAGATCCTGTTCGACTTCGGGAAGCGCGGCAGGGATCCCGGCGACTTCAACTTTCCGCGGGATCTCGTGGTGGGCAAGGACGGACAGCTTTATATCGTCGACTCTGGTAATTTCCGCGTGCAGGTATTCGACCGCAACGGCAAATTTCTGAAGAGTTTCGGCGCTATCGGCCGGCAGATAGGACAATTCGCGCGGCCCAAGGAGATCGCGGCCGATCCGGCGGGCAACATTTATGTGGTGGACACCGCGTTCGGCAATTTCCAGGTCTTCAATCCGGAAGGCGAGTTGCTGATGTTCGTCGGCAGCCGCTCGGAACAGGATGGCCCGGCGCATTACATGCTTCCGGCGGGGATTCATGTCGACGAAGACGGCCGGGTCTATATGGTCGACCAGTGGTTCAGGAAGGTTGATGTGTTTCGGCCTTACAACCTGAAAGCCGACGCCGGCCATCTTGGCCGGCGGCCCGGCGCCAAACCCGCACCCCGCTGAAGAAATAAATTCCCGCTTGTGAGAAGCGGATTTCCCGGTCCCGGGAAATCCGCCGGCGATTTCATCCAAAAAACTCCCCTTTCCCCGACCACGGGGAGAGGGCAGGGTGATGAGCTACAAAAACGCCATTCTCACAGGCACTCTTAGCATGCATCGTCGCACCTTCCCCGGCATCGAACGCGACTGGCACGAAAGATGCTGAGCTCCCGGTGAGGACCGTCGTTGTCGAGGACGGGAAATGCAACCAGGCATCAACACAAGGGAGCGAAACATGGAACGACAGGCGAAGCTCGAATCGTTAAGCGGCTGGATTGCAATGGCAGCCTTCGTCGTGTTCTCGGCGATGGTAGCTGACACGGCACTGGCGGCGACGAGCATTACCGGCACCAAGCATAATCTGGGAACGACCGGCACGGGAACAAACCATCTGACTGCGGGAACCGACGAAGTGTGCGTGTTTTGCCACACGCCCCACGGCGGCGGTGTCGGAAACGCTCCGTTGTGGAACAAGGCCCTGCCTTCGACCACATACTCACTTTACGGTTCGACGGGGGGTGAGACAGCTACCCTCGACGGTCAGGTTGTGGCGGTTGGCTCAGTCTCGCAAGCCTGTCTGTCATGCCACGACGGCACTCAGGCGATGGATAACATGATCAACGCTCCGGGTTCAGGCGGCTTTACCGCAGGGGGTGCCAGGCCGGCGGGTTACACCTGGACGGGAGCAGGGGCGGATGGCCTGATGCCTGCCGGTATCACTAATCTCGGCGCGGATCTGAGGAACGATCATCCGATCGGCGTCCAGTATTGCGGCGGTGGGTTGACGGATTCGGGCGGCGCTTGCGTCGACCCGGATTTCAAGTCCGTCACCCGCGGGACGATCAATGGCCTGGTCCAGTTTTGGGTTGATACCAGCGGAGGCACTGCCAGCCGCGAGAAAACGGACATGGTCCTTTACCGGCGCGCTGAATTCACCGGTCCCTCGGTTGAATGCGGCAGCTGCCACGATCCGCACAACTACAGCAACCCGACGTTCCTGCGGGTCGCGAATAATACCAGCAACTTGTGTCTTTCCTGCCACACGAAGTAGTTACGGTTCCGGTAACCACGGGTCAGGCGGCAGGTCTGGCCCGTTTTTTTTAGTGAGGACAATCAGTCATGGTCAGGGTCAAGCGAGCATTTGCTAGCCTTGTGGCGGCGGCGGGGCTGCTTGCACCCGCGTGCTGGGCGGCCACGGCTCCGGACGCGGACGGCGCGCCGAGCGCGGTTTTTGCGATGGTCGACGGCGCGGTGATTAGCGCGGAGGAGTTCGAGGGCGCGCTGGCGGCCGCAATCCGCCAGAAGTTCTATCACCGCCAGCCGCCGGAAGATCAGCTCGCCGCGCTGCGCGGCGAGGTCACCGACCGGATGGTGAACCGGGTGTTGTTGCTGAAAGAGGCGCAACGCCGTGGCATTCATGCGGACGAGGAGAAGGTGCGCGCGGAGATCGCCGCCTACGACCAACGCTATCGCGACCGTTCGCAATGGCAGGAGAGCCGCGCGCGGGTGTTGCCCGCGCTCACGCGAGCACTGCAAGAGCAAAGCGCGATCGCGCGGTTGGAGGCTGCGACCCGTGTTGTCCCGCCGACCGCCGAGGCCGGGCTGCGCGCTTATTACGAATCCCATCCCGAGCTATTCACCCGGCCGGAGCAACTGCGGCTCTCGATGATCCTGTTCAGGATCGACCCGTCTTCGCCGCCCTCGGTGCGGGAGCAGACGCTGGAGCAGGCGCGGGACATCGTCAAGCAGCTTGCGAACGGCGCGGACTTTGCCGAACTGGCGCGGGTGCACTCGAATGATGACTCGGCGCGCGCCGGGGGGGACATGGGATACCGGCACCGCGGCACATTGCCCGCGGGCATCGAGAGCGAAATCGACAAGCTGGCGCCCGGAGCGATCTCGGAACCGCTCAGATTGCTGGAGGGCGTGGCGATTTTCCGGCTCGCCGAGCGCAGGCCGGCACAGTTGAGGACCCTGGAGGAAGTGCGCGGCAATGTCGCCGAGCTGTGGGGGCGCGAGCAGGGGGAAACGCAATGGCGCGGTTTGCTCGCCCGGTTGCGGGCCGGGGCCGAGATCAGGATCGCCGGCCAAACGGCGCGTTGAGCGGGGGGCGCGATTGGCGAAAGGAGCGGTGTGTGGGTCCCGGAAAAACTCGGTTGGCGCGCGGCAGTTTTCGCCATCGGGTGTGCGGGTTTGATCGTGTACGCCGGCGGCGCTCGCGCACAGTCTGCGCCGGCACTCATCGTGTCCGCGCAAAGCGTTGACGGAAGCACGGTGGTTGGTGTTCCGCCCGGTGCACCGGAAGCCGCGACGGGCGCGCCTGCTGCGGCATCGCCGGGCTGGTTCGGATGGGGACTCCCGCCGCTGCGGTGGGGTGGCGCCACTACCACCGACCTGCGGATGGATCGTTCAGCGGATCAACCGCGGCGACTGCAGCAGACTGAGATTGGCAACATCAGGGCTGCCAGTTACATCTGGCAGCCGTGGTTCGCGCAGGTGAGCGGCGGCCTGGGATTGGTGACCAGCCGGGAGCGCGGTGGCGGAAGCGCGGGACTGAGCGCCAATCAGCCACAGCAAACGCGCTCGAGCGCGGTGACCGGCAACGGGGATGCAACGCTCTTCCCGGTGAGCCGGTTTCCGTTCAACGCTTATTTCGACGTGAGCGACAGCCGCGCGAGCGGTGAGCTGACTGCCAGCGACAGCACCAACACGCGTTTTGGCATGCGCCAGGCCTATCGCCCGCTCGAAGGCAACGCCAATTACTCCGCAAGCTTCAATCGCAGCACTCTGGAATCCTCATCGTTCGGCCGGGATACCGTGAACGCCCTTGCGGCGAGCATGAACCGCAACTTCGGTCCGCAATCGTTCGACGTTTCCGGCAGCCATACTCGTAATACGCGCAGTAACACCGGCGAGGGCACGGCGTTCAGCAATTTGTTCGCTCGCCATAGCTACCGCCCGGAGGAGACGGACCTTTCGGTCGAGAGCCTTGCCAGCGCGAGCAGCAGCGATTTTCGTCTCCTCTCCACCGGCGTGCCGTTTAATAATCGCTCGCGTTTCGCGCAGGCCAATACGTTCGTGACGTGGCGTCCCGGGGAGGACTCACCGCTTTACCTGACCGGGGGCGCGCGGTTTTTCCAGTCGGCGATCGCCAATAATGCCGGGGAATCACAGTCGATCACGATGAGCGGGAACATGGCTGCGACGTACGCGCTCAGCCACCAGACGCGCGTCTCCGGCAGTGCGACGGCGACGCAATTGCTGACGGATACCGCCAACGCGCTGCTAACAACGCAGGCTGCCAATGCCAGTCACATCGGCAATCCGGCTGGAATTCTGGGCTTCGTTTATCACTGGAACGCCGGTGCGAACATCGCCAATCAAACCGGCGCCGCGGAAGGCAGCCGGCAGAACGCGGGCGGCCAGCTGGGACATAACGTGACCCGCAACCTGATACTGGGGGAAAACTCGCAAATTAACTTCGGCCTTGGACAGAACGTGGGCGCCACTTTCGACACTGTGACCGCGCGCGCGCAGACGCTGAGCCACAATGCGAACGCGTCGTGGCGCCTGTTACGGAACGCAACGACCAGTGCTTACTTGAGCGCGCTCGGGGCGGATTCGCGCACCAGCGGCCAAAACGCAAGTCAATTCCAGATGATCAATTTCCAGGCAAGCGGCCAAATCCAGTTCAGCCGCAGCTCCACCGCCGCGGCAAACCTGACGCTGCAAGGCGTACGCCAGAGCACGCCTTCCACGCCGAGCGCGGGGTTCAACTTCAGTTCCAGCGGCAATCTGAGCTATTTCCATGCGCGCGCGTTCAATGTACCGCGGCTGAGGTACAGCGCGCTCTACAACATCAACGAATCTCAGTTCAGGACGCGGCTGCAGGGGGACGTCAACGCCCCGCGGGAGCGGGTGAATCAATCGTTCGAACAGCGGCTGGACTACAGCGTGGGGCGCATCGCAATGCGGTTGTCGATGCGCGTCGCCGAGATCGAGGGGCGGCGGAGCTCGATGGTGTTCTTCCGGTTGGGGCGGGAATTCGGAAATTTTTAGTCTTGGGGAATCAGGTGATTGGAGCGATCCGATGAGCGCGAGCTGGAGAGCGGTGGCCTGCGCAGCGCTGGCCGCGAGTGTCGTGGCGTTGTTTGGCGCAGCGCAGGAGGCTCACGCCGAGTACGGCGACGTGGTCATAAACAACTATTCAGACAGTGCCGGCATGCGCCCGGTGGTGTTCCCGCACTGGTTCCACCGCGTGCGATTCCGCTGCAAGGTGTGTCATTCCGACCTCGGGTTCAAGTTCAAGGCCGGGGGCAACGAGATCAACATGCTGAAGATCATCGATGGACAATTCTGCGGTGCCTGTCACAACGGTTCAGTCGCCTGGCCGGTGGAGAACTGCGACTTGTGCCATTCCGCCAAGCCCGGAACACCGACGCAACTGCACGAGAGCTCCATCAATCTGCTGAGCGTGCCGGGGGCGGCGTCGACGGGCGCATCCGCGGCGAGTCCGATTGCAACCAAGCGTGTGCCTGCCGGCAAGAAATAAGGTGCCCGAATGAAGACTCGACGATTTGCCAGCGGGCTCGCGCTCGCAGCGCTGTTTGCCGCATTAACGCACGCGGGGGAATTGCCGAATGCCAAAGCGGTGTACGACGCGAATTGCGCGGGGTGTCACGCAACGGGCATCGCTGGCGCGCCGCGGACGGGCGATGCTGCCGCATGGTCGGCCCGGTTCGACACCGGCATCAACACGCTTTATGGCAATGCCATCAAGGGGAAGGGGGCGATGCCGCCGAAGGGAGGTAACGCGTCACTCACCGATGCGCAGGTCATGGCGGCGGTGAATCATATCGTCGGCTTGACCGCCGCGCCAGGCGCCGCCCCGCCGGCGGTACGGGCGAGCGCCAAACCGGTCGAAACCGTGAAGGGCGGCGCACGCGTCGCGGCGGATGTCGCGAAGGGCAAGCTGGTATATCAGGCGGCCTGCGCGGCCTGTCACACATCCGGGCTGGCGGGAGCGCCGAAGCTTGGCGATGGTGCGGCCTGGGCGTCGCGCAATGGCGCGGGGGCGGGCTCGCTGTACATCAGCGCTATCAAGGGCAAAGGGGCCATGCCGCCCAAGGGCGGTAACGCGTCGCTTCCCGAGGCCGACGTGCGCGCTGCAGTCGACTTCATGCTGGCGCAGGTGCGGGGCGAGCTTGCGCCGCCCAAACCCACGGCGTCATCTGCTTCAACCGCGCTAACAGCCGCAGCAAGCGCGGCCACTGCCGAGAACGTAATGGCCGTATCCGCGCGGGGTCCGGTCGCACACGAGTCTCAGGATCCCAACGCATTCAATCGGCTGATGGTACCGCCCGGGAGGCGCAACCCATCGCCGGCCGAAGACGGTATCCACGATCCGTCAAGCCCGGGCACCGCGCAGTTGCAGGCGCCACTTCGGTCGTTCCAGTCGTTGCCTCGCAGCAACCTCGGCAACTACGTGAACTGGGGGGCGGCGCTGGGCAAGAAGCAGATCCAGCCGCGGTGGGATGCTCGCGATCCCAAAGCCGAGGCCACGGTCATGGACTTGAACATCGTGCGCGAAGTCAAGGGTTCGATGCCTGACGTCGTATTTCCGCACAAACAGCACACCGAGTGGCTCGATTGCTCGAACTGCCATCCGGCGATATTCGTACCCCAGAAGGGGGCCAATCAGATCAGCATGGCTTCCATCATGCTCGGCCAGAAGTGCGGCGTGTGTCATGGCAAGGTTGCGTTTCCGATTTCAGAATGCCGCCTGTGCCACGCGCGGCAGAAAAACGCCGGGACACGGACGGCGGAAGCAGCGACCGCCGGAGGCGAAAAGAAATGACGCGCATCCGGCAGGAGCAAGGACTGAAATGATTTCAATGATGGCGGAGAAACCATGAGGATAATTCGAGTCTGTAGGTCCGTGCTCGCCTTGAGCGCGTGGCTTGCCGCCACCGGCGCGTACGCGCAGCACACTGCGGCCGACGCGGCCGTGGATCGGGCCAGGCTGGAACAGCGGTTCGCAGCAGTGGAGACGCTGCTCGAAAAATCATCGGCGGCGCGCCAGGTGGAGACCAGCGGCGGCGCGCCCGCACAGCAAAAACGCGAGCAGGCCCGCGGGATTTATCGCGAGGCCCGCGCCGCATTTGAGGCGGGCCAGTACGCACGCGCTTCGGTGCTGCTGCCACAAGCCAGCGTGCAAATGTTCGAAGCGGTGCGGCTCGCGGCGTCCGCAGACGTCACGGCGCCCAAGGCACGCAACGACTTTGCCGCGCGTCTCGACAGCGTCAATGCGCTGCACGCCGCGTTTCGCCGCGTCGCCGCCGAAAAATCAGGCGCGGACGGCGTGGCCGAAACCAGTCGCGACATCGAGAATTTGATCCGCGACGCGCAGCAACTTTCGGGCGCGGGCCAGCTGGAAGCCGGTCGGGCGGCGCTCGACCGTGCGTACCTTCTTGCCAAGGCCGCGGTGAGCTCGCTGCGCAACGGTGATACGCTGGTGCGCTCGTTGCACTTTGCGACCAAGGAAGAGGAATTCCGTTACGAGGTTGACCGCAACGACACTCACCAGATGCTGATCAAGGTCCTTCTGGAGGGTAAAGCGCGCAGCGCCGGTCAGCAAGCCCTGATGGACAAGGCGTTGCAGTTGCGCGCCCAAGCCGATGCCGCGGCGGCCGGGGCCGACCACGCCACCGCCGTGAAGCTGCTGGAGGAGTCGACGCGCGAGTTGATACGCGCCATCCGCAGCGCCGGTGTGTTCATTCCGGGCTAGGCGGCTTTGATGCGCAGCGGGCGTGATACGCGGCGGTGGTGCATAGCGGTACTGATCGCGATGGTGCTGGTTGCGCAGGCGCCCATCGCTGCCGAAATCGTGAGGCGCTGGCTGCCACTGGTCAAGGACGGGATGCACGATCCGGCGAGTCCGTCGCTCAAGCTGCTGCAGGAACCGGCTGTGGCGCTGTCGCCGTTGCCGGCAGACCGCGTTGGGAATCAGGTGAACTGGGTAGCGGCGCTGGATCAGGGCCGCATCAATCCGCGCACCAACATCTTTCCGGAAACCAAAGTGCGCGTTCTCGACACGGATATTCTGCTCAACCTGCGAGGCGGCATGCCCATCGTCCGTTTTCCGCACCGGCAGCACACGTTGTGGCTCGATTGCAGCAACTGCCACGAGCACCTGTTCAAGCCGAATGCCGGCGCCAATAAATTCAGTATGAGGCTCATGCTGCAAGGCGAGCAGTGCGGCGTCTGCCACGGCGCGGTCGCGTTTCCGTTGACCGCGTGCGAGCGCTGCCACAACACGCCGCGCAGCCAGCCGCTGCCCGCCGCTGCCGTGCGGGGCTCGTAGATCATGCCTGACCGCATATTGACCCGTCTGGTGGTGCTGATGACTTTCGGCGCGGCGTTGGGGGTGGTGCCGGCGCCCGTGGAGGCGGAGTATGCCGACGTGGTGCTCAACAAGCGCTCGGAAAAGGAGGGTGTACGCCCGGTGATCTTTCCGCACTGGTTTCACCGCATCCGCTTTCGCTGTAAAGTCTGCCACAACGAACTGGGGTTCAAGATGCGCGCGGGCGCCAACGATGTGCGCATGGTGGACGTCGCCAATGGCAGGTTTTGCGGCACGTGCCACAACGGTCAAATCGCCTGGGGCGCGGAACGTTGCGACCTGTGCCACTCGGGACGCCCCGGACTGAAAAGCCGCATCCATGGCGGCGATCAGACGCTGGGGCCGGGCCGATGGTAGCCTTCCGGAATGTCGTGATGAGACCGGTGTATCGAGTCAGCGGCCGTGCGGCGGTGCTGGCGCTTGGCGTGCTGGTCGCCGCGTGCGCCGCGACCGCTCCGCGCGTGCTGCATTTCGGCATGGAAGATGCGCCGGAAGGCAAGCGTCTGATGTGGCCACCGGCGCCGGAGATTCCGCGTTTCATGTTTGCCGGGCAACTTGTCGGCGAGGCGAATTTCAGGGAGACGCCAGCCGAAACGGCCGGCGTGGGTGGGTTCCTGCGCCGCCTCGCCAATTTCATCATCGGTGAAAAGCCGCCGACGGAGCTGCAACGGCCGCAGTCCGGGACGGTTGACGGGACGGGACGGATTCTTGTTACGGATGCGAGCCGCCAGGCGGTCTTCGTGTTTGACCCGGTTACGGGGGGATTGCAGGTGTGGGACAAGGCGGACGGGCTCGCCAATTTCATTGCCCCGATCGGCATTACGAGCGGTGCGGATGGCTGGATACTGGTGGCCGATGCCCAGCTCGGAATCGTGGCCCGCCTCGATGCGCGCGGGAATCCCGGGCGCGCGATCGGACGCGGCGTGCTCAAGCGCCCGACCGGGCTGGCCTACGATGCGGTGCGCAAGCGAATTTTCGTCGCCGATACGTACGCGCATGACATCAAGGTTTTCGACGACGACGGACGATTGCTGAAAGTGATCGGTAGCCACGGTGAAGGCAACGGCGAGTTCAACTTTCCAACCTTTCTCGCGTTTGCACGCGGTGAGCTGTATGTCACTGACACCATGAACAGCCGTGTTCAGGTGTTCGCCGACGGCGGCGATCGCTGGCGATTGAGTTTCGGCAGGCGCGGGCTGTACGTCGGCAACATGGTGCGGCCCAAGGGTGTGACGGTGGACAGTGACGGCAACATCTACGTCGTCGAGTCCTATCACGATCACTTGCTCGTGTTCAACCGGGACGGCGACTTCCTGATGGCGATTGGCGGGCTTGGGCAGGAGACCGGCAAATTTTATCTGCCGGCCGGCGCCTGGGCCGACAATCGTAACCGGGTTTTTGTCGCCGACATGTTCAATGGGCGCGTCGTGGTGTTCCAGTATCTGGAGACGGGCGGAGATGGCGGGTAATGCGCGCAGCCTGCTGATTACGACATGGGCGGTGATCGCCATCGTGGCGGCGGGCGCGGCCCGCGCGGCGCTTGTTCCCGACGTGCGCAATACCAAGCACAATCTGTCGGCGAGCGGCCCCGGCACGGCGAAGGCGGTCTCCGAAACCCAAGTGTGCGTGTTCTGCCATACGCCGCACGCCGCTACGCCCGGCGTGACCCCGCTGTGGAATCGTGCCATGTCGAAATCAACCTATACCGTATACACGTCGTCCTCGCTCGACGCCAATGCGATCCAGGGTTCGCTCGATCAGCCGGGCGGCAGTTCCAAGCTGTGCCTGTCGTGTCACGATGGCACGCTCGCGATCGGCAACGTCAACGTGCTGGGCGGACAAGGCTCCGTCACGGCCCAGGGCACGGTTTCCATTCCGATGACCGGCACCGGTGCCGGCGGCGTAATGCCCGGAGGCTCCGGCACTGAGACCGGATTCACCCGCAATCTCGGCGTGGACCTTACCAACGACCATCCGATTTCGGTCAGTTACACGAGCGCGCTCGCCACGCGTGACGGCGAGTTGCGCGCGGTGGACGCCAACCAGAAGTGGCCGGCTGGCAGCGGCACCGTCATCGGCGTGGGCGCGCCGGGTTACCGCCCGGCAGTGCGGCTGGAGGGGACCGGCGCCGGCGGCGTGGGCCAGGTGCAATGCGGCACCTGCCACGATCCACATTTGCGCGAAACAGATACCACGCGCGGCAACCACAAGTTCCTGCGCCTGAATCGCTTTCAGCAAGCGGCCCCCGCCAACACTCACGACGTGGTGAACGACATCATCTGTCTTGCGTGCCACGACAAGAACCAGGGCAGCGGCACGTGGGCCTACTCGGCGCATGCCAATCCCCTGGTGGCAACGCAAACTTATCAGACAACGCCCGCAAATCAACGCGATTTTCCGGCCAACCTGCCGGTCTGGAAAGCGGCGTGCCTGAACTGTCACGATACCCATACGGTGCAGGGTTCGCGCCGGCTGTTGCGCGAGGGCACCGACAGCGTGACGATACCGAAATCCGGCGGGGGTTCCGCGCTCGAGCAGACGTGCTACCAGTGTCATACGGATAGCGCATCCAGCATCATCACGCCGAGCACGACAGTGCCCAATATCCGGAGCGATTTCCAGCTCGCCAGGCGCATGCCGATCGCCTCTAGCGATCAGCCGGCAGGCAGCGAAGTGCACGACATCGGCGGCAGTTTCAGCGACGGATTCGTTGACTGTGCCACTGCGGCGAACCGCTGCGGGGCGGACGCGCTCGAATCCCGCGCCAAGCTCGGCGTGGGTAACCTTAACAACCGTCACGCGGAATGCTCCGACTGCCACAATCCGCACCGGGTGGTGAAATTCCGTTCGTTCGCCGGCAACCCGCCGGGCAACCTCGCCGGCACGCCGGACGCAGCAGGCACCCACGCGCACACCGACGCGACCGGCAACACGCACACCAATATTGCGTCCGGCGTGCTGCGCGGCACGTGGGGTGTCGAGCCGATCTACGGGGGCGCCTCGTTTCAGAGCCTGCCGTCGAGCTATCTGGTCAAGCGCGGTGATCCGGGCACGAATGCGAATACGAACGTGACCGCCACGTACGTGACGCGCGAATACCAGATTTGCCTTAAATGCCACTCGGATTACGGCTACAGCGACGATAACCTCTACCCCAGCGGCAACATGCGGCCGCAGCTTGCCGCACCCGGCACGCCGCCGAACATATCGGGGCGGACAGCGAACAGCTACACACGCTACACCAACCAGGCCAAGGAGTTCCAGGCGCCGGTCTCCCATCGGGGCGCCCCCGCATCGACCGCGGATTCGGGCGCAGCGTCTTCGTTTCAGAGCAACAACTACCGCTCATGGCATCCGGTGATGGACATGACCGGACGCACGACGGGCGCGCGCGGTGGGCTCGGCGCCAACAACTGGATGCTGCCGTGGAGTAACGCGGTTGGCAGCCAAACCATGTACTGCTCCGACTGCCATGGTTCCAGCGTGACATCGAGTACTTCGGTGATTCCCGACGGCGGCGAGAACGGCAATCCGTGGGGGCCGCACGGTTCGACCAACGACTTCGTGCTGAAGGGTACCTGGAATACGGCGAGCGGCAGCGGTCAGTCGGCAACCCTCTGCTTCAAGTGTCATGCCTCCAACATTTACGCGCCGACGTCGGGCGGCGGCACGCGGACCGGCTTCTGGATCGGCAACGGGAGCGACCGCGGTTCCGGCAAAGACGGCCATTTCATCCACAGCTCCCGGGACAAGCTCAGCACGTCGCACTGCAACTGGTGCCATGCTGCCGTGCCGCACGGCTGGAAGAACAAGGCGCTTCTCGTGAACCTCCAGGACGTCGGTCCGGAGGCAGGCCAGACGGCCGGCACCGTAATCGCGAACGGCTCGCTTCCTTATTCCAACGGTCCGTATTACCGCAACGCGATGCTGAAGGTAAAGAACTTCAGGCCGAGCGGCGACTGGTGGATCCAGAGTTGCGGCGCAACCGGACAGGATTCGCGCAGCTGGATGCAAAACACCTGCGGCGCCCCGCCGTGATAGCCGCCTGGTTCAACCGGCTCGCCTCGCTCAAACTCACGCTGGTGATCCTGGCGCTGCTGGGTGCCGGCGTGCTGATGACTTACCGCGCCGAAGTCCGCAGCGCTTGGCCGCTTGCCGTTGCCTTGACATTACTGGCGCTCAATCTTGCGTGCGCGGTAGTTACCAATCCGGTGTTCCGGCGCCAGACCGCGCTGCTGACGTTTCATCTTGCGCTGATCGCAATCGTGCTGCTCATCGCGGCCGGGCAGCTTACGTATCTTCGGGGTCAACTCGAGCTTTCCAGCGGCGAGGAGTTTCACGGCGAGCTTACGCAATCCGAGCGCGGCCCATGGCACCGCGGGCGCATCAGCGAGGTGGCCTTCGCCAACCACGGTTTCACGATCGACTACAGTCCTGGAATGAAGCGCGACCAGACGCGCAATGCGGTGACCTGGAAGGACGCAACCGGCCGCGAGCAGCGTTCGGTCATCGGAGATCAGCAGCCGCTCGTGCTCAACGGGTATCGTTTCTACACCTCGCCCAACAAGGGTTTCGCGCCGCTGTTCGTCTGGCATCCTGCTCAGGGAACGCCACAACGTGGCACGATACATCTGCCGTCCTACCCGATAAACGAATATGGCCAGTCGCTGGAGTGGACGCCTCCCGGTACCGGGGTCAGGTTGTGGTTCATGCTGAAGTTCGAAGAGACGTTGCTCGACCCTGCCAAGCCGTGGCAGTTCCGCCCGCCGCGCGAGCACGCGTTGGTGCTGCGTGTGGGCGATGAACGGCGTGAGCTGAAACCCGGCGAGCGTTACCTCTTGCCGCAGGGAATGCTGGCGTACGAGGGCCTGACGACCTGGATGGGCTACACGGTGTTCTACGACTGGACCATGCCGTGGTTGCTCGCTGCCTGCCTGCTCGCGGTGGTGAGCTTGGGCTGGCATTATCAGCAGAAATTCGTGGCGCGGCCGTGGGAGGCGTAAGGTGACGGCGGAACTCGCGTGGCTGTGGGCGGCGGTGGCGGGCTACGTGGCCGCGGGTTCGCTCGCGATCGTCACGGTGGTGCTGAACAAGCGTCCCGGGCGCACGGTACTCGCGCTGATGGCGGCGGGCCTCGCGCTGCATGCCGTGGCGCTCGCCCTGCGCTGGACGCGGCTCGGCCACGGGCCGTTCATCACGATGTTCGAAATTCTTTCGAGCAACGTATGGAGCCTGGCGCTGGTGTTCTCGCTCGCATACTGGCGGGTGCGCGCGCTGCGTCCGGCGGCGGCGGTGGTGATGCCGGTGCTGTTCGTGATGATGGGATGGCTCGTGTTGACGAGCCCCGGCGAAGGCCATTTTCCGCCGACTTACCATACGGTGTGGCTTTACGTTCATGTCGGGCTGGGCAAGGTCTTTCTCGGTTCCGTGCTGGTTGCGGTGGGGATTGCGGGGATCATCCTGCTGCGCGCCGCTGGCTCAAGCGTGGCGCGTCTTGCTGCATTGCCCGATGACATCCGGTTCGAGGAGCTTGCGTTTCGCTTCATGGTCCTGGGGTTCGTATTCGAAACCCTGATGCTGATTGCCGGCGCGATCTGGGCGCAGGACGCGTGGGGTCGCTACTGGGCATGGGATCCGCTCGAAACCTGGTCGTTCATAACCTGGCTCACGCTCGCCTTCTTCATCCACTTGCGGGTCACTGTCAAGCTCGGACCGCGCCATAGCGCGGCGCTGATCATGGTGGTTTTTGTGCTGGCATTCCTGACGTTTTTCGGCGTGCCGTTTATTTCGACCGCCCCGCACCAGGGAGCCGTGTGATGGGCCGGGACGCGGCGCGACCGTCAAGATCGCGGGATGTGCGCTGGCGCGCGCTGGCGCTGATGGTCATCGCCGTAGCGGCGGGAGGAATGGTCATCGCTGCCGTGTCCGATGGCGGTGTGTTCGGTTGGCGTTTCCCAACGACGGGCGCGTCTGCGGGCGGTCGGGTCCACGCGACCGATCAGACCCGGCAGGAAATCCATCAACGCTTCCAGCAGGGGGTGGCCATGCTGCATGCGAAACAGCACGAGCATGCGATGACCGCCTTCCATCGCGTGCTCGAGCTCGATCCGGCGATGCCCGAGGCTCACGTCAACATGGGGTTCGCGCTGATCGGGCTGGAGCGCTACGGCGCCGCGCGCGACTTTTTCGAGAGCGCACTCGCATTGCGCAAGGCGCAAATCAATGCGTACTATGGGCTGGCGGTCGCGCTCGATGGGCTGCGCGACCGGCCGGGTGCGATCGGCGCCATGCGCACTTTCGTGCACTTGAGCAAGCCGGACGACCCCTACTTACGCAAAGCGCAGGCCGCGCTGTGGGAATGGGACGCTGAGCGCAAGACGACGGGCCAGGCCCGGGTACGCTAGGACATGATTCCCTACCCCCTCATGCCCGATCGAGCCGATTTCCGCTATACCCTTTTCTGCCTGGCCGTTCTCGCTGCCGCCGCCTTTGCGCTCTACGGCGCATTCCTGTCGAATCCCCTGGTGTTCGATGACCACTGGTTCTTGCCGAAAAGTCCCGCGGAGAGCCTGAGGGCGGCCTTCAATTTGTCCTGGCCGCCCTATCGCTGGCTGCCCTTTGCCTCGATCTATTTGACGCACAGCCTGGTGGGGGAGAACATGGCGTGGCTGCGCCTGGAGAATCTGGTGCTGCATGTTGCCAATGCCTTCCTGCTTTTCCTGTTTCTGCGTATGCTGTTCGAAACGGTCATCCCGAAGGGCCCTGGCGCGGAGTCTTCGGGCCGCGATGGGCTCTCCCTGCACGCGCTTGCCTTTGCCGCGGCCCTGCTGTTCCTTCTGCACCCCGTGGCGGTCTATGGTGTCGCCTACCTGGTTCAACGCAGCACCCTGATGGCGACGATGTTCGCCTTGCTGACCTGGTTTCTATTTCTCAAGGGGATGACTGCAGAAAGGCAAGGTTGGCTGCTCGCTTCCGCAGCAGCTTACCTTCTTTCCGCCTTTTCCAAGGAGCACGCGATCATGGTGCCGGCGGTGTCGCTGACGCTGTTCTTCCTGGTGCGCCGGGCCGGCAGGCCTTCCGTCGGGCGGATTGCGCCGGTGTTCGTCCTCTACGGCGCGATCGCGGCATTGGTTGTGCTGGGGAGGATCAAGTCCGGGGTGCTGGAAAATTTCTATGAGCCCAACGCAGCCGTCATGTCCAGGAACTTGACACCGGACAACCTCTATCTCCTGTCGAACCTGACCCAGTGTTTCCTGTATTTCAAGTATCTGTTCCTGTGGCTGGTCCCGGTGACATCGCTGATGTCGGTGGACGTGCGCGAACCGCTCGCGACCGGGCTCTGGAGCTGGCCGCAAACGGCGGGCGCCGCAGGTTTCGTTCTGTTTCCCGTCGTCGCCGGCTACCTGCTTTTCAAGAAAGGCAGGGCCGGGCTCGCGGGCTTCGGCTTGCTGTGTCCATGGCTGCTGTTTGCGACCGAGTTCTCCGTCGTGAAGGTCCAGGAAGTATTCGTCCTCTACCGGAGCTACCTGTGGATGCCCTGCATCGCCGCCGTCTTTCCGTTCCTGTTTCAGAAATTGGCTGCCAGACAAGCCATCGTTTTGCTTGCCGTCGCGGCGTTGGTCTTCATTCCTCTTGCGTGGAACCGGCTCACGACGTTCTCCGACCCGCTGCTGCTCTGGGATGACGCGCTGCGGCTTGCGCTCAAAAGGCCGAATCCAAGCGGCCTCGGAAGGTTGTATCACAACCGGGGCGTGGCTTACCTCGACCAGAAGCGCTACCCGGATGCGATCCGGGATTTCGATCTCGGCATTCGGCACTTGCCGCGATTCAGCTTCATCTACAACGATCGTGCAGTCGCCTATCTCTCCGTGGGCAGGTACAGGGAAGCGCTGAACGATTTCGATAGAGCGATCTGGCTCAACCCGGATTATTACAACCCCTATCTCGGCCGAGCCAAGGTCCATGAGGCCTTGGGTGACACGGATGCCGCGCGCCGGGACTACGTCCGCAGCTGCCGGCTAGGCGTCACCGAGGTCTGCAACGAGTATTGAACAAGATGAACGATATGCGAGCTGCACATTTCCTGGCTCAGTCACTTCTTGACGGCAGGATTCTCAATTTTGGCAATCCAGCGTGATTATTCCCAAGCCTGAGAAAACGGTGCGGTGGCGCGCCGGATTGCTCGCGGGATCGTTATTGCTCGCTTCTTGCGGTGACGACCCGGGAGGAATTCAGCCAGGGATCGGTGCGCAACTGCCGGAAGTTGTGCTGACCGGGCTGACGGATGAAGCGCCGACCTCCACCGGCGCGCTGCGCGGCACCGCGCTCATCATCAACTTCTGGGCGACGTGGTGCGCGCCCTGCCGGCGCGAGATGCCGAGCCTCGAGCGTTTGTCGCACCGGCTTGCCGGGCGCAGGGTGCGGGTGATCGGCGTGTCGGTTGATGCCGACCTGAACCTCGCGCGCGAATTCGTGCGCGCTCACCAGCTCACGTTTCCGATTTACGCTGATGGGGACAAAAAGGCCTTCCAGTCCGCGTTGCGAGTGCAGGCCTTGCCGCAGACGGTGCTGGTGACCGCCGGCGGCACGATTGCCGCGCGCATCACGGGCACGCGTGACTGGGACGGCGCCGAAGGGGAACGGCTGGTCGAGCAGGCATTGAACTTGCGGGATAAAGAGGTTCGCTGACCGTCGGATTTCAGTCTGATGCGACCTGGATAGTGCTGATGCAAGACGCGGGTCCCGTATCTTGATATAGATCAAAGGGCGCTTCAAGGCACTGGTCAGAATGCGATCTTGGAGATCCGGCAGCGTTTTTCAGAACCCAGGTGCGCGGAGGACTAATTGAATTTGACGGGGCAGCTCACCGGCGATTTGGCAAGCAGAGGGAAAAGCGCGTTGAACGTGGACAGCGTACGCGTATCGCTGCGCACCAAAGGCATCATTGCGTTCATCGTTCTTGTGTTGTACATCGTCGCGATTGGCTTCACGCTCGCGCAGCAACGCGCTGCCCTTCGCGCGACGGCCGAGCAGCAGCAAAACATGTACGCGGCCGAGGAAGCACTGGCGCGCGTGAATTCCGCACTCGCCTACGCGGTTCTCAACGTGAATGAGGCCTACTCCACCCCTCAGCCGCGCACGACCGCGGACACCATCGCGCTCGACGTCGAGGCGGTTCAAGCCGGTCTGCAGGGATTCAGGGAGCGCTATCCGGTGATGGAGCCATGGATTTCCCGGCTTGACCGCGATGTTGCCATGCTGAGGGCCGACGGGGGTCGAAGCAGCCTGGTCGAAATGCGCGACAGCCTGCACGAACTGGTGACACAACTCGACGTCGTGACCACCGAAGTGCGCAGCCGCCAACACGCGCTGTCCGAGAATTTTCGCGACGCGTACGACTCGATCACGCTCACCGCGTTACTCGCGGGGCTGATTGGCGCGGCAATTTTCGGAAGCGTCGTAATGCTGTTCTTTTCACGCCTGGTATCGGACATCCGCAAGCTGCAGGCGCGCGCGCTGGAAATCGTCACGGGTCATCGTAACCGGCCTATCGCGATCACGCGCCACGATGAGCTTGGAGACCTGATGGGGTCCGTTAACCGCATGCAATCGGAGTTGCGCGAGCGTGAAAGGCAACTGGAAATGGCACGCCAGCAGCGTTTCCATCACGAAAAAATGGCGGCGGTGGGATCGCTGGCGGCGGCAATTGCTCACGAGGTCAACAACCCGATCGCGGCAATTACCGGAATCGCCGAGGCGATCCACGATACGCGGAGCTCGTTCGTGTGTCCCCCGGCAACGTGCCGGCCGGAACTCATACTGGAACAAACACGCCGGATCAGCCAAATCACCCGCCAACTCGCGCAAATGACCGCTCCGTATTCGCCCGAGCCGCAACTTCTTGATCTCAACGCACTGGTACGCAGCACCTGCGGGTTTGTCCGCTACGACAAGCGCTTCCACGGCGTCGAATTGAACCTCGATCTCGATGCGCAACTGCCGGCGATCCATGCCGTTGCCGATCATTTGACGCAGGTCCTGATGAACCTGCTCATTAATGCCGCCGACGCCACCGGGGGCATCGCTGGCCGCAAACCCTCGATTACCGTCAAGACGGAATCGAGCGGCGGGGAGGTCGTTCTGGTGGTGGAGGACAACGGCTGCGGGATGGACGCGGAAACACTGGCGCGGGCATTTGACGAGGCGTTTACCACCAAGCCGCCCGGCCAGGGCAGCGGACTCGGGCTCTTTATGTGCAGGTCGCTCATCGCGGCGGAAGGTGGCCGTATCGAGCTCGACTCGGAATCAGGCCGCGGCACGCGGGCGTTGACTCGCTTGCCCCGTTCGGCACAAGGGTAGGTCGCGATGCCATCGATGCATGTGCTGGTGCTCGACGATGAACTGGCGCTGCGCGAGATTCTTGGCGCGATCGTAGCGAAGGCGGGCTACTCGGTGGATCTGGCGGAGAACGCGAGGGAGGCGGCCGGCAAGCTCGCGCGCGGTGACGTGGACGTCGCGTTATGTGACATCAAGCTGCCCGATGGCAACGGCATCGACCTGATGCGTGATTCACTTGCCTCGGGAATCGATACCGCTTTCGTCATGGTGACCGCCTACGGTTCGGTGGAGACCGCGGTCGAGGCGCTGCGCGCGGGCGCCTCCGACTACATCGTCAAGCCCGTTCGCAGCGAAGAAGTGCTCCACCGCCTCGCGCAGATCGCGGCGATGCGAGGCTTGCGCGAGGAAAATCAGGCGTTGCGCAAGGCCGTGAGCACCAATTCAGGCGGGCTCTATCGTTGGAGTTCCGCGCCGATGCGCGAGCTGGAGCGCATGGTGAGCAAGGTTGCACCGACTGACACTACGGTGCTGGTTACCGGCGAGAGCGGCACGGGAAAGGGCGTGATCGCGCTTGCGATTCACGAGCAAGGCGGGCGCCGTGACGGCCCGTTTGTCGTCGTGAACTGCAGCGCCATTCCCGAGCACCTGCTCGAGAGCGAGTTTTTCGGCCACACCAAAGGCGCGTTTACGAGCGCAGACCGCGCGCGCAAAGGCCTGTTCCTGCAGGCCGACGGGGGAACGCTTTTCCTTGACGAGATCGGGGAGTTGCCCCTGCACATGCAGACCAAGCTGCTGCACGTGATCGAGGACAAGATCGTGCGCCCTGTAGGCAGCGAGCAGGCGCGCAAAGTTGATACCCGGATCGTGGTGGCGACCAATCGCGATCTGCAGGAAATGGTGGCGCAGGGAAAGTTCCGGGAGGATCTTTATTTCCGGCTGAGCATGTTTCATATCCATGTGCCGCCGCTGCGCGAACGCCAGGGCGACATCCGGGGCCTGATCGGGCATCTGCTCAACAAGGCGCGCGCTGGCGGCAACCGGTCATGCCCGATCGGCATGGAGCCCGGCGTCGAAGGGATTTTGCTCGGCTACTCATGGCCGGGCAACGTGCGCCAGCTCGAAAACGTGATCAGTCGCGCGCTCATTCTTGCCGAGGGCGATTGCATCGTATCAGGCGACCTTCCAGCCGAGGTTGCCCGCAGTGCGGCACCGGGGGCGCAGGCTGGCACGCGAATTGCTGACTCAGGGTACCTGCGCGACCAGTTGCGAAAGTTCGAGGCCGATGTCGTGCGGTGTGCGGTCGAGGCGGCAAGCGGCGACCGCCGGCTCGCTGCGCAGCGGCTGGGCATAGGGTTGTCCAGCTTGTATCGCAAACTTGAGGAATTGGAACGGGATGGACTGGTGGTGGGTGTGACGCCGGGTTCGCCGCCTGCCGAGCACTAGGACGCACCGCTGCCGTAAATCTGCTGCACTGAAGGAGTCTGGTTACGATGTTGAAACAGGTTGGACGCATGGGCACTCTGGCCTTGAGGCTCTTTGGGGTGCTGCTCGTGTGGCAGTCGTGGAGTGTGTGGGCCGCGCCGGAGGACGATTTTCGCGCCGGCTCGCAGGCGTTCCGCGAAGGAGACGTTGTGCAGGCGATGGCGGTGCTCAAGAAATCCGCTGACGCGGGCCACGCGCCGTCGCAATCGCTGCTGGCCTATATTCTCGACAAGGCCGAGTTCAACGAAGAGGCCATCGCTTATTACCGCAAGGCAGCGGCGCAAGGTGACAAGGACGGAGAGTTCGGGCTTGGCTCGATGTATGCTGCGGGCGAAGGAGTCAAGCGTGATCCGGCTGAAGCACACAAGTGGATCGCGCGTGCCGCCGAAAAGGGGCATGCAACCGCGATCAATGCGCTCGCGGAGGCCTATATCAAGGGCGGGCTCGGAATCGATGAGAAGCAACGCAGCGGCGCGGAGGCGTTGGTCTGGGTGCGACGCGCCGCCGATTCCGGTTACATACCAGCGATGGAGCAACTCGCGGCCGCCTACCGTAGTGGCACGTATGGGCTGGCGGTGGATTCGACGCAGGCCACCGCGCTTGACGCCAAGATACGGGCGGCGCGGGGCATCGCCGAAAAAGGCGCCGAGAAAAAGAAAGGAAGAAAGTAACATGGTTCCTGATGCACCAGGCACCCTAACCGCGGCTCTCGGAAGCCGGGAAAATTCCGGCGTGCGCGCCGATTGGGGTAACGGTGTGGTGCGCTGTCTCGGCTATGCCGCGATGGCGGGGATCGTCGTGTATCTCACTACCGCTCCGGCGCGCGCGGCCGACGTGATCAAGGGAGCGCAGGTCTATACCAGACATTGCGCCGCCTGCCACGGACCCAACGGCATCAGCGTGATGCCCGGCGCGCCTCATCTCGCGCGAGGCGAGCGGCTGATGCAACCGGACTTGACGTTGCTTGGTTCGCTCAAGTCCGGCAAGAACGCGATGCCCGCCTACCTCGGTATTCTCAGCGACCGCGAAATTCTCGACGTCATTGCCTACACCCGTACGCTGCGGCAATGAACCGGCGGATGAGAAGAGAGACGGCCACATGAGACTAAACCTGAAGGCCGTTGGACTGCTCCTGATCCCCGCCGTGGCAATCACAGTTGGTGCCTATGTATTCCGTGCGCAGCAAGGCAACCGGGACGGGGCAGCCGGTGCCATGGCGAGGGCGGCGCCTGCGCTGGTTTCCATTCCGGTGCCCCAGCCTGAACTTCCACCTTCGCATCCCCCGCTAGCCAAAATCTTACCGCCATCGGGCGCGAACGCGCGCGGTAACACGACGCCCCGGCCTAAGCTACCACCTTCGCATCCTCCATTGGCCAAGGTTACTCCACCGCCGGGCGCAGACGCGCGCGCAGGCAGTGTGCAGGTGGATCCGACGCGCGCATATACCCACTTCCGCGTCGGCAAGAGCAGCGTGATAGCCATCTATGCGGATGCAACCGTCGTGTGGCTGGGCACTTCCGGCGGAATCGTGCGCTACGACACGGTTACCCACGAATTCAAGACGTACGATGCGCGGGACGGGCTGCATTCCAACGGGATTCTCTATTTGGGAAAACTGCAAGGGAAGATCGCGGTCGGAATCTACGGCGGAGGTTTGTCGTTGCTTGATCAGGATGCGCAACGATGGGAGCACTACAACGTTGCCGAGGGTTTGGGGGATGCTTTTGTCTACGACGTGCTCGAGGCCGCAAGCGGGGACGTGTGGATCGCCACCGGCGCGGGGGTCAACCGGGTGCGGGGCGGCGCACTCAGGGACCGCGCGAAATGGGAGCTCTATACCGTCGAGAACACCAATGGTGGTTTGCCGCACAACAGAGTTCAAAGTCTCGCGGGAGGCAAGAACGGCAGCATCTGGTTTGCAACCCGGGGTGGGCTTGCGAATTTGCAGAACGGCAAATGGGCGAACTGGACGCACGCCCAGGGTCTCGGTGCGCGCAACAGTAATCCATCGCACGTCCCGCAACCGCACAATCCCAATCACATCGCCGCGCTGGCTGTGGATAAAGACGGCAAAGTCTGGGCGGGAACCCGGGGTGCCGGGCTCGCGCGCTTTGACGGCAAGGCGTGGACGAATTACACGATGGAGGAAGGTCTCCCGGGCAATTACATCTCTACGCTCACCTTTGACCGCAACGGGCGGCTCTGGGTGGGCACCAGGAACGGGCTTGCACTCTTCAAGGACGGGAAATTTCAGGTCATGACGACCGCGCACGGTTTATTGGGCGAGAACGTCTTGTCCGTGACGATCGCCGGCGATGGCGGCATGTGGGTCGGCGGGTTTGGGGGGGTTGCTCACCTGCGGCGGCCTGCCGTGAACTAGAGCGTTCCGTTGCCGCTCGCCGCGGTGGTGGACGTTTAGGTTGCCCTCGCAACCATCGTGAAGAACCACCGCACATTTAATCCAGTGCGGATCTTCAGGGCGAAGTCATCGTGATCGCGCGCAACGGCCGTCAAGAGCCTCCGGGTTTTTTTCATCTCAAGCGGGTAGCGGGAATCGCGCTGAGCGTGAGCGTTGCCGCTTGCGCCGGGATGCTGGTGGTGCTCATGTGGGTGACTGATGACCAGGGTACCCGCTACGCGCAAATAATCAGTACCCACAGCCTGACCGGCCAGAATCTGGGCTGGGGGCTGCTGGTTTTCGGGTTGGCGATAGTTGCCTTTGCCGGCGTCACTACCTGGTTGATCTCTCTTTACAGCAGCTTTCGCGTCGCCGGCCCCCTTTACCGTTTTTCGCGCGCCCTGGAAACGGGAATCGAACATTGGCCGGCAGCGCCGCTCCCTATCCGCCGCACCGATCAATTGCATCAGGAGTGGCAAGCGCTGAACGCCAGCGTGTCGGCGGTGCGCGGACATTACGATGATCTGCGGCGCGCACTGGAAGCGGTCGAGAGGTCGTTGCGGGAAGATCCGGCGGGCGATGCGCTTTTGAGTCAGGCGATCGCCCGGTTTAAGGAAATAGAGCGTCGTGTCAGGCTATAGGTGGGTACTTGCAGGCTACGGTGTGATGATCGTCGGCATGGCGGCGTGGTTGTACGCGGCTGTTGGCGTGAAGCCGCTACACTTGGCAGGGGCGGTGTGCAGCACCTGTCATCTCGCAGGAAAAGAAGTCGACCCGGCGCAGGCATACAAGTTGGTTGCCACGCAGGAGAACCTGTGCGGCAGGTGCCACGCGAGCGCATTACGCGTAAGCCATCCGAGCGGCGTGGCGCCCAAGGTAAAGCCGTCCTCGGCGTATCCGTTGGATTGGAAAGGGGATCTGACCTGCAGCACTTGCCATCTGCCCCACGGTACAGGACCAGGGTTGCTGCGCGGGGAAAAACGCGGCAGGGAATTGTGCTTCTCCTGCCATGGTGCCGCTTTCTTCCGTGGTATGAAGGACCAGGGAACTTCCATGGAATTGTCGGGACACCTGAACGCCGGGGTGGAGTTGCGCAACATTGACCTCGATCCCTATTCGTTGCAGTGCCTGCACTGCCATGAGAACAAGGCAGACCCGAGTGGAGTGCGCGTGGACCTGCGGGGCATAATGCGGCACGCCAGCGGCGCCGCGAACCACCCGATTGGGCGCAGCTACCGGACCGCAGCGCGTTTTGGAGGATACCGCCCTGAAACAGCGCTATCCAAAAAAATCCTCCTGCCGGACGGCAAAATCAGCTGCGTGTCCTGCCATCAGGGATACAGCAAGGACCATGGCAAGCTGGTCCTGGCCAAGGACTTGTGCATGGAGTGCCATAACCTATGAGCTCGATCCCCGAGCCGGCCGACGCCCGCCGCGTGCGCCGAATCCATTACGTGGATGTGCGCATCCAGAAATGGCTGCTGGTGGCGCTGGTGGTGCTTGAGGTGATTTTGGCGGGAGCCGCGGTGGCTGTGCTTGACTGGCGTTTGAGCGGGGTCATCGAGGAAAACCTGTACCGCGTGCACCTCGCCGAGGCCGGGCCCCTGCTCGATCAGTTGACGCTCGCTGCGGTCAACGTGCTCGGCGTGTTCGTGGCGGTCAATGTGATCGCGCTGTTGGCGGCGGATGTTATTTGGAGATACTATGTCAGCTCAGTCGTGCGTGATTTGATGATGCTGATCGGCAAGACACGTGAACTCGATTTTTCGCCCGACGCCGAAGCAAACCGCCACGAAATTCTCGCGCTGGCCGCAGCCTGGAGGGCGCGGGAGCGCGCGCGTCTTGCCGCGATCCGGGTGCAGGTGGGGCGGCTGGATGCCGGAGTGTCCGTCGCAAGCGATCCGTGGAGCACGCATGATGCGCTGAACAGGCTGGATGAGCTGCTGCCGTGAGCTTGGGGTGATGGTCAGTAATACGTGGGGCCAGGAGAGTATGAAGGACGACACGTGAAGCTGCGCGCCGCAGGGAAAATTCGGCAAGCTGACGCAACTGCCGCCGCGCAGGGCGCCGATGCCGGCGGATTCCGGCTGATGCGCTACTTCGCGGTGACGAGCGTCGTCGCGTTTGCGGTTGTCGCGTTCGCGCTGTATGTCCTGCAGCGTATGGAAGAAACGTTCTTCGAGCAGGTCCAGCACGAGCAAAGCGCTTTTTTCGCAGAGGTGCAGGCGGAATTTACGCGCCAGCAGGAAAAGGCGGCCCGCGGTAACCTGCTGATGCTGCACGAAGCCAGTCACGTCGATCTGACGCGAGTGTTTTCGAACATGCTGTGGAGGGCGGACTTTTTGCCCTTCGTTACGCGGGTGCAACAGCTTCCGATCGATCACTGCCGCGCCATTGCCGCAAACAAGGGAGCGGGCGATGCCGCCGGTCAGTCGAACGCGCGGCAGCCGTGCTTCGCCGAACTGGGCAGAAAGATCATGTCGCTCCCCGGGTTTCCGGAACTGGATGCCAAGGTGCGCGCGACGATGCGGAACAGCTCCGTGTTCAAGATCAAGGTGTTCGACCTGCGCGGGATCACGGTCTATTCCTCGGAGCACGACCAGATCGGGGAAGACAAGGCCGACAACCTTGGCTGGGAAACCGCAGTTGGCGGCAAGCCGGCGAGTGAGTTGACGTATCGCGAACAGTTCAGCGCTTTCGAACGCGTGGTCGAAAACCGCGACCTCATCTCGAGCTACATTCCGGGGCTGGCCCCGGGCAGCGACAAGATCATCGGCGTGTTCGAGATCTATTCGGACGTCACGCCGTTCCTGTCGCAGATCAAAGACGCTTCGGCAAAACATGCGGCTCTTGCCGCGGCAAACCAGGCAAGGGTCGAGCGGGTCGCCAAGGAGAACGCGCACAAAGTCCATTCGAGCTCCAACAGATTGCTCGCGATCATGGGCGGACTGCTCGCACTGCTCTATTTCGCGCTCTACCTGCTCACGCGCAACGGCCAGCGCATCATCGACGCGCAGGCGCGTGCGCGGGAGCAGTCGATTCGGCGCGAGCAGCAATGGCATCGGGAGAAAATGGTGGCCTTGTCCACCATGGCGGCCAACGTCGCGCACGAAGTCGGCAACCCGCTGGCGACGATTTCGGCGCTGGCCGAAGACATCGCAGACCGGCAGGCAAAAGGCGAATGCTCCGGTTGCCGGCCGGAAGCAATCCTGGAGCAGACGCAACGCATCGCGAAGATGACGCGCCAGATCACCGACTTCGCGGGGGCCCGCAGCGAAACGCCCGAACCGGTCGATGTTAATCAGATCGTGAAGGCAGTCTGCGACTTCCTGAGCTTCGACCGGCGATTCCGCGCTATGCACATCGACTTCCGGCCGGGCGACCAATTACCGGCGCGCGTCGTCATTCCCGACCATCTGAACGAAGCGCTGATGAATCTGTTGCAGGCGTGTGTGGAAAGCGACTCGGAGCAACACGCAGCATCCGGGCGGATTCTGGTCGAGACCGAGGTGCGCAACCAGGACGTGCTGATTCGCATCGGTTTCGAATCCGCTGCTGCCAGTGGAGCTTCCGCGATAGCCGACGGGTTTCCGGATTCGCGCTTCGAGTCGGCGCGCCGTCGGGTGGCGAGCATGGGAGGGCGGCTCGCGTCGACCGGCGCGACGACTGTAATGACTTTGCCGCCATCGTCTCCCTCTGCGACCTGACCGGAATGGCCGCATCGGTGCAATGCCCGCAACCAAGCCGCGATCCATTACCCCAATCCCGGTAGCCCAAAATAGGGCATGCACGGTATAGCCTGCGGGCTGGTTTCGGCCCAAGATGCCATGATGCAGATGCTGTTTCCCAGACTCGGCGCCAAGTCATTTATAGCGGGCGTCTTTGCTATTCTGGCAGCCGCAATTGCCGGCGTGGGTTATCTGGTTTTCGACTACCAGCGGCAATCAATCAGCCGTGACGCAGCGGAGCATTTGAGCGTCGTCGCCGAGCTCAGGGCCCAGCAGGTTGCATCGTGGATGAGCGAACGCCGGGCGAATGCCAGGATGCAGGGTCGGCATTCTTTTCTGGCTGACGAAATCGGACGGTGGCTGAAACACGGGGCGGTCGAAGGCGACGCGGCAGCGGCGATCAAATCGCGGTTCGCAGCGATTGCGGAATCGTACGGCTACCGGACGGTAACCCTCGTCGATGCAGAAGGTTACCCGCTGCTGAGCACCGATCAGCCCCCCGAGATCAACGCCGCGGAATACCGGGCCGCCGCCGAGGTCATGCGTACCGGCAATGTCGTCATTTCGGATTTTCATCTTTCGGCGAATAAGGACAAAAGAGAACCGGAAATCGATATTCTCGCACCGGTATATGCGGGCCAGCACGATGCTTCTCCCGTTGCAGTCCTCGTTTTCGATATCGATCCGGAAACATCGTTGCACGCGCTGATTGAGTCATGGCCCATACCCAGCCGCAGCGCGGAGACCCTGCTGGTTGGGCGGGACGAGAACCGCGTGAGGTATCTGACCGATCTGCGACACCAGAAAGACGCGCAGTTCAATCTGCATCTGCCGCTTGACCAGCCTGATCTCGTCGAGGCGATGGGCCTGGCAGGGCAGCAGGGGGTCGTGACCGGGGTGGATTACCGTGGGGTAAAGGTGCTGGCTTTCCTGCGGCCGATTCCGGATTCCCCGTGGTTCCTGGTAGCGAAAGTCGATAGTGCGGAGATCTATGCGCCGCTCCAGATGCGCGCCGGCATCACGGCTTTGGTCACGGCGATTCTTATTCTCGCCGCCGCCTTGACAACCATCGCGTGGGCGCGCGCGCGGCGCGAACGCGAAGAAAAACTGCAGCGGGCGAACACCGAATTGGAGGAACGCGTCAAGTCGCGCACCGCCGACCTCGAGAAGTTGCGCCAGGAGCTGCAGGCATTGGTCGCCGTGCAGGAGTCGTTCCAGGAGGAAGAGCGCAAGCACGTTGCCCGGGAACTGCACGATGAGTTGGCGCAGAAGCTTACCGTGCTCAAATTGCAGATCGCATCGATTACGTCGGTGGTTACTGCCAGGGACCCTGGTCTGACCCGGCAGATACAGGACATGAGCTCGCTGCTATCGGAGGCGATAACCGCCGTCGCCGGGATTGCGGCTAATCTGCGCCCCGTTTTATTGGACCCGTTGGGCCTGGTAACCGCGCTGCACGAGCTGGTGGAAGAGTTTTCGGAGCGAACCGGAGTCGAGTGCGAGTTCAGCGTCCACCCGGCGGACCTGTCAGTGGACGACGGGCTTGCCATGCCGCTTTACCGGATAGTCCAGGAGTCGCTGACCAACGTTGCGCGCCACGCCCAGGCGACCGAAGTCATCGTATCGCTCTATCGCGATCCCGCCGGGAAAATTACACTCGACATCAATGACAATGGCAGGGGCTTCTCCAGCGTCGATCAAAGCGTACGCAAGTCCTTTGGCCTGATCGGAATGCGCGAGCGCGCGGCCATGCTGGGCGGAGAGATGAAAATCCACAGCCAGCCGGGCGTGGGCACTTCGATCGAGATCATTATTCCTGCCGGTTGAGTCGCACGGCGACCGAGCGCCCGAGCCGCTCGTCCGCGCGCAGCACGCGGCCGGGCGATATGGCAGAATACGCCAATGAGTATTCGCGTCGTGCTCGCGGACGACCACCGGATGATTATTGCGGCGCTGCGCTCGATGCTCGAGAAAGAATCCGATATCGCCGTGGTCGGCGAAGCGGGCGACGGCGCCGTACTGCTCGAAGTCGTCGCACGAACGATGCCTGATGTCGCGGTAGTGGACATCGCCATGCCCGGCATGAACGGCATCGAGGCCACGCGGCGCCTGCTTGCCGGACACCCCCGCCTGAACGTGATCGCGCTGTCGGCTTATTCCGACCGGCGCTTCGTGCTGGAAATGCTGAACGCCGGTGCCAAAGGTTATCTGGTCAAGGCCTCCGCCGGGGATGAGTTGGCGCGCGCGATCCGCGCGATTGCGCAGGGCCAGACCTACCTTTGCCCCGAAGTCGCGGGCAGCATCGTTGAAGCGGCGCGGGGCAGGACCGCACCGGCGGGCAGCGCCAGCGCGAATCTGGGGCGGCGCGAACGCGAAGTGCTGGCGCTGCTTGCCGATGGCAAGAGCTCATCCGAAATCGCGGCGCGCCTGCACATTGCGGTAAGCACGGTCGAAGTGCACCGGCGCAACATCATGCGCAAGCTCGATCTGCACAACGTCGCCGAGCTGACCAAGTACGCGATCCGCGAGGGGCTGATCTCGCCCTGACCGGGCGCAGTGCGGTAATCGCCTGTTCCTGACGGCTGATCAGCCGTAGGCGATGCAGTTCTCGCACACGGTTCCGCGCACGTCTTTCTTCAGGTGCGCCGCGCGCAGCGTGACGAACGGCTGCGAATTCCACGCCTCCATGAACGACATTTTGGTGAGGTCGCCCATCGTCCAGTTGGCGGTCGCGTCGAAGCAGCACGCGGAGAGCTTGCCTTCGGCGGTGACATGGCCCTCGGTGAACGCCGACCAGCACGGCAGCGGCTCGCGCAGCGCGCCGATGCGGCCCTGGTTGCCGGCGGTGGGCCGGTAGCCGAGTTGCGCCTCGCGCTGGGTCGCGAACGCGCCCATCGAATACAGCGGCAGCCAGTAGTGCGTGTCCACGTACGGCCGCACGCGTTCGGTGAGAAGCTGCTCCATTTTCACCTGCTGCTCGCCGTCGTACTTGATCGAGGACGCGTACAGGCCGGTTTTGTAGCCGCCGCGGCTGCGTACCTCCCACGCCGATTTCACATTATCAAGCGCGGTGTGGAAAAGCTTGCTGGCCACGCCCATGATTTTTTCGAACTGCTGCTCGTCGGCCGCGTTCATCGACCATTTCAGCGAGTCGAGGCCGGCCTTCATGCATTCCTCGACCGCCTCGGGAAACGCCATCGAGGCGTTCGACGTCAGAAAGACATACGGCATGCCGAGCTCGCCTTTCAGATAGGCGATGCAGTCCACCAGCAGCCGCGGATTCATGAATGACTCTCCGAGGTAGAACACGCCGATCTCCTCGACGCCTGCTTCGCGCATCTCGCGCGTGACGCGCTTGAAGAGTCCAAAGTCCATGTCCCACTTCGGCTGCACCTCACGCGTCCTGAGCGCGCAGAAGCCGCAGCGGTAGTTGCAGCGCGGCGAAATCTCGATCTTCACGCTCTTGGGCGCTGGCGGCGCCGCCTGCAGGTACCTGGGCGGAATCCTGGTGACGTTATCGATGCGGTCGGTGATGTTTTCCATAACGGGCCTGTCCTCGGGTGTGTTGCGGATCAACCGGATGACGTTACGGTGACTTTCTTCCAGCGGCGTTGATCTGGATCAAGACCAGTGTTACGGGTTGTGATTTCCTTGTCAAGCGGCCGCTTGCTTGATCCTCGTCAAGCGGACACCGGACCGCGTGCTCTAGCATGGGGTGTGTCGTGAAGGGTGTGCACAGTATGACAGCCCAACTAGCGATCGATCCGGCGCTGCTCTATCACCGCTGCGATCCGCAGGAACTCGATTTCGAGACCACCGCCGAATTGCCGGAACTGACCGCTGCACTCGGCCAGCAGCGCGCGGGCGATGCGGTGGAATTCGGAATCAACATTGCGCGTCAGGGCTACAACCTGTTCGTGATGGGGCCGGCGGGCGCAGGCAAGCATGCGCTGGTGCGGCAGACGCTTGAGCGCAAAGCGGCATCCGGTGCCGCACCGCTCGACTGGGCCTACGTGAACAATTTCGCGCAGCCGCACAAACCGCTGGCGCTGGCGCTGCCCGCGGGGTGCGGGCAGCAGCTGAAAAGCGACATGCAGCAGTTGCTGGAAGAATTGGGCCTGGCGATTCCTTCTGCATTCGAGAGCGACGAGTACCGCTCGCGCTTCGGACAGATCGAAGCCGAGTTCAATCAGCGCCAGGAAAAGGCGCTCGGCGAACTCGGGCAGGAGGCGGCGGGTCAGGGTATCGGCCTGCTGCGTACGCCGGGCGGATTTTCGTTCGCGCCGCTCAGGGACGGCGAAGTGATCAGCGCCGAGGACTACGCCAAGCTCCCGCTGGCCGAGCAGCAACGTCTCGAGCAGGCCATGGGCCAGCTGCAGGCGAAGCTCGAGAAGATTTTCCTGCAGGTGCGGCAGTGGCGGCGCGAGCGGCGCGACAAGATCCGCGATCTCAATCGCGAAGTCACGCTGTTCGCCGTCGGTCATCTGATGGAGGAGATCAGGGAGCGCTACGCCGAACTGCCGCGGATCGCCGATTACCTCGAGGCGGTGCGGCAGGATGTCATCGCGAACGCCGACGATTTCCGCAAGAGCCAGGAGGCCGCGCCGGCGCCGTTCGCCATGCCGGCCGCGGAGCCGGCTTCGTTGCGCCGCTATGCGGTCAATGTGATCGTCGACCACAGCCGGCCCGATGGCTCGTCGGTGGTGTTCGAGGATAATCCGACCTACCAGAACCTGATCGGGCGCGTCGAGCATATCGCGCAATTCGGCACGCTGGTTACCGACTTCGGGCTGATCAAGCCCGGGGCGCTGCATCGCGCCAACGGCGGCTACCTGATGCTCGATGCGCATAAGCTGCTGATGCAGCCGTTCGCGTGGGAAGGCCTGAAGCGCGCGCTGTCGACGCGCCAGATCCGCATCGAGTCGCTCGGGCAGATGTACAGCCTGGTCAGCACCGAGTCGCTGGAACCGGAACCGATTCCACTCGACCTCAAGGTGGTGCTGTTCGGCGAACGCATCTGGTACTACCTGTTGTACGCCCACGACCCGGACTTCCGCGAGCTGTTCAAGGTGGCCGCGGATTTCGAGGAGCACTTTCCGCGCAGCGCCGAGACGCACGATCTGTATGCCCGTCTGGTCGCGACCATCGCGCGCCGCGACGGCCTGCTCGCGCTCGAGCGCGCGGCGGTGGCACGCGTGATCGAACAAGCCGCGCGCCGGAGCGGCGACGCGAAGAAACTCTCCGCCAATCTGCAGTCTCTGGTCGATCTGCTCGGCGAGGCCGATTTCTGGGCGCGCCGCGGCGGCCGCGCACAGATCGCAGCGGACGACGTGCAGCAGGCGATCGACGCCCAGTTGCACCGCGCCGACCGGCTGCGCGCGCAAGTGCACGAGGCGATACTGCGCGGCACGTTGATGATCGACACCGACGGCGCGAAAGTCGGCCAGGTCAACGGGTTGTCGGTGTTCGAACTCGGCAACTACGCATTCGGCGAGCCTACGCGCATCACCGCGACGACGCGGCTCGGCGATGGCCAGGTGATCGACGTGCAGCGCGAAGTGGAACTCGGCGGCGCACTCCATTCCAAGGGCGTAATGATCCTGGCGTCGTTCCTTGCGGCCCGCTACTCCACCAACCGGCCGCATTCGCTGGCCGCGAGCCTGGTTTTCGAGCAGACCTATGGCACGGTCGAGGGCGACAGTGCGTCAACCGGCGAGTTGTGCGCGTTGCTCTCATCGCTGGCGGAGTTGCCGATCCTGCAAACACTGGCGGTCACCGGCTCGATCAACCAACTCGGGCAGGTGCAGGCGATCGGCGCCGTCAACGAAAAAATCGAGGGCTTCTTCGACATTTGCCGCGCCCGCGGATTCAACGGCAGCCAGGGGGTGATCATTCCCGCGTCGAACGTCGACCACCTGATGCTGCGCGGCGACGTGGTGCAGGCGGCGCGTGACGGCGAGTTCAGCATCTACGCGGTCGAGCACGTCGATCAGGCAATCGAATTGCTGACTGGGGTCGCCGCCGGCGCACCGGACGCCACCGGTAGTTGGCCCGCGACGAGTGTCAACGGCCGGGTTGCGAAGCGTCTGCGTGAACTTTCCGAACTGCGCCAGAAGTTTGCCTCCGGCGGCAGGCGGGGGCGCGGACCGTTGGCCCGGAAGTCCCGTGAGCACGAAGGGTGAGCGGCCGACACGGCGTGTAGTGATCGGGCTCGAGCCCGCGATGCTTGATGCGGCGGCGCTGGCGGCGGCGGCGCAGCTCGCGCGCAGCGCCGGCGCGGAGTTGGCGGCGTTGTTCGTCGAGGACACCAATCTGCTGCGGCTGGCGAGCCTGCCTTTCGCGCGGGAGATAGGTGCCGCCTCGGCGGCGCGGCGGCGGATGGAAACAACCGACATCGAGCGCGCGCTCCAGGTACAGGCGGCGCAATTGAAGCGCGCGCTGGCGGAAGCGGCGCAGCGCCTCGAGCTGCAATGGACATTTGAAGTCGCGCGCGGCCAGGGTTTGCGCGTGCTGCTCGAATGGACGGGTGCGAGCGATCTCGTGGTGCTCGCGGGTGGCGCCGGGCGGCCACTATGGCAGCCGGCGCCCGAAGCGCTGCTGCGCGGCGCATTCAGTTTCGAACGCCCGCCTCCCGGGCGCGTCGCGGCCGTGCTCGGCGGCGGGCCGGAAGCCATTCAGGTCCTGTCGGTTGCTCACGCGCTGGCGCAGGCCAGCAATGCCGAGCTGGTGTTGCTGATCGCCGGCGGGAAAACCCGTGCCGGTGAAACCGCGAAGCGCGCTGCCGCCTGGCTCAGGGAGCGCGGCGCTACGGCACGCGTTGCGCCGCTGCCCGATCGCGCCCCGGCGCGGATTGCCGGGATCGTCGCGCGTGAACGCGCGCAGGCCCTGTTACTGCCTGGTTCTGATGATGAGTCGAGCAGCGTTGAGATCCCGGCGCTGGCAAGCGTAATCAACTGTCCGCTGATATTTGTCAGGTAGCACCTGCCGCATGGCCCGGCTGGGCAGCGCGGCAACGGGCCGTCATTGATTTGACGCAGATCAAGCAACACCTGCCGGCGCCGCCTGACAATAGAAGCGTAAGGCGATGACCATGACGCTGCTCACACAAGTCCAGACCGCCGGCTTGACGAAGCGCCTCGACGCGCTCGACCGGCGGTTGCGCGACGACATACGCACTACGCTGCTGCAGTCGGGCGACCAGACCTACATCGACCTTGCCGGTCTGGTGCACGATCTGGGCGACGAGGCGGCCGCCAACCAGCTGGTCGGGATCGACGACGCGCTGATCGAGCGTCACGTGCGGGAATTGCGCGCGGTTGAAGCAGCGCGCCGGCGCCTCGCAGAAGGCACTATCAACCGCTGCATCGAATGCGGTGATGATATCGGCTACCAGCGCCTGCGTGTCTATCCGGTCGCGCTGCGCTGCCTGCTATGCCAGGCCCAGCACGAAAAAACCCACGCGCACGAGGTCGCTCCTCGCATGTAGGCGCCTTCGCCTCATGCCGGTCGGCAACGCGGAGGGGGGCGACAGGGGCGCACACCGCGCTGCATTAACCGTTATTTGGCGTCAAGCATTGACGAAGATCAAGAAAGCCGCTTCGCAGACGGCTAAGATGAATCCGCGAGCCGGCGCAAGAACGCACCGGCGCGGCAACGATGCGAAGGACACCACCATGACCATCGGACGGATCTGCAATCGCGAGGTTGTATCCGCGGCGCGCGATACCACGGTGCAGGCCGCCGCCAAGCTGATGCGCCATTTCCACGTCGGAACGGTGGTGGTTGTCGATATCGGGGATGACAGCCGCGTGCCGGTCGGAATCGTGACGGATCGCGATATCGTGATCGAAGTCTGTGCGGTTGATCTCAACCAGAATGTGATCACCCTCGGCGACATCATGGCGCCGGAACTGGTCACGGTGCGTGAAGACGAGGGCCTGCTGCAGACGGTGGAAATCATGCGCTACAAGGGGGTGCGCCGCCTGCCGGTAGTCGATAAAAACGGCAGTCTCTCCGGCATCGTTTCGATCGACGACTTGTTCGAAACGCTGACCGAACAGATGGCGGAAATGGCGCGGATTCTCGGCCGCGAACGTGAGCACGAGGTTGAGAACCGCAGGTGATGCTGCGCACTTGCAGCGAAAGGAAAAAAACATGCAAAGCGCATTGCAAATCACGAGGGACGATATGCCGCGTTCGGCGGCGTTTGACGCGCGTATCCGGGAGAAAGTGGCCAAGCTCGAACGGGTCTGTCCGCGGCTGACGGCTTGCCGCGTTGCCGTAACTGCGCCGTACCCGAATCAGCAGAACCGCAGGCTGTTCACGGTGCGGCTCAAGATCATTTTTCCGGGGGGCGAAGTCGTGGTGACGCGCGACCATCATGAGGACATAAACGTTTTGTTGCGCGATGCGTTTGTGGCGGTGCGGCGCGAACTGGGCCGGTGCTCATCGCGCAATGGCGTCGTGACCGGGGACCTCGACCAATGCGGCTGCCGGGGTATCGCCGCACAGCCCGAGCCCGCCAATGCATGAATGCCGGGTAATCGCCGCTGCCGGCGCAAGCGATCAACGCTCGCTGCAGTGGCCGACCAGCAAGCGCAGGCGATCCAGGTCGTTGATCTCGATGCTCTTGTTGCGCACCGTGATCAGGCCATCGTTCTGGAATTGGGAAAACGCGCGGCTGATGGTTTCGAGCTTGAGGCCGAGGTAGCTGCCGATTTCCTCACGGGTCATGCGCAGGTGGAAGCGCGACGGCGAATAACCTCGCGAGGCGAAGCGCTGCGACAGATTCAGCAGAAACGCAGCCAGGCGCTCCTCGGCGCGCATGCTGCCGAGCAGCAGCATCACGCCGTAATCGCGGGTGATTTCGCGGCTCATGATGCGGTGGAAGTGGTGCTGCAGCGCCGGGATACTGCGGCTCAGGTGTTCCAGATCGTTGTAGGGGATCTCGCACACGTCGCTGTCCTCGAGTGCGATCGCGTCACAGATGTGCTTGCCCGAGCCGATCGCGTCCATGCCGAGCATCTCGCCCATCATGTGAAAGCCTGCGACCTGTTCGCGCCCGTCATCGTGCAACACGCAGCTCTTCAGGAAGCCGGTGCGCACCGCGTAAAGGGATTGCAGCGCGCTGCCCGCGCGATACAGGTATTCGCCGCGCTTCAGCGGCCGCTTGCGGTTCACAATCCGGTCAAGCTGCTCCAGGCCGCTCTGATCGAGCCCGGCCGGCAGGCACAATTCATGCACACTGCAACTGGAACATGCCGTGCGGAGGTGTACGACGTTAAGTGGGTGGATGTTGTAGGTGGGCATTGCTTAACCTGGGTCAATACTACCATGCGGCAGACGCGGGTGTCGAAGCAAAAAAGCGCCCGGCGAACCAACATCCATCCTCGGGCAGGACAGTTCAATCTGGCTGTTTCTAAACGGAATTCGTCTGCCGTCTTCAAGGCGGGCCATGGTCATGGGATCCCGCCAACCGGACCGTACAAAGCGGCGCAAGCAAACGCGCACGGCTCGGCGAACAGGACCGTGCGCGACGCCGCTGCTGGCGGTCCGCAGCCGGACTGCTACGGATCGGATTATTGATGTAGATCAACTCCCCGGTGTGGGGACATTTCATAATTACTCATGTCCTTACACGCGCTCCCCGCAAGGCCGGCATCGATGTCCCCGGGCGATTCAACGTTGGAGGTGGACCTCGATCTGATCCGCCGTCTGGACCAATCCGGCCCGCGCTACACTTCCTACCCGACCGCGGACCGCTTCGTTGAAGCGTTCGGCGCGGAGGCCTATGAATCGTGGCTCGCGCGGCGCAACGTCGGCGGCGTGCAGCGCCCGCTCTCGCTGTACGTGCACTTGCCGTTCTGCAATACGATCTGCTATTACTGCGGCTGCAACAAGGTCGTCACGCGCGACAAATCGAAAGGCGACGCGTACCTCAGGTATGTCGCGGCAGAAATTGCGCTGCAGTCGAGCGCGCTCGGCAACTCGGACTCGCGCGTCGAACAGATGCACTGGGGCGGGGGCACGCCCAACTTTTTCCGCATCGAGCAGCTGGCGGGATTGTTCAGCGACCTGCGCGGCAATTTCGACATGGACCCGCAGGGCGAGTATTCGATCGAGATCGACCCGCGCTACGCCGACCCCGCGTACATCAGCGAGCTGCACGATCTCGGCTTCAACCGAATCAGCATGGGCGTCCAGGATTTCGATCCCGACGTGCAGCGCGCCGTGCACCGCATCCAGAACGAGGCGCTGACGCTGGAGTTGATCGCCGCCGCGCGCCGCTGCGGATTCCAGTCGGTCAATATCGACCTGATCTACGGCTTGCCGAAGCAGACGCTGATCAGTTTCGACCGCACGCTCGCGCGCGTGATCGAGGCCGCTCCGGACCGGGTCGCGCTTTACAATTATGCGCATCTGCCGCACCTGTTCAAGCCGCAGCGGCGCATCCACGAGGCCGATCTGCCTTCGCCGGACACCCGGCTCAAGCTGCTCGGGCTTGCGGTCAAGCGCCTGACCGATGCCGGCTACGTTTATATCGGCATGGACCATTTTGCGAAGGCCGACGATTCGCTCGCGGTGGCGCAGCGGCAGGGGCGGCTGCATCGCAACTTCCAGGGCTATTCGACCCATGCCGATTGCGATCTGCTCGCGCTCGGGGTGAGCGCGATCGGCAGCATCGGCCCGACCTACAGCCAGAACTTCCGCAATCTCGATCAATATTACGAGTGCCTCGACCGCAACATCCTGCCGGTCATGCGCGGCATCGAGCTGACCGCGGATGATCTGCTGCGGCGCGCGGTGATCCACACGCTGATGTGCCAGTTCGCACTGTCGAAGCAGTCGCTCGCGATTTCGTACCTGATCGATTTCAACAGCTATTTCGCGACCGAGCTCGGCGATCTGCGCGAGTTCGAACAGCTCGGGCTGGTGGTGCTCGACGAAGACTGGATCACGGTCACGCCGAAAGGACGGTTGCTGGTGCGCAATATCTGCATGGTGTTCGACCGCTACCTGCGCCAGGACCGCGAGCGCCGCCGCTATTCGAAAGTGATCTAGGAGTTCATTTGTTCGAGCTTGCGCTCGCGGCGGCAGGCGTCGCCGGGCTCGCCGGCGGCGTGCACTGCGCCGGCATGTGCGGTGGCATCGTCGGCGTGCTGTGCAATTCCTCCGGACGGCAGGACGCTGCGCCGCCGCTGCGTTACCTGCTTGCCTACAATGCCGGCCGCGTCACGAGCTATGCCTGCGCGGGCGCGCTCGCCGGAGCGCTTGGCCAGGCCGGTTTGCTGACACGCGCAGCACCCCTGCTGCAGCCACTGATGTTCGCGCTGGCGAGCCTGTTGCTGGTCGTGCTGGGCATGTACCTCGCCGGTGCGGCGCCGGTCATGGGCCGGTTGGAAGCAGCCGGCGCCTGGTTGTGGCGCGGCATTTCGCCGTGGTCCCGCCACCTGTTGCCGGTGAATTCACTGCCACGCGCACTGGGCCTCGGCGCCCTGTGGGGCTGGCTCCCGTGCGGCATGGTGTACGCGGTATTGCTGACCGCGCTCGCGCTTGGCAACTGGTGGCAGGGTGCTGCGGTCTTGTTCGCGTTCGGGCTGGGGACGCTGCCGAATCTGCTTGGCATCGGTTTGCTATGGCGGCAGCTTACGCAAATCCGCCTCACGCGCACACCGCGCATGTTCGCGGGCGGCGTGGTTGCCGCATTCGGAGTTTACGGGCTGATAAAAGTATTACAGCCCGCCGCCATTGCCATCGGCGGCGACGGATTGCTGTGTCACATCGTTCCCGGACTCGGCGGCCTGTTGCCGTAAACCGGATTAAAGCTTGATCACCCCGCACGCCACACGACCGCCGGAGTTGCCGGTGGGATCGGTCTTGAGATCGTCGGGACCGGCGTGCACGATGACCGCCCGGCCGATGACACCGTCGGTGCCGGTGCTCACCGAAATCCCGTCGAGCCAGAGCGTGAGAGCCGCTTTGCCGGACGCATCCGCCGTGAGGTTGCCCAGGTCCCCCGAGTGGCTGTTGGGCGCATCAGGCGCGCCGTGCTTTTTGCCATAGGGATTGAAATGGCCGCGGGCGCTCATGGCATCGGGCGCGCTGCAGTCGCCTTTTTCGTGAATGTGAAAACCGTGCAAGCCGGGCGTCAGCGAGCTGAATTGCGCATCGACGCGGACGCGGCTCCGGACCTGCGTGAAACTGACGGTGCCGTTGGTCTGCGAGCCGCTCGCGGGGCGCACTCTCGCGGTGACTGCGGGGTCGCCGGCCCCCGTTGTCGTGCGCTCGCCCGGTTCCATCGCCGTGCATGCGGACAGCAGCAGCGCGCACGAGGCAAAGCCGAGCTGTTTCATATTGAATTCACTCCTTGCAGGTTGGGGGTGGAAGCCGGCAAATGCCGTCCGGTCATCGTCTTCGTTTGCCGCCGGCATGTCAACACCGCACCTGTTGCTTGCAGTAATGCGCGAGTTCGCTCACGACCGCATTGCCCTCGACCGGCGCCTGCGCGCGCCTGCCGCCATGTTCCAGCGCGAGCTGGAACTCGAATTTGGCGAAGAACGCAGTGAACATCTCGCCACCGAGCGTGCCTACCGCGTACAGGCCGTCGGCGCTTGCGTCGTATTCGAGCAGAATCGCCGACAGCGGTTGCCGCGCGGGGCCGCCGACTACGCGACCGCCGCTCGCCGGGTCAAATTCGCTGTGCTCCGAACAGCAGTGGATCACGTTCGCGCGCGTGAGTTTCGCGGGTCCGGTCCGGTCGCGGTAGCTGATGAAGCTGATCTGGCGCGTCGGATACGACATGCGGTGCGCGCAAATCGCGGAGTAGCCGACCAGCGCATGGTTCGGTCCGACCCCGCCCGTCCATTCGTAGCTCGCACCGGTTTCCGTTTTCAGCGTCACCGGCTGCTGCGCCGGCTTGCCGAGATTGAGCAGGAAGCAGGGGGTGGCTGCATACGGATAATGGAATATGTAATTGCGGCTGACGGCGAGGCTTGCGGCGCGCAGCGGCCGACGCGATTCGTCCACCAGACGTACCCGCGTGTAAAAGCGCGGCTTGAGACCGGCGGCGGCAATTGCAGGGTTTGCGCCGAGCGTTCCGGCAGCGGCGCAAAGTTTGATGAATTCGCGTCTTTCCATGACGACCCCGTCTGAATGCGGCACTCTTATTCTTGGGGCACTCGGCAGGTGTGTCAATTGGCGTTGCCGATATCCCATTCGCGCGCGAATACCGCTTCCATTTCGCGGCGCAAACGCGCGGCGTCGCTGTCGATGGCGGCGACATCGTACCACGTCAGCGCGACGCCCCTGGCGACCGCGCGCGCGAGCTTGACGCCGTGGGCGAGGCCGAGCGGCAGGCCGCCGCACGCGAGTGAATCCGCGGCCGGCATCAGCTTGCCGTACACCGTGTACCCGCCTTCGCCGTCGAGCGTCTCGCCGGCCTTGAGATCGCGCTTGGCGGTCGCGACGACGTCGCCGCGGAAACCGCTCGCGGCGCCGGTCGGCTCGCGGCGCAGCCCGACCGAGGCGACGCTGATGCCGAGTTCGAGTCCGATCAGGTGATAGGGCTTGTACATCGCCGAGTAGTTGCCGCTCGCGTCGGTGATGAGGCCGTATTCGTGAAAGCAGCGCCGCACGTAATCGCTGTCGGCGGCGAACGTCACGTAGACGCCCCAGCGCAAATCGCGGAATACCGGACTGCCGTCGCGCTCGAGGCTGGAGACCACTTCGACCTGGCCGGCGTGGTGCAGCTCGCCGCCCGCCTCCCGCGGCCGCAGCACTCGCGGCAGATCGTCGACGCCGCACGGCGGAAACGCGAGACCGCCCGGCGCCGGCGTGAGCCCGGTCGCATTCGCAACCGCCGCCATTTCGATCGCGGATTTGGTGCCATCGAGAAATGAATTGAACATCTGGGCGTTGAAGTCGCCAGCGGCGACCATCCCGGGCGTGAAGCCGTAGTGTCCCCACACCGTAGCGGGCGTCGACTCATGATAGGCGGGCAGGTACTTGGTGCCTTTGCCCGCGGCGATGACCTCGAAACCCGCGGCGCGCGCCCAATCGACCATCTCGCAGATCAGCGCCGGCTGGTCGCCGTACGCGAGTGAATAGACGATTCCCGCCTGCGCCGCGCGCCGCGCCAGCAGCGGGCCGGCGAGTGCGTCGGCTTCGACGTTGACCATCACGATGTGCTTGCCGTGCTCGCAGCACGCGAGTGCATGACGGATTCCGGCAGCGGGACTGCCGGTCGCGTCGATCGCGATTTCGATCGCGCCAGACGCGATCACCGCGAGCGCATCGTCGGTAACAAATGTCGTGCCCGATTTGCGCGCTGTATCAAGCGACGACGCAGCATACTGGTCAGCCGGCCAGCCGACGCGTTGCAGGCTGGCCTGCGCGCGCTGCGGCGACAAGTCGCACACGGCGACGAGATGCAGGCCGGGCGTGCGCCGCACCTGCGACAGAAACATCGAGCCGAACTTGCCGGCCCCGATCAAAGCGACGCGCAGGGGCGTGTCGTCCGCTGCGCGTTGTAACAATAATCGATGCAAATTCATCACGGGATCGCATGTGGGTGATGGCGCAATCCGATTCTAGCGCAACGCCGGCGTCGCCCGATCTGCCCGGGTGGCGGATCGGGCGATATCCGCTAAGATCGGCCAGGCCGCGGCGGTCAGGACCGGGCAGCAAGGTCGACCAGTTCTTGAACCTCTCCTATCTGGTCCTTCACCAGCCAGTGGGTCAGGTCGCCGCTCGAAATGACGGCGAGCACCTTGCCGTTTTCCACAATCGGCAGGTGCCGGAACCGCCGCTGCGTGACCAACTGCATCGCCTCGCCGACGGTCGTCGTCGGCGGGATGCAATAGGGGTCCTTCGTCATCACCGCGGAGACTTTCGTGTTGACGGGATCAAGGCCGGCGGCCAGCACTTTGTTCAGCGCATCGCGCTCCGTGAAAATGCCCAACAGCCTTTCGCCATCCATGACGACCAGGGCGCCGATGTTCTCGGCGGTCATCGTGCGCACGCACACGGTGACTGGAGTATCGGGTCCAACTGAGTGTATCGCTTCGCGCGCCTCGAATATTCTGTTCAGTGGTGCCGCGCGCTTGTCCCGTGATCTCATGAAGTACACGGCGACGAAGACGACGATCGCGATCAGAACGAGCGCGTATGTCGGCACTTGGCCAAGGGTCATCAGTAACTCCTCCTGCGTCGCAAGTGCCGCGGGGGAAAGCAGTGCGATACCGATACCGATGCCCGATTTACAAAAAAGTTTTTTCATCGCTGATCCTCCTCGATAACGATGTTGACTACGACGCGACATCTCGCTGACTGCCGCTTTGACACGCGCCCGGGACCGGCGTTCCGGGCCTGCGTTATTTAAACCCCGTCAGCCCGCCGGATCGCGCCAGCCGCGGCGCGCGGCCATCAGTGCCGCCTCGACACGGCTGCGCACCTGCAGCTTTTCCAGGATGTTGGTGATGTAATGCTTGATGGTTTTCTCGGAGAGGTGGAGGCGCTCGCCGATTTCGCGATTGGTCAGTCCCTGCCCGACCAGGGTGAGGATTTCCGATTCCCGCTCGGTCAAGGCTTCCAGCGGGTCTACGGGGCGGCCACGGGTGAGTGCGACCAGCATCCCTGCAGCGAGCGACGGCGACACATAGACTTCGCCGCTCGCTGCGGCGCGCACCGCGCACGCCAGTTCGCGTGCGGAAACGCCTTTGAGCACGTAGCCGCGGGCCCCTGCCTTGAACGCCGCCAGCAGCTTGTCTTCATCCTCGAACACGGTCAGCATCACGATCTTGGTCGCGGGGCAGGCGGTCGTGATTTTCCCGGCGGTCACCAAGCCGTCCCATCCCGGCATCGCGATGTCGAGCAACACGACGTCGGGAAGCAGGTCACGCGCCAGGCGCAGCGCCTCTTCGCCGCTCGTGGCCTGGCCGACCACGGTGAAATCCGGTTCCGATGCAAGCGAGTGCACGACGCCCTCGCGGAACAGCGGATGATCGTCCACGACCAGGATGCCGATGGGATCAGCCATGATCTTCCGCCAGCGGCGCGAGCGGCAGGGCCGCGCGGACCACGGTTCCCTTGTCCGGCGCGCTCCGCACGCTGAAGGCACCGCCGAGAATTTCGATGCGCTCGCGCATGACCGCCAGCCCGAGATGGCCGTCGGCAACGCCGGCTTGAGGATCGAACCCCTTGCCGCTGTCGGTGACCTCGACCACGAGTTGACCGTCGGATCGCGTCAGCTCCACCCGCTGATCCGCTGCACCGCCGTGCCGGAAACCGTTGGCGAGCGATTCCTGCAGCACGCGAAACAAGGTGATCTTGACCGGCAAAGGCGCTTCGTCGGGGACGTCATTGACCGTGAGCGGTACCGTGAGTCCCGCTTTTCTCTCGTAGTCCCGCACTGCGCGCCGCGCGGTCTCGGCGAGCGAGAGCTGTTCAATCTCCGGCAGGTGCAGTCCCCCGGAAATGGCGCGCAGATCATCGAGCGCGGATTGGAGGGCGGAATGCAGCGTGCGGAATTCGGCGCCGACGCTGCGGTCCTTGACGATACTTGCGGCGCAGGCGCTGCACACGTCGGCTAATGAGTCCATCCGCATCAGCGCCAGCGCCAAACCCTGGCCCGGTCCGTCGTGAAGGTCGGCGGCGATCCGGTGCAGGAAGCGTTCGTTGAGCGCCGTGGTGCGCGCGGCGGCGCGCCGTACCCGCTCGTGCAATTGCTCGTTCTGGGCAAGCAGAGCGGTGAGTTGTGTCACCTTCTCGCTCAACTCGCTTTGCTGCGCGGAGATGGTGTTGCTCGCGCGCTTCACCAAAGTGGCGAGCAGCAGAAAAATCACCAGCGTCGCCGCGCTCACCATGAGCCAGCTGCGCAGCCGCGCGGCGCCCACTTCCTGGTCCAGGTCGTCGGTTGTCTGGTAGAACTCCGAGACAGCGATGATGGTTCCGGTGTCCCGGGCGCGCAACGGTGCGTAGGTTTCGATGAGGCGGGACCAGCGCTTGCGCTCGTGCTCGTTGTCCGGGTCCGAGAGATCGGTTATTTCGGAATGCACCTTGCCGGCGAACGCGGAGGCAAGCTCGGGCTTCACCGCAAACTTTCGTCCGATAAGGGCCGGATTCGTGCTGTAGAGAACGCGGCCATCGGACGCCCAAACCTTGAATGCCACGACTTGCCGGCCGAGCGGCGTTCCGGAAAGCAACCCGTCGAGCGCATTCCGGTCTACCTCGCGCAGCGGTCCATTGCCGGAGAAGGATGCAACGTGCGGAGAGATGAAACTTTCCATGTAAAGGCTGGTGAGGGACCCCACGTGATCGATGTGCCCGCGTTCGAGCTCCTCGCTGACCCAAGTGCCGATAATCAACATCCCGGCCAGTAAAATGACGCCTCCCTGCGCGAGCAGCAGGCGCACGAGGCTGAACCGGGTAAGGAGTTTCATGTCGGCGAATTCATTGTAGCAGGCGGGGCCTGACGCACCTATGGACCAACGGCCCACGTTTAGGAGCCGAAGGTCCTAACCGATCCGCGCCCATCGGCCGTTGTTCCGCCGCCTTGTTTTTTGCACAATGGGTCTGATTTTTTTGTTGTTCATTGTTTAACAGGGAGGTTGAAAATGTTACGAGCTATCTTGGCATTATTCCTGGTTGCCGGTGTTTCGGTTGCGTCCTGGGCGGAAGATATCACTTATCGAAAACATATCAAGCCGCTGTGGGAGCAGAAATGCGCTGCTTGTCATGGCGCAAGCGCCCCTTATCTTGGCGAATTCGACGCGGACAAGAAGAAATTCGAGGCCCAGATGAAGGGACCGAGAATGGACACCTATGCCGATCTGATTTTTTTCGTCGGCTGGCCTGACACCGGCGCCATCATGAGAAGGCTCGATGACGGCAAAAGCGCGGGCGGCAAGCCGGGCAACATGTATCAAAACCTCGGCGCAACCGAGGAAGAACGTCAGAAGAACCTGAATCTTTTCAAGCAGTGGGTGGGCAAGGATGCGTGGAAACTCAACCGCCTGAAAGCGCGCGGCAAGGTGCCGGGTCTCACCAAGGAAGAACTGGAAAAAATCCAAGTGAAATACTAGGTTTTCGTCACAGCGGGAATGTGGCGAAGATTTCGGGAAAGGGCCGCGCCAGCGTGGCCCTTTTTTGCGGCCGCGCGTGAGCGGTCAGGCGTTTGCCCATGTCCGGGATGAGATTATTGTTGATCGTTGCGATACTGCGAGCGGGACCATGCCTGCCAAGATCTGGCGTTACCGGTATGGCTTCCTGCTATTTTTCTTTTTCAGCCCGGTCACCCCGGCTGCGGACGCCCCGGCTACGGACGCCCCCGCCGCGGAGGCTCCCGACTGGAACGCCGACACACTGACGGGTGACTGGGGTGGCGCCCGCACCAAACTCAGCGAACGGGGCGTCACGCTGGAAGTGGTTCTCAAGGCGGATGTCCTGTCGAACCTGTCGGGCGGCATCAAGCGCGGCACCAAGTACATGGACAACTGGGACTTCAAGCTCAAGGCGGATGCGGACAAGTTATGGGGCTGGAACAACACCACGGCCTTTCTGCAGGTCATCAGCAACCATGGCGGCAAGCTCAACGGCACCCATGTGGGCAGTTTCATGGGAGTGGACAACATCGAGGTGAACACCAATACCACGAAGTTGTTTCACGCCTGGCTGGAACGAAGCTTTTTTGACGAGAAATTCTCGCTCCTGGCGGGGCTGTATCCGGTGGATTCGCAGTTCTACGTGACCGATGCGACCGGGGTATTCCTGCATCCCACCGGCGGAATGGCTGCCGAAGTCGCCCAGACCGGCGCCGGCGGACCCTCCATCTTCCCCACCAGTTCTTTCGGTTTGCGCGCCATGTGGCAACCGACGGCGAAATACTATTTTCAGGCGGCGCTGGTGGACGGGGTGCCGGGCAATCCCAACAATCCCCACGGCACCCACGTCCGCTTCGACCGCGGCGATGGCACGCTGGCGATCATGGAAACTGGTTATCGTCCCGCTGAAGAAATCAGCAAGTACGCCGTCGGCTACTGGCGCTACACCCCGCGCTTCGACGATCTCGTCGATACCGATGCCTTGGGCAATCCCGTGCGGCGCGTCAACCGCGGCGCCTACTTTCTGGCTGAGCAGACTGTGTTTCGGGAGAAAGATGCTTCATCGCAAGGCCTGACGCTGTTCTTTCGCTATGGCGTCGCGAACGGTGATGTGAATACCCTCGATTATTCCTCCAGTCTGGGGCTGCGCTACAAGGGACTCCTGCCCGGGCGCGATGAGGACGAGTTCGGCATCTTGCTGACCCGCGGCCACGCCGGCGCCAAGTTCATACAAACCGCTGCAATACCGTTGGCAAGCAATGAAACCGCGCTGGAAATCACCTATCGCGCCAAGGTCAACCCCTGGCTCGCGATTCAGCCCACCGTGCAACGTATCGCCAATCCCGGGCACGATCCCGCTTTGAGCGATGCCTGGATTGCGGGGGCGCGGTTTGAAATTGCGTTCTAAGGCGAATCGAATCGGAGGAGAATCATGAAAAGCGCGTTCATCGTGGCGTCCTGCGTGCTATTGCTGGCAGCGTGCGCCGCCCCGTCAGAACAGCAAGGTGATTCGGCGGTGGTGAAACTGAGCGCGAAAGGCGGCAGCCAGGTCAGCGGCGGGATCAAATTCACGCAGGTCGGCAGCCATGTGCGCATTGAGGGGGAGGTTACAGGCCTCGCGCCCGGCCCAAGAGGATTGCATATCCATGAAAAAGGAGACTGCAGCGCGGCGGACGCCGCGAGCGCCGGCGGCCATTTCGATCCTCGGGAGCCGAAAAATTGGAGCACCAGGCACGGTGGCCCTCACACCGCCGAGCGCCACGCCGGAGATCTCGGCAACATCGTGTTCGACCAATCCGGAAAAGCCGTGGTCAACATGATGGCGGGCGGCATCGCGGTCGATCGGGGCCCGATCGGCATCGTCGGGCGCGCGCTGGTGGTGCACTTTGAGGCCGACGATCTGAAAACCGACCCCACCGGCGATGCCGGCGCGCGCGCCGCCTGCGGCGTGATCG
>Ga0080064_1001255_pt1 | contig 53633 bp, 44 predicted proteins | sample Subgrocontami54m_FD_69260 | JGI IMG/M metagenome (GOLD analysis project Ga0080064, IMG submission 69260) | Subsurface groundwater microbial communities from S. Glens Falls, New York, USA - GMW46 contaminated, 5.4 m (SPADES assembly) (version 2) ...
CCCGCTTCTTCGTTGCTTCGTCCAACTGCTTCTTCGCCATGCCAAACATCCCCAATAAACCCGATGGAAATGTAACGCATGAGCGAACAATTGGTTGTCATGTATTTAGGAAATATCAATAATAGGGTCGGGCGCAAGCCCTGTGCGTTGACGCGACAGCGATGCGCCACGGCGTGCCGAATGAGTTGCGGCGTCGCTCGGGCGAAGCTCAATCGAGTTCGAAAGCGTGTTTGTAGTCGAGCTTGAGCGCCGGGTCCTGCTCTTCCTTCTGCAGCACGCAGTTGCCGATCACCAGCGTCTCGATCTCGCTTCCCATGAAGCAGCGAAACGCGTCCTCGGGAGTGCAGACGATCGGCTCGCCGCGCACGTTGAAGCTGGTATTGACCAGCACCGGACAGCCGGTACGCTGCTTGAATGCGTCGAGCAATGCGTGGAAGCGCGGATTGGTGTCGCGATGCACCGTCTGGACGCGTGCGGAATAGTCAATGTGGGTCACCGCGGGAATTTCCGAGCGGGGCACGTTGAGCTTGTCGATGCCGAAGAGCGTCCTTTCCTCCGCGGTCATGGTCCGGCGCCGCTCCGGCCTCACCTCGGCGACGAGCAGCATGTAGGGGGAATCGCTGCCCAGATCGAACCAGTCGGCGAGGTCCTCGCGCAACACCGCCGGCGCGAACGGCCGGAACGACTCGCGGTACTTTACCCTGAGGTTGAGCGTTTTTTGCATGGTTGGCGAACGCGGGTCGCCGAGGATCGAGCGCGCACCCAGGGACCGGGGGCCGAACTCCATGCGGCCCTGGAACCATCCCAACGCTCTCTGCGCGACCAGCGCGTCGGCCGCCTGTGAGATCACAGATGCATCATCGGTCACGCTGAAGCGCCCGCCCGCCGCCCGCAGCCGCTCTTCTATTTCCTGCTGGCCGAACGCCGGGCCGAGATAGGCCCCCTTCATCCCGTCCAGACCTGCATTCGGGCGGCGCGGCTGCCCTTTGTACAGATGGTGCGCACACAGCGCCGCGCCCACCGAGCCGCCGGCATCGCCCGCCGCGGGCTGGATCCAGATGTTCTTGAAATGGCCGTCGCGCAGGATCTTGCCGTTGGCGACGCAGTTCAGCGCCACGCCGCCCGCCAGGCACAGGTTGCGCTCCCCGGTCTCGCGCGCAATGGCGCGCGTCATGCGTAGCAGGATTTCCTCGGTGACCTGCTGGACGGAGGCGGCGATGTCCATGTGAAACTGCGTCAGGAGCTGCTCCGGCGTGCGCGGCGGCTCGCCGAACAACGCGTCGAACCTGGGGTTCGTCATGGTCAGTCCGACGCAGTAGTTGAAGTAAGAAGTGGCTCCGTTTGTTTGAACAACTTTCCCCGATTTATAAGCGGACTCCGGGCGGATTGCGAAAGGTGCGGAGTTGTCCACGGCGGCGGTCGGCGCTTGCGACGAACCGACCGACGCGGTGGGTAACTCGGGGCATACCAAGGTTTTCATCTTACGCGGCCAGCTTCATCTGCGGCAAGGATGCCAAGTACTTTTCATTCGGCGTAAGCCGCTCCAGGCTCGAATGCGGACTGAACCAGCCCAGGTAGTCGGCAATATCGACTCTGGCCACGCTCACGGCGTCGCAGGCCTTCAGGTACACCCGTTCGTCCTTCAGATACACCCGTTCGTATTTGACGCTGCGCCACTGGCGCTCCACAAAGACGTGGTCACGCCATGCGCCGCGCCCGTCCATGGACAGCTTAGCCCTTGGCCAGCACGACATCGGTGAATTCCACCGCCGTGAACCGGCTGCCCTGGTCCGTATTGACGATCTCGGTGTCCATTTTCGTCTCCAGGCGTTCCTTCAGAGGGCAACACAGCGTGATATTTTTCTGAAGGATGAGGCGATGCGCGTGGTTCAAAACGAACAAATGCAAATCGGCGAGGTCGATATTTCACAGATCAGGTTCGATCCCTGGGACGCCATCGTCCACGCGAGGCGCGGCTTGCCACGGACAAGCGCGCGCCCCGCGCCGCAGCCGAATCCGGGGTCATCGATTACACTCATGCTCCGAGGAACGGAGCACGCTGTTCTCAGGGAGGCGCCTCCCGAGGAAGGGCGATCGAGCGCTGCCGGACATCCACCCCACTGACGAGGAACGACTCATGAGCGACGTGAATCTGGTGATCAAGAAGCTGGTCATCGCCAACCGCATCCTGGCCGCCGAGGGCGTGGTCGATGCCTACGGGCACATCAGCGTGCGCAACCCGGGTAATCCGAAACGCTATTTCCTGGCCTGTTCACGGGCGCCCGAGCTGGTTACCGTGGCCGACATCATGGAGTTCGAAATGGACGGCACGGCGGTGGACGCAAAGGGCCGCAAGCCCTATCTGGAGCGCTACATCCACGGGGCGCTGTATGAGTCGCGGCCCGAAGTGAATTCGGTGGTGCACAACCACGCCCGCGAAGTGGTGCCGTTTTCGGTGAGCAAAACGACGCTCCGCCCCATCGCGCATGTCTGCGGCCGCATCGGCCACCACATTCCGGTGTGGGACATCCGTGACAAGTTCGGCGACACCGACCTGTTGGTGGTGAACATGGAGCAGGGCCACGACCTCGCCCGCTGCGTCGGCAACAACGTGGCTGCGCTGATGCGCGGCCACGGCGCGGTCGCCACTGGCCCGGCCATCGAGGAGACGGTGCTGACCGCGATCTACCTGATGGTCAATGCCAGGATGCAGATGGATGCGATGCGCCTGGGCGAGGTGACTTATCTCAGCCGCGGCGAGATCGAGAAAACCCTGACTCAGCCCAAAGTCGGCACCGAGCGCGCCTGGGAATACCTGACCTCGCGGGTGGGCCTGAGCATCGACCAGCTCTGAGGCAAGCGCGAGGCGCGCATGAAACCCGTTCCCGCTCCCGACCCCAATCCGACCGAGCCGGACTACCTGCTGCCGCCGGGCGCCTGCGATGCCCATTGCCACATCTACGGCCCGTCGGACCGGTTCCCGTTCCTGCCGGACCGGCCGTACACCCCTCCGGATGCCACCTACGCGCAACTGCGCGCGCTGCATGAGCATCTGGGTTTCGAACGCGCCGTCATCGTGCAGGCCGCGCCGCACGGCACCGACAACCGCGCGCTGCTGCACGCCATCGCGCTGGCCAAGGGCGCCTGCAAGGGGGTCGCCATGGTCGGTCCGGAGGTGACCGACAACGAGCTTGAAGCGCTGCATCGGGGCGGGGTGCGCGGCATCCGCTACAACTTCGTGCGCCACCTGGGCGGCGCGCCCGAGATCGACGGGTTCGAGCGCACCATCGCCCGCATCAAGGCGCTGGGCTGGCACGCGGTGCTGCACTTCGATGCGGAGGATTTGCTCACCCATGCCGGGCTGCTCAAACGCATGCCGGTGCCCTTCATCATCGATCACATGGGGCGGGTCAAGGCCGCCGCCGGGGTCGCGCAAAAACCGTTTCGCATGCTGCTCGACCTGATGCAGAACCCGCTCGCCTGGGTGAAGGTCTCCGGCGCCGAGCGCGTGTCCGCCGCCGGGCCGCCTTTCCACGATGCCATTCCGTTCGCCCAGGCGCTGCTGGAAGTGGCGCCCGAGCGGGTGCTCTTTGGCACCGACTGGCCGCATCCCGATGTCAGGTGGATGCCGGACGACGGCAAGCTGGTGGACCTGTTCGCGATGTTCTGCAACGACGAGGCACTGCGCCACAGGGTGCTGGTGGAGAATCCGGCGCGGCTTTACTGGCCCACATAATTGGGAACTTTGTTCAGCCAAAGTGCCCTGTGGGTGGACTCCAACGCCAATATTTATTATCAAAAATAGTAATTATTATCGCCCGCCCGGGACCGGACTGCGGCACGGCCAACCCGCGCTGGCGAAGCCAATCGAGCCTAGCGCGCGCATCAACTGAGGAGGCAGGACATGGCCGATAAAATCTTCGTCACCGGCGGTTGCGGGGTCAACGGCAGTTGGGTGGTGCGCGATCTGGTGCTGCGCGGTCACGCGGTGACGGTGTTCGACCAGGTTGCGGATTATTCGCTGCTCGGCGACCTGCGCGCCGACTTCGAGTTCGTCTCCGGCGACATTCGCGACGGCACCCTGGTGACGCGCCTCGTGCGCGAGCGGCGGCCGGCCGCGATCGCGCACATGGCGGCCCTGGTCAGCTATCCGGGTGGGCGCATCGATCCGCGGCTGGTGATGGAGGTCAATGCCGGCGGCACCGCCAATGTGCTCGAGGCGGCGCTGGCGGGCGAGGTGCCGCGGGTGGTGTTCACCAGTTCCAAGGCTGCCTACGGCGTGCTGCCGCCGCCGTACGCCGGTCCCGAATACCGCCCGGTGCCGGAGCACCAGGTGGGGCAGCCGTACCCCGCATCGTTCCTGTCGATGTACGGCCACGCCAAGATCGCCAGCGAAGGCCTGGGTCTGAACTACCATCAGGCTTTCGGCCTGGAGTTCGTCGCGCTGCGCTTTGCCACCATCTGCGCGCCCGGCAAACTGGCGCGCCACGGGCCCCTCGCCCTCTACAGCCGGCTGATCGAGAATGCCATGGCGGGCGCGCCGACCCGGATCGCGCAGGGCGGCGAGGAGCACGACGACATCGTGTACGTCAAGGATGTGGCGCAGGGGATAGTCCACGCCCTGGCGCACCGGGAGATCGCCTCGGGTATCTACAACATCGGCCAGCAGCGGGGCTACACCCTGCATGACATGGCGGACGCCATCCGCAGCGTCTTTCCGGGCGCCGTCCTCGACATCGGACCCGGCCTGGATTTCATGGGCCTGGGCTTCAGCGTGTACGGCGTCCTGGACATCACCCGCGCCCGGCGCGATCTTGGCTATGCGCCGCAGTACGATCTGAAAACCATGGTCGAGGATTATTGCGCGGCGCTGGGAGAATTCGGCATCCGGCCGGTGGCGAGCTAGGGCAGCCCCGATGGGAGAGAAAAACCCGAACGGGGATAAGCACCGATGCGCCTAGCCAACGCGGTCAACATCGCCGATCTGGGCGTGATGGCCAAGGCGCGCCTGCCACGCGTCATTTTCGATTTCCTGGATGGCGGCGCGGAGGACGAGCGCACCCTGCGCGCCAACCGCACCGCGTTCGAGCGCTATCGCCTGCGCCCGCGGGTGCTGACCGGCCACGCGACGCGCGATCAGTCGATCAATCTGTTCGGCCAGCACCTGGCCGCGCCGTTTCTCATCGGCCCGACCGGATTGAACGGCATTCACTGGACGGATGGCGATCTGCACCTGTCGCGCGCCGCCTCGAAGGCGGGCATCGGTTTCACCCTGTCCTCCGCGTCAAACAACTCCCTGGAGCAGGTAGGCGGCGACTCGGCCGGCGTGAAATTCTTCCAGCTCTATCCATGGGGCGATCGCAATGTGTCGGGCCGGCTCACCGATCGCGCCGCTGCGGCGGGCTACAAGGCGCTGATGATCACCGTCGATTCGCTCACCCCCGGCAAGCGCGAGCGCGACCTGCGCAACCGCTTCGCCCACGAGGTGCGGATCACGCCGCGGGTGGTATGGGACGGGCTCATGCATCCGCGCTGGCTCTTCTCCACGTGGCTCGCGCGGGGCATGCCGCGCATCGAAAACGTGGCGGAATTCGTGGCCGCCGGGGCGGACGCGCATGTGCTGGCCGAATTCACCCGCTCGCAGCGCAATCCGGATCTCGCCTGGGAGGACGTCGCCTGGGTGCGCCGGCGCTGGCCGGGACCGTTCCTGGTGAAGGGCATCCTCACCGCGGAGGACGCGCTCCTTGCGCGGCAGGCGGGCGCGGACGGCGTGGTGGTGTCCAACCACGGCGGCCGGGCGCTCGACGGCGCGCCGGCGTCGATCGAAGCGCTGCCCGGCATCGCGCAGGCCGTCGGGGACAGCATGACGGTCCTGGTCGATGGCGGGTTTCGTCGCGGCTCGGACATCGTCAAGGCGCTGGCGCTCGGCGCGAAGGGCGTGCTGCTCGGCCGCGCGACGCTTTACGGCCTCGCGGCCGGCGGCGAGCCCGGTGTGGCGCGCGCCATCGCCATCCTGCGCGATGAAGTGGACCGGGTATTCGCACTCACCGGCTGCGGCGCCGTGAGTCAACTGAGGCGGGCGCATGTGGCAGCGGTCGAGGATTTTTTCAGGCAGGATGGCGGCTTTACGAGGAGCTGACCATGAAACGTTTCCTGTCGTTGCCGATGAAACCGCGGCTGCGCGCTGGGCTGCTGGCGGGGGCCGCCGTGGTCTGCGGCGCCTGGCTGGGCGTGTTCCCTGCCGATCTTGCAGCCCAGGCGTATCCGGCCCGGCCGATTCGCATCATCGTGCCGTTTCCTGCGGGAGGACCCTCCGACGTGCTGGCGCGCGTGGTGGGGGAAAAAATGGCGCAGTCCTTCGGCCAGCCGGTGCTGGTGGACAACCGCCCCGGGGCCAATACCATCATCGGTGCGGAGATCGTGGCCAAGGCGCCCCCCGATGGCTACACCCTGCTGCTGGCGATCGACTCGACCCTCACCATGAATCAGTACCTCTACAGCAAGCTGCCGTACGATCCGCTCAAGGACTTCTCGGCGGTGACACAAATGATGGCGAGTCCTTTCATCATCATCACCGACGCCGCCAGGGGGCCGAAGTCGGTGGAGGACCTGATCCGCCAGGCCAAGGCCAATCCGGGCAAGCTCACCTACGGCGGCGGCACCATCGTTGTCCAGCTCGCCGGAGAACTGCTCAAGCGCATGGCCGGCGTGGACATGGTGTATGTCCCCTACAAAGGCAGCCCGCCGACGACGCAGGCGCTGTTGTCCAACGACGTCACCTTCATTTTCAACGGCGTCACCTCCGACCTGCCGTACATCCGCAGCGGCAGATTCCGCGTGCTGGCGAATACCTCGACACTGCCGATTGCGGCGCTGCCCGACGTACCCAGGCTCGGCGACATGCCGGGCTTCGCCGGCTTCGACGTGGGAGTATGGCTGGGGCTGGTGGCGCCGGCCGGGACGCCCACCGACATCCTCGACAGGCTGCACCGCGAGGTGGTGCGCATTTACCAGCTCAACGACGTCAGGCAGAAATTGAGCGGCGTCGGCATTGACCCGGTCAGCTCATCGCCGACGGAATTTGCCGCATTCATCCGCCGCGATGCCGAGCGGTGGGCGAAAGTGATCCGGGACGCGGGCATCAAGCTGGATTAACCTGCACCGCCCCGGGCACGGCAATCGCCGTGCCCGGGGCCGAGCGCGGGGATGAGGGTGCAAGCGTTGATTCCCGGCTGCAAGTTTTTCCGAACGGCGTGTAAGAGTTGCCGGACAGGGAGCGCAGGCCGGCGTGCCCGGAATCCCCGGCCTCGCCGCCCGAAATGAAACGGGCCCCGTGGCCCGGTAAGATCGCCTCGCTTACCAGCCGGCCGCCGCCACCAGCATGCCAGGCGCTGCCTCTGCTTTCAGCCCATTCGATTTGCGCCGCAATTCCTGCCACAGGTCCCGCGGTTTTTCGTGAAGACGATATTCCGCTCGACCTCGACGACAGACCACATGCCGCGCTGCAGTTCGGCGCTCAACTCGCCGGGCCGATAGTCGCTGTGGCGGGGTTTTGAAAACACAACTGTCACAATCAATGCAAAGCATTGACAACCCTGTCGGACGGTGGCGCGCGGAACGCGGCATTGCCGGTATCGAAGGCTGACGCGCAATCCATTCCGGCGCCCGGACCGCCGAACGCCCCGTAGTCCATTTGCAGCAGGCGGGTGTGTCAATCGTGGAACCGCTTTTGTAATTTCTGCCGGACGATCAATTTGGAGAATTCCGGCAACTTAATGCAATCAATGATTTATGTGGTGGCACAGGCATTGCGACTAGAGGGCATCTGACGCAAGTCAGTCTCTGCAAGCCAGTCAACCACCAGGAGACGTAAGATGAAATCGAAAACAATGCTCGCTGTCGCCATCGCCACCGCTTTTGCCCTGCCCTTGGCTCATGCCGTTGACCATCCAATCAACACGGACGCCAGCGGCAAGCCCGCAGTGGAGGCCCCCGCCGGTTCCGGGGCCAGCACCATGCACGATGGTATGTCGAGCAAACACGACGCCATGGCAACCGACCGCGAGGCGCGTCGCCTGAAGCGCGAGCAGGCAAAAGCCAAGCGTGAGGCTGCTCGCGCCCAGCGTCGCAGCACGAAAGATGGCATAGCCGGCGACAGCGTCACCGGTGCGCAGAGCGGCGCAGCAGGCGCGGATGGCACCGGCATTACCGCGCCGCCACTGACGTCGCCATAACGGCGTGGTCAGCGTCGGCGGTAACGCGGGCGCCTGACGAGCGGCTGAGTTCCGCGGCGCGATTCGCCGCGCACACTTACTTTCAGGAGAGATGGATGAACAAGGATCAAGTCAAAGGTGCGGTAAAGGATGTGGCCGGCAAAGCCCAGGAAGGCATCGGGAAAGCGCTCGGCAGCGGGGAACAGCAGGCCAAGGGCCTCGCCAGGCAGGGTGAAGGAAAGCTGCAGAAACATTACGGGGATGCCAAGGAAGCCGTGAAGGATGCGCTGAAGCACGACAACAAACACTGATCGGGCATTACCATGGAGAACAGCCGCAGTCGCGGCTGTTTTCTTTTATGCCTCCGCCGGCAATCCCGGCCCCCAGCCATGCATGGCGCTGCCCGGTTCAAGTAACATCGCATCCTGGGTGTTCGCGCCCCGGACGTCCGCGCCGGCCCCGGTAACATCCTCGAAAAGGTCCAACATGTCGGTGCGCCATATGATTGCAGGGCTGGCTGTCGCGTGCAGCGTCTCCGCCCAGGGGGCGGTCATGGACGGCAATGCCCTGCGCGAAGGTTTGCTGCTGGAAAAACAGGCCGAATCCAAACCCGGGGACCAAGCTTCATATCGTGCCGGCCGCATCAGCGGTTACGTCATTGGCGTATCTGGTGATCGAAGGCCGCATCAAGGGCAGTCCCAGGGGCATGTTTTTCGGCGTGATGACGCAGGGCAGGCCGCTACCTGCCGATGTGCGTCTGGGTCTATTTCGAGGGCGGGCTGCTGAAGGGGAAAGCGGCGTATTTCGACGGCGCCGAACTGCAGCGCCAGATCCGTGAGGGCGCGACGGGGGATGCGCGCGCCGCTGATTTGATTGCGCCGCCGCTATTCGAAGCGGGAAATTGTTCGATTGTCCGATTCAAACCGGAAGGTATTTTTCCGTATGGCTGAAAAAGAAACCCCCGCGTCGATCCCGGCGCCCGCCGGATTCACCCTGCTGAAACTGCCGCAAAGCGGTTTCGGCAAACTCTGGAGCTCGCGTTTCTACGGCCGGCGCGAGGACGGCAAGCTGACGATGGCGATGCAGGTGCAGGCCCAGGACCTCAACGGCGCCGGCGGCTGCCATGGCGCGGTGGTGCTGGCCTTCTGCGACACCTTGATGACCCTGGGCAGCAACATCCAGGCGGGACTGCTGTCGCACCTCACCACGGTCAATCTCACCTGCGATTTCATCAGCCCGGCGCCGCTCGGGTCCTGGCTGGAAGGACGGCTGGAGGTGCTGCGCGCCACCGGAAGCCTGGTGTTCAGCCAGGGCACGCTGTCGGCGGATGGCAAACTGGTGGCGCGGATGAATGCCCTGCTGAAGCTGTACAAGGAACAGAATCCGGCGCTGACGCCGGACAGCTACTTCAGTTGATTGCGCTCGCGGGCGGGGCGGGCGCGTTCCCGGGGTTGCAATTGAAGTCTGCATGGATCGCGCGCGTCGGCTAAATTACGTTCCGCCGCAGGCATTTTCCGGTTCACCTTCCGATCCATGCGCGGCACGAACGGGCGCATCGGCGATCAGGACCAACGCAAGGACTGTTTCTCATGAAATTTGGATTATTTTATCTGCCCACCTATCTGCCCGGTTATCGCGACGCTCATACGCATTATCGCAACATGGTCGATCAGATCCAGTTCGCCGACAGGAACGGCATCGATTACGTGTGGATGGTGGAGCACCATTTCGTCCGCCACGGCGGTCTGATCTCGCAGAATTTCCCCTTCCTCAGCTACATCGCCGGCAAAACGTCGAGGATACGCCTTGGCACCGGCGCGACCGTCCTGGCGTTGAACGACCCGGTGCGTGTCGCCGAGATGGGCGCGCTGCTCGACAATCTCTCCGATGGGCGTTTCGACTGGGGCGTGGGCCGCGGCTTCCTGCGCGATGAGTTCGATGCTTTCGGCGTCGAGATGCGGGAAAGCCGGGCGCGCATGGAAGAAGGCATCGACATGGTGAGGAAGGCATGGGCGGAGCACCCCCTCTCCTTCGAAGGCAAATACCGCAGCCTGAAGGGACTGCCGGTGCTGCCGCCGCCGCTGCAGCGGCCGCATCCGCCGATCTGGATCGCCTGTTTTCTCACTCAGGAAAGCTTCGAGTGGACGGCCAGGGAAGGCCACAACCTGCTCTATGTCGCCTATCACGTGACGCCGCCGATGGCGAGGGAGCGCATCGGCTGGTATCTGAATGCGCTGAAGGCGAACGGGCGCGACGCCGCGAAACACGAAGTGTGCGCCGTGTATCACATGCACTGCAGCGAGACCGATGCCGGGCTGCGCGCGATCGTGGAGAAGCCGATGGCCGAATACTCCGACGCCGGCGCCGAAGCCTCGAGGCGTCCGCCCGATCCCGAAGCCTACAAGGGTTATACGGCACGCGAGGATTACCACAAGCAGAACAGCTTCGAGATGTACTTCCCGGACCGCGTGCTGATGGGCGAACCCAAGCGCATCATCGACCGCATCCAGGTGATGAAGGCGTCCGGCATTACGCAGGTGGGCATGCTGCTCGACTACGGTTCCATCCCGCATGAAGAGGTGATGCGCTCGCTGCAGCGTTTTGTCGACAAGGTGCTGCCGCACGTCGGCTGACGGGTAGGGTAGGGGCATGCGCCGGTAGCCATCCGGTCAAGCGGGGCGTTCGCCTCTCCATCCGGTCGATCCCCCGTGGTCTTCCGGCTGGGTACCGCCGTCAACGGGATCGCCCTCGCCGGCGTTGTTCGATCGTGAAACCGTGCGCGATCGAAAGGCACGCCGCCCATGCCGAGTCCGCTCCGACAATGCATTCCAGGTCATCCGCTGCACGTGATCCGGCGGGGCGTGGGTCGCGCGCGGTGTTTTTTCGACGATCGTGATCGCCTCGCCTGGCTCGGCTGGCTCGCGGGCGAAGCCGGGCGCTCCGGCTGCGCGGTGCATGCCTACGTGCTCATGGCCAATCATGCGCATTTGCTGCTTACGCCTTCGATCCCGGGCGGCGTTGCATCGCTGATGGACGCGCTGGAGCGGCGCCACCGCGGCTACGCCGCGCAGGTTCACGAGCGCAGCGACGCGATCTGGGAAGCGCGCTTCGAATCCTGGCCGGTGCATCGCAGGCCCTACCTGCTCGCCTGCATGCGCTACATCGAGCTCAATCCGGTTCGGGCCGCGCTGGTCCGCCGGCCGGGAGAGTATCGCTGGTCGAGCTTCCGCGCCAACGCGCTCGGGCAGGCCGACCCGGCAGTGAAGCCGCATGCGTTCTACTACGCGCTGGGGCGCACCGCGGAGTCGCGCCGGGCCGCGTACCGGGATTCATTCGAAATGCCGGGGTCGCCGCTGCGTCATGCACCGGCTCGATTTCGCTCGAAATCAGCAGCGAGTTGAAAAAGACGCGCTAAGGATTGACACCGGCAGCCTGGGTGGCGAAGCCCTCATCGGCGGTGAGCTGCGGGAAGTCGCGCAGCAGTTGTCGGCGCCGCATGTGCGTGCCCGGCCTGCTCCACCCCGGCGGCGATGGCCTCCGGCGCCGGTTGCCGGCGCCGGCGCTCAGCCGCCGAAGTGCTTCACGATCAGCGGATACATGGCATCCCAGCGCTGCGTCTGGGCCCAGTGGCCGCAGCGGTCGAGCACGTGCAGCTCGGCGTGCTGCAGGTGCTGCAGGAAGTACAGGCTGGTTTCGAGCGGCACGATGCGGTCCTGCCGCCCGTGCACGATGCATACCTGGTGCGGCAGGCGCGACAGCGCCGCTTCGGGGATGATGAGCTGGTCCATGCCCTCGCGCATGGCGGCGAACAATATCTCCTGCACCGCCCGTATCTTGGGGTCGGTGGCGGTGGCGTAGCGTTGCTGGACGATGTCCTCCAGCTCCGGCACCGCCGCCGGATCGTGCACGAAGCTGTGCATCATCTCGCGGTAGCGGGCAATGCGCGGGTCGGCGTAAAACGCCAGCAGGCGGTGCATCTCGTAGGTCCAGCGCTGCGGCGCGCCGATCGATCCCATCAGCAGCACCTTGTCGAAGCGCTCGGGCGCCTGCACCAGCAGGTGCAGGGTCAGGGCGCCGCCCATGGAGTTGCCGACCAGGTGCGCACGCTCCAGCCCCAGGGTGTCCATCAGGCCCAGGACCTGCTCCACCCGCAGGCCGATCCAGGCGAGGATGTGGCGCGGCAGCTCGGCCGGCAGATCGGTGTCGCCAAAGCCGGCCAGATCGGGCGCAATGACATAGTAGTGCTTGGCCAGGTCCGGCATGCAGCGCTGCCAATTGGCCGCCGCGGTGACGCCCGGACCGGCGCCGTGCAGCAAAATCGCCGGCGGCGCCTTGGGATTGCCGGCCAGCAGTACGTGGCTGGCGAGGGCGCCGCTGGCGATTTTTTTCTCGATGATGGAGGTACTCACGGCAGCTCCCGAGGGTGAAATGGAAATACGGCGTTGGCCGGCGCGGCGGCGGCCCAGGACAGCGATTGTAGCCGCGCCTGGGTTGCACGGGCGCCATGGCCGTTACCCCGGCACGACCACGACCACGCTCACACCCCGACCGGCGCGCGGGCGCTGCGCCGCCGCGACTGCCGGCCTGCCGCCGGGCGGGCGAGCGCGACGCGCCCTGTCAGCCCGGCAGGAAGCGCTGCATGCGTTCCCGCAGATCCTGCGGAATCGGCGTCGATCTGAACATGGCGAAATCGATGATGCACAGTTTTTGCGCGGCGCGCAGGCGTGGCTCGCCCTCCATGCTGCCCTGGATTGAAACGTCGATGGTGCTCCGGCCGAGGCGCGTCGGCCAGACGTCAAAGCGCAGCGTTTCGGACAGTTTGCTCGGGCGCAGAAACTCCACCGCGATCCACAGGGAGGGGATGCGCAGGTTGCGCCGGCCCATGAAGTCCGGTCCCCAGGGACATTGCAACCCTTGCGCAAACCAGTCTTCAACGGCGCAGTTGAGCATGTCGAAGTAGCGCGGATAGAACACGATCCCCGCCGGATCGCAATGCGCGAAGCGCACCGGTTGCGTCGAGCCGAACGCGCTCGCCGGCACCTCGCCGTCGTGCGTCACCGATTCGGGGGAGGATGCGGCGCCCGCGATGACGAACGCCTGCATGCGGGCGCGCATGTCATCGGGGATCATCACCGAGCGATGCGTGTCCATGGAGAACATCGCCACCTTGTGGCGCAGCCTGATGCGTTCCTCCCCCGCCACCGAGCCGGTGATGCGCAGCACCAGCGAACTCCTGCCCGGGGTTTCGACGCCGAGATCGAACGACAGCCGCTCACCGAGACGGCACGCCTTGAGAAAATCGATGCGGGTGTTCACCACCGGCATGCCGTAGCGCAGCCGCAGGTGGAATTCCTCGAAGCTCACGCCGAGGCCGTCGGCGAACCAGTCCTCGGTGAGGTTGTTCACCATCTCCATGATGCGCGGGAAATAGACGATGCCGGTCGGGTCGCAGTCGGCGAAGCGGATGGCCTGGCTGTAGGTGAACGGGGACATTGTTTCAGGATGCGAAAAGTGAAGCTTGAACAGTGAAGGGTAACGGGGCAAGGTAAATTTGGAAATTCCGGCAGTTCAACATCCTCGCGGCCAATCGGACGCCGCGTGCGCGTCGTCGTCAACAGAAATGGCACCGTTTCAGGACTGATCTTCAGACGTTCCGTCCGGCCGCGGATCGTCCGCGAGGGGCTTGGGTTCGCGTGCCTCTTCCTTTCCGATGATTGCCCGGACTTGACTGGCAAGATTTGGAATATCCCGAGTCGCGGTCTCCCAGACGATTTGCGTCGATATCGCGAAGTAGCCGTGGATCAGCCGGTTGCGCGTCGCGACCGCCTGCGCCCAGACGATCGTTGGATGTCGTGAGCGCAGTTCGCCGGACAGGCGGCTGATCGCTTCTCCAATGACTTCAATGTTGCGGATAACTGCGTCTTGGGTTCGATCGTCGCTGGCAAACGCTTCAAATTCCATGCCGCTGCAATACCTCTCGATGCGCGCTGCTGCGTCTAGAACGTGCCCCAGCGCGTCGCGATCGTCATCCAGCATCTAGAGGCGATGCGAGTTCGCCAGCACTTTCGGCCGGATCCGGGGATGGAGCTCTTGTTCGGTGCGCAGATCGACCGGAACGCCGAGCACTTCCTCGATTTCGAGCTGTATCGCGGCAAGCTCGTACAAGGACATCTTTGCCGGGACATCGATCAGCAGGTCAAGATCGCTGCCGTCGCGGTCTGCGCCGCGCGCGGTCGAGCCGAACACCCGCACATTGCTCGCACCGCGCGCGGTGACGATGGCAAGGATTCTGTCGCGATGTCTGGCGATGGCTTCAGAAGGGCGCATGGCCTATTTTCGCATCATTCGCAGGCAGAGCGAAATGCGCGCGTCAGGCCGCCCAGCCCGCCATCAGATTGATAAATCAATCCGAGGTTTGGAGCGTATCTATCCTTCGATAACCGGGATCTGGCCCTCAGAAAATGGACACCACGAGGTTTGGTATCTTGACCTTGTGGAGGACTTATGAAGAAGTCCGGACCGGATCGGAAATACACTCAGGAATTTCGGTTGGCGGCGGTCAAGCAGGTGATCGGCGGCGGTCGCAGCATCCCGCAGGTGGCGCGCTCGTTGGAGATGTCGCCAGGGACGTTGGGTGTAACTGGGTTGCCGCCATTCCGTTGCCCGCCCATCCGGAAGCAGGAATCGCTACCCTCCGCCCCGATTCGGGCGGAGGTGCAAAGGATGTTGGCCGGCGCCTTGACCGGCGAGCCTCGCGCGCCGCGCAATTGGATGCGCGACAAAAACCGGATGCCGTGACGCGCGGGCATGACGCTCACTTCGCCCCAGCGTCAAAAAAACTAGGCTGCCCTGCGTCGCGCCGGCCGCGGCCGGCGCATGAACTGCAGCGGGTGCGTCCGCGGCGGCAGCGGCGCGATGCCGTGGGTCGCCAGCGATCCTTCCAGCATCCGGCCATCGGGATCGGCCAGCGCCGCCTCGCGCGCCTTCCTGATCGCGAGCGCTTGCCCGCCCGCGGACATGCCCGGCACGCGCTGTTCCAGCGGCGATGCGCCTCCGGCGCTCAGCGGGGTCCCCTCAACGAGGGTGTCCATGATGCGCAGGAAGTTGTCCTTGCCGCGCTGGTGGGTGTCGCCGTAGCCCTTGATCAGCCGGCCGCACAGCGCGATTTCCAGCGCCACGCCAAGGTCGCTTGCCGCGGCGCCGCCGATCGCCGCTAGCCAGCGCTGAATCAGCGCCTGCTCCTCGTGCCAGCGCGCGCTGATGCGCCGCAGCGGGCGCATCCAGGCGAGCGTGCGCAGCAGCAGGAAGCCGCTGATGCTCGAGGTCTTGATGTGCATGCCGACGTTCAGTTTGTGCGTCAGGCCGCGCCGCTGCGCCCAGCGGCGCAATCCCTTTGACAGCCCGGGGGGCAGCATCGCCGCGACTTCCTCGACACCAGGCTTGAGGAACTCGACGATGTGCACTGGCTCATCGGGTTTCGCCATGACTTCGCTGCGCACGCGCTCGAAGCGGGCGCGGCGCGTCTTCAGGTCGGCCACCCGGACGACGTCTTCGTAACACATCCACAGCGCGAGGAAGCGGCCGGTCTCGGTGGTGAGCCTGTATCCCGTCGCCCCGCCTCCCTGTTCATGATCCAGCTTCAGGACAGTTTCCAGCCGGTCCAGGTAAAGCGCGGCGTAGTCGCGGTCCTGGAAATCGGCGCAGCGCGCCGTGCCTTCTTCGAGGATGGCGCGCGTTTCCGCCGGGAAGCTGTGGCGCACCCGTTCGTCCGGGCGGCCGCGCAGGCGCTGCACCTCCTCGGGCGTGGCCGGTTCTCCGGCGCCGCTCGCATGCGCGTAGCCCGCCGCGAAACCTTTCAGACTCGCATCCGCTCCTTTTCCGAATCCGCGGATGGCGGCTTCGCAGGCTGCGCGTGGCAGCGGCAGCGCGCCCGAGCCGGCCAGCGCGCCGAACATCACCGCGCTGATCACCGTGCCCGAGCTGGCGGCGATGCGCTCCATGTCGAACAGGATGGCGCGCCTCGCCATGACCTGGGCGGCCTTGAGGATGCGCTCGCTGTCGGCGCGGCCGTCGCCCATCTGTATTTTTTCGTTGATGGAATAGACACGATGGGTGGAGCCGATGAGCGTGGTGCGATCGGGCGTGACGTAGCCGTTCTGTATGGCGCGGCCGGTCTCCAGCAGCTCCGAGGCGATCATCACGTCCACATAGGAGGGCGCGGGCGTGAGCGTCATCACCGGGCGCCTGCCGCCCAGGTCGGCGCTCTTCGCCGGAAATATCTCCAGGTAATAGGTGGTCGCCCCGGTGCGCTGCGCCACCCCCGGGATGGAGGTGCTTTGCACCGGATAATCCTGCGCGATCGCCGCGGCGATGATCCAGTCGGCCAGCACCCCGCCGCCTTCGCCGCCCAGGGCTGCAATGAGGATCGTTATCGGACGTTGTGGCAGTTCCATGAAGTGTGCTCCTTCCATCGGGTGTGCTCCTTGAATCCGGCCGACCGCTGAGAACGATGGTTCGAAAGAATGCCCGTGCGCTTCAGGCCGGCTGCAGCCAGCCGATGACGGTCCGGCGCAGCCCGCCGACGAAGCGGTCCCAGGCATTGGGGTTCTGCACGATCTCGGCGCGGTAGAAAGACGGGCACAGGATGGCCGCGTGCGCCACCTCGCCGCACAGGCCGCAGCCGACGCAGCCGTTGTTCACCTGCGCCACCGGATCCACTTTCAGCGGATCACTGGAAGCCTTGACGGTGAGCGACGGACAGCCCGACAGCCGGATGCAGGAGTGGTCGCCCGAGCAGGTGTCTTCATCGACGCCGAAACGGGTGCGAACCACGCGTTCGCCCGCTTTGAGCGCCGCCGCGACCTGCGGCCGCAGGCGCCGCTGGCGCTCCAGCTGGCACTCGGCCTCCGCGATGATCACCTTGAGTCCCTTGAAGCCGGTGCTCATCGCCTCCTTCAAGGTCTTCGCCATCTCGCTCACGTGATAGGTGTAGATGGTTTTCACCCACTTCACGCCCATGCTCGACAGCGCCTTTTCAATGCCCATGTCGGTCGCTTTGGAAGCGTCCTGGTGTGTTGATGAGGGAATGTTCTGGGTGCCGGTGGCGGAGGTGTAGCCGTTTTTCATGATCACCAGGATGCCGTCGTCCTGGTTGAACACCGAGTTGGCGATGCCCGTGGTGAGGCCGTTATGCCAGAAGCCGCCGTCACCCATGACAGTCAGGGTGCGCCTGCCGAACAGCGGATCGATTGCCGAGTTGGACGCCAGGCCCAGGCCGTAGCCGAGCACGGTGTTGCCGATGCCGAACGGCGGCAGGGCGGCGAAGGTATGGCAGCCGATGTCGGCGGAAATGTGAAACTTGCCGGTTTCCCGTTCGACCAGCTTCATGGCCGCGAATACCGGCCGCTCCGGGCAGCCGATGCAAAAGCCAGGCGGGCGCGGCGGCACCGGACCACCCAGCAGTTCCGCCGCCTGCGTCTTGGGTGCGATGGCCCGGGCGGCCACGGCGCCGACCGCCGCGACATCGACGCCGCGCGGCGCGGCGGCAACGATGAATTTTGCCACCCCGGCCAGCACCACCTCTCCGGTGTATTCCCCCGCCATCGGCAACACATCCTTGCCGTGGATTTTCGGCCCGTTCACCTCGTGGCGGCGTAAGGTCGCGAGGATCGCCTCCTCGATATAGTTCGGCTGCGCTTCCTCGACCATCAGCACCGACGCCTTGCCCAGGCAGAACTCCACGATTTCTTCGGGGATGAGCGGATAGGTCACGTTCAGCGCATAGATCGGCACGCGGGAGCCGCCGAACGCGTCGGCGAGCCCCAGCTGCTGCAGTGCGCGCACGACGCTGTTGTACAGGCCGCCCTGGCAAATGATGCCGGTGTCGGCGAGATCGCCCGGAAAAAATTCATTCAGCCTGTGTTCGCGCACGAACCGGGTCGCGGCCGGCCAGCGCTCATCCACCTTCTGTTTTTCCTGCGCATAGGAGGCGGGCGGCAGCACGATCCTGCCGATATTGAATTGCGGATTCTCCAGCCGGTGATTGGTCGAGATCAGCGGCTCGCGGTTGTCGCCGGCGGTGAAGGCGCCGTGCACATGGCAGGCGCGGATCCGCAGTTCGAGCATGACCGGCGTGTTCGACGCCTCGGACAGCTCGAAGCCCTTTTCCACCATTTTCACGATGGTCGGAAGATTGGGACGCGGATCGAGCAGCCAGATCTGGGATTTCATGGCGAAGGCGTGGCTGCGCTCCTGCATGATGGACGAACCCTCGCCGTAGTCTTCGCCCACCACGATCAGCGCGCCGCCCATCACGCCGGCCGAGGAGAGATTGGCAAGCGCGTCGGAAGCGACGTTGGTGCCGACCGTGGATTTCCAGGCGACCGCGCCGCGGATCGGGTAGTTGATGGAAGCGCTCAGCATCGCCGCCGCGCCCGCTTCCGAGGCATTGGTCTCCAGGTGCACGCCCAGCTCGTCGAGCAGGTCGCGCGCGTCGGAGAGCACGTCGAGCAGGTGCGAGATCGGCGCACCCTGGTAGCCGCCCACGTAGGAGACGCCCGATTGCAGCAGCGCCTTGGTCACCGCGAGGATGCCCTCGCCGTGAAATGTTTCGCCGGCGCCAAGTTTCAGCAACTTCACTTCTTCCTTGAAGGACCGTTCCATGTCGCACTCCTGTCTGTATCTCAGTCTGCCTCATTCCCCCCTTCCGGGGGCGGGCCGGGGAAGGGATGCGCCGGCAACTCGCCCGCTGATCCTACCCCCATCGCCTTTCCCTTGAAGGGGCTGACTCGCCCGGGATGCGTTTCCTCGCGTCCCGGCAAATCAGCCCACCCGGTTCGGCAGCCACACCGCCACCGCCGGCGCGAGGAACACCAGCACCAGCACCGCGACGCTGATCAGCACGAACGGGGTGACGGCGCGGTAGATGTGCATCATCGTCACCTGCGGCGGGGACACGCCCTTCATGGTCATGAGCAGCAGTCCGTGCGGCGGCAGCAGCAACCCGAGCTGCATGCAGATGAGGAACATCACGCCGAACCACACCAGGTCGATGCCCATCTGCTGCACGATCGGCATGAAAATGGGCAGGGTGATCATCATCATGCTCACCTGCTCGACGAAGATCCCGAGGAAGATCAGCAGCAGCATCATGCCGGCCACCACCGCGAGCGGCGGCAGGCCGAAGCCGGTCACCAGCTGCGCCAGGCCGTTGCTCGCGCCGGAGAATGACAGGATTTGCGAAAAGGTGGTGGCGCCGACGATGATGAACAGGATCATGCCCGAGATCGCGGCGGTGCCGCGCAGCGAGCGCAGCAGGCTGTCCGCGGTCAGCGCCCGGTACAGCAGCGCCAGCAGCATGGTGGCGAACGCCCCCAGCGCGGCCGATTCGGTGGGGGTGGCCCAGCCGGCGATCATGGCGCCGACGACAATCACGAAAATCGAAACCAGCGGCAGCACGTACTGCAGGAACGGGCGGAACTTCTGCCAGCCGCGGTATTCCTCGAACGCGGTTTGGGGCGCGAGCACCGGGTTCATCTTCACCCGGGCGACAATGTAGGCAATGAAGATCAGGGAGAGAATCAGGCCGGGCACGATGCCCCCGATCAGCAGTCGGGAGATGGATATCCCGGACAGGCTGCCAAGGAGCACCGTCAGCGCCGAAGGCGGGATCAGCATGTCAACCGCGCCGATCGCCATGATCGGCCCGGTGGCGAGGGTGGGATGATAGCCGCGGGCCAGCATCACCGGCAGCATCAGGCTGCCGAGCATGGCAGTGGTCGCGATGGTCGAGCCGGAAATGGCCGAGAACACCGTTCCCGCCACCACTGCCACCACCGCCAGCCTGCCGGGCACCTGGCGGATCAGGCGCTCGATGCCGTCGATCACCTTGACGGCAAGACCGGTGTGAAACAGCACCTCGCCCATCAGGATGAACAGCGGGATCGGCGTCAGGGCGAAACTGGTTACCGACTGCACGCTGTTGCGGGCGAGCTGCACCATGCCCGCCTCGCCGCCGAGATAGATCACCGCGCCGGCCAGGTTGATCACGAGAAAGGCGAACGCCACCGGCAAGCCGATGAACATCAGCAACGTCGAGCCGCCCAGCAGCAGCCAGGCCGCCGCTTCCCATGACATGCCCATTCAGGGCTTGCTCACGCCGCGCTCACCGCGTCCGCGCGCGCGCCGCGCTCGCCGGTATAAAGCCGGTGCATGCGAAACAGCACCTCAATGCCGAGCAGCAGGAATGCCGCGGGCAGCGGCGCCAGCAGCCACCACTCCGGAATGGCCAGCGACTTGACCGTCATCGAATCGATGCGGATGCTGCTCAGCACCGCGCGCAGCCCGTAGAGCGCCATCGCCGAACAGCAGGCGAGGGCCAGCAGGTCGGACAGCCACTCGCTGTACCAGGCGAGTTTGCGCGGCAGCACCCGCAGCACGATGTCCACGCGGATGTGCTGCCCCTGGCGCAGCAGCCAGGGCGCGGCCAGCATGGTGATGAAGTACAGCATGTATTCGCTGACTTCATTGCTCCAGGAAATGCCCTGCACCCCCGGAATGAGGCGCACGTTGCGCAGCAGCACGTCGCTGCAGATCATCAGCATCATCAGGAACAGCAACGCGCAGGCCGCCAGTGCAAGCCAGGTGAGCAATCGAGCGTACAGTGCGGAGAGGCGCTCCATCGCTACCTTCCCTTTCCCTCCGGGAGAGGATTGTCTTACCTTCTCTCTCCCTCCGCCTCTCCCTCCGGGAGAGGGACAGAGGGTGAGGGAAAGCCGCGCATCATTTGCTGATCAGCTTGCGCAGTTGCGGGCCGTAGATGGGGCTCGCCTTGATGATGGCGTCCCAGCCGACCTGGTAGGCGCGATCGTAATACTGCCTGGCGGTGGCCGGATCGAAGGTGATGGTCTGGATGCCCACCTGCGCCTGGCGCAGGGTGTCGTCGGCATTCACTTTCTTCCACGAGTCGTTCGACGCCTCCAGCGCGATGACATGTTTCATCAGCAGGTCGCGCTGCGGCGGCGACAGCGCCTTCCACTTGTCCAGGTTCATCACCAGCGATACCTCGCCGCTGTAGAAACCGGGATCGACGCGGAACCGGGTCTTCTCGTGCCAGTTGTTGTCGAAGATGCCGTTGATCGGCCAGCCGTAGCCGTCCACCACGCCGCGCTCCAGCGCCGTGTACACCTCGCCGGGCGCGGTCTGGATCACCGTGGCGCCGAGCGCCAGGAAGAAATCGCGGTACACCGGCGTGATGCGGATCTTCAGGCCGGTGAGGTCGGGCCGGTCGATCTTCTTGGTCAGGTAGAGGTGAAAGGGCGTGTAGTCGATCACCCGCCCCAGGTAGGCCATGTTGGCCTTCTCGTTCCAGATCTTGTTTATCAGTGCATAGGCGCCGTTCCTGCGCTGTTCCGTCCCGGGGATCTGCGCCAGTTTCAGCGCGTCGGCCTCGGGCATGATGTTGGTGTAGAAGGCGCCGGTGGACATGGCGATGTCCACCACGCCGGTGCGCACCGCGTTGCCGACTTCGAAGGGCGGCATGGCCTTCGGCCCGCCGATGAAATTCAATTGCAGCCGGCCCTTGCCCTCGGCGTTGAGGCCCTTGATCAGGCCCTCCAGATTCCTGACGTACTGGGTGTTCTCGGCGAACGCGCTCACCACTCTGAGCGTGGTCTCCTGCGCCGGGGCACTGCCCGCGTGCAAGCCCGCGGCGAGCAGGCACAAGGACAAAGCGGGCGCCGCCAGCCTCAAACCGATTCCTGGCATGGGTGATTTCCTCCTCCGTGAAAACATCGGGATCCGGATGCGTGCCGGTGCCCGGGGGAGGTTATGCGCGGTGGCGCCATCTGTCAAATTGACGGGCGCTGTTGCCGATACGGCAAATCAACCTGCCGCGCCGGCGCAGCGCTGCCGGCGCCGTGACGAGACCGCCCCGGCCCGACGCCTGTCCGGCTTTGTGCGAAACTGGCGATCCCGTTTCCGACCCATGCTGCCCATCCACATGGCCGCCGCTGCAAATCGTTTGAAGGGTGTGCTTGCGCCCGCGGTGACGCCGTTCAAGGCGGACCTGTCTCCGGACGCGGAACGCTACGCGCGCCATTGCAAATGGCTGCTTGCCAGCGGCTGCGCCGGATTGGCGGTGTTCGGCACCAACAGCGAAGCCAATTCGCTGTCGGTGGACGAGCGCATGGTGCTGCTCGAAGCACTGGTGCAGTCCGGCGTCCCGGCCGCAAAGCTGATGCCCGGCACCGGCTGCTGCGCGCTCACCGACTCGGTGCGCCTGACGGCGCACGCGGTGGCGCTCGGCTGCGCCGGGGTGCTGATGCTGCCGCCGTTCTACTACAAGGGTCTGCCCGATGAAGGGCTGTACCGCAATTTCGCAGAAGTCATCGAGCGCGTTGCCGATGCGCGGCTGCAGTTGTACCTGTATCACATCCCGCCGGTGGCGCAGGTGGCAATCTCACTCGGCCTGATCGAGCGGCTGCTCAAGGCCTATCCCGAGGTGCTCGCCGGCGTGAAGGATTCCTCGGGCGACTGGAGCAACACCCGGGCGATGCTGGAGGCGTTCGCCCGATCCGGCTTCGACGTATTTGCCGGCAGCGAAGTGTTCCTGCTCGACAACCTGCGCTCAGGCGGCGCCGGTTGCATCACCGCCACCGGCAACATCAACCCGGCCGCCATCGACAATGTGTACCGCAACTGGCGCTCGCCGCACGCCGAGCGGCTGCAGCAGGATATCGCTGCGACGCGCGCCATCATGCAGCGCTACCCGATGATGGCGGCGCTCAAAGCGGTCATCGCGCACTGGGGCAGGGACCCCGGCTGGGCCACGCTGCGGCCCCCGCTCACCGAACTCGCGCCGCAGCAGGCCGCGGCGCTTGTTGCCGAGCTGACTGCCGCCGGGTTCAGTATGGGGGGGCTGTCCGACGCGGTTGCTGTCTGACCGGCGACGCCCCGCCGCCAATATCCCGAGCGAGCCTGTTTGCGATTGCGGACGCCGGGCATCCTGTGGTCGCGGACGCCGGGCATCCGCCGCACGTCTCAAGCCGGGGAATTCGACCGGAACGATGGACGGGCGCTTCACACTGAAGCGCAAGCACGGGCATGTGAAATAAGTTCCGTGTGCCACTGGTCCGATCGGCTCACTCCGGTGTCACGGGTCGGCTTTGTGCGTGTGTTAGCGTACAGACCATGCCCATGGGACAGGATCAGGATGTCCCCCGCATGCAACCGGCATTGCTCCCCGTGCAATCAGCGCAATGGCGAAACTGCAGCGTAACCGCAACCGGCACTTCTAGGAGGCACAATGAAAATACATAACAATATCTTTGCTGGAACGTTCGCGCTGGCCGCTTTCCTGCCGCTCAGCTTTTCGCCGCAGTTTTCGCTCGGTCAGGCCCAGGCCCAGCAGTCCGCGCCCTGGTCCGCAGCACCGAAGATAGACGGCTTCGACGTGGAACAGGTGACGCAGGCTTCCCCGGGTAACGAGCTGGTGTTTACGTTATATGGCAGCCCCGGCGGGACGGCGGCAGTCCAGATCGGCGGCGCAACGGGCGGCCTGGTGCTGGCGGAAACCGAAGCCGGCGTCTATGAGGGCACTTACACCATCCGGATGCGCGACAGGATCACCGCCGCGAGCACCGCCACCGCCAATTTGCGCCTCGGCAACCGGGTGGCCAGCGCCATCCTCGATGAGCCGCTGGTGGTAAGCGCCACCGCCAGACAGCCCGTCCCGGCGGCGCCGATGGCCGGGGCGCCCGAAATCGACCGCTTCGATGTCGATCCGCCGGCGCGCCTGGTGACCGGAGAAGAGCTGATCCTGACGTTGTCCGGCAGCCCGGGCGGAACGGCAAGCGCCAGGATAGCCGGCGTCAAGGGCAGGCTCGTGCTGGCCGAAATCCGGCCGGGCCTGTATGAAGGCACCTACACGATCAGGGATCGCGACCGGATTGCGGCCGATGCGGACGTGACCGGCAATCTCCGTGTCGGCGATCGGGAAACCAGCGCCGTGCTCAGGCAGTCGCTGCTGGCCCGGTCCGGTTATCCGTCGAACGCCCGCCGGGCGGCCCGGCAGTGCGCCAATTGCGGGGTGGTCGAGGCGATCAACCTCGTTGAAGTCAAAGGCGAGGGAACGTATCTCGGCAAGATCGCCGGCGGCGTGGCCGGGGTACTGCTCGGCAGCCAGATCGGCAGCGGCCGGGGCACCACGGCAGCCCAGGTGGCAGGGGCCGCTGGCGGCGCCTACGCCGGCAACGAAATCGAAAAGAGAATGAAAACGACCAGGCATTGGGAGGCGGTGGTGCGGCTCGATAACGGCGGCACCCAGACCGTTTCCTATGAGGCACAACCGGGTTTTGCGGTCGGCGCCAGGGTCAAGGTGGAAAACGGCACCCTGGTGATGCAGTAACGCTCATTCGTGAGGTCCGTTACAGGCTGGAACCGGCGAGGCCGGCAAAAAGCAATAGAGGCAGGCACTGATGAAAGGCGTCGGCGGCAACCGCCGGCGGCATGCCAGAAAATCAAACGGCCCCTGGCGGGCCGTTTGATTTTTCAGGTCGAAAAACAAAAATCTCCCGCGTGTATTATTGTTATTGCCGCCTGTCCGGAATGCCTCTCAGGGATGCCAGGGTGCACGAGGCTGGCGGATCGGCGTACCATTCGAGCTACTCTTGAGCATGACCCATGCCACTGCTTAAAGACCCTGCTTTGTCCGCCCTGCCCCGCTCGCCCCGGCAGAACCATCTTCTGGCCGCCCTGCCCGACGCGGAGTATCAGCGCCTGCTGCACCAGCTGCAACCGGTCCCGCTGGACCTCGGCCTGGCGCTTTATGAATCCGGCGGCCACCAGGATTACGTGTATTTCCCCATCGCCGGCATCGTGTCCCTGCTCTACGTCATGCGGGACGGGTCCTCGGCGGAGATCGCGGTCGTCGGCAACGAGGGCGTGGTGGGCATCGCCCTGTTCATGGGGGGCGAGAGCACCCCGAGCCGCGCGGTGGTGCAGAGCGCCGGCCATGCCTACCGGCTCAGGGCGGGCATCATCAAAGGGGAATTCGAACGCGCCGGCCCGCTGCACTACCTGCTGCTGCGCTACACGCAGGCGCTGATTACGCAGATGGCGCAGACCGCGGTATGCAACCGGCATCATGCGGTCGATCAACAATTGTGCCGCTGGCTGCTGCTCAGCCTGGACCGGCTGCCCTCGAACGAGCTGGCCATGACCCAGGAACTGATCGCCAACATGCTGGGGGTGCGCCGCGAGGGCGTCACCGAGGCCGCCGGCAAGCTGCAGGCGGCGGGACTGATCCATTACAGCCGCGGCAAAATTACCGTGCTGGATCGTGCGGCGCTGGAACGACGGGTGTGCGAGTGCTACGCCGTGGTCAAGCGCGAATATGACCGCCTGCTGCCGGAGATCAGGGCGAGCCTGATGAAGAAGTCCTGATTTGCGCTGTTGCCGTCTGTGCGCGAACGTACGGAAAGCATCGGGTCGCGAACCGATAATTTCCGAACCCCCCACGAGGACTCCGCGCCGCTGCGATGAATCCATCCGCGCCGGCACCCGGACCGCGGTTCCTGGATCCCCATGACACCCACGCGTTTGCTCAAATGGACGTCCGGACTGCTGCTCGCACCGCTGCTGCCGGCCGTTCTTTTCATCGCGATCTTCGGCTGGAACTGGTTGCGCGGCCCGATCGAGCGCATGACATTGGACAAGACGGGCCGCGAACTGGCTATCAGAGGCGATCTCGGCATCAAATTCGCCTGGCCGCTGCCACGCATTCACGCCGGTGCGGTGACCTTTGCGAACCCGTCCTGGGCCCGGGAAAAGCACATGGTGGCGGCGGACGCAGTGGAGATCGCGATCGACCTGCCGCAACTGCTACGGCGCAACATCGTCGTTCCCGAAGTGCGGCTGGAGCGCCCGGTGGTGTTCCTGGAACAGGGCAGCGGCGGCCGGAAAAACTGGCTGCTGGATCTAAACCAGCAGGACGAAGGAGCGCGTATCCGCATCGACCGCCTGACGCTGGACCAGGGCCGGCTTGGTTACGACGACGCAGCGCAGAAGACCAGCATTCGCGCGCAACTGTCCACCGCGAGCGCGCACCCGGCCGGGGCAGGGGTCAGCTTCATCGCGCAGGGACAATACAAGGGGCTGCTTTTGAAGGCGGGCGGCCGCGGCGGGCCGGCGCTGGCGATGCGCGACGAAAGCGCCCCGTACCCGTTGCAAGTGGACGCAACCATCGGCCACACCGCCGTAAAAGCCGACGGCACCGTAACCAGCCTGCTGAAGTTTTCCGCGGTGGACATGCGTCTTGCCCTGCGCGGCCAAAGTCTGGCGCAACTTTTCCCGCTGCTCGGCATCGCCTTTCCGGACACCAGCGCTTATGCGACCGAGGGGCGCATCGTGCACAGCGGGCAAACCTGGCGCTACGAAAAATTCGCCGGCCGCATCGGGGGCAGCGATATCGCCGGCACATTTCAGCTCGACACCGGCGGCAAGCGCCCTGCAATGAAAGCGGATCTGGTTTCCAGGCTGCTCGATCTGGCGGATCTTGGCCCTTTGATCGGCGCGCGGCCCGATGGCGTGAAGGCTGCCCGGAAAGCGACCCCGGCGCCGGGCGAGGCGCCTCCGGCCGCTGCAGTCGTAACCGCGCCTGCGAAAGCGCGCGTGCTGCCTGACACGCCGTTCAAGACCGACCGCTGGCGCAGCGTGGACGCGCAAGTCACCCTCAAGGCCAAAACCATACGCCGCGCCAGGGAACTGCCCCTGGAGAACCTGGTCACCCATCTGAGCCTGCGCGATTCCGTACTGACCCTGGATCCCCTTGATTTCGGGGTGGCCGGCGGCCACCTCAACGCCGTAATCTCGCTGGATGGACGCAACGATCCGATCGAGGCGCGCGCCAGGGTGCGGGCGCGAAAAATTCTTGTCGCGGAGCTGTTTCCGGCCGTCGCACTGAGCAAAACCAGCATCGGCCAGATCAACGGCGAATTCGATCTTGCCGGAAGAGGCAATTCGGTGGGACGGATGCTGGCCAGTTCCAACGGCAAGGTGGGCCTGGTGATCGCCGGCGGCGAGATCAGCAGGCTGATGATGGAAAAAATCGGTCTGCATCTCTGGGAAATACTGCAACTGAAACTGACCGGTGACAAGCTCGTCAAGTTGCGTTGCGCAGTGGCGGGCTTCGACGTGAGGCAAGGCGTCATGTCCACCCGCGCGCTGATTTTCGACACCGAGATCACCACCATCATCGGCACCGGCAGCATCGACCTGGGACAGGAAAAGCTGGACCTGACGCTCAATCAGAAAACCAAGAACACCAGTCCCCTGGCGTTACGCAGTCCGATATACGTACGCGGCAGTTTTGCCGCACCCGAGGTCGAAGTGGACAAGGGTCGCATGGCCGCGCGCGCGCTCGGCGCGGTTGCGCTGGGAATATTCAATCCCTTGCTGACACTGTTGCCGCTGATTGATGCCGGTCCGGGCGAGGACAGCGATTGCGGGCAACTGGTCCGGGATGCCAGGGCTTTGCCGCATTCAGGCAGCAGGAAAAGCCCCGGCCCCTGAATTGCAACCGCCGCTTGTCGCCCCGTCCATGGCCGGGAGGAGGCGCTAAGCGCGCTGGCGCACTGAATCAAGGCTGCCTGAGGCGTACCCTGGAATGGCACCTCGTAGCCGCCAGCCATCCAGGTGAGCGGCCTGGTCAATCAAAAAAAGGAATTTTCATGAAATATCCGATATTTTTTTCAGCGGCAGTGATGGTGCTTGCGTTGAGCGCCTGTGACAAACCGACTGTCGTGGCGCCTGTCGTTACCGTGCCCGTCCCGGGGCCTGCCGGCGCCACCGGCGCCACCGGCGCTACAGGATCGGCGGGATCGGCCGGTTACACCGGCGCGACCGGCTCCACCGGGAACACCGGCGCCACCGGCAGCACGGGAGATACCGGGGCGACGGGCAGCACGGGAGACACCGGGGCGACGGGCGAGCGCGGCAAAACCGGCGGAGACACGGTGGTAATCGTTCCGAACAAGTAAGATTGTTGTTCCGGATGCCGTCCGCGGAATCCTGCGGACATCCGGCGATCGCGGCAGCGCCCATCGCGGCGGCTGCCGGCGGTCCGGCGCAGCAGATGCACACGAGGCTTTGATTCAGACGAGGGGGAAAATGGCGATTCGCGCATTCACGCTTGCGTTGGCAGGGGTATTGACGTTAGCCGCAGCCGGCTGCGCGACCCTGCCCGACACCCAACTCCTCCTGGAACGGCACACTGCGCAGGCGGTGCGATTCGAGAACGCGCGCGGCCGGATCTCCGCGCAAAAAAGCGCAGGGATCATCGCGGAGCTGAAGCGCAAATCCCCCGATCTGGACATCCTGGAAAAGCACGTTGCGCTGGAACAGGCAATTGTCGGCAGTCCGCTGCTGCTGGGAAACAAAGTCACCCTGTTGGAGGACGGGCCTGCCACTTACGCGGCCATGTTTGCCGCGATCCGCGGCGCGAAGGACCATATCAACCTGGAGTCCTACATCATCGATGACGATGAAATTGGACGCCGGTTCTCGGATCTGCTGCTGGAGGCGCAGGGGCGCGGCGTCCAGGTCAACATGATCTACGACAGCGTCGGTTGTGTCAGAACGCCGAAGAGCTTCTTCGACCGCTTGAGGGCGGGCGGGGTGGCGGTGCTCGAATTCAATCCCATCAATCCGCTCAAGGTACGGAAGCAATGGCTGGTGAATAATCGCGATCACCGCAAATTGCTGATCATCGACGGCCAGACGGTGTTCCTGGGCGGGATCAACATCAGCAGCGTGTATTCCAGCGGATCCATTGTCGGGCGCACCCGGCAATCCGAGGGGCAATCGGTGGCCTGGCGCGACACCGATCTGCAGATCGCAGGCCCGGCGGTCGGTGAATTCCAGAAGCTGTTCCTCGGAACCTGGGAAAAGCAGAAGGGCGGGCCGCTCGCGGCAAAGCAGTATTTTCCCGCATTGAAGCCGCAGGGCAATGAGATAGTGCGCGCCATCGGCAGCACGCCGGACGATCCGTTCAGCCTGTTGTACCTGACCCTGATATCGGCAATCGACAATGCCGAAAAGCAGGTGCATCTGACCAACGCGTATTTTGTCCCCGACCCGCAGTTGCTGAAGTCACTGATCGACGCCGCCGGGCGCGGCGTCGATGTGAAGCTGATCCTGCCCAGTCATTCGGACTCCGCGGTCGTGTTTCACGCCGGGCGTTCGCACTATGCGAGTCTGCTGGAAGGCGGGGTCAAGCTCTACGAGCGGGTCGGCGCGTTGCTGCATTCCAAAACCGCGGTTCTCGACGGCGTATGGTCCACGGTGGGATCGACCAACCTGGATTGGCGCAGTTTTCTCGACAATGACGAGGTCAATGCGGTGATCCTCGGGCGTGAATTCGGCCAGAAAATGCAGACCATGTTCACCCGGGACCTCGAAGCTTCGGAGCCGATCGATCCGGCGCGCTGGGAACAGCGGCCGTTGTCTTTCCGCATCAAGGAAATGATGGCGCGGCTGCTGGAGCGGTTGCTGTAACAGGACCCTGCGGTTGCAGGGGCCGGCGGTCCATTATTTGTTCTTGAGTCCGACCAGCAGGAACACGCCGAGCGCGATCGCCGCGGCGCTGACAATCAGCGGCACGGCCACGGTTTCCTTCTCCTCGACCTTGAGTTCTATCGGACCCAGCTTCACGCCGGTGGTTTCCTTCGTATAGGTGAATCCGCCGTACGCCAGTCCCAGGCAACCAGCTGCGATCAGGATGATTCCTATGATTTTCGCGGGGTTCATTGTGCTCTTTCGAAAAGAGGTTTCATGGGTGACTGCGACGGTAGATCAAATGTTTCAGCTCGTATGTACGCGAGCGCACAGAACAGCTTCGTCGAAGGGAGAATAATCAAGTCCTGGTCGGGGCCTTGCCGCAACCGCGCCGGCGCGCCGTCACCGGCGCCGGTGCCTTGCGGCAGGCATTACGCCGGAGAACAGTCCGATTCACTTCAGTCTGGAGAAATTCAACATGAAACAGCAGTTTAAACGCCTATCCGTTTTGTTCATCGCCATTGTGCTGGCATCGATTCTCGGTTGCGCCGGCAACGAGAAGCGCGAAACCCCGGGCGAGTACGTCACCGACGCCTGGATCACGACGAAGGTCAAGGCGGCCCTGGTCGATAACCCGCGGGTCAAGGCGACCGAGGTGAACGTCGAGACCTACAAGGGCGCGGTGCAACTCAGCGGCTTTGTGAGTACCAGCTCGGCCAGAGACGAAGCGATCCAGGTCGCGCGCGGCATCAAGGGCGTGACGTCGGTCAAGAATGACATGCGCATCAAATAAGGACCAAGCCTCACCCGGCGCTCGCACCCTGCCTTGCGAACACCCGGGGAGGTCCGTCACCGGCCGTCAGCGGGCCCGGCTGCAGCCATTTCCGGGGTAAAGAAGCGGTAGTTGTTGCGCCCGTTTCGTTTCGCATGGTACATGGCCATGTCGGCATTGGCCTTCAGCGTGATCATGTCCCTGCCGTCCTGGGGGTAGACGCTGATGCCGATGCTGCAGGAGATGTTCAACTCGTGGCGGTCGATGAAAAAAGGCCGCGACAGCTCATCGAGCATCTTGCCGCCGACCATGGCCGCGTTCTTCGGGGCCGCGATCTCGCCCAGCACGACGACGAATTCGTCGCCGCCGGTGCGGGCGACCGTGTCGGCCTTCCTGACGCAGCCGCTCAGCCGCTGCGCCACGGCCTTCAACAACCCGTCTCCGACGCCGTGGCCGAAGGAATCGTTGACCGGCTTGAACTGGTCCAGATCGATGAACATCAGGGCGAAGGATGTTCCGCCGCGCTCGGCGCGCGATGCCGCCTGTCCCATCCGGTCCTCCAGCAGCATGCGGTTCGCCAGGCCGGTCAGGTTGTCGTAGAGCGCGAGGTTGCGCAACTGCTCGTTGGCCTCCTGCAGAGAATTGGCAAGTGCCGAGGTATGCGCGGCGAAATGCGCGTCCAGCGCCGACAGCCCCAGCGTGACCGCCAGAATGCAGATGGTGGTGATGCCGATGGTCAGCGCCAGCGCGGCGCTGGTCATGCCCCCGGTGGCATCCTGCGCAAGACAGATGCTGTCGGGTGCGAACTGCGCGGCTGCCATGCCGGTGTAATGCATGCCGGTGATGGCGAGCCCCATGATGGCCGCGCTGCCGAGCTTGGCGAGGAACGCGACGCCGAAGTGTTTCTGGCGGAGCTGGAAGGCGATCCACAGGGCGGCGAACGAAGCCGTGATTGCGATCATGACCGAAGCGATGAACAGCAGCGGGTGGTACTCGATCGGGGGCGACATCTGCATTGCGGACATCCCGGTGTAGTGCATGGCGCTGATGCCGATGCCCATCAGCGTCGCGCCTGCCGTGATGTTCTGTCCGGTCAGGACCGGGCGCCTCACCACGAACAGCGCCAGGCCCGATACCAGGATGGCGATTGCCATGGACAGCACCGTCGCCGCGGCGTTGTAGGCCACGGTAATCGGCAGATGAAACGCCAGCATGCCGATGAAATGCATCGACCAGATGCCGCTGCCCATGGAAACCGCCCCGCCGGCGAGCCAGGTCCAGGAACTTCTGCCCTGCTTCTGGCTCACCCGCCCGGCCAGCTCCAGCGCGGTATAGGAGGCGATGATCGCGACAATCAGGGAAAGCGCAACCAGCCGGAAATCATAGACGCCGAGCATATAGAATTATTCCTTGTCAGATGGCAGGATTATGCCGCATTGGCGTTTTTTCCAGGCCGTGAAAGGGCAGTGCAGAGCGGGCAAGTCGCCCATGACAGGTGGCTTCTCACACCCGCGCACCGTGGGCGGGCGACGCCAGGAATCTTGATTCGAACAGCTCGCATGGCAACGGCTTGCTGAACAGGAAGCCCTGGATTTCGTCGCAGTTCACCAGCCGCAGCAGGCGCGATTGCTCCTCGGTTTCGACGCCTTCGGCCACCACCAGGAGCTTCAGCCCATGCGCCAGGTTGATGATGGTGGATACCAGCGCCAGTCCCTGCGGTCCGGTGCTCATGTCGATGACGAAGGAGCGGTCGATTTTCAGCGTGTCCACCGGCAGCCTGGCCAGGTAGCTGAGCGAGGAGAAGCCGGTGCCGAAGTCGTCGATGGCGATGCGCACGCCCAGCGCGTGGATCGCCCGCAGGCTGGCGATGCTGCGCTTCACGTCCGCCATGATCAGGTTCTCGGTGATCTCCAGTTCGAGGCCCGCCGCCGCCCGCGGGTCGATGCCGGTGAGCTGCTCGATTTCGGCGACGAAGCTGCGATGGCGCAGTTGCAGCGGCGACACGTTCACCGCGATTCGCGGCGCGGCCAGGCCCGCGCCGCACCAGCGCAGGTAATCTTCGAGGGCCTGGCGCAGCGCCCAGCGCCCCACGTCGTAGATCAGTCCGGTTTCCTCCAGGATCGGGATGAAGCGCCCCGGCGGCACCAGGCCGGTGCGTGGATCGTTCCAGCGGATCAGCGCCTCGGCGCCGGTGAGCCCGCCGCTCTGGAGGCTGACCTTGGGCTGGTAATGGAGCACGAATTCGCCTTGGTCCAGCGCCCGGCGCAACTGGTTTTCCAGGGTGAGCTTGCGCGACACCGCTGCGCTCATTTTCTGCGTGTAGAACAGGTAGCGATCACCGCCGGCCTTGGCCTGTTTGAGCGCCGATTCGGCGTTCCTGAACAACGTGCCGGCGCTGTCACCGTCATCCGGGAACAGCGCCACGCCGACCTTGGCCGTGATGCGGAACACCGCCTCGTTCAGGCGGAACGGGTGCTCCAGGAAAGCCTGCATGGTTTTCTCGACCAGCCGCGCCACGTCGCCGCCCTGCTTTACCACCGGCAGCACGATGGCAAAATGGTCCGGACCCACGCGCGCGAACAGGTTGGCGTCCCCCAGGTTGCTCGTCAGCCACGCCGCCACCTGCTTCAGGAGCGCGTCGCCGGCCGCCTGGCCGAGGCTGTCGTTGATGTTCTTGAAACGCTCCAGATCGAACAGGAATACGGCAAGCTTGTGCCCGCTGCTGGCCGCGCTGCGCATGTACTGCGCCACCCGCTCCAGAAACAGGCTCCGGTTCGCGAGGCCGGTGAGCGCATCGTAGTAGGCAAGGTACGAGAGTTGCTCCTGCTTGTCGAGGTGATCGATCGCGAACGCGATGTTGTCGGCCAGTTGCGTCAACAGCTTCAACTCCGCTTCATGGAAGAATTCAATCTCGTGGGCGTACAGAACCAGCACGCCTACCGCGTCCTGCGCGACAATCAGCGGCAAAAAGACTGCCGAGTTGATTCCGGATTCGGTGTGCTTCCTGACGAACGCAAGCTGCACCGGGTTGATTTTCAAATCGTTGGACACAACGGCCTTTTTCTCCCTGACCGCCCGCCAGGTCAGGGTACTTCCCGCCAGCGCTCGTTCGCTCGATGACAAGCGGACTTTGAGCGCGGTCAGGAACCCCTCATCCGCGCCGGCGGAGGCGGCGAGATCGGTCTTCATCTCGCTTCGATCGACCAGGCCTATCCAGGCCCTGCGGAACCCGCCTGCCTCGACCGCGATGCGGCACGCCTCCCGGAACAGCTCGTCGCGGTCGCGCACCCGCACGATCAGCGCATTGATGCCGCTCAGCACGGCATATACGCGGTTGAGAGATGCGATCCTGTCGGCCGCCGCCTTGCGTTCGGTGATGTCCTCGGCGACCCCTGCGATGCGTACGAGCCTGCCGGCATCGTCGCGCACCGGGAAGCCTCTCGCCTCGATCCAGCGAATCGAGCCGTCCGGGTGCGCGATCCGGTACTCGAGTTCGAAGGTTCCCGCCGCCATGCCCTGCGTGTATTTCTCGTAGGTCGATGCCCGGTCATCGGGGTGGATTGCATCGGCCCACGATTGCGGATTCGCGTACACGCTTTCGCAACTGCGGCCGTAGATCTTTTCGTAGGCCGGGCTGACGTACAACACGCGATTGCTTTGCGCATCCTGGAGAAAAAACACGTCGCGGATGTTGTCCGCCATCTGCCGGAAGCGCAGCTCGCTGGCGCGCAGACCTTCTTCGGTCTGCCGCTGTGCCGTCACGTCCAGATGCATGACCACGGCGCCATGCGGCGGGTCATCCGCCAGGCGCATCACCGTCAACAGCAACCAGCGCTGTCCGGTGGGCAAATGACAGGGAAATTCGAGCGAAAAGCTGTTTTCCTGGCCGCCCAGCACCGCACGAATACCTGCGGCGACCTGGTGAGCCTCGGATGAGCCATCGCCCCGCGCGCTGTCACAAATCCCGGGGTAATTGACGCCGATCGCATGTCCCGGGCCGGCAGCCGAATTCAGGCAGTCCAGCCGCCGCCACGCCTGGTTGGCCGAGATGATGCGCCCCTCGCCATCCAGCAAGGCGATATGCGCGGGCAGCGCGTCGAGGATGGCCGTCTGCCTGGCGCTTTCTCTGTGACGCAACTGGTCCTGGGCGCGGCGCAACAAAAACGTCCGGCCGTTGCGGTCCGTCACCGCATCCACCTCACCTGCCGTCAGTTTCTCCAGGCGCCGGTCGATTGCCTGCAGCGCATCGATCAACGCAATCGCTTCATCATGCGCGTCCCCCGGAGGAGGAGGTTTTTCAGGATTCATCGATCGAGGATTTCCAGCTTCAGGGCATGCAACACGGTCCGTGTCCTGCTGAGTGTACCGACAATTCGCCGGACCGGGGATGGCGCGAGCTTGACCAGGGTCGGCGTCATCAGGACGCCGTCTGCCAGCGCGCGCTGCGGCTGCCGGAACACATCCACGATCTCGATTTCGTGCCGGCCGGCCAGGTGTGTCCGGCAAAGCGCGGCAAGGTTGGCAAGCGCCTGCGCCGAGTTCGGCGTGTCGCCGGCGATGTAAAGCCGGAACTTGAACAGGGCGCGCCGGCTCATGGATTCACTTCCGGGTTTACTTCCGGGTTCACTTCCGCCCCGGCCTCGCCGCGTCGGCACCGCGCAATTCGCGCATCCGGGTGCGGCCTCGCGATAACTCCCCCTCGCGACTCACCACGGTGCGGGCCAGCAAGGTTTTCTCCACCTGCTTCGCATCGAGTTCCACCTGCAGCGACTTCATTTGCACCTCAAGCTCGGCCTCCTCGGCATCGAGCCTGACGCGCTTGAGTTTCGCGGCGCCTTCGGCGGCCTTGTTTGCGACGCCCTCGGCGCGTTCCTTTTCCCAGCGCAGGGTGCCCATCAATACCTCGCCCGCCGCGGTGTAGGCGTCGGTCAGCGTCATGCCCGCATCGTTCAGGATCAGCTCGCGCACCTGGTGCGAATGCGCCGTGCCGCGCGACTTGATGATGGACAGGCCGCGGTTGCGTTCCCCGGCCTGCACCAGGTGGTTGAGATGGATCCAGGTGTCCGCCAAGGTCGAAATCTGCAGCGGTGAGCCGCCTTCGGTCCGGCTGGACATCTCGTCGAACAGGCTGGTGCACAGCAGCGTGGTGCCGCCGGCCTTCGACCAGTCGATCAGGCGGTCCGTTACGCTCTGCGCGGTCAGCTCGTTGCCGGGTTTGGACCAGGTGGACACCGGATCGACCACCAGGCAGCGGGCGCCATGCTCCTGCGCCAGCGTCTTGATGCGCAGCAGGTAGGTCTCCGCGCTGCCGGTGATGGTGCGGGCCGAGATCATGCGCAAGCTCCTGTTTCTCACGTAGCGATCCAGCCGGATGCCCACCGAGGCCAGGTCGCGAATCACCTCGCTGCCATCCGAATCGAAGCTGACGAACAGGGTGCGCTCGCCGCGCCGGCAGGCCGCCTCCGCGAATGCACCGCCCAGGGTGGTCTTGGCTGTTCCCGGGGACCCCGTGATCAGCACGCAGGCGCCGCGGTAGTAGCCGCCGCCAAGCATGGTATCGAGGCGCTGCACACCGCTGGAAACGCGCTCGCTGCTCACCTTGGCGTCGGCACGGCCGAGCGTGCGCGCCACGGCCACCTCAAGTCCGCCATCGCCGATCAGGAACGGTGTTTCATTCTCATCGAAGCCGGAGCCGCGATATTTCTGCACCCGCAGATTGCGTTGCGACACCCCCAGCACCACGCTGTGGTTGAGAATCACGGTGCAGTCCACCATGAATTGCATGAAGCCGAACGGCTGCCCGCGGATGGCGTTCGCGTCGTCCCCGCCGGATTTCAAGGTGATGAGGCCCGTCAGTTCGCGCGCCAATAACCATTCATGCAACCGGTAGATCTCCCGCCTTCTCGCCTCCGGGTCAGGCAGCAGCGCCAATGCGACATCCACGGCATCGAAGACGATGCGCCGCGCCCTCACTGCCCTGGACTTGGCCTCCAACGCCGCACACAGCCCGCCCAGATCCATATCCCCCGAGCGGACCAGGTCGGGCGCCGGCCTGGCATCCAGGAAAAACAGTTTTTTCTCCTGCAGCTCGGCGAGTTTCCAATCGAAGCTCCGGGCATTGGCCACGATGCGCTTCGAGCTCTCCTCAAAAGCGACAAAGATGCCCGGTTCCTTGCACGCCTGCGCGCCATGTATCAGGAATTGCAGCGCGAATACGGTCTTGCCGGAGCCCGGACCGCCCACCAGCAAGGTGGTGCGGCCGCGCGGCAAACCCCCGCCGGTCATTTCATCCAGACCCACGATACCGGTCCTGGCTTTAGGAGAAATTTTCACGGGGGATCGCGCAGTTGGATTCATCTCGTTTTCCGGAAGCGTTTCTGCCGCCGCGATCGCGGCGGACACCCGGTGCCGTGGCGCACCGCACCCGCACAGCGCCGACACCCGCACAGCGCCGCACCCGCACAGCACCGCACCCGCACAGCGCCGACACCCGCACAGCGCCGAATGAGTGCGCGCATCATGGTATGCTGAGGCTACACTGGCTGACCGGTCCGTTCCGTACGCTGGCGCGCTTTGGCAGTTGTTTCCGCTACGCGGGATTTTTGTCCCGGCACGCCCTTCCGAGCGGTAGCGTACATACGGCAAACCTTGCGGGTAGCGCGTCCGGCGCGGTGAAACCCGCGGTAAAACCCCAAGACCCGCGCGGCAGCGCTCCATCCAGCACCCATTTCGAGGAAGCAGTTGATCATCGACGTTCGTTTTGCAGGCGCGCTGAAAGCCGTGCCCCGATGAAGATCACCGGCACGATCGCCGCCTGGCTCGCGCCGCCGCGCCGCCTGGAACCCGCGGTGGAATCACCCCTGCGCGCGGAGCTGTTCAGCGCCGACCGGATGGAACGCCACGGCAGGACTCTGGCGGGCGGCCACAAACTGGGAAAGGGACAGGGCCCCGGTCCCGCGGCGGATCACCTGTTGACGCGGCTGACCGGAAACGAAGCGGTGCTGATCGCCGCAGGCGATCTGCTGAAGGCGGGCGTCACCGCCGGCCAGCGGATCGCGCCGGCCGGGGAATGGCTGCTCGACAATTTTCATCTGATCGAAGAGCAGGTTCGCACCGCCAAGCGCCATCTGCCCAGGACCTACAGCCGCGAGCTGCCGCGCCTGCTGGAGGGCCCGTCGGCGGGTCTGCCGCGCGTATACGACATTGCCCTGGAGGCGATTTCGCACGGCGATGGACGGCTTGACGGCGAAAGCCTGCGGCGTTTCGTCGCGGCCTACCAGAGCGTCGCACCGCTCAGGCTGGGCGAGCTGTGGGCCATTCCCATCATGCTGCGCCTCGCCCTGATCGAGAATCTGCGGCGCGTGGCGGCGCGCCTTTCAGCCAGCACCAGGGAGCGCAGCCTGGCCGATTCCTGGGCGGACCGGATGATCGAGATCGTCGTCGAGGATCCGAAGAGTCTGGTCCTGGTGACGGCGGACATGGCGCGTTCGAACCCGCCGATGCTCAGCTCCTTCGTCGCCGAGCTGGCGCGCCGTTTGCAGGGCCAGAGTGCCGCGCTTGCCTTGCCGCTGACCTGGATCGAGCAGCAGCTCGCCGAATTGGGCCTGACGATCGAGCAGCTGGTGCAGTCGGAGACCCAGGAGCAGGCCGCCGATCAGGTCTCGATGAGCAACAGCATCGGCAGTCTGCGCTTCCTCGGGGCGATGGACTGGCGCGAGTTCGTCGAGACGATGAGCGTGGTCGAGCAGACGCTGCGCGAGGATCCGGTCCATGCCATGATGGATTTCGCCAGCCGCGACCGCTACCGCCACGCGGTCGAGAAGATCGCCAGGGCGAGCCGCCTGTCCGAAGGCGAGGTGGCGCTTGAAGCCATGCGCCTGGCGAAACAGGGCCGCGCCGGGCAGGACGGCGATAGGCGGACCGAGCACGCCGGCTACTACCTGGTCGATAACGGATTGCCGCAACTGGAGCGCGCGGCGCAGGCGCGGCCTGCTTTCCCGGATACCGTTCGCCGAGGGGCGCGGCGCAACGCGCTGCTGCTGTATCTGGGCGCAATCGTTCTTGTAACCGGCATCCTCACCGCCGGCATGCTGGTGAACGCGCAGGCATATTGGGGACTGACGGCGGGGCCGGCCGGAGCACCCGCGGGGATGCTGGTGCTGATCGGCCTGCTCTGTCTGGTTGCCACCAGCCAACTGGCGGTGGCGCTGGTGAACAGCCTGGCCACCTCGCTGGCGGCGCCGGGCGTGTTGCCGCGGCTGGATTTCTCCGGCGGCATTCCGCCGCACTCGCGCACCCTGGTGGTGGTTCCGGCCATGCTGGGCGGCGCCGGGCACATAGAACAGCTGATCGAGGCGCTCGAAGTCCGCTTCCTCGCCAATCGGGACGAAAACCTGCACTTCGCCCTGCTGACCGATTTCCGGGATGCGCTTGAGGAAACGCTGCCGGAGGACGAGGCGCTGGCGCTCGCCGCCCGCCGCGGCATCGAAGCGTTGAACCGCAAGTACGACAGCGCGGAGCGATTCTTTCTGTTGCATCGCGCTCGCCGGTGGAATCCCGGAGAGCGGCTGTGGATGGGCTACGAGCGCAAGCGCGGCAAGCTGGCGCAATTGAATGCCATGCTGCGCGGCGGCCCGGCGGATGCATTCTCGCTGGTGGTGGGCGAGCCGGGCGTCCTGCAAGGCGTGAAATATGTCATCACGCTCGATACCGATACGCAGTTGCCCCGCGACTCGGCGCAGCGCCTGGTGGGCGCCATGGCGCATCCGCTGAATCGGCCGCGCTACGATGAGCGCCGGCAGCGCGTCTGCGAGGGTTACGGCATTCTTCAGCCGCGCATGGCCGTCAGCATGTCGGGCACCGACCAGTCGCGTTATGCGCAACTGTTCGGCGCCGAAGCCGGCATCGACCCGTACACGCGCGCCGTGTCGGACGTGTACCAGGATCTGTTCGGCGAAGGCTCGTTCATCGGCAAGGGCATCTATGAGGTGGATGCCTTCGAGCGCTCGCTCAGGGGCCGTTTTCCGGAGAACCGGATACTCAGTCACGATCTGCTCGAAGGCTGTCATGCCCGGGCCGGGCTGCTGAGCGACGTGGAGTTGTACGAGCCGTATCCGTCGCGCTACGGCGCCGATGTGAGCCGCCGCCATCGCTGGATCCGCGGCGACTGGCAGATTGCCCAGTGGCTGTTGTCGCGCGTGCCCGGCGCGGCAGCCGGCGAGCGCTCTTCCCGCAATGACAATCCGCTGTCGATGCTGTCGCAATGGAAGATATTCGACAATCTGCGGCGCAGCCTGGCGCCGCTGTCGCTGCTGCTGTTGCTGCTCGCCGGCTGGTCGGTCCTGGCGCCGGTCTGGTTCTGGACCCTGGCGGGGCTCGCCATCGTCCTGTTTCCCGCGCTGATCACCGCGGTGCTGGAATTCCTGAGCAAGCCGGTCGAGGTGCCGCTCCTGCGGCATCTCGCCGCGGCGTGGCGTTCGTCCCGCGGCCACCTGGCGCAGGCGGCATTCACGCTCGCCTGCCTCCCCTACGAGGCATTCGTCAGCACGGATGCGATCATGCGCACCGCCGGGCGGATGCTGGTCACGCGTACCCGCTTGCTGGAATGGACCGCATCGAGCGAACTCGATGGCGAGCGCTCGCGGGGCGGCGACAACGATTTTCCGGGGTACTGCCGCGCCATGTGGATCGCGCCGCTCATCGCCTGCACGGCCGCGCTGTGGCTGATCGATGCCAGGCCAACCGCACTGGCGGTCGCGGCGCCGATGCTGTTGTTGTGGTTCGCCTCCCCCGCTCTGGCGTGGTGGATCAGCCGTCCGCCGGGCCGCCGCGAGGCGCGGCTGACGCCGCAGCAGCTGCGCTTCCTGCGCGCCATCAGCCGCAAGACCTGGGGCTTTTTCGAAACTTTCGCCGGTGCGGAAGATCACTGGCTGCCGCCCGACAATTACCAGGAGCACCCGGTTGAGGTCGTCGCCCATCGCACCTCGCCGACCAACATCGGATTGTCGCTGCTGGCCAATCTGTCCGCGTATGACTTCGGCTACATCAGCGCCGGACAACTCATGGAGCGCACCGCCAACACCTTCGCCACGCTGCAGGCGCTGGAGCGCTATCAGGGACACTTCTACAACTGGTACGACACGCGCTCGCTCAAGCCGCTGCCGCCGCTTTACGTCTCGTCGGTGGACAGCGGCAACCTCGCCTGCCATCTGCTGACATTGCGGCCGGGCCTGCTGGCGCTGGCCGAGGCGGGCATAGTCGCGCCGCGATGCTTCGAGGGCGTACGCGACACCGTGGCATTGCTGGGGGAGGGCGGACTGGGCGACGCCGCACTGCAAGCCGAGCTGGAGTCCGCCTGCCAGTCGCCGCCGGCCAGCGCGGGCGCCGCGGCGCTGCTGCTCGAGCGCGTGGCGGCGCGCGCTGTGGCGATCGCAGCGGGCCCCGATGAGGCGTTGCCGGGCGAAGCCAGACAGTGGGCGCAGGCGCTGGCGCGGCAGTGCCGGGCTGCCGCCGCCGATCTGCAATTGTTTTCCGGGGATGGTTCGGGCGATATTTCCGGCCCCGACGTCCGCGGCGGCGGCATGCCGACCCTGCCCGAGCTGGCCAGCCTGGACAACGAAACCGGCCGGCGCGCGCGGGAGAGGATGGCTGCCATCAAAAACCTGGCGGATCAGTCAGGCGATTTTGCCCGCATGGAATACGGCTTCCTGATCGACAAGGAGCGCCAACTGCTCGCCATCGGCTACAACGTCGCCGAGCGCCGGCTCGACGCAAGTTGCTACGACCTGCTGGCCTCCGAGGCGCGCGCCACCAGCTTCGTCGCGATCGCCCAGGGACAACTGCCGCAGCAGAGCTGGTTTGCCCTGGGACGCCTGCTCACCACCGCCGGCGGCGAGCCGGCCCTGCTGTCCTGGACCGGCTCGATGTTCGAATATCTGATGCCGCAGCTGGTGATGCCGATGTACGACAACACGCTGCTCGAGCGCACCTGCCGCGCGGCCGTCAACCGGCACATCGCCTACGGCCGTGAATGGGGCGTGCCCTGGGGCATTTCCGAATCCGGCTACAACATGGTGGACGCCGCGCTCAACTACCAGTACCGCGCGTTCGGCGTGCCCGGCCTGGGGCTCAAGCGCGGTCTGAGGGAGGATATGGTGGTCGCACCGTACGCCTCGGCGCTGGCGCTGATGGTGGCCCCCGAAGCGGCATGCCTCAACCTGCAGCGGCTGGCGGCAGCGGGCCTGGAAGGCAAATTCGGCTTCTACGAAGCCATCGACTACACCGTTTCACGACTGCCGCGCGGCCAGACGAGCGTCCTCATCCGTTCGTTCATGGCGCATCACCAGGGCATGGTGCTGCTGTCGCTTGCCTGGCTGCTGCTCGATCGCCCGATGCAGCAGCGCTTCGAGTCGGTGCCGCGTTTTCGCGCCACGATGCTGCTGCTGCAGGAGCGCGTTCCCAGGGCGGCCGCCTATCTGGAGAGCGCCGGACGGTTCGACACGCGCGTGTTATCCAGCCGCTCGCAGACGCCGATGCGCGTGCTCGCCAGCTCGGACACCCCGTCCCCGGAAGTGCAATTGCTGTCGAACGGCCGCTATCACGTCATGGTGAGCAACGCCGGCGGCGGCTACAGCCGCTGGAAAGATCTCGCCGTGACGCGCTGGCGCGAAGACGCCACCTGCGACAACTGGGGCAGCTTCTGCTATCTGCGCGACCTGTCCAGCGGGGAGTTCTGGTCGAGCGCCCATCAGCCGACCCTGAAGCGCGCCCAGGCCTACGAGGCGATTTTTTCGGAGCCGCGCGCCGAGTTCCGGCGCCGCGATCATGACTACGAGACGCATACCGAGATCGTGGTGTCGTCGGAAGACGACATCGAGCTGCGCCGGCTGCGCATCACCAATTGCGCCGCGACCACCCGGATCATCGAGATCACCAGTTATGCCGAAGTGGTGCTGGCGCCGGGCGCCTCCGACGCCCTGCATCCGGCCTTCAGCAACCTGTTCGTGCAGACTGAAATCGTCCGCGAGCGGCAGGCCATCCTCTGCACCCGCCGGCCGCGCTCGGCGGCCGAGCGCTCGCCATGGATGTTTCACCTGATGGCGGTGCATGGCGCGGAGCAGGGCGGGGAGATTTCCTACGAGACCGATCGCGCCCGCTTCATCGGGCGCGGCGGCACTGTCCAGGCGCCGCGGGCGCTGAGCGGCGCGGGGGACGAAGCAAATCACGGGTCGCTATCCGGCAGCCAGGGCTCGGTGCTGGATCCGATCGTGGCGATCCGCCGCCGCATCACGCTCGGGGCGGAGCAATCGGCAACCATCGACATGGTCTATGGCATCGGCGAGACGCGCGATGCCTGCCTCGCGCTGGCCGGCAAATACCAGGACCGCCATCTTGCCGATCGCGTCTTCGATCTGGCGTGGACCCACAGCTGGGTCACCTTGCGCCAGATCAATGCCACCGAGGCCGACGCGCAGGCGTACGGCCGCCTGGCGGGCTCGATTCTCTACGCCAACGCGGCGCTGCGCGCCGATGCGGATGTGCTGATGAAAAACCGCCGCGGCCAGTCCGGGCTGTGGGGCTATGCCATCTCCGGGGATTTGCCGATCGTGCTGCTGCGCATCGCGGACGCGGCGAACATCGACCTGGTGCGCCAGCTGGTGCAGGCGCACGCCTACTGGCGCCTGAAGGGATTGGCGGTGGACCTGGTGATCTGGAACGAAGATCACGCCGGTTACCGGCAATTGCTCCATGACCAGGTGATGGGATTGATCGCCGCGGGCATCGAAGCGCAGGTGATGGAGCGTCCCGGCGGCATCTTCGTGCGCCGGGCAGAGCAGATTTCGGACGAAGACCGCAACCTGTTTCAGGCGGTCGCGCGTGCCCTCATCAGCGACAAGCGGGGAACCCTGGCCGAGCAGATCAGCCGCCGCAGCGTGACTGAACGCCGTCTCGAGGAGCGCGCCGCGCGCTCCGGCGCAACGCGCTGGCAGGGCGGGCGCCCCGGGGAGCGGCCCCAGGCGCGGCCCTTCGCCAGGCCGCAGGCGGTTGCCGGGCCGCAGCCGGTCGCCGGGCTCTCCGGGCCGCAGACGGCCGCCGGGACACCCGCCGCCGAGCTCACTTTTTTCAACGGCACCGGGGGATTCAGCCCTGACGGGCGAGAGTACGTCATCACCACCTCGCCCGGCCAGGTCACGCCGGCGCCCTGGTCCAATGTGCTGGCGAACCCGCACTTCGGGACGGTGGTGTCGGAGAGCGGGCCTGGCTACACCTGGAGCGAGAACGCGCACGAGTTCCGGCTGACGCCCTGGAGCGGCGACGCGGTGAGCGAGGCAGGCGGCGAAGCCTTTTATCTGCGCGACGAGGACAGCGGCCTGTTCTGGTCGCCGACACCGCTGCCCTGCGGCGGGAGCGCGCCTTACGTGACGCGGCACGGCTTCGGCTACAGCGTCTTCGAGCACACCGAGGACGGCATCGATTCCGCATTGTGCGTCTTCGTGGACCTTGCAGCGGCAGTCAAGTTTTCGGTGCTGAAAGTCAGCAACCGTTCCGGCCGGCCGCGCCGGCTCAGCGTCACCGGCTACGTGGAATGGGTGCTGGGAGACCTGCGTCCGAAGACGGCGATGCACGTGGTCACCGAAATCGATGCCGCCAGCGGCGCGCTTCAGGCGAGCAACCCTTACAACACCGAGTTCGCCGGCCGGACCGTGTTTTTCCAGGTTGGCGATGCGACGCGGCGGGTCAGCGGCAACCGCACCGAGTTTCTCGGCCGCAATGGCACGCTGGGAAATCCTGCCGCGATGCGCCGCGCGCAGCTGTCGAACACGGTGGGCGCGGGGCTCGATCCCTGTGGTGCGCTGCAGGTTGCGTTCGAACTCGCCGGCGGGCAGGAGCGCGAGATCGTGTTCACCCTGGGTGTCACCAGCGGCGGGCCGGCCTCGGCTTCTCCCCTTGCCGTGGCTTCGCCCCTCACTGCTGCCGCACCGCTCGCCGCGGCGCGCGAAGCCCTGGAAAAGGTCGAACAATACTGGCAGCGCACGCTCGGCGCGGTGCAGGTGGCAACACCCGACCGGTCCTTCGATCTGCTGGTGAACGGCTGGCTGCTGTACCAGACCTTGGCAAGCCGCCTCTGGGCGCGCAGCGGCCACTACCAGTCCGGCGGCGCGTTCGGCTTCCGCGATCAGTTGCAGGACGTCATGGCGCTGCTGCATGCCGAGCCGCGCCTGGCGCGCGAGCACCTGCTGCGCTGCGCGGCCCATCAGTTCACCGACGGCGATGTGCAGCACTGGTGGCATCCGCCCTCGGACCGCGGCGTGCGCACCCATTGCTCGGACGATTTCCTGTGGCTGCCCTGGGCTGTGTCCCGTTACGTGCTGGCCACCGGCGATGCGGCGCTGCTGGATGAGCCGGTTCATTTCATCGACGGCCGCCAGGTGAACCCGGAGGATGACTCCTACTACGACCTGCCGGCGCGCTCCGGCGAAACGGCGAGTCTGTACCAGCACTGCGTGCGGGCCATCCGGCGCGGCCTGAAATTCGGCGGGCATGGCCTGCCGCTGATGGGCTCGGGCGACTGGAACGATGGCATGGACCAGGTGGGCGCGAAGGGCAGAGGCGAGAGCATCTGGCTGGGCTTCTTTCTGTACGATGTGCTGCTGCGCTTTGCGGTGGTGGCCTTCGCCCGCGGCGACACTGCTTTCGCGGAGCGCTGCGACAGCGAGGCGGCGCGGTTGCAGGGGAACATCGAACAGCACGGCTGGGATGGCGACTGGTACCGGCGCGCCTACTTCGACGATGGATCGCCTCTGGGTTCGGCCGGCAACGCGGAATGCCGCATCGATTCGATTGCGCAGAGCTGGTCGGTGCTTTCCGGCGCGGGCGGCGCGGAGCGCGCGCGCGGCGCCATGGAGGCGCTCGACCGGCATCTGGTTCGCCGTGAGCATGGCCTCATCCAGCTGCTCGATCCGCCGTTCGACAAGTCGGCGTCCAATCCGGGCTACATCAAGGGCTATGTGCCCGGGGTCAGGGAGAACGGCGGGCAGTACACCCATGCGGCGATCTGGGCGGCCATGGCATTCGCCAGGCTGGACGACAGCCGCCGCGCCTGGGAGCTGTTCGCCATGATCAACCCGGTCAGCCATACCAGCTCCGCAGCGGCGATCGCCACCTACAAAGTGGAGCCGTACGTGATGGCGGCCGATGTCTATGCGGTGGCGCCGCACACCGGCCGCGGCGGCTGGACCTGGTACACCGGCTCGGCCGGCTGGATGTACCGGCTGGCGGTCGAATCCCTGCTGGGCTTGCGGCGCGAGGCGGACAAACTGTATCTCGCGCCCTGCCTGCCGGCGGGCTGGCAGGGATTCAAGCTGCAGTACCGATACCAGGACACCGTATACCGTGTTGCCGTTCGCATCGGCGCGCCGGGCGAAGGCGGTGAAACCCGTGTCACCCTGGACGGCGTGGCGCAGTCCGGCGCCGCGATTTCGCTCATCGACGACCGCCGGGAACACCTGGTCGAGGTGGCCATCGGCGCGCGCGGGTAGCTGTCAGCTATCCTGGACAAGGAGACGTCAGCCGGCGCCCCGGGCCGCCAGGCCGGCCAGCACCTTCATGATCAGGGCGGGGTCCACCGGCTTGACAAGGTGCTCGTTGAACCCGGCATCCGCGGTTTTTTGCCGGTCCTCATCCTGACCCCAGCCGGTCAGCGCCACCAGCACCATGTCCCTGCCCCAGGGCTGTTCCCGTATGCGGCGGGCGACGTCGTAGCCGTTCAACTCCGGCATGCCGATGTCGAGCAGGACCACGTCAGGCCTGACCCTTGCCGCCGCTGCCAATGCCGCCACGCCGTCAAAGGCAAGATGCGTCTGGTTGCCGGTCATCTCCAGCAACATGGCCAGAGCATCCGCGGCGTCGTGGTTGTCATCGACCACCAGGATGCGAAAGCCGGTCACGGACGCGGCTTCACCGGCCGGCGCGCCGGCCGCCGGCGATGCCGCCTTCTCCTCCAGCGCCGGAAGGCGCACGATGAACGTGCTGCCCCGGTCCGCCCCTTCGCTTCGCGCCTCCACCGAACCGCCATGCATCTGGACCAGGCGGCGCACCAGGGTCAGGCCGAGGCCAAGGCCGCTCTGCAGCCGTTCCAGGGTCTGATCGCCCTGCATGAACATGTCGAAGATTTTCGGCAGCATGCCGGGCGAAATGCCGATGCCCGAATCGCTGACCGTCACCACCATTTCATTTCCCTCCCGCGCGGCGGCCAGCGAGATACGGCCTCCCGGCCGGCTGAATTTGCAGGCGTTGTTGAGCAGGTTGCCGAACACCTGCGCCAGCCGCGCCGCGTCGGCATACAGGTGCAGCGGTTGCTGCGGCAGGGTCACCGCCAGCGCGAGCCCGGCCGCGTCGCAGGCCGGGCGGGCGCCCTCGACCGCTTGCTGAATGATGGACGCCAGTTCGACCTCCGTTTGTTGCAGATCGATCTTGCCCTCGCTGATGCGGCTCACGTCGAGCAGATCGTCGATGAGCCGGGTCATCTGCCGGACCTGCCGTTCCATCGTAGCCAGCGCCGGCGTGATCACGGCGACGTTGCCCTCCGCGCGTTTCACCACCTCCAGCAGGTAGCGGATCGGGGCGAGCGGATTTCGCAGCTCGTGCGCCAGCATCGCCAGGAACTCGTCCTTGCGGATGTCGGCTTCCCTGATCCTTGCGTTCGCCGCCTCGGCGGCTTCGGTGAGTTCGTGCTGGCGCACCGAGCCGAGGATCAACGCCTCGTTCATCGCCAGCGTCTTTTCGTGAATCTGGGCGGTCTCGGTCACCTGAATCATGACGCCAATCGGGTGTTCGTCCGCAATCACCGGCCAGATCGTGTAAGACCAGAAAACCGGATGTGGCGTGGAATGGTTCTGTTCGGTGTGGCTTTCCGGTGTGCCGGTGCGAAAAACCCGGTCGAGCAACGCCACGCAGGCATCTTGTTCGGGCAGTACTTCGCGGAACAGTTTTCCGACGAGCTCGTCCCTGGATTTATCCAGCAACCGGCAAAAGGCGGGGTTGACGTAGCGCACCACATGGCCGGCTCCCTCCACCGTGAGCATCGGCAAAGGCGCGTGCTCGGTGATCGCCAGGCACAGGCTCGACAGGTCGGGGGCCTGGATCGTGGCTGAGGGCGGGTCCGTTTTTTTCACTGCGTGATGCGGCATGGCGCGGCGTGCCCCGTTTCAACCATGGGTCTTTCCCTTTACTTCTTCGATTTCGGCTCCGGCGCGGCCTCGTCCGTCTGCATCGGGCGCGGGCCGGTGCGCGTGGGGATGCCGGTGGTCAGGCCAAAGTACTCGGTGGCGCGCGGCAGGATCACGACCACGCCCTTGTCGGTGATGATGTATTCGCGGATGTCCTTGCTGTGATTGCCGCCGCGCATCTTGATCACCACCATTACCTTGCGCAGCTGCCCGTCGATTTCCACATAACGCAGCCGGACGATGTCATCGGTGAGGAACGAAACCGTGTAATGACTGAACTGCAGCGCGGTGAAATTGTCTTCCACCTCGACCGTGGTGACAATCGTGACCCCGGCGCCGGTCAACGCCACGATCATCCGGTACAGCGACTCGCGAAAGTCCTGGCGGAAGCCCGGCGCCAGCGCCATCTCGAAGCCGACCAGCGAATCGATCACCAGCCGTTTCGCGCCGACCCTGTTGACGGCATCGAGAATCTCCTGGGTGATCTGGTCCACCGACAGGTCGAGCGGACGAAGGTAAACGATTTCGAGCTTTTTACTGTTCCGCGGCGATTTCAAACGCATGCCAAGATTGTCGGCGCGATCCATGTAGCCTTGCGGGCGTTCCTCGAAAAGCGCCATGACCGCCGGTTCCCCGCGGCGCAAACCGGCGGCGATGAATTGCGTGGCCAGCACCGACTTGCCCGTGCCCGAAGGCCCCGCCACGAGGAGACTGTCGCCTTCGAGCAGGCCTCCGTTCATCATCTTGTCCAGCTCGGCGATGCCGGTGGAAAGCCGCCTGCGCCCGCGCAACGGGTTGATGTGCCGGCCCTCCATTCCGAGCGTGCGCGAGTAGGTCTGCAAGCCGTCATCGCCGATGCGGAAGGTGTGCAATCCCGGCGTCGATGCCTGGCCGCGCAGCTTGAAGATCTGCAGCTTTCGCACCACGGAATTTCTCTCCGTGATTTGCGAAAGCCAGAACAGGCCATCGGCGATGGTGAACAGCGGGTTGTTGCGCATCTCTTCGGGGACGTATTCGCCCACAAGGAACGTCGTGGCCTGCCAACCGGTGAGAAACTGCGCCAGGCGCTGGATGAACGATTGCATCGCCAGTTCGTTCGCGTCGGCGCTCGCCTTGCGCACCACGGTGCGAAAGGAATCCACCACCACGATGCCCGGGCTGGCCGCCGTGACTTGCTTGATGATTTCCTCCAGCACCGCGTTCAAATCCCGTTCCACCACCACCTCGCTCAGATCGATGAAGCGAATGGCCTTGCCGAGCCTGGCTTCCTCGAAGAAAGAATACTGTTGCTGATAGCGCAACATTTTGAGCGCGGGTTCGCCGAGGACGGTGAAATACAGCGCGGGCTTCTTGACCGTCGCATTGGCGAAAATGATCTGGTGCGCCAGCGTGGTTTTGCCGCAACCGGGCGTGCCGGCGATGATGTTGAAGGAAAATTCCGGGATGCCGCCGCCGAGTATCTCGTCCAGGCCGCGCACCCCGGAGGGCATCGTGTGAATCGCGACCTTGCTGCGCGGGTTCGCGGCCTTTTTCGGCGGCGTGCGCCTGATCCTGTCGTTCTTCATCTCGTCTCCAGCCATTCCGGCCTGCCAGTCTGCAAATCGTCGAGGGACAGATCCGGCCAAATCTCCTGAGCCAGCTGCCGCGTCAGGCTTGCGCCGATGAAAGCGACCAGCAATTCGAGCAACCGGGCGAGCACTGCAACCACGCTTTCGGCAATCTCCTCCGGAGCGAATTGCGCCTGGAGCGCCGCCAGTCCTTCCAGCGAACCATCTGCTTTGACCCGCACCTCGCGCAGGCACGGAACGTCCGCCTTGGCCAACGCCAGCGCGCGCGAAATGAGCGCGCCAAATCCGGCGTTCCCCATGAGGTTCGCCAGCTGCGGCCGCAGCTTCCTGAGCACGTCGGAGGCCGCCGGGGCCGGGGTCCCGGAAGAATGGCTATTGCGCTTCTCCTGAGCGACCAGACGCTCGGCGAGATGCCGCATCTGGGAAGTGGCCGGGCGCATTTTGGAAATGTCGCAGTTCAGTCCGCGGGGGGGGGGCACATTGGTCGGCGCAGGCTGCGGCATGTCAAACCGGATCCGCTCCATCATTTTCCGCTCGGGACTGGTCGCTGCAGCATTTCGATTATAGTTCCCGGGCGCGGCGCCGCACTGTTCGGTAGCGAACATAACATCGTTTTCCCGGCATCCGGATGGATGTCAGCCTTCTGGAAGGCGGGCGGGCGGAAGGACGGCATGTATCCGGTTACAGTGGCTGCGCTGCGCGGCGGGGCCGAGCTAACGCCCCATCAGTTCACCCACGGGTTTCATCGATTCGACCCGATCGAAAATCACCTTGGCGATGGCCACCAGCGGCGCGCCGAGCAACAGTCCCCACACGCCCCACAGCCAGGCGAAGAACAACAGCGCGATGAACAGCACCGCGGCGTTGACGCGGGCGAACCGGCTTTGCAGCCAGGTCATGAAGGCGAACCCGATCGTACCCGCTACCAGCAGCGACACACCCGCCACGGCGAACGCGCTGAACAACGACCCGAACTGCAAAAAAGCGGCCACGCCGCTCCCGAGCGCGATCAGCGCCGGACCAAGATAGGGGACGAAGTGAAACACCCCGGCGGCGATCCCCCAGACACCCGCCTGATCCAGGCCGAGCGCCAGAAAGGCAAGCCAGGTGCCGATGCCGAGCAGGGCGTTGGTCGCCAGATTGGCAAGCAGGTAGCGCTGCACCTGCACGTCGATCTCCTCCAGGATGCGCACCGCGTCCTTCTTGCGCGACAGCGACGGTCCGACCAGCTGCACCAGCTTGCGCCGGAAGTGCACCCCGGACGCCAGCAGGAAATAAGTCAGCAGCACCACCACCGGGGTCTGCGCGGCGACGGTGGCGAGCAATGCCGATTGCGCGAGGGTGTAGTCCAGCAGCCAGGTGGGCTCGGGCGCCTTGACCGCGATCACCCGCGCCGGCGACCTCGCGCTCGCTCCCGTATTTGTGCCTGCCCCCGTTGCAGCGCTTGTTGCCGTGCCGGTTCCGGCGCTGGTTCCGGCGCTGGTTCCGGCGCTGGTTCCGGCGCTGGTTCCGGCGCTGGTTCCGGATTTGGCGCCTGCTTCGATCTGCGCTCCTGCATCGGCCGCAGCCCCCTGCAGCTGCTGGGCGGCTTCCTGCATATTTTGCAGTGCGGAAGGCGCGCCCGAGCGCGCGATGCTCAAATTGTTGCGCAGCTTGCGGGCGGCGTCGGGCAGCTTTTCGATCAGCGCGGTGGCGTCGTCGCTCATCGAAAATCCGATCCAGGAGAAGCTCCCGACCACCATCGCCAGCACCATTGCCGCACCGGCGCTGCGTGGAATGCTTCGCCTCTCCAGCCAGTCCACCAGCGGGTGCAGCGCGTAACTCGCGAGGATGCCGATCAGCAGCGGCACGAAGAATCCGCGCGCCAGGTACAACGCGGCGACCAGCGCGAGAATCGCCAGCACGCCCACCGCCAGATGAATGTGCGTATCGCGTAGCGCGCCGGATCCCGCGGCCTCGGTCCCCGCGGCCTCGGGATCCGCGGCCTCGGGATCCGCGGCAGGAGTGCTGGGCTCGTTCAAGACGGGCGTCTCAGGGGCGCCGTCGCATGGTATCGATCACGAAATCGCGTCGGCAATCACCGGCGTAGGTGAAAGCAGGCGGTCGGATTCCCGTTTCACGACGGCGTAACACTCGCAGGCCCGCTGTTCCAGCTCATGACGATCCAGCACGGTGATCTTGCCGCGGCTGTAATGGATCAATCCCGCCGCCTGCAGCTTGCCGGCGGCCTCGGTGACGCCCTCGCGGCGCACCCCCAGCATGTTGGCGATCAACTCCTGGGTCATGGTCAGAGCATTGGAGGGCAGGCGGTCCAGGCTTAACAACAACCAGCGGCACAACTGCTGTTCGATGGCATGGTGGCGGTTGCAGGCCGCGGTTTGCGTCATCTGGGCGATCAGCGCCTGCGTGTAGCGCAGCAGCAGGTGCTGCAGCGGGCCGCCCCGCTCGAATTCCTCCTTCAGAACCCTCCCCTGGAGCCGGTAGGCGTGGCCCGCGGACTGCACCACGGCACGGCTCAGGGTGCTCTCGCCGCCCATGAACAGGGCGATGCCCACCACGCCATCATTGCCCACCACGGCGATTTCCGCCGAGGACCCGTCGTTCATCACCGAGAGCAGGGACACGATGCAGGTCGAGGGAAAATACACATATCCCTGCTCGCCGCCGGATTCGTAGAGTGCCACGCCGAGTTCCAACCGGATCAGTTCCAGTTCGGGCAGCAGGCGCCGGTACTCCTCCGCAGGCAGCGCATCGAGGAGATGGTTCTGCTTGGGAGTGTGCGATTCGCTCATGGTGTTTGGATGTTTCGGGCACTGAATCTGACCTGTCATTCTAGTCTGAACGCCATGCGCTGTATGTTCGATAACGAACATTATTCGATATGGAGCAGGCGCGCGGCGGCGATTCAGGGCACGCTATGCTCACCAGCGCACAGACAGCGCCGCGCGATGGGCCGATGATCATTCATTTTGGGTGTTTCCCCATCGGTTTCCCAATCGGTTTTACCATCCGGAGTACATCATCGCGCGCGCCCCTTCCGTTGCAAACGACTTGCTCGCTGCCGTTCCCGGCGCGGCGTATCGGCGCCTGCTGGGCTCCCTCGATCCGGTCACGCTGACCCTCGGCGAGGTGCTTTACGAGCCCGGAGAGACCATCCGCCATGTGTACTTTCCGGGCCGCTCGCTGGTGTCGTTGCTGACCCTGGTGGACGGCCACCAGGCCCTGGAAGTCGGCCTGATAGGTCGCGAAGGCATGGTGGGCATACCGCTGGTGCTGGGATCCAGGGTGTCACCGGTGCGTGCCCTGGTGCAAGGAGCCGGGCCGGCCATGCGGATGACGTCGGCGCGCTTTCTCAAGGCATTCCGTCTCAGCCTGCCCTTGCAGCGCAAACTCTATCAATACACCCACACATTGATGGCGCAGATTTCGCAAACCGCCGCCTGCAATCGCTTTCATGTGGTGGAGCAGCGCCTTGCGCGCTGGCTGCTGATGTCCCACGACCGCGTCAAGTCCGACCAGTTCCACATGACGCACGAATTCCTCAGTCATATGCTGGGGGTGCGCCGGGTGGGCGTCACCAAGGCGGCCCAGGCGCTGCAGAAGCGCAGGTTGATCAGCTACAGCCGCGGCGACATCACGATCCTCGACCGCGGCGGCCTCGAATCAGCCGCCTGCGAATGCTACGAGGTCGTCAAGGACATGCACGACGGCGCACGCGCCGGGCATGCGATGCGCAAGATGCGCATTCCCCTGGCAGCCTGACCGCGAGTCCGCGCCAATGAAAAAGCCCGGAACGGGGTTGCCGTTCCGGGCCAAGTACTGCAGGTGTCCGTAAGGGGGGAGGAGGTAAACGAACACCCGTGGTCATCATGCCCCCGCGCGCGGATCCATTCCGTGCGCTTCCGCACATAAGCCGCGATATTTCCGGCTTCTTCCTTGAATGGACGAAAAAACAAAAGCCCGGACCGGGAACCCCGTTCCGGGCCGGGTGCGTCAACTGCCTGCTTACTTGCTGATCTGGTTTCCGATCAGGCCGCCGACCGCGGCGCCGCCGACCGTACCGATCGCGCTGCCGCCCGTGAGGACCGCGCCGCCGACTGCGCCTACGCCGGCGCCGACTGCCGTGTTCTGATCGCGCTGCGACATCCCGCTGCAGCCAACCGTGCCGAGAATCATCGCCGCGGCCATTGCACTCACTGTTACTTTTTGAATCGTTTTCATTGGATTGCCTTTTATAAAATTACGTTTACCTGCTGGTCCTGACTTTTCCATCAGGCGTTCGATTGAATGACGCTGCCGC
>Ga0080064_1001256_pt1 | contig 53581 bp, 54 predicted proteins | sample Subgrocontami54m_FD_69260 | JGI IMG/M metagenome (GOLD analysis project Ga0080064, IMG submission 69260) | Subsurface groundwater microbial communities from S. Glens Falls, New York, USA - GMW46 contaminated, 5.4 m (SPADES assembly) (version 2) ...
ACCCGAAGGTTGGCATATCGGCACTGCTCTATTCAAGTCGGAGACACCATAAAAACACGGAAAAGATGCGCCATTATTGGCTTTCAGCAAAACACCGCTCCTCTTAACCGGACAGTAGTGATATGTACTATCTATATATTCCCCCTATATCGGTAGTGGGTCAGTTTCGATCTATCAAGGTGGTAACTTTTGAAAGTGTACTTCCAGATGTCATTCTGAGGCGGAGCCGAAGAATCTTGCTTTGTGAAAAGGGCCGAAATACGAGATCCTTCGAGGAGCCTGTCCTGAGCATTGAGAAAGAGGAGATTCTTCGCTCGCGCTCAGAATGACAAGCGAAGGGCTCAGGATGACAAAATATAGCTTTCTGCAAAAAGGCAAATGACTAATTTCAAATTGACCCACTACCCCTATATCTTGCGGATTGACAAGGGGCCAAAAATGGGTATAGTATTCGGTAAATACCTTCCTACCCTTCCCATTCTGAGAATAAAAAAATAAGTCTTTGTATTAGGAGAATTAATGTCTGATTACCCCGTGATGTTCACCTTGAGGGACGCCGTGTCTGGCAATGGCTACTTGGCTGGAGTCACTGTGTCCGGCCGTGCGACAGTACGCTTGAAAGAGGACGGCAAATGGTGGATGCATGGAGTGCGTCCAAGTGGAATCAGCGCACCGGGAAGCACCCCGGAGGAAGCATTTCTGCGTTTCCGAGAAACCTATAAATATGTCCTCTTCGATTTAGCTCAAGAATCTGAGACATATGAGGACTTCCGGAGCGCAGTCGAGGCTTTATATATTCAACGTAATGAGGTGGAAGAAGAGTGCTGGGAATCGGCTTTCAAGGCAATGCGCACTGGCGGTGTGCCAACGGATGGCTACTTCGCTACACTGCCAAAGCAGGCCCCTGAGACTCGTCCAACTCAATATACGGTAGAACGTCTCGATCAGCCAGACAGCAAGTTTAAACCGACCGACAATGTCCCCGATTACCTCGCACTGCCTAAAGCCGCATAAATGTCAGCCTCATTGCCAAAACATGATAATATCGAGGTGGGGCATATCAGGAGCATGGTTCGCTTCTTTGGTATTATGGAATGTGCCAAGACACATCTTGCAATACTAGCCCCAAAGTCTCCTACCAAATAAACAAACCGTCTAAGCCTTCTCTAGAAATACTCAAATTGTGCGCTTGCGCCGTAGATCACATTCCGAAAAGGAATAGGGGAAGGTAGAGTTCCGGGGACGCCATGCTTAATTATTAGAAGATGCTGCGATGGAAAAACCCGGTGGTAACGGAACTCAAATGCGCGACGACCGGATGAGCTACGGCGATTACGCGGAGCAATTGACCTATCTGCTCTTCCTCATGAGGAGGGGGGGCAGAAGCCCCGGCCATCAGCGTCCCCGAAGGTTGGACGAAACGAGCCCTGTCTCTGCGGCAGCGGGAAGAAGTTCAAGAAGTGCTGCGGAACTTGAAGCCGCGGAGGCTGTCCCCTGGCATGACGCGAGGTTTCCGCAGCATCGGGAGAAGAATGAATCGATTTATATTCTTCATCGGCATCTTCTCTCTTCTCCTCTCCACCGGCTGCGCCACCCTGTTCTCCAACAAAGAGGACACGATCACCATCAAGACCGAGCCGCCGGGGGCCGAGGTCTATCGGGGCGCCCAAGGTATCGAGCCATCATTGACACGATAGCATCATAATGTTATGGTGTCGTGAAAGGAGGCATGATGGCACTTTCGCGAACCACCCTCTATTTGGATCCCAAAATTCATCGAGCGCTGAAGGTCAAATCGGCCACGACGGATCGTTCGATCTCCGACATCGTCAACGAAGCCCTCATCGAGGCGCTTCGGGAAGATGCAATCGATCTGGAGGCTTTCAGCAAGAGGGCGAAGGAACCGTCCCGGCCTTTGGAGAAAGTGCTCGCCGAGCTCAAGCGTGACGGCCTCTTATAGCCTGCAGATAAAGCGGAGCGCCCAGAAAGAACTGCGCGCGCTTCCAAAAACAGATCTGCCGAAAGTCGTTGAGCGAATTCAGAGTCTTGCCGCCGGCCCCCACCCTCCAGGCTCTCAAAAATTATCCGGACAACCCCACTATCGTATTCGACAAGGAGACTATCGTATTCTCAATACGATCGACGAGGCGGAACGGGTCATCGAAATCATTAAAATCGGCCATCGCCGAGAAGTCTATCGGGGATGAGTCAGAGAAGAACCGATTCCGGCATTTCTATACGGAGGAAAACGATACTAAGGCACCTCCGCAAGCCAAGCCGAAGTCGAATCGGTCGAACCCAGTAAAGAATTTGGCGCGCCATTCCACTGGATGGAACAAGGACCCATGGCTTCTAACGCCACCATTTTCAAAGCCGCCGTGCAAATCGCCGACATCGGCCGCAATTACTATCAGGACCATGCGCTCACCCTGGCGCGTCACCCTTCCGAGACCGACGAGCGGATGATGGTCCGCCTGCTGGCGTTTGTCCTGCACGCGCACGAAGCGTTGTCGTTCGGCCGGGGGCTGAGCGCCGAAGACGAGCCCGATCTCTGGCAAAAGGATTTGACCGGGACCATCGAACTCTGGATCGAGGTCGGCCAGCGCGATGAGAAAAGCATCCGCCAGGCCTGCGGCCGGGCCAAGCAGGTGGTCGTCTACATGTATGGCGGCCGCGTCGCAGACCACTGGTGGGAGCAGAACCGAACCCAACTGATGCGGTTGAACAACCTCACCGTGATGAATCTGCCGTTGGAGGGGAGCCGCGCGCTGGCCGCGCTCGCGCAGCGGACCATGCAGCTGCAATGCACCCTTCAGGAAGGACAGATTTTTATCGGAGACGGGAAGAACGCCGCGCAGATGGAATTGACGACGTTGAAAAAGGCTGCGGGATTCGGGCATTGAGGGCGGGACAGATCGGGGCGCAAAGCCGGAGGGGGGATGGTCGGCGAGGGTCATGTTTTGAGCTTTGAATCAGAGAGGAGAGAACCAGGAAGATGACTTCCGGGATTGTCTACTCCACCGAGCATGGGGAGATGTGCCCCGATTGCGGCGCGCCGGTTGCGAAATGCCGCTGCCGTCAGAACAAGGCGGCGCCGAAAGGGGACGGCATCGTGCGGGTGTCGCGGGAGACCCAGGGGCGCAAGGGGAAAGGGGTGACGCTGATCACCGGGGTGCCCCTCCACCCGGAAGGGCTTAAAGATCTCGCGAAGGCGCTCAAGCAGAACTGCGGAAGCGGCGGCACCGTGAAAGAGGGGGTGATCGAAATTCAGGGCGACCACCGGGATGCCGTGGAGGAGGCGCTCCAAAAAAAAGGGTACAAAGTGAAGCGTTCCGGTGGGTAGGACGCGGATTTAGGAGCGGTATCCCATCCTAAAATCAGAAGCAATAAAAGAGGGACAGTCCCAGCGCGCTTGCCAAGCCCCTCACGGCGATGTATTCTGCGGGGGTGAACCAAACAGGCCCCCACATATAAATGCTTGAGAATCGACGTTTAAATAAAGGACCATCCTTTCGATCAGTGAAATGACCGAGTCGCGTGACAGGAACATCAAAACGGAGGGGGAGGGGGAAACCCGGCCTCCGGGAGGGAGATTTTTAAGCCTGTCGGCCTTCATCGTGATGATGATCGTCATCATGTCTCTTTTTTTCCTCCTCCTCGAACCGGAAAGCGCGAGCGTAAAAAGGGAGCTCAAGAAACATTCGGAGGCAATGGACAAGGCCCGTTTTTTAAAAGAGGAGGCCTATCGGCAGAAATTTAAATCAGAAACCGAATCCCTGCAGTTTACCCTTGCCCGGGCCTATAACGGCGAGAGGACGCCCGATCTCGCGCTGACGATTCTGGAAGGGTTGATCAAGGAGAGGGAAAGGCCGGCGGAGGGCGATGAAAAGAGGGTGGAGTCCGACCCGACGGCCCTCCGGATGAGGGCGTTATACTGGGAGGAGATGGCGAATTCGTTTAAATTAAAGAGCGACCCGGAAAAAAGGGAAACCGCGTTAAAAAATCGGGATCGGCTTCGGCAGAAAGCAAGAGACGCCGCCAGAGAAGCGGCGGAGAGGGACGCCAAGCCGAAGAAGGTTCCGGAATAGAGACCGGCGACGTTGAACGCGCCTTGAATGCAGGGTCGGAGAGATTGACCTGCTTCCCCCCTGCTCGGCGTTGACGATGTAACCATATTCAATACGTTTGTATTCATTCATCTTGACGAGGAGTGTCACGCTATGTCGCGTTTTCTTTTGATGCTTATTCTGATTGTCGGAATCAACTATCTTTCAGGCGGATTCCGGCGTAGGATCTTCTCCCGCCCCGCGGGAGGAACTGAGCGGACCGCTTCGGGAGACGAGCTGGTTCAGGATCCGGCCTGCCTGACCTACCTTCCCAGGAGGGGCGCGCTACAGACCGGAAGAGACGGGGTCACGCACTACTTCTGCAGTCCCGAGTGCGTAAACGCGTTTCAAAAGAGCCGTCAGGAATAAAATGACGAATAGAGGTCGAATCGCGCGAGCCTTTGTCTTTTGCAAGGCCGATCAGGATGGGCAGCGACCCGGCGCTTTCGTTATTGCAGGGAGGCCGTATGATCGTCTTCGCCCGGCTGCGTCTCTGATGGGGATTGGACCGCCGGGCGCTCGGCTTTCCGCTTCTCCTGCCTGGATTTTAAAGCTGAAACTCCGATCGACCCGAACAGGCAGCCGAGAAACCCTGCCGTTCCAGCCAAATACATCGTCGGCCGCGACGCGCCGATGGCAAACGCAGCAATGGAGGAGACGGTTGCGCCGTAACTGCCCCAAATCCACTGGCCCAGTTCAATCCGGCCCACCTGGTGGATGCAATTGAAAATCGATTTCATGATCGGCATGGCCCAACCCAAAAGTGAACCATGCTAGCATCTGAACCGGACTGCGTCAAGCGGACTGTCCCCGCAATCCCTTGTAAGCATGTAAAGGCTCATGGAAAGGAGAAGGGCGGATCTCTTCCTCCGGCGAACGGGGCGGTCCGCCCCGGCAAAGAATTTGACTTCGTGTCTTCATCTTCATATAATATAACCAGGTCAATGCAGATGATGGATCAAAACAACCAAGAAGCCGCAACCCTCTGAATGGAGTGTGGCTTTTTTTATTTCGAACATGCGGTGGCAGTGGGGCTGGAAGGGAAACAAAAAACATAAACACGGAGAAGCAAAATGGTAAAAGGAAAAGTAAAATGGTTTAACGGCAGCAAGGGTTACGGATTTATCACACGGGACGATGGGGAAGCGGATGTGTTCGTCCACTTTTCCGCGATTGCCGGAGAGGGCTACAAGTCCCTCGAAGAGGGAAGTGCGGTCGAATTCGAAGTGACCCAAGGCCAGAAAGGCCCGCAAGCCACCAACGTGAAGCTGATTTCCTAAAGCGGAAACGACACAAGAGCGCCCCGGCCGGAATGATCCGCGCCGGGGCGCTCTTTTTCATCCCTCCTGCCAGGGTTTTGGATCTGCCCGATTTTACCTACGAGATTTTCGCTTGCATCTGTTCGAACCTTAGGTTAAATTCGACTTGTTTATTCCGCGTTGTGTCTTGGATCACGGAGAGAACACTCAAATTAGGAGGAGACCATGGTGAATCGGCTGCGTTTTACAGCAATGGCAATGTTGATGTTGATGGTGGCGGCGGCCCCCTTGTTTGCCGCGGAGAAGAAGGGGAAAGGGGTGGAGGGGATGTCTGATGAGCAGTTGATCAAGCTGGCTCAGAGCGGTGCCCCTTCGGAGATTTCCAAAGAAGCGGGCGTCCAGGTAATGGGGGAGGACGGCAAGCTGAAGGAGTTGAAAAAGGGGACAAACGGCTTTACCTGTCTGCCGTTCGTCGACAACAAGAAAGATCCTGATCCGATGTGCATGGACCCGGCGGCGACCCAGTGGGCGAGCGATTTTATCGGCGGGGCGCCGAAGCCGACCAACACCGAAGCGGGGATTGCCTACATGGCAAAAGGGGGATGGCACTGGCAAAAGAACGGAAAGGTCCTGATGAAAGAGGAGCCGGGGGCGAAGCTGATGAAAGATCCGCCGCACTGGATGATCTTTTTCCCGTTCGAGGCAAAAAAAAGCGGCCTTCCCCCAGCGCCGAACAAAGGAGGGGTCTATATCATGTTTGAGGAGACCCCTTATTCTCATCTGATGGTGATGCAGAATCCGTCCAAAATTCCGGTGAAGTTGAAATAAAAAAAAGAAGAAGCTTTCGATGGAAGGGCTCCGGTGGGGCCCTTCTTTTTTTGAGCCGGGGCGCGTCGGTCTGAAGCGCCATGTTATAATCAATCGGGCCACGGTCACCGAAGGGATGGCTTGGAAATGGGTGAGGAGAAAACGGTTGAGGATCGATCCCGTATCGTTGCCTCGGCGGAGCTGCAGGCCGGGCCGGACGCGCCGTTGAAGCATCTCTTCGTCCCGATCCCCGAGATCCTCATCGGTCTTTTTCTCCCCTCTCTGATCATCCTCGTCTCCGCCCTCGTCCGCATTTTTTTCCTTCAGACCCGGCCCTGGATCCAGGGGTACGCGACCTTTTTCATGCTCGTTCTCTTCGATCTGACGCTCCTTTTTTATGCCCTCGCCGTTTGCAAAAAGCGGGGGCTCCGGCCCCTCTTCCGCCGGGCTTCGCCGCAGGAGCGCCTCTCGATGCTCTTCTCCTCTCTGTTGTTGGCGATCGGGATCAATTTTGGAGTCGGGGCGATCCATCTGCTGCTGCGGAAGGTCTTGAACCAGGAGCTGGAGATGCCAGACTATGCGGCGCTGGCGACATCGGGGCCGAACAGCCTCCTCTCCCTTCTCCTGATCCTGACCGGCTTCACCGTGGTGCCGGTGCTGGAAGAGATTTATTTCCGCGGATTTCTATACAATGCCTTGAAGAGCCGCCTGCCCCGGTTCTTTTCGACGGTGGTGCAGTCGATGCTCTTTGCGGCGGCGCACGGCGCCGGTCCGGCGATCAGCATCCTTTACTTTCTCGCCGGGATGGCGCTGACCGCCGTCTATGAGGCGAAAAAAGATTTGACCTTCCCGGTGCTCGTCCACGGTTTCATCAATTCGATTGCGCTGATCCCGCTGCTGGTGATGGTCCTTCAGAATTTTCACATGCCGGCGGCCACATGGGAGGAGGCAAGGCGCGCGCCCCCCTGGCTGGCCTCTCCGCCGGACGAGATCGAACGGAAAACGGACGGCGCGGCGCAGCGGCAGTATGCGATCGAGACCTGGGGAAGCGAAGGGTTCAGGCAGTGGAAGAAGGAGGCCGCCGCCTTCAATGCGGTCTGCGCCTGGTTCCCTGAAGAGCGCGCCGCCTGCGCCCAGGCGAAGGTGGGGATCGTTTCGATTTATGTTCATTCCCTGAAAGACTACCGCCGGGCGATCATTGAAGCCGACGATCTGATCTCAAAATTTCCAGACCGGGAGGAAGAGGCGCAAATCGCCTTCTCCAAGCGGGGGGTCGCCTACCTGATGATCCAGGAGTTGGAGAAGAGCCGGGAGTCCTTCGAAAGGGCGCGCCATCTGCGGGTTTCCGATGGGAAATTGTATGAGGAAGCGGAAAAAGGGATCGGATTGCTGTATGAGATCGAGGCGAGGAAATGAAAAGAGGGGGCCGCCCCGGTTTCCAATCGTCAACGCCTCTCGATCGGGCCGAAAAAATAAGATTTGACTTTTGGCCGGCGGCCCATGTATAGTGCCCTTAGCTCATTGTAGATGGTGTAGTAAGGTAATCGAAAGCCGCATCCCTCTCAACGGAACGCGGCTTTTTTATTTCTCACACGCTTGTGGCAGTGGGTCTTTAATCAAATAAAAAGAATAAAAATGGAGAAACAAAATGGTCAATGGTAAAGTGAAGTGGTTCAATGGCAGCAAGGGTTACGGATTTATCACGCGCGATGACGGTCAGGCGGACGTGTTCGTCCACTTTTCCGCGATTTCCGGAGAAGGCTACAAGTCCCTCGAAGAGGGAAATGCGGTCGAATTCGAAGTGACCCAAGGCCAGAAAGGCCCACAAGCCACCAACGTGAAGCTGGTTTCCTAACGGAAATTTCTTTGCACGAATAAAACGCCCCGACTCGGATTGCTCCGGTCGGGGCGTTTTTTATTTTTTTGGGGCCGATCCTGCAGGCGGGTATTCTTCGAATCGACAATCCGCTGGTAACTTTTGTAGAACCTGATATACTGTTGCGAACCCGAACCATGGATTTTTACGATGGTGGTTTTTTTACCCCGTTTTCCGGGAAGCAACGCAGCTCGAAATCTCAAACCCAAGGAGAATGAGTGAAGCGATTATTTCGCGTCGTGTTGATCAAGCCATCTCATTATGATGATGAGGGGTATGTCATTCGCTGGATGCGATCGTGTATTCCAAGCAACACGCTCGCCTGTCTCTATACCATCACCGAGGAGGTCAAGGCCTCGGGACGTTTGGGGCCGGACATCGACCTGACCATCGATGTCTATGATGAGATCAACGAGCGGATTCCGGTCGAGAAAATCATCGGGCAGATGACTGCGCCGGGATCGACGGGCGTCATCTGCCTGTCGGGGGTGCAGTCGAACCAGTATCCCCGGGCGATCGATCTGTCGCGGCAGTTCCGTGCCGCCGGGTTGCCGGTGATGATCGGCGGGTTCCATGTAAGCGGATGCATCTCGATGCTGGAGGCGACCCCGAAAGATCTGACCGATGCGATGAAGGAAGGGATGACGCTGGTGGCGGGCGAGGTGGAGGCGCGACTGGGAGACCTGCTTGAAGACGCCCTTCACGGCCGGTTGAAGCCGATCTACAACTTTCTCAAGGACCTACCCTCCCTGGAGGGCCAGCCGATGCCGATTCTGCCGGTCGAGGCCGTCTCGCGCGTGATCGGAAATATGACGACCTTCGATGCCGGACGGGGATGTCCTTTTGAGTGCAGCTTCTGCACGATCATCAACGTCCAGGGACGGAAATCGCGCTGGCGGAGCGCCGACGACGTCGAGGCGATCATCCGCGAAAACCACCGGAGGGGACTGAACTGTTACTTCATCACCGATGACGACTTTGCCCGGAATCGAAATTGGGAGGCGATCCTGGACCGGATCATCCTGCTGCGCGAACGGGACCGGATCAAGATCTCGCTGCTGATCCAGGTCGATACCGCGAGCCATCGCCTTCCCCGTTTCATCGAGAAGGCCGCGAAGGCCGGCTGCAAAAAGGTCTTCATCGGTCTGGAAAATGTGAATATGGAGACGCTCAAGGAGACCGGAAAGAAGCAGAATAACGTCGAAGAGTACCGGGTGATGCTCCAGGCGTGGAAACGGGCGAAGGCGGTCACCTATGCCGGCTATATCATCGGTTTTCCGAACGACACTTACGAATCGGTGATGCGCGACGTGGAGATTCTCAAGAATGATCTGCCGCTGGACCTGGTCGAGTTCTTCGTTCTGACCCCGCTTCCCGGTTCGGAAGATCATCAGATCATGGTCAAGGAAGGGGCCTGGCTCGATCCCGACATGAACAAGTACGATTCCGAGCATGTCTGCTTCAAGCACGCGAAGATGTCTCATCCGGAGTGGATGCGGACCTATGAAGATGCCTGGAAATCATTTTATACCGACGAACATATCGAGACCGTCTTCCGGCGGCGTCTGGCGGCGGGGGAGAAGACCGTCGGAAAGATGCTCGGGCAGATGATCTGGTTCTGCGGATCGATGTTTGTCGAAAAGGTCCACCCCCTTCAGGCCGGTATTCTCCGGAGAAAGCACCGCTCCGAGCGGCGCCCGACCCTTCCGAAAGAAAACCATTTGGTCTTTGCGTGGCGGCGGGTGCGAGAGGTGACTTCGGCGCTGGCCGGCATGGCGTCGTTGAGCTGGAGGCTCTACCGGATCATGAAACGGGTCGAAAAAGACCCGACGGCCAGGAGCCATCGCGATCTGGCGACGATCCCCGTCTTCCGTAAAAATGAACCGCTCCACGTTTTCCCCTCCGCTGCCGTCTCCCCGCCGGAGGCCGTCGGAAAATCTTAGCCGGATCTATTCCTTGCTCCGTCCTCTCCTCCGTCTGATCCCCATTTCTCCAATTGAATTGTGTTATATTCAGCGTTATTATTTTTTTCAACAAGATCCTCTGTGTGGATCGTCCGGTTTGGTCCGGAAAGAGGCGGCGCAGCCGCTTTCTCGTTACTTTGAACGGTTGATTTAAAGGATCTGATGAAACTGGATGGGACCGATATTCTAAATGCTATGAGTGAAGGGGTATTTGCCCTGAACACCGACAAGAAGGTGATTTTTGCCAACCGGGCTTTGCGCCGGATGCTCTTTCACGAAGAGGGAGAGGGCGCGGATGTGGGGGCGGTAGAGCAGATCTTAAATGAGAGCGTCTTGATTCCAAAGCATACCGCTCTTCTTGACCGGGTGATGTCGAATCGTGAAAGGGTCTCCAATTATGAGACGGTTTTGCGGGACGCGAATGGGATCCCGATGCCGGTGCAGATTCAAATCGACCTCCTTATCAAGGGCGAAGAGGTCATCGGCGCGTTGGAAATCATCCGGAATCTCTCCCCTCACCCAGACGCCGGGGAAAAGCAAAATCGGCCGGGCGGTTTTCGCGCCCTGGTTGGTAAAAGTAAAAAACTGCTCGAGGTGCTCGATCTGGTGGCTTCCGCTTCCTCTTCGACCGCGACCGTGCTGCTGGAAGGGGAGAGCGGCACCGGCAAAGAGCTGATCGCCCGCGCCATTCATCAGATGGGTCCCCGCCGGGACAAGGCCTTTATTGCGGTGAATTGCGCTTCTCTTCCGGAAGAACTGCTGGAGAGCGAGCTTTTCGGCCATATGAAGGGGGCTTTTACGACCGCCATTTATGATCGCCCCGGCCGGTTTGAGCTGGCCGACCATGGAACCCTCTTCTTGGATGAAATCGGAGACATGAGCCCGGCCGCGCAAGCCAAGGTGCTCCGGGTTTTACAGGAACATGAGTTTGAGCGTGTGGGGGGAACGAAAACGGTCCAGGTCGACGTTCGGATCATCGCCGCGACCAACAAGGAGCTTGCGCAGGCGGTGAGTGAAGGTCATTTTCGGGAAGACCTTTACTACCGCATCCGGGTCTTTCCGATTCGGGTTCCTCCTCTGCGGGAACGCAAGGACGACATCTTCCCGCTGATCAAGCACTTTATGGCCAAGTTCAGCCGGGAGACCGGTAAGCAGATCACCAACATTTCACCCAAGGCGCTCGAATTTCTTCTCTCTTATTCCTACCCCGGCAATGTCAGAGAGCTGGAGAATATGATCGAGCATGCATTCGTCATCTCCCCGGGTCCCACCCTTTTAATAGAAAATCTCCCGAAGCCGGTCATTCCCCTGTCTATGGAAGCACCCTCCCCCTTAACCCAGGGCGGCGTCCTGGCCAGCCAGGAAAAAGCACTGGTTCTTAAAACATTAGAAGAGATGAACTGGAATCAGGTAAAAGCGGCGGAACGGCTTGGAATCAGCCGCTCCACCCTCTGGCGACGCCTGAAAGAGCTTGGAATCAAGCCCCCGAAGACTGTTTCATAGTGACAGTATAGTGAGTCATATTGAAACATATTGAATGAACCCACCGATTCGTCGTATTATAAGACAATGAAATATATATAATTTTTTTTTGAAACACCTTGGCCCGCCTTTTGCTCTACGTAGAGGCATCACCTTTATGTAGAAAGGAACCTATGAGTGGATTTCTAGAATTTGGTTTGCCGGCGCTAATTGCTTTTGTCTTTATCAACGTGGCAGGAGGCTGGACGTTTATCAACGACCTTCCGCCTGTGAACGGGAGCAACAGCTGGAAAGAATTGGAAGAGGGTATCCCGATGAAAGGGGCAAAATTGATGACCCCGAAAATCACCGAGAAAACCCCGGTGGGATAAATTTCAACCCAAAGCCGGCCCTTTGGCGGGCCGGCTTTGGGGCTTCTTCATATGCGGCCGTCTTTGAACCTTGGGTGTCATGCCATTAACGGGAGGGATCATACGTTGTTAAAACAACTGGCCGTTTCAGATAAGAGGGGGGATACCGTTGAGGTCTCGACCTTTTCTCGGCTCAGAACAATGGTCACGAACAAAACCGATCTTCTGAGGCTTTCCGATCGGCTTAATGTCAACCCTTCTACCGTTCAAAAAATATTGGAAGGAAGCCCGGTTTCGCGGAGCGTGAAGAAGAAAATCCACGCCGCCTTTACCCAGGAAGAACCAAGACCGGTTCAACCAAGGCATTCTACGGTAGAAAGGCTTCTGGAATTCCATCGCCTCTATGAGAAGTCGAAAAGTTTAAGAGCGGTTGGCCAGACGATGGGGGTGAGCCGGGAGCGGGTCCGACAGCTTTTAGAGAAGGGATCGGAGGTCGGCCTGTTTGAATATAGGCCGTTGAAATCTCCCTTAATCTCAAAGCATAAGATTTTGAAAGATTATAAAAAATTTCTTAAGCTGAACGCCGTCGCCCGGTCGAACGGAATTTCCACATCCCACCTTTCGAAATTGATCGATTTATACCAGATTACAGAGGAAGATCTGAAGCGGGTGAGGAGGGAAGGGGGACGGGTGAAATGCATCCATCGTTATTATTCGATTGTTCAACAACTCGGCCATCACCCGACGACCACGGAGCTGCAGCGGTTGAAGTCCAAACGGTATCTCTCGTCTCAGATCAGGACGTTGTGGGGATCTTTTGACGCGTTTCGAAAAGAGCTCCAGATCTCTCCCCATATCGGTCAGGCGGTCTCTTCCTAGCGGCGGGAAGCGCCCTCGATAAATCGACTGATTGTCTCGGTATACCCGCCGCCGCCGATCCGGTAGAGATCATTGTGACCTGCGCCTTGAACGGTATAAAATTGCTTGGGGGACTTGGCGGCTTCAAAGACCTTCCGGCCCTGAGCGTAGGGGACCACCTCATCCTGATCGCCATGAAGAAGGAGAAGGGGGGTCTCAATCCGGCCGATTTTGGAGTGCAGGTCATACCGGGTCGAAAGCAGTCGGCCGATCGGAAGCCAAGGAAAAACCACCTTCGCCATTTCCCGGATTGAAACAAAGGGGGCTTCAAGAATGACCCCCGCCGCTCTCCTTTGCACGGCCAAATCGACCGCGACGGCCGCCCCCAGCGATTGCCCATAGACGATAACCCCTTGGGGATCAATCTCAACGCGGCTCACCAGGTAATCATAAGAAGTGACCGCATCCTGATAGGTCCCTTTTTCCGTCACGACCCCCTCGCTTCGGCCATATCCCCTGAAATCAATCATCAGGATGTTGATCTTCAGTTCCCGGTGGAGAAAACGGAGCTGATCCACGCGGTGGCCTAAGTTTCCCCCATTTCCGTGAAGCCAGAGTAACACTTTTTGACTGCCGGAAAAAGGAATGAACCAGGCATTGATTCGAACGCCGTCGGGGGTGAGAAGAAAAAGATCTTCGAATGCGAGTCCCGCGTCGGCGGGTGTCTCTACGACCTCCTTATCGGGGAAAAAAATAAATTGCTTTTCAATCATACAGCTGCTCTCGAAGAGGAGAAAAAGTGCCGCGCCGGCGATCAAGGGAATGCATTCTATCGTTCTGATTTTGTGGAAGACGTTTTGAATCTTCGGAAGGGAGGTCATTCCCGGGCCCCGGTGAAGTCATCACAGATCATTCCCGGATGCAAATTAAAATAAATTTTCACCAAGAATGAATGGTGGCAGTTTCTTTGTGGTCGTTATTTCCCCGGCGGGGGGAGGGTGCAGGAAATCTCGTAATCGAGCAGTTGCGTAATTTTGGGATGGGGCCCGCAGAGAGAACAATTCAGATTCTTGGGAACCTTGACGTTTTGGAACGCCATCTCCAGGGCGTCGTAAATCAGCAACCTTCCGGCCAGGGAGGTTCCGATTCCCAAAATTTCCTTGAGCGCTTCAGAAGCCTGGAGCACGCCGATGGTGCCGGCCAGAACCCCGAGAACCCCCGCTTCCTGGCAGCTGGGGACCAGCCCCGCGGGAGGAGGCTCCGGATAAAGACACCGGTAGCACGGTTTGGGGCCGTCGGTGGTGTCATGAGGCTTCAGGGTGGTCAATTGTCCTTCGAAACGGAAAATGCTCCCTGAGATGAGGGTCTTTTTTAGAAAAAAGGAGGCGTCATTCACCAGGAACCGGGTGGCAAAATTGTCAGAGCCGTCCAAAACGATGTCGTAGTCTTTAATCAGGCCGAGAATATTTTCGGAAGAGAGCTTTCCGACATAAGGAATGACTTTGACGTCGGGATTCATCTTGTTGAGGGTGACCTGGGCCGACTCCACCTTCGGATGGTTCAAGGTCTTTGTGCTGTGTAAGACCTGACGCTGGAGATTGGAGAGATCGACCGTGTCGTTATCGATGATGCCGAGTGTCCCCACCCCGGCCGCGGCCAGATAGAGCGCCGCCGGCGAGCCGAGACCTCCGGCGCCGACCAGAAAAACTTTGGCCGCCGAAATCTTTTTCTGTCCCTTGCCGCCCACCTCCGGAAGAAGAATATGCCGGCTGTATCGCTGAAGCTGTTCTTCTGTAAAAGCCATGTTTGGTTTCGTTATTCGTTAAGCGTGATTCGTTAACCGTAAAGACTTTTTCCGGATTAACGAACAACGATGAACGGTGAACGTTCTCCTATTCAATGATATTTCTTTCGATCGGATCGACCTTGACCCCTTTTTTCTTCAGGCCTTCCACCGCCCGCTCGATTTCAGCGGATTCTCCGGTTAACTCAATGTCGATCCATCCGGTCTTTTCGGTCACGTCAGCGCGGCGAATGTTCGTAATGACTTTGTAGTCGCGTCCAATCTGATAGATAATCGGCTCCCGGATTTTCTCTTCCGGGAAAGTGATATGAACTTTTAGGTTGGCCACCTCGGTCTCCTTTTATTTGTTCCGCTTCCTAGCCTCCTGCGATGGCAGGGACAATCGATACTTCATCCCCTTTTTTCACCGGTGTTTTGATCCCTTGATGAAAACGGATATCTTCTTCATTGACGTAGATGTTCACGAAACGGCGAAGCTCTCCCTGCTCGTCACAGAGACGTTCTTTTAATCCTGGATACTCTTTGTCCAAGGTGTTGATCAATATTGCGATCGTCTCCCCTTGGGCAGAGACTTCTCCCTGGCCCCCGGTTAATTTTCGCAATGGGGTCGGGATGCGAACCTTAATCATGCTGTTCCCCTTTCTATTTCTGGGAAGATTTCAAAGCTTGCTGAAAGCTCATCAAGTTCGGTTGAATGTGCCATGGCAGGCCGACTGCTGGCGCAACCGCTTCCTGGGTTTTCAGCCCGTTGCCGGTAATATAGGCGACCGTGGCCTCGCTCCGTTTCAATAATCCTTGCTTCGCCAGTTTTTTCAAGACCGCAACGGTCACGCCCCCTGCCGTCTCCGCAAAAATTCCTTGCGTCCGGGCAAGTAAAAGAATCCCTTCCACGATTTCTTCGTCGGTGACATGCTCGATCATCCCGCCGCTTTCCCGAACGACTTTTAAGGCATAGAAGCCGTCGGCCGGATTTCCAATGGCCAACGATTTTGCAATCGTTTTCGGCTTCACCGGTCGGATGAAATCCCGTTTTTCCTTAAAGGCGCTCGCGACGGGGGCGCAGCCCTCCGCCTGAGCCCCGTGTATTTGAGTCTTTACCCCGGAGACAAAGCCCAGCTGCTCGAATTCCTTAAAGCCTTTCGATATTTTCGTCAGGAGCGATCCGGAAGCGATTGGAACGACCACGTGGTCCGGTACGCGCCATCCGAGTTGCTCGACCGTTTCATAGGCCAGCGTCTTGGAGCCTTCCGAGTAGTAGGGGCGAATGTTGATGTTGACGAAGGCCCAGGGGTATTCTCCGGCAATTTCGCTGCAAAGACGATTGACGTCGTCATAGTTTCCCTCTACCGCCACCACGTTCGGCCTGTAAACGAGGTTCCCCAGCACCTTGCCGGCTTCCAGGTCGGAGGGGATAAAGACAAAACAGCGGAGCTTCGCCTCTGCCGCATGAGCGGCCACCGAGTTGGCCAGGTTCCCGGTGGAGGCGCAGGCGACGGTATCGAATCCGAGCTCTTTGGCGCGGGTCAGCGCCACGGCGACCACGCGGTCTTTAAAAGAGAGGGTAAGACAGTTGACGGTGTCATTTTTAAGGTAAAGGTGATCGAGCCCCAGCTCTGCCCCTAGATTTTTTGCATGGATCATCGGGGTAAAGCCGGCGTTGAGGCCGACGGTCGGCTCCCCTTCGATCGGCAGCAGCTCCTGGTAGCGCCAAAGACTTTTTGGACCGTTTAATATTTTTTCTTTCGAGATTCTTGTTTTGATGTAATCGTAGTTGTAAGAGACCTCCAGCGGGCCAAAACAGAACTCGCAGACGTGAAGCGCCTCTGCGGGATATTCCTTGCTGCATTCTTTGCACTTAAGGCCGTTGATTTTTTTCATTGGGAGAGCGCGTCCGACCCCTCGGCGGATTCTGCACGAACCGTCTCCATCGTGTCGACCCCGCAGACGGCCTGTTCATGCAGTTCTAAAGTTTTAATTGTGGGATTTGTACCGCAGAGAGGGCAATTCGGGTTTTTTGGAATAGCGACTTCCCGGAACTGCGTCCGAAGGGCGTTGTATATCAACATCCGGTTGGTCAACGGTTTCCCGATTCCCAGAATCAGTTTTAAGACCTCCGTTCCCTGAAGGGTCCCGATCAGGCCGGCCAACGCTCCCAAAACGCCTGCTTCCTGGCAGCTGGGAACGACCCCGGCCGGGGGAGGTTCATGGAAAAGGCACCGATAGCAGGCGCTCACGCCGGGGAGAATGGTAAAGAGCTGCCCGTCAAACCGGAGGATGCCGCCATGCACGAGCGGTTTTTTCGAGAAGAAGGCGGCGTCATTGATGAGGAACTTGGCAGGGAAATTATCGGTTCCGTCGATGACATAATCAAACGCACCGAAAATTTTCAGCGCATTTTCGGCATCGAGATTTTCCTGATGCGAAACAACCTGAACGTCCGGGTTGAGCGCGGTTATTTTTTCGCGCGCGGATTGAACCTTCGGGCGTCCGATATCGGATGTGTGATGGATAATCTGCCGCTGAAGATTCGAGAGATCGACGGTGTCGGCATCGATGAGGCCGAGGGTCCCCACCCCCGCGGCGGCAAGGTAAAGCGCGAGGGGAGAGCCCAACCCGCCGGCCCCGACGATCAGCACTTTTGCCTGCGCGATCTTCTTCTGGCCCTTTCCACCGACCCCTTCCAGGATGATGTGCCGGCTGTATCGGACCAGCTGTTCTTCTGTAAAAGCCATGATGATTTACTTTCCGGGCTGTAGGGGCTGCCCACCCTTCGACAATGGGAAGCGGACGTTCTTATCAGATATTAAAATATTTTTCGATGCTGATGTATCGCTCTCCGGTGTCGGGGAGAATCGTCACCACGGTTTTTCCTTTTCCGATCTCCCGCGCAATGATCTGGGCGGCCAGCGCGTTGGCGCCGGAGGAGATTCCGACGAGAAGCCCCTCCTGCCGTGCCAAGAGCTTGGCCGTTTTATATGCGTCGTCATCGGAAATGGTGATGACCCGATCGATGATTTTTCTATTTAAAATTTTTGGAATAAAGCCGGCGCCGATCCCCTGAATTTTATGGGGACCCGGCTCTCCGCCCGATAAGACGGGAGAAGCGGCAGGCTCGACCGCCACGATCAAACTCTTCGGATTCTTAGCTTTCAGCACCTCGCCGACCCCGGTAATCGTTCCGCCGGTGCCGACCCCCGCCACGAATGCATCGACCTGGCCGTTCAGTGCCTCCAGAATTTCGGGGGCGGTGGTCTTTCGGTGAACGTCCGGGTTGGCCGGGTTGGAAAACTGGTCGGGCATAAAGTAGGCCGGATTCTGCTCGATAATATTTTCCGCCTCCTTAATGGCTCCCCGCATTCCCTCCCACGCGGGGGTTAGAACGAGTTGGGCGCCGTAAGAGGAGAGGAGACTGGCCCGCTCCATGCTCATCGATTCGGGCATCACCAGGATAAGCTTGTATCCACGGACTGCGGCGACCAATGCGAGGCCGATCCCGGTATTTCCGCTGGTCGGCTCCACCAGCGTGGCACCCGGTTTTAATTTCCCGGTTCGCTCCGCTTCATTGATCATATTCAGGCAGATTCGGTCCTTGACGCTTCCGCCCGGATTGAAGAATTCCACTTTTGCAAAGATCTGAGCGCTTTCTCTGTCGGAAAATCGGTTCAGGGGAACCAAAGGTGTTTTGCCGATATATTCAGTGATTGCCGCCAATGATTTCATTTAAAATAAGCCCTAGCGCGAAAAGTTAATTGAACGCCGTAAATTTAGCTTCAGGAGACCTATTTTAACGGCGCTCCTTTTATTTCTCAGGTTAAATAATTAGAATGTCGCGGACCCGCCCCCCATGAAGTAGAGGAACTCGATTTCGTCTCCCTCGTGAAGGGACGTTTGGCCGATACTGGCGCGGTCGAGCATCTTGGCGTTTAGCTCGACCGTGACCATCTGAGGTTCAATGTTTCTCGCCTTCAGGAGCGCCGAGAGGGTCGTTTCCCGGATCTCTTCCGTTTTTCCATTAATTTTCACCCGCATGGACCCATTCTCAGATTCCGATCGTCGCGATCTTCTTAAAGTAGGCCCTGGCGCGGAAAATTAATTGAACGCCGCCGGGTTAAAATAGGTCACCATAAGCAAAATTTATGGCGTTCAATGTAGGTCGGCCCTGGAAGCATGGCCGTGATAAATTTTGCTTAAGAAACCTATTTTAACGGCGCTCCACTTAGAAGAATCAAAAAAGTATCAAATAAGAGTGTGGATTGTCAAGGGATTTCAGGGCGCGGCCGCTCAGGACGGTGCGCCCTTCGTTCTCGAGGAATTTCCAGCCGTGAAGGGGGATTCATTTTGCTTTTTTCCGGATGTTCGAGCCCAACGGAGCGCTGCCGGCTGAGTGATCACCGTGAGGCCAATCAGGTCAGGAAGAAAGGAGCGCCGTTAAAATAGGTCTCCTGAAGCTAAATTTATCACGGCCATGCTTCCAGGGCCGACCTACCCGGCGGCGTTCAATTAATCTTCCGCGCTAGAACTTATTTTAAGCGGTATGTTACTGCGGGATTCTTTCCTTAGAAGTCACATTTTTTGTGCTTGACAAACCTCGTACATGAGGTATAATTTCGTGCGGAAGTGGGAGAAAGTGGGATAACATGGGGTTAAGCGGGTGTTCCTGGGGAGATTCCACCATACCATCGATTCAAAAGGCCGTTTAAGTATCCCGGTCAAGTTCAGAGAATTTTTGAACTCCCACTCCAGTGGGACGGTCATCATGACGACTGACCTCGATTCCTGCCTCGCAGCCTATCCCTTAAAAGAATGGAACTCCATGACGGAGAAGGCAAAAAAGCTCCCGACCATGGACAAAGGCGTTAAAAACTTCCTGCGGTTTTTCTATTCAAGCGCGCAAGAATGTCCCCTCGACAAGCAAGGACGAATTTTAATCCCCCCTCCGCTCCGGGAGTATGCCGGGTTGGAAGGGGACACGATCGTGGTGGGAATCGAGAATAAATTCGAAGTTTGGAATCCGGGCAAGTGGCAGCAAAACGAGGCCCTCGTGACCGAAAATGCCGGAAAAATCCAAGAGACGCTTGCCAGTTTGGGGATGTAAGTTTTTGCCAAGACTTTTCCCTGGTCCTTATAGGGAAGGCCGATCCTTCGAAATTCTAAGTGCTTCTCGACTTTAGACCTGGGATGCGATAGTAGAGATGACGGATGCCGGTTTTCCGGAAAATTTAAACGAAGCGGGTTCACTTCACCGTCCGGTTCTGGTGAATGAAGTGTTGACCGCGCTTAAAATAAGCCCTGGCGCGATAAATTACGACCTCCGTGGAGTGGTTAAAATAAGCCCTAACGCGCAAAGTTACGGCGTTCCACTTGGAGGCAGACACGAAAACCACGGCGCTCAATTGGCATGCCGGCCTCCCACCCATAAGATCTATCTCGATTGTACGGTCGGGATGGGAGGGCATACCGAGGCAATATTAAATGCCACTGCTCCCGATGGAAAGGTCATTGGTTTCGATCGGGATGAAGAGGCGCTTCAACTCGCAAAAAAACGGCTGATCGCCCTTTCCGACCGGCTGGTGCTCCGTAAAGGTTCCTTCCAGGAAATGCTTCACATGACAGATGAGTTCCATATGAAAGAGGTGGACGGAATTCTTTTTGACCTCGGCCTCTCTTCCTTTCAATTGGATCAGGCCGACCGGGGGTTTTCTTTCCAAAGGCCGGGCCCGCTCGATATGCGGATGGATCGACAACAAAAAGAAAGCGCCGCCGATTGGGTTAACCGGCTTTCTCAGGCCGAGTTGACCGACATGATTCAACGGTATGGAGAGGAGCGATGGGCAAAGCGGATCGCCTCCGCGATCCTTCGCTACCGCCAGGAACAAGGAGCGATTGTCCGGACGGAAGAGCTCGAAGGGATTATCTGGCGCGCCACCCCCGCGCATAACCGGCACGGGCGAATCCATCCTGCCACGCGGACCTTTCAGGCGCTCCGGATATTCGTCAACCAGGAGATGGCGCAGCTGGAGGCCGGTTTAGAGGCGGCCATTTCCCTTTTGTCCCTCGGCGGAAGACTCGTGGTGATTTCGTTCCACTCCCTCGAAGACCGGCTCGTCAAGCAGACCTTCAAAAGGTGGGCGGGGCAAAAGGGGGAAATCTACGCCGCCGCTTCAGCGGAGCCGGGCGATGCGTCCCGCCGCTTCATCAATCTTTACAAAAAGCCGATTATCGCCGGCCCGGAGGAAGTCTCGCTCAACCCGCGCGCCCGAAGCGCCAAACTTCGCGCCTTAGAGAGGGCCGCGTGAAGGAACCCGTTTAACCAAAGGAGCGCCAAAGCGATGTCCCGTCTTATTAAAATAGGCCTTGGCGCGAAAAATTACGGCGCTCTTATTAAAATAGGCCTTGGCGCGAAAAATTACGACCCACGTGGAGTGGTTGGAGGCGGAAACGAAAACCACGGCGCTCTGCTTATTCTGGCCCTCGGGGGGGCGATTCTGATCCTGGCCTTTCTCTCTCTCTGGCAGAGAAACCAAATGATTTACATCGGGTATGAAATCGAGCAGTTGAAGGAAGAAAGGGAAGCCCTTCTCCGTGCTCAAAAAGAGCTCCTTGTCGAGGCGGAAAGTTTAAGTGCCGTGGAACGGATCGAGCGGATCGCCGTCGAGCAATTGGCGATGAAGCCGAGCCTCTCCCAACAGCGGATCTATATCAATGCGCAAGACCTGCTCCCTTCTTCAGAGGGGGGCCAAGGGATGATCAAAAATATCGGCGGCAGGCGATCCGGCTCCCTTCCGGCCGAGCGGGTTTCCACCGGTAAAGATGTTTTAAACGGCGGATCACCCGCTGCTAATCTCAAAAAATAGAAAGTGCTTGAATGCCGAAACGCCCGACCCCGTCTTTTAAACGCTCTCATTTTATCCTGGTGGCCTCCCTCTTGACGGCAGGTTTTCTTATGGTCATGATTCGCCTCATCATGGTTCAAGGTTTCCAGAATCATGAATGGTTGAAGCGGGCGGAACAGGAGCATGAAAAAAATATTTCGATCGAAGCGGAACGGGGCACGATCTACGACCGGGCGGGCAATATTCTCGCGATCAACGTGGAGGTCCCGTCGGTTTATGCGGTGCCGACCGCCATTCGCAACCCGTCCGCCGTTTCCCGGCTTCTTGCGCCTGTTTTAAAAATCGACGCCAAGGTCCTCTTGCGAAAGCTCAGCGACGAGAAAAGTTTTGTCTGGCTGCAGCGGAAGATCGGACCGGAAAAAGCGCAGGAGATCGGGAAGAAGCAGATCGAGGGGATCGGGTTTGTGATGGAGAGTCAGCGTTTTTATCCCAAGCGCGCCCTGTTCGGTCACTTACTGGGATTCGCCGGCATGGACAACCGGGGCTTGGAAGGGGTTGAACTCAAATATGATTCGTCCCTTCGCGGAGAAAAGGGATGGCTGGTCGTGGAGCGGGATGCCCACGGGAAGTCGATCTTTCCGAAGGGGTTTGATTACATCGCCCCCTCCAGGGGAAAGGACCTTCATCTGACGGTCGACGAGGTGATTCAGTATGTCAGTGAACGGGAACTCGACCGGGTCATCGAGAAGACCAACGCCAAAGGGGGAACGGTGATCGTCATGGATCCCTGGAGCGGCGAGATTCTGTCGATGGCGGTCCGGCCCCGATTCAACCCGAACCGGGTCGGGGAGCATCTTCCCGCAGAGTGGAGGAACCGGGCGATCACCGATGTCTACGAGCCCGGCTCGACCTTGAAAATTATCACGGCGTCTGCGGCCCTGGAAGAAAAGGTGGTCGCGCCGGACGAAATGATCGATTGTGAAGAGGGGGCTTACTTCATCGGGGGGACCGTGATCCACGATCACCTTCCGATCGGGGTCGTTTCCTTCCGCCAAGTTGTCGCCAAGTCGAGCAATATCGGCACGGCTAAAATCGCGCAGCGTCTCGGTGAGGAACGGCTGGCCTCGTATATGCGGGCGTTCGGGTTTGGAGAAAAGCTCGGGATCGATCTTATGGGGGAATCGGCCGGATTGGTCCGCGATCCGAAGCAGTGGTCGAAGCGCTCTCTGGTTTCGATTGCGATGGGACAGGAGATCGGCGTAACCCCCCTCCAGATGGCGGCCGCGGCGTCGGTGGTGGCCAACGGCGGATGGCTGATGACCCCTCATTTGATCAAGGAGATCAAAGAAGGGAGAAAGGGGCCGGATATTCTGCAGGCGGATCAGAAATCAATACCGCAAATGGATCGGAGGCCGGCCGTATCTTCCTCCTCCGCTCGGACCCGGCGGCGGGTGATCTCGGAGGGAACCGCGAGAGAGATGGTCCGTATTCTAGGGGAAGTGGTTTCCAAATCGGGAACGGCGGAGCAGGCGGGCATCCCCGGTTATTCCGTAGCGGGCAAGACAGGGACCGCGCAGAAGATCGATCCGGCCACCGGCCGCTATTCTCCGGATCGTTTCGTGAGCTCATTCGTCGGCTTTGCGCCCGCGGAAGATCCGGTGGTCACCATCCTGGTGATCGTAGATGAGCCGGAGGGAAAAGGTTGGGGAGGGACGGTCGCCGGGCCGGTTTTTTCGGCGATCGGAAAAGAGGTGCTTCACTATTTGAAAGTGCCGCCCGTCGCCGAGCCGGCCGGGACGGTGCTGACCGCCTCCCTGCGCGATCAAGGTGATTTTCCCGGCAATGCGGCTCCCATCGGCGTCTTCTCGTCCAGACCCGATCTGCCGGCGCGGAAAGCATCGGTCGGCAATCGGGGGGCCCGGTGAAGGTCAGTCAGTGGGTCAGATCGTTCCGGGAAGAGGCCGGCGGCGATGCCATTATCGGGATGGAGGGGGAGACCGGGGTGGAGGTTCAAGAGATCGTTTCCGATTCCAAAAAGGTATCGCCCGGCGCTCTTTTCATCGCCCTGAAAGGATCCAAGCTGGATGGGCGGCAATATATTTCGGAGGCGATCGAACGGGGCGCGGGGGCGGTCGTCCTGGAAGGGGCGATCCCTCGGGTCGATTTTAAAAAGGGTCGCCCCGTTGCGGCGATCGGCGTTGCAGATTCCAGGCGGGCGCTCTCTCACCTCGCCTCTTATTTTTTTGGAAATCCGACGGCGGGAATGCGTCTGATCGGCGTGACCGGAACCAACGGAAAAACCACCACCGCTTTTCTGATCCATGCGTTGTTGAAGCATGCCGGCTTGAAGGCCGGCCTGCTTGGAACCATTCAGTACGACTTGGGCGGAAGGATCATGGAAGCGACGCATACCACGCCGGGGGCGATCGATCTGCAGCGGTACTTTTCTGAAATGCGGTCGGCCGGCGCGACGCACGCGGTGATGGAGGTCTCTTCCCACGCGTTGGATCAGGGCCGGGTGGACGGCTGCCGGTTTGACGCCGCTGTTTTCACCAATTTAACGCAGGACCATCTCGACTATCATGGAACGCTGGAGGCGTACTTCGCCTCCAAGCGTAAACTGTTCGATCAAACCGGAGGACAACGGCTGATCAATATCGACGATCCCTGGGGAAGAAAGCTGCAGGAGGAAGCGCCGGACCGGACCTGGCGCTACGGGATTGAACGTAAAGGGGATGTTTTTCCGGAGCGGATCGCGTCCGGGTTCAACGGTATTCGGATGACGGCGCAGACCCCGATCGGGGAGTTGGAGGTCACCTCCTCTCTGGTCGGCCGGTACAACGTCTACAACCTCCTAGCCGCCGTCGGCGTCGGGGTTTCCCTGGGGCTTTCCAAGTCGGCGATCTCAACCGGAATCGCTTCGATGAAAGGGGTGCCGGGGCGGTTTGAAAAGATCGATCTGGGTCAGGATTTTACGGTGATGATCGATTATGCGCATACCGAAGACGCATTAGAGCGCCTCCTGCAGGCGGTTTGTGACCTCTCTCCGCGCCGGGTGATCACGGTATTCGGATGCGGCGGCGACCGCGACCGGGGAAAGCGCCCCAAGATGGGGGCCGTCTCCGCCCGCCTGAGCCATAAGACCATTTTGACCTCCGACAATCCGAGGAGCGAGCCGCCGCTTTCGATCATTCTGGAGGTTGAAGCGGGCCTTCGCGAGCCGGAGCGTTCGGAGGGGCCGGCAGCGGTTCCGTCGCGCGGAGCGTCATCGCCCGATTACGAGGTGATCCCGAACCGGCAGGAAGCGATTGTCCGGGCGATCGGGCTGGCGGAAGCGGGGGACGTCGTCGTGATTGCCGGAAAAGGCCATGAAAATTATCAGATCATCGGAAAGGAACGGCTCCCTTTTGACGATCGGCAGATCGCCCGGACGGCGCTGGCGGCGCGCACCGGTCGATAACGCCATAAGGAACGCCGTAAATTTTTGCTTGAAGTGACCTATTTTATACGTAGGCATTGTCATGCTGAGCCGTAGGCGAAGCATCTGCTCCTCGTTGAGCAAAAACAGAGATCCTTCGCTGGCGCTCAGGACGACAGGTCTCATCTTTGTTAGGAATTTCTAATGTGGACGGTCAATGAGATATCGGAAGGGTTCCGGGGCACCATCGAAGGGGCGTTCCATACCACGGAATCGGGGGTCATCGGCGGATTCTCCATCGACAGCCGGACGGTCCGGCCCAGTGAGGTCTTTGTCGCATTGCGCGGCCCCCGCTTCGACGGCCATGATTTTATCGATCCGGTTTTCCAGCGCGGCGCCTCCGGTGCGGTGGTCTCCCGCGCGGCGTTTCAACTCCGGCAGAAGGAGTGGGCCCCTTTTTACCGGCACCACTTTTTTATCCTGGTGGAAGATCCGCTGGAAGCGCTGCAGTCGATGGCGATCTGGCATCGAAACCGATTTCGTCTGCCGGTGGTCGGGGTGACCGGGAGCAACGGTAAGACCACGACCAAGGAGATGACGGCGTCGATCTTAAACCGGCGCAGCCCGGTTTTAAAGAACGAGGGGAATTTTAACAATCACATCGGTCTTCCCCTTTCGGTTCTTCGCTTGAAGGAGGAACATGGTGCGGCGGTGCTTGAGATGGGAATCAGCCTGAAGGGAGAGATGAACCGTCTTTGCGAAATCGCCCGCCCGACCGTCGGTCTGATCACCAACGTCGGACCGGCTCACCTGGAGTTTCTGGGCGATCTGGCCGGGGTGGCAAAAGAAAAAGGGATGCTCTTCGAGGCGATTCAATCCGGCGGAACGGGAGTCATCAACCGGGACGACCCTTATCTTCAGCCGTGGGAAAACCGGTTGAGCGACCGGTGGACATTCGGCATCGATTCCCCGGCGGACCTGACGGCCAGCGACATCGCGCAGAAACCGGCGGAGACGCGGTTCATCCTCCATCTGAACCGGAAGGGGGGAGAGACGGCGGAGATCACCCTGGCGATCCTCGGACGTCATCAGGTTTACAACGCCCTGGCGGCGGCCGCGGCCGCCTCAGCCCTCGGTCGCAGTTTGAGCGAGATTCAAGAGGGGCTCCGGCAGTTCCGGCCGGTCGCGCTCAGGACCGAAATTTTAAAGAGCCGGGGGGCTTATATTTTATTGGATGCCTACAACGCCAATCCGGCTTCGATGAAGGCGGCGTTGGAGATGCTCGCCTCTTATCAGCCGGAGGGATCGAAAGCCGCCGCCCTCCGGAAGATCGCCCTGCTCGGCGACATGCTGGAACTGGGGGGCTTTGCAGAGGCGGCCCATCTTGAAGTCGGAAAATGCGCGGCGCAGAGAGGGGTCGATCTCCTCATTGTCGTCGGAGCGTGGGCTGAAGTCGTGGCGGAAGGGGCGCGCCGGGAAGGGATGCCGGCCGGCGCCGTCTTTGTTCATCCCGATCTCGAATCGGCCCAGAAATTTTTACAGGAAACAATGCAGGAAGGAGATTGTCTTTTGATCAAAGGCTCCCGGGGAATGAAAATGGAGCGGGTGTTGGCCGGGCTCGGCGCGGAAGGGACCGGGCTGATAAAATAGGTTTTTTAAGCGAAAGGTTACGGCGTTCTGATGCTCTATCATTTTTTGTACCCGCTCCATACGACCTACTCTTTTCTGAATGTCTTTCGTTATATTACCTTTCGAACGATTTATGCGGTCATTACGGCCCTCGTCATCTCGTTCTTGATCGGGGATTGGGTGACGAATCTTTTGAAGCGGTACCAGATCGGTCAGCAGATCCGGACCGACGGGCCGAAATCGCACATCGGAAAATCGGGAACGCCGACGATGGGGGGGGTGATGATCCTGGTGGCGGTGCTTGTCTCGACCCTCCTCTGGGCCGACCTGGCCAACCGCTACATCTGGCTGGTTCTCTTCGCCACCACCGGCTATGGTTTGATCGGATTTTGGGACGACTATTTGAAATGCATTCGAAAAAACTCGAAGGGGCTTCTTGCCCGCTACAAGTTCAGCCTACAGATTCTGGTCGCCCTGATCACGTCGCTCGGCCTCTACCGCTCCCCTGCCTACTCGACAATTCTCTCCATTCCTTTTTTCAAGAATTTCACCCCCGATTTAGGGATGCTTTATATTCCGTTTGCCATTTTGGTGATCGTCGGCGCGTCGAATGCCGTCAACTTAACCGACGGGCTTGACGGTCTGGTGATCGGTCCGATCACCGTGACGGCCGTGGCGTATATGATCGTCGCCTATGTCACCGGCCACCGCGCTTTCTCCGAGTATCTGCTGATCCCCCACATCGAGGGGGCGGGAGAGCTGTCGGTCTTTTGCGGCTCGGTGGTCGGCGCGGCGCTCGGCTTTCTCTGGTTTAACGCCTACCCGGCCTCGATTTTCATGGGAGACGTCGGATCGCTCCCGCTCGGCGGAGCGCTCGGCGCCGTGGCGGTCATTTCCAAACATGAGCTTCTCCTCGTGCTGGTCGGGGGGATCTTTGTCATCGAGGCCCTCTCCGTCATTTTCCAGGTGGCTTCGTTCAAGTCGAGCGGAAAACGGGTTTTCTTGATGGCTCCGATCCACCATCACTTCGAATTGAAAGGGTGGAAGGAGCCGAAGATTGTCATTCGATTCTGGATTTTGTCGATTATTTTTGCGCTGCTCAGTTTAAGCACCCTCAAACTGAGGTGAGCAGGATGGGACACTGGATGTCATGACCGGTTACTTTAGAAATATTTTCACTGACGCTTCTTTGCCTGCGCCGGATCGCGGAACGCTTCCCGCGCAGAGGGGAAACAAAATGGATGGCGTTAACCTAAATTCGGAACTCAAGCAGAGGCGGGTCGCCGTGGTCGGAATGGGAAGGAGCGGGATTGCCGCGGCCTCCCTGCTGGCCCGGGAAGGGGCGGACGTCTTGATCGTCGACGACCGCCAGAAAGAAATTCCGGCCTCTCTGCAGGCGCTCGGCCAGGTCCGCGTTCAACTGGGAGCGTGGCGCGAAGAAGATCTCTTCTCCGCCGAGTGGGTGGTGTTGAGTCCGGGGGTGCCGCTGAAAAAACTTCCGTTGAAAAAGCTGGAGTCGCTCCGTATTCCCGTCGTCGGTGAGATGGAGTTCGCGGCCCGATTTCTGACCGCCCCCCTCATCGCCATCACCGGGACGAACGGAAAGAGCACCACCACCACCTTGGTCGGGGAGATTCTCAAAGGGTGGGGATGGAAGGTTTTTGTCGGCGGGAACCTGGGGACCCCCCTTTCGGAGGCGGTCGGATCGCCCTGGGATTTTATCGTTGTGGAGGTCAGCTCTTTCCAGCTTGAAACGATTGCCCGGTTCCGTCCCCGCATCGCGGCTCTGCTGAATATCACCCCCGACCATCTCGATCGCTATCCCGATCTTTCTTCCTATCAGAAGGCCAAGTGGCGGATTTTCGAGAATCAATCCGGGGAGGACCACGCGATCGTCAACGGGGACGACCCTTTGGCGGTCCCTCCTTTCCTGAAAGGGGCGTCCATTTTATTCAGCCGGACTCAAATACCGCAGCGGGGGGTTTATCTGAATCAGGGAGAGATCGTCTCGAACATCTGGGGAGAGGCCGAGCCGATCATTCGCCTCGACGCCCTGAAGCTGAAGGGGGCGCATAATATTGAAAATGTCATGGCGGCCGCCGCCATGACCCTCCTCTGCGGCTGTTCGGTTGAGTGCATCCGGCAGACCCTGACCCAGTTCAGGGGGCTGCCCCACAGAATGGAAATGGTTCGCGAGGCGCAAGGGGTGAAATATATCAACGATTCGAAGGGGACCAATGTCGGCGCCGTGATGAAGTCGCTGGAAGGGCTGACCGCGCCGGTGATCCTGATTGCCGGCGGAAAAGACAAAGAGGGGGATTTCACCCCGCTCCGGGAGCTGGTTCAAAAAAAGGTCAAGCGATTGATTCTGCTGGGAGAGGCGCAGGAGAAAATGGCGCGCTGCTTCTCGATGCATCCCGCCCTAGAACGGGTCGATTCGATGGCGCAGGCGGTCGCGCGCGCCGCCGCTTCGGCTGAGTCGGGGGACATCGTTCTCTTGTCTCCGGGCTGCGCGAGTTTCGACCAGTTCCGGGATTATCAGCATCGCGGGGAGGTGTTTAAACAAGCCGTTGCGGGGTTGCCGTCATGAAAAATGAACGCCGTAATCATCCGCTCAGGGGACCTATTTTATCGGTCGTTGAGCGCCTCGGAATGGCCTCCCGCCGAAGGCTTGTCCCCGTCCGGTCGGTCAAAGTCGGGGCCAAAGAACGCCGGGAGGCCCGGCCGGGGGACCGGACCCTTTTGCTGATCGTGTTGATCCTAGGATTACTGGGACTGGTGATGGTATACAGCGCCAGCGGAATTCTGGCGGCCAAGACGCATCAAGACTCGATCTATTTTTTGAAAAAGCAGCTCCTCTGGATGGGCCTGGGCCTCTTGCTCTTCGTCATCGCTTCCCGGGTGGAGCTCGACCGGCTTCGTGCGTGGATCGTTCCGATGACCTGTCTGATTTTTGCCCTGCTGGTCGGCGTGCTTCTCTTCGGCGCGGAGATCAACGGCTCCCGGCGTTGGCTCCGTCTCGGTCCGGTCACCTTCCAGCCGTCGGAACTCGCCAAGCTCTTTATGGTGATCTATCTCAGCCACTATATCGCCAAGAAGGAGGAGCGCCTTTCCGACTTTTCCGAGGGGCTCGCCCCGGCGCTGGTGATGATCGGACTGCTCGCGGCGCTGATTCTGGTTGAACCCGATTTGGGGACGACGGCGATCCTCGTTTCGACCTCCCTCCTGCTCCTCTTCTTAGGAGGGGTTTCGCTTCGGCGCCTGCTGCCGGTCGGGCTGGCGATGATCCCCCTGTTTCTTTACTGGATCTTGAGGACCCCTTACCGACGGGAGCGGGTGATGACCTATCTGAACCCCTGGGGAGATCCCGGCGACGCCGGTTTTCAGATGATTCAATCGTACCTGGCGCTGGGAAGCGGGGGAACGGTCGGCTTGGGGCTGGGCGAGGGAAGGCAGAAGCTTTTTTTCCTCCCGGAGCCGCATACCGATTTTATTTTTGCCGTCATCGGGGAGGAACTCGGACTGATCGGAACCTTTCTGGTTCTTTTTCTCTTCGTATGGCTTTTGTGGAAGGGGACCCGGGTCGCCCTGGCGACCGAGGAGCCGTTCAGCCGGCTGCTGGCGATGGGGGCCACCCTGATGCTCACCCTTCCGGCGTTTATGAATATGGGGGTCGTGACCGGGCTGCTTCCGACCAAAGGGCTGCCCCTCCCCTTTGTCAGCTACGGCGGTTCTTCTCTTTTGGTGAGTTGGGCGGCGTTGGGCCTCCTTTTTAATGTCTCACGGCAAACAGAACGCCGTAAATTTCCGCGCTAGGGCTTATTTTAAAGGAGGGACGCCGTGAGGGTGGTGATTGCAGGAGGAGGAACCGGCGGCCATCTTTACCCGGGGATCGCCCTGGCGGAGACCTTCAAACGTTTTCAGGCCGGGTCCCGGATTCTTTTTATCGGGACGGCCCATGGGATGGAAGCGACCCTCCTTCCGGAAAAGGGATTTTCATTCGAGGCGATCTCCGCAAAGGGATTGATCGGGAAAGCGGCCGGCGCCAGGATGAAATCGATTCTGCTGGCGCCGGTCGGTCTGATGCAGTCGCTTCGCATTCTCCAGCGGTTTGCTCCAAACCTGGTGATCGGAATCGGCGGCTATGCCGCGGGGCCGGTGCTGCTTGCGGCCGTGCTGCTCCGGATGAAACGGGTGATCGTAGAGCCGAACCTGGTGCCGGGGCTGGCGAACAAGCTGATCGCCCCCTACGTCGATCTGGCTGTCCTTGCTTTTGAGGAGTCGCGGGCATCTCTGCGGACGAAGAAAATCAAAATCTGCGGCGTGCCAGTCCGGCCGGAAATTGCGCAGGCGGCGGAGGCGGCGGCGTCAAAAGGAAGCGATCCCAAACAGAGGACGCTGGTGATCCTGGGGGGAAGCCAGGGGGCGCACTCGATCAATCGCGCCATGATGGAGGCGATTCCGACGCTGGAGAAAGAGAAAAACGGTCTCTCGGTGATCCATCAGACGGGGAAGCGGGATTGGGAAGAGGTCAAAGCGGCCTATGGCCGAAGCGCCCTTTCGGCGCGGGTCGAGCCGTTTATCCATGGGATGGCGGAGGTCTATGCCGCCGCCGACCTGGTGGTCAGCCGCGCCGGCGCCGGGACCCTTTCCGAGTTGGCGGTCGCCGGCAAGCCGTCGATCTTGATCCCGTATCCGTTGGCGACGGCCCATCAGGAGAAAAATGCCGCGGCGTTTGTTTCGTCCGGCGCCGCCGAGATGATTCTGGATCGCGAGTTGAACGGAGCGCAGCTCGGGGAGCGGATTCTGGCGCTTCTCTCCGACCCGGAGCGGTTGAAGGGGATGGGGGGGGCGGCCAAAAGGCGAGGGCACCCGCAGGCCGCGGAAGAGATCGTGAAGGCCTGTTTCGAGTTGGTGAAAGGCAGGCTCTAGAAAATGGAACGCCGTAATCTTTCGCTTAAGGACCTATTTTAAATGATGTTTCGTAAAGTACAGCACATTCATTTTGTCGGGATCGGAGGGGCGGGAATGAGCGGGATCGCGGAGATCCTCCTGAACATGGGGTTTCGCGTCAGCGGGTCGGACCGGAGCGCTTCGGAGCAGACCCGCCGGCTGGCCGCCATGGGGGGAAAGATCGATCAGGGACACGATCCCCGCCATATCGAAGGGGCAGAAGTGCTCGTCTACTCTTCGGCGGTCGGTCCCGACAACGTCGAGATCGTTGCCGCCCGGGAGAAAAAAATCCCGGTGATCCCCCGGGGGGAAATGCTGGCGGAGTTGATGCGGCTGCGGTATGGGATTGCGGTCGCCGGCGCGCATGGGAAAACCACCACGACGACGATGATCGCGACCGTCCTGGCCCAGGGGGGGCTTGATCCGACGGCGGTGATCGGCGGAAAAGTCAACAGCTTTGGAAGCCACGCCAAAAAAGGGGAGGGAGATTTTCTGGTCGCCGAGGCGGATGAAAGCGATGGCTCGTTTCTGAAGCTCTCTCCGACCTTGGCCGTGGTGACGAACATCGACCGGGAGCATCTCGATTACTACAAAACGTTCGAGGCGATCCAGGCGACGTTCCTCGACTTTATCAACAAGATCCCTTTTTACGGTCTGGCGGTCCTCTGCGGAGATGAAAAGGGGATCGTCGATCTGGTCCCGCGGATCGAAAAGCGGTTCATCACCTATGGAATGGCGCCCGGTCTCGATCTGGTGGCCGAAGCGATGACCTACCATCCCTGGAAGACGACGTTTCGCGCGCGGTTCCGCGGCGAGATGCTCGGCGCGTTCGAGCTGCCGGTTCCCGGGGCGCACAATGTGTTGAACGCCCTGGCGGCGATCGGCGTGGCGCTGGAACTGGACCTCCCCATTTCAGCCATTCAAAAAGGACTTCAGGGATACCGCGGCGTGGAGCGGCGTTTTCAATTGAAGGGGGAGAAAAACGGCGTTCTGGTGATCGACGATTACGGCCACCACCCGACGGAGATCCGGGCCACGCTCGCTGCGGCGAAGCGGGGATGGGAGACCGAACTGACGGTGGTTTTTCAGCCGCACCGTTTCACCCGGACACGGGACTGTCTGGAGGATCTGGCCGCGTCGTTCGGCGAGGCCGACCATTTGATCCTCACCGACATCTATCCGGCGGGGGAGGCCCCGATCCCCGGCATCGACGGCAAGCGGCTTCATCAGGCGGTTTTATCCCACCGGCATCCCGATGCGGTTTACGTCCAGGACCCTTCGGAGATCGTCGCGCTGCTGAAGAAAAAGGGACGGCCGGGAATGATGATCCTCACCCTGGGGGCGGGAGACATCTGGAAAGTGGGAAAGGCGTTTCTCTCGGAAAATGAACGCCGTTAAAATAGGTTCCCTTAAGCTAAATTTATCACGGCCATGCTTCCAGGGCCGACCTACATTGAACGCCATAAATTTTGCTTATGGTGACCTATTTTAACCCGGCGGCGTTCAATTAATCTTTCGCTTTAGGGCTTATTTTAAGGGGATCAAACGACAGGGTGGAACGCTGGATGTCACTAACATGGTCTTGATGCAGATGGAACGACGCGAAGAAAAAACGGAATGGCTCCGGAAGGCCCTTGAACGGTATCCGGGGGAGGTCCGCTTAAATGAACCGATCGCGCCGTATACCTCGATGAAGGTCGGCGGACCGGCCGACGCGATGGTGTTCCCGAAATCGGTCTCCGACGTGATCGACCTGATGGAGCTGCTGGATCAACACCACCTTCCTTACTTCATTCTGGGAGGGGGAAGCAATCTCCTGGTGAAAGACGGAGGAATGGCCGGGGTCGTCATTCATCTGAAGCATCTCAACCAAATCGAGATGACCGGGGCCGCAGAGGTGCAGGGTGGAACACGGGATGTCACGGCGCAGGCGGGGGTCTCTTATCCGAAGCTTTCCCTGTTTGCGGCGGAAAAAAGGCTGACGGGACTCGAATTTGCCGTCGGCATTCCGGGAACGGTCGGCGGGGCGGTCGCGATGAATGCCGGCATTCCGGGAGAAGAGACGGCCGCTGTCCTGAAAGAGATCACCCTGGTGGACGATGCAGGGAGGGTCCAGCGAATTCCGAAAGGGCAGATCAAATTCGGCTATCGGAGCGCGGTTTTTCCGAAGGGGGTCGTCCTTTCGGCCGCATTTTCCCTTTTTCCTGCGCCCGCCGAACAGATCGATGAAAAAATGAGGGGACTTCTCCAGCGCCGCCGGGAAACCCAGCCGCTCTCTTTTCCGAATGTCGGCTCGGTATTCAAAAATCCGAAGGGGGAATTTGCCGGGAGGCTGGTCGAAGAGGCCGGGCTCAAAGGACACCGTGCCGGCGGCGCGCAGATTTCGGAGAAGCACGGCAACTTTATCGTCAATCGCGGCGCGGCGACGGCCAAAGAGGTGTTGGCGTTGATCGAGCTGATCCGGCAAAAGGTCGAAGCGACGCGCGGGATCGTCCTGGAGCTGGAAGTCAAGGTCGTCGGGAAAGACAAATAGGGAACGTCATGGCATCAAAAGAATGGATGGGGAAAAAGATCGGGGTGCTGATCGGGGGGATGTCGGCGGAGAGGGAGGTTTCTCTGAAGAGCGGAAAGGCGATCGCCGCCTCGCTGGCGCGGCTGGGGTATCGTCAGGTCCCGATCGACGTCGATTCCGATGTGGCGCGGGCGCTTCGAGGCGAGGAAGTGGAAGTCGCCTTTATCGCGCTGCACGGCCGCTATGGCGAAGACGGGGCGATTCAGGGGATGCTGGAGGTGATGCAGATCCCATACACCGGCTCCGGTATTCTGGCGAGCGCGCTCGGGATGGACAAGGTGGCCTCGCATAACGCCTTTCTCTCGCACGGGATTCCGGTCCCCCCCTTCTTCGTTCTGACCGAAAAAGAGGCCCCGGCGTTTCGCCCGGATCGCTTGCCATTCGGTTTTCCGATGGTGGTCAAGCCGGTCTCGGAGGGTTCCAGTGTCGGCGTGACGATCGTCTCGGAAGCGGGCGAGCTCGAGGGGGCGCTGAAAGCGGCGTTTGAATACGGGCCGCGCATCCTCATCGAAAAGTATGTCGCCGGGATGGAAGTTCAGGTCGGTATCCTGGGAACGGAGGCGCTGGGGGCGATTGAGATCCGGCCGAAGACGAAATTTTATGACTACACCGCCAAGTATGTCGCCGGGATGTCGGAGCATTTTTTCCCCGCGCCGCTTCCCCCGAAGATTTATCAGGAGGTGCTCGACTGGGGGCTTCGCGCCCATCGGGTCTTGGGATGCGGCGGCTACAGCCGGGTCGATCTGCTGGTCGATCGGGAGATGAAACCGTATGTCCTTGAGGTGAACACGCTGCCCGGAATGACCGAAACGAGCCTCCTCCCCGAAATCGCCCGCGGGGTCGGCATCGATTTCGATACCTTGGTGGAACGGATTTTAGAAACAGCGGCGCTCAACAAGTAAGGATGAGTGAGCGCCGTTAAAATAGGTTACCATAAGCAAAATTTACGGCGTTCAATTAATCTTTCGCGCTAGGGCTTATTTTAAGATGAAAACGGCGGTCTCTGGAACCCGGAAAAAAGGAAAGCGCTCCTTCTTAAAGGAACGCCATAAATCTTTCGCTTCAGGGCCTACTTTAAAGGGCGTGATTAAATCGATCGCGGGGGGGGCTCGGCCGATCGGGCTCTCCCTCCTGGTCGGCGTGAGCCTGTTTGGACTCTACATCGGCGTCCGGCAGCTCGTCGCTTCCCCGGTTTTTAAAGTCAGAGGTCTCCAATGGAGCGGTCTTCAGCATTTAAGCGAGCCGGAGATGGCCCAGCGCTTTCAGTCGCTGCTGGGACAGAACCTTTTTCAGGTGGAGATGGCCCCGATTCAGCGAATGCTCCTGGCGAACCCCTGGGTCAAAGCCGCGACGGTGCGGAAAGATTTTCCGGACCGTCTGACCTTCATCGTGGAGGAGCGGACGCCGGCTTCGGTGGCCTATCCTCAAGTGGAACGCCGTAATCTTTCGCTTAAGAACCTACTTTATCCCGGCGGAACGCTTCCGGAAGCGATGCGCTTGTTGGACCGGGAAGGGGTGGTATTGGATCAGGGGGGAAATTATCCGCCGGAGCTGCCGCGGGTCGTCCATGTCAATGCGGCGGCCTATCCCAAAGCGCTGCGGCTCGCCGAGCTTTTGACCGATCGCTCCGATTTTCTGATCGACCTTTCAAATCCGGACGATCTGCAGGTCCATCTGCCGGCGGGGGTGATCCATTTCGGAGCGGCCGATTATTCCGAGAAATGGAACCGCTTTGCCTATGTGGAAGAAGACCTCAGGCAACGGGGATTCTCCGCGTGGGAGGTGGACCTGCGTTTTTCCGACAAAGTGATTGTAAAGGGAGATTTGCCCGTAATCAAAAAAAATAGGACAAACCGAAGCGAGCGGTTGTAGAGGGTGTGGGGCATGGCGCACCGAAGGTGAATATCTATAATCAATAGGCTGCACTTAGCGCCGGCCCCACATTTAAACGGAGGATTCCTTGGCGAAACGAGAAAATATTCTGGTCGGTCTCGATGTCGGCACCACCAAGATCTGCGCCATCGTCGGCGAGATCGTCGACCAGAAGCGGATCGATATCATCGGCATCGGCACCCATCCCTCGAAGGGATTGAAAAAAGGGATGGTGGTCAACATCGAAACCACCGTGGAGTCGATCAAGCGGGCCGTGGAAGAAGCGGAGCTGATGGCGGGGGTGGAAATCAACGCGGTCTACACCGGCATCGCGGGGGGGCACATCAAAGGATTTAACAGCCGCGGGGTGATCGCCGTGAAGGATCATGAAGTGAGCCGGTCGGATATTCAGCGGGTCATCGACGCGGCCAAGGCGGTGGCGATCCCGCTCGACCGCGAAATCCTCCACGTGCTGCCCCAGGAATTCATCGTCGACAGCCAGGACGGAATCAAAGATCCCCTCGGCATGTCGGGAGTCCGGCTGGAGGCGGAGGTCCATATCATTACCGGCGCCGTGACCTCGGCTCAGAATATCGTCAAGAGCATCCACCGCGCCGGCCTGGAAATGGTGGAGATGATCCTTCAGCCGCTTGCTTCGAGCGAAGCCGTTCTGACGCCGGAAGAAAAAGAGCTCGGCGTCGCGGTGGTCGACATCGGCGGAGGAACCACCGACATTGCGGTCTTCATTGAGGGGAGTGTCCGGCATACGGCGGTCCTGGCGATCGGGGGGAGCCATTTCACCAACGACATTGCGGTCGGCCTTCGGACCCCGCCCGCCGATGCGGAGAAGATCAAAATCAAATACGGATGCGCCTCAACCGAAATGGTGAGAGACAACGAAACGATCGAGGTGCCGAGTGTCGGGGGTCGGCCTCCGCGGATTCTCTCCCGGCAGCTGCTTTCGGAAATCATCGAGCCCCGCGCGGAAGAGATCTTTATGCTGGTGGCGCGGGAGATCGAAAAGATGGGGTATGAAGACCGGATCGCCTCCGGGGTGGTGATTACGGGAGGGACCTCTTGCCTGACGGGGATGGTCGAGGTGGCCGAGCGGGTGCTCGGTCTCCCGGTCCGGAAAGGAGCCCCTTGCGGCATGGGCGGTCTGATCGACGTGGTCAGCAATCCAATGTATGCGACCGGCGTGGGATTGACTTTGTATGCGTTAAGGAATCAGGAGAAAGAAGATCCAGGAAGGACAGGGAAGGGACAGCTTTTCAACCGCGTCAGGAACCAGATGATGAGTTGGGTGAAAGAATTCTTTTAAATGATAGGGGTCAGGGGTCAGGGGTCAGTCCCTGGCCCCCGGCCCCCAACAGAGGAGGCAACTATGTTTCTCTTTGATGAGGAGGAACACGATTCAACGTCGGCGCGAATCAGGGTCGTAGGCGTAGGAGGGGGCGGCTGCAACGCCGTCAACAGCATGATTCACTACGGTCTGGACGGGGTCGATTTTATTTCCGCAAACACCGATATCCAGGCGCTCAATCTTTGTAAGGCGGCCCATCGGATCCAGTTGGGGACCAAGCTCACACGCGGCTTGGGGGCGGGGGCAAAACCGCAGGTCGGAAGAGAGTCGGCCCTGGAAGCGGCCGATCAGATCCGGGAAGGTTTGGTGGGGGCCGATATGGTTTTTATCACCGCCGGCATGGGAGGGGGAACCGGCACCGGCGCCGCCCCGGTGATTGCAAACATCGCCAGAGAGATGGGGATCCTGACCGTCGGGGTGGTGACCAAACCGTTTCAATTCGAAGGTCCGAAGCGGAACCTGCAGGCAGAAGAAGGGCTCCTAGAGCTGAAAAAAGCATGCCATACCGTCATTATTATTCCGAACCAGCGGCTTTTGAATGTCGTTGAGAAAGGAACGCCGCTTCGGGCCGCTTTTCTCGTGGTCGATGATATACTCAGGCAAGCGGTTCAGGGGATCTCGGATCTGATCACCACCCCCGGCCTGGTCAATGTCGACTTCGCCGACGTCCGGACGATCATGTCGCACATGGGACGTTCCGTCATGGGGATGGGCGTTTCAAAGGGAGAGAACCGGGCGATCGAAGCGGCCCAGAAGGCGATCTCGAGCCCGCTGTTGGAAGACAGTTCCATCGAAGGGGCCCGGGGCGTTCTGATCAACATCACCGGCGGCCTCGATCTCTCATTGCATGAGGTCACCGAAGCCTCCTCCATCATTCAGGAGATCGTTGATCCGGAGGCGAACATCATCTTCGGTTCGGTCTTGTGCGAAAACATCACGGAAGAGGTCAAGGTCACCGTCATCGCCACCGGTTTCGAAGAAGATGAAACACGGGAAGAGGTGGGAGAGGGGGCGAGCCGGCCGGTCAAAAAAGGGGGCGCTAAAAATATCGATAAAGGGGGTTATCTCAGAAAGGTTATCCGAGAAGGGGGAAAAGAGGTCGTCAGGATGGAAGATGACGAATGGGACGTTCCCACCTTTTTGAGAAAGCAGGCAGATTAAAATAGGTTCCAGCGCGAAAAATTAAGTGAACGCCGTAAGTTTTTGCTTCAAAAGACCTATTTTAACGGAGCTCCGATTCATGGCGACCCGGACACAAATGCAGAGATACCATTGGGTTCAAAATAACGGCAAGGGGTTCATTCAATTACCTGGGCTCAACCATGCCGCCGCCTTTCATTTTTTCGGCACCCGGCTCCTGGCCGGCGACGAGATAACCGACCTGGAGTTGGGGAGCGCAGAGTCATCGCTCCGAACCCGCCAGGTTCACGGCGATCGAATCTGTCAGGTTAAAATAAGCCCTAGCGCGAAAGATTACGACCTCCGGGGAGTGGTTAAAATAAGCCCTAACGCGCAAAGTTATCAAGGCCATGATTCCAGAGCCGACCTACTCGGCGGCGTTCCACTTGGAGGCGGAAACGCAAACCACGGCGCTCCGATGACGGGTGCGGTCGAGACCGGCTCCGGCCCGGGACAACAGGGACCGGGTCCCTGGTTTTCGAAGGAGATCGGAGAAGGGGATGGACTGACCACCGATTGCCCCGGTGTTTTGATCAACGTGTCGACCGCCGATTGTGTCCCGGTTCTTCTCCTCGATCCGGTCCGAAAGGCGGTTTCCGCCGTTCATGCCGGCTGGCGGGGGACGGTGCTGAATATTTCCGCGAAGGCGGTCGAGTCGATGCGGTTTTATTATGGAACCGATCCGGCGAATCTCCGGGTCGGAATCGGCCCCGCGATCGGGCCATGTTGCTATGAGGTCGGAAACGACGTCTGGGAACAGGTCGAGCGGGGATATTTCTACGGAGGGGAAGTCCTGCTGCGCGAGAAAAACGGGAAAGCGATGCTCGATCTGGTTCATCTCAACCGGCTTCAGTTGATCGAGGCGGGGGTCTCTCCCGACCGCCTTTTCTTTTCTGGTCTCTGTACCTCCTGCTTCCCGAGCCTTTTTTATTCTTTTCGCCGGGATCAGAAGCGGGTTGGAAATATGACCAGTGGAATTATGCTCAACGCCCTCCCATGAGCCAGATTGAACAATCGCTCCGACGGATTTTCGGCAGGATGGAGGCGGCTGCCAAACGCTCCGGACGAAGGCTGAATGAGATCACGCTGGTGGCGGCGTCCAAGGGGGCCCGACCGGAGCAGGTCGAGGAGGCGGCCCGGTGCGGGGTCGCTGTCTTCGGTGAGAATCGGGTGCAGGAAGCCGAGGAGAAATTTTCGGAGAGCGGGTTTCCGGCGCGGAGCGGGTCGGTCTCGGTTCATCTGATCGGGCCGCTTCAAACCAATAAGGTGAAGCGGGCCGTCGGTTTTTTTGACCTGATTCACTCGATCGACTCGCAGCGTCTGGCGGAAAAGGTGGCGCAGGAAGCGGCAAGGCGGTCAATGATACAATCGGTTCTGGTCGAAGTCAACGTGGGAGAAGAAAAGAGCAAGCGGGGGATCTCGGTCGAAGAGGCCCCGCGCCTGGTGGAGATGGTCCGAACGCTGCCGCACCTCTCTCTTTTGGGGCTGATGACCCTTCCTCCTCCCACCCCGGATCCCGAGGGGGCGCGGCCTTATTTTTCCAGGTTGCGGGAGTTGGGCCGAACTTGGGAACTCAACCGGTTTTCAATGGGGATGTCGGCCGATTTTGAAGTGGCCATCGAAGAAGGGGCGACCTGGGTCCGCGTCGGTACGGCGATCTTCGGAAAACGTTGAAATATCGTTAAACGTGAATTGTTAAACGTTAAACGTAAATGAAGAGACGATTCACGAATAACGATTAACGAATAACCTTTTCTAGGCGGGAAGTGATGAAAAAGCAGGTTCCAAGAGCCCAGAAAAATGAACGCCGTAATTCTCCGCTTGGGCCTATTTTAATAGATCGGCCACTAGAAATTCCGACCCACCTCTCTTTCCTTGGATCGGGCAATATGGCCGAGGCGATCATCAAAGGGGTCCTGAGCGCCGGCCTCTTCAAGGCGGGAGATATTCTGGCCTCGGATACTTCGGAGGATCGGCTGAAATTCATCCACCATCAGTATGGGGTTCGAACCACCCGCAGCAATAGGGAGGCGGTCCGCGACGGCGGCCTGGTCATTTTAGGGGTCAAGCCGCGGGTCGTCGATGCGGTCCTCGCTGAAGTAAAGTCGGAGTTGAAGGAGAAGGTCCTGGTTTCCGTGGCGGCGGGAATTCCGCTCTCCCGGCTGGCCGCCGGCCTGGAGCGGGAGGCAAAAATCATCCGCGCCATGCCGAATGCCCCGGCGCTGGTACAATCGGGGGCCACGGTTCTTTCCCCCGGAAAAGGGGTCGGGGCCGATCCCCTCGCTTTGGCGCTTCAGATTTTCGGATCGATCGGAAAGACCTGGGTTGTGGAGGAACGCTATCTCGACGCCGTCACCGGGCTCTCGGGCAGCGGGCCGGCCTTTGTCTTTGTGATGATCGAGGCGATGGCCGACGGCGGGGTAAAGAGCGGTCTGAGCCGGGAACTCTCTCTCTCCCTGGCCGCGCAGACTGTTTTTGGAGCGGCTCAAATGGTGATTCAGACCGGAGAGCATCCGGCCCGGCTGAAAGACTTTGTCGCCTCCCCCGGCGGCACCACCATCGCCGGTCTGCATAAGTTAGAAGAGGCGAAGATCCGGGCCGCCTTCATCTCCGCCGTCGAAGCGGCGACGCGCCGGTCTGAAGAGATGGGAAAGGGCCAATGACGTTAAACGGAGAGGTAAACGTTAAACCGATACGGATAAAAAAGATTTCGCGTTAACGATTCGCGTTGAACAAATCACGAGGGATTCATCATGTTCGTTGCGGCAAATTTTATATCGGCTCTGGCGTATGTATTGAATTACATCCTGGAAGCTTACCTGTGGATCATCATTATCCGGTCGCTTCTTTCATGGGTCAATCCCGATCCGTACAATCCCATCGTGCAATTCTTTTTCAAGGTGACGGAGCCGGTCCTTTATCCCGTCCGAAAAGCGATGAGAACCTACAGCACGGGGATCGACTTCTCTCCGATGGTGGTGATCCTTTTGATTATTTTTTTAAAGCGATTTCTCATCGGTTCGCTGTATGGACTGGCCATGCGGCTCCAATAGCGCGGCCGGCCGATTTAAGGGCGTGGGGCATGGCGCACCGAAGGGGAATATCTGAAATCAACGAGCTGCCTCCAGCGCCGGCCCCACATATAAATAGGCGTGGGGCATGGCGCACCTGGTGAATATATCCGAAATCAACAGGCAGCCTTAGCGCCGGCCCCACATATAATGAACGCCGTAATTTTACGCTTGAGGGCTTATTTTATAATGAAGAGGTGGTTTTATGAAAATTACACCGCTTGATATCCGTCAAATAAATTTTCCAAAAGGATTTCGGGGTTATCCTCCCCAGGAGGTCGATGCGTTCCTGGAAACGTTGGCGGAGGAGGTCGAAGAAGTTTTACGCGAAAACGTGACCCTGCGGGAGCGGTTGGAGGCGCAGACCCAAACGATATCGGAATTGAAAAGGGCGGAAGGGGCGCTCACAGATACCCTGATCATGGCACAAAAAGCGATTGAGAATATGAAGGCGACGGCCCAGAAAGAAGGGGAGTTGATTATCCGGCAGGCGGAAATCCGCGCCGAAGAAGTGACCCAGGGCGCCGTCAGGCAGGTAACGCAATTGCAGGGAGAACTGTTCAACCTTCGGAAACAAAGGGACCTTTTTGTTGAGAAATTAAGGTCGCTGGTTCAGGGTTTTGAAAAAACGCTGCAATGGGAAAGTGAAAAAATAAGCGAAGAGGAGAAAGAGACCCACCCCTAAAAATTTCGGATTCGACATCATCCACCTCAAAAGTAACCCAGGAGGGAAAGATGAGTTATTACGTTTACGTCACGCAGAAAAGTCAATACTTCATCGCAGAAGTCCCCGCGCTTCCCGGCTGCCGCACGATCGGCCGGTCGGAGGCGGAGGTCATCGAGAATATCCGGGATGTGGTTCGGGGATATTTTCAAAGCTTGAGAAAAAATAACCAGGCGGTTCCGAAAGTCAAAGTGGTTAAGCTTTCCGACGACCTTCCCGCTTTCCGCGGCTTTGCCAAATCGGCGGCAACGCCACAGATGACGCCTGCAGGGGCCTTCTTCTCCCATCCGATTCATGGGAGGGCCCCGGTCATTCCCCCGACATGAAGGAAGAATTTTTTCGATCCGATGGGATCAATGGAAATGCTTACGTCATCCACGCGTCCCAAACCAGGGTATAAATAATGTTGCGTGAAAGAGGCCCATCGGCTAAACTTTTAAAACCATCCCCCTCCGGATGCGAAGAGCGGCCCCTTCATTTGGGGTGGTGCCTGAAGGGGAGTTTCGATATTTCCGTTTCGTAGAGCAGCGATGAAGATTCATGCCGTCGTAATCCTGTCGGAGTGCACGTGCGAAAAGGCTTAAAAGGACGCAAAGGGATTTGGGTGACCCTCTTCTTGATCGTCGGGGTGGTTCTTATTTTCGGCGTTGAGACGGGAGTTCTTGGGGAATTCTCGGAAAACCCGCTGCAGAATACGCCGCTCCGGATCGACCCGGCGGGGATTCGTTTTCAGGGATTTCGCCCGAAGCTCGATCATGTCGAAGAGGGGAAATATGTCACCCGTTTTCAAAACGGCGTGACCGCCGTCTATACGATTGATGCCGCCTTGCAGACGACGATGGAAAAATTCTTCAAAAGGTACCGGGTGCCTTACGGGGTTTTTGTCGCGATGGACCCCAAGAGCGGAAAAGTGCTTGCGCTGGTGGAATATTCCGCCGAGAACCCGAAATCGGAAGCCCTCGCCACGAGGGCCACTTACCCGGCCGCTTCCATTTTTAAGCTGGTGACGGCGGCGGCCGCCATCGAAGAGAAAAAGGCCGATCCCGCAACGTCGATCTCCTACTACCGGAGTGGGATGCGCCGACTGGGGCCGAAGCATTGGACCGATAATCCGAAAAAAGATAAATTGAAAATCACCCTGGCCGAGGCGCTGGCCAGATCGAACAATACCGCTTTCGCGAAGGTGGCCCTCCGGTGGCTCGACGTTCCGAAGCTGATCGACTATGCGGAGCGCTTCCAGTTCAATCGGCCGATCCCGTTTGAGCTGCCGGTCCAGATCAGCCAGATGGAAATCGAGAACAGCGAAAGCGGGCTGGCGCGAACCGCGGCCGGATTCGGCGATGTGGGACTTTCCCCGCTTCACGCCGCGCTGATCGGGTCGGCGATCGCCAATGACGGCGCGATGATAACCCCTTGCCTGGTCGATGAGGTTTTCAGCCCGACCGGCGAAAAAATATATGAATGCACGCCGAGGGTCTTTGCCACCGCCGTTTCTTCGGAAACGGCCGAATCGCTCCGGGAGATGATGGCGATGACCGTGATCAGCGGCACCTCCCGGAAGGCCTTTCGGATGAAGCGGAGGGAGCGGAGCCTGCGCGGGATTACGATCGGCGGAAAAACCGGTTCGCTCACGGGGGAAGATCCCCCCGGAAAGTATAGCTGGTTCGTCGGGATGGCCCCGCTGGAGGCCCCTGAGATTGCCATCGCCGCGCTGGTCATCAATCGTCCCCTCTGGAAAATCAAGGCCTCGGAGGTCGCCAAAGAGGGGTTTGCTGCCTACTTCAGACCCGATCTTCCCCCGCGTAAAGTCGCCAATCAATAGTATGCGGGGGCCAGTCCAGTGCTCGCGTTGCTGCGCCCTTCCTATGCCCCCACACCCCGAAGCGCTCGGACAGGCAAAGCCTGATCCTCGCTTCTGGTAGATAACGTCTTTGGGTGGGCAAAGTCTGCTCCAATCCCGCTTCTGGCGAGGTGTATGGCTCGCAATCAAATCTGAAAGTTCGAATCTGATTTTTTCCTTCGTTTGACAGCCGTTCGGCAATTTCTCTATCATTAGAAGACGGCCATCTTTTAAAGGACAATCTTTTCTTTGAAAAATAATTGGGGGGAAGCGATGATTCTGAACTTAACGGGTCTGCTCGGTCTGCTCTTTTTATTCCTTCCATCGGTCGCCTTGGGTGAGGGAGCGGTCATCTGGTGGGAGACCGGCATGGTCAAGCTCCGCGCGGAAAACGGCGGACCGGCGGGAGACCCCGTTCCTAAAAACGCCGATCTCTGCCAGGGAGACAAGTGTCTCAAGGGGGGCGTCCGGATTGCGGCCGCCCAAAACGAATTCGAGCCGTTTCAGATTTTCATCGCCGCCCCGGCCGGCGCGGGTCTAAAGAATGTCGATGTCACCCTCAGCGATCTGGCCGATGAAAAGGGGTCGCGGCGCATCTCCTCCAATCTTCCGGGCGACATGATGGTCTACCGCCAGTATTATGTTCAGATCGACAAACCGACCACCCCGGAAGCAAAAAAGGGGGCGTGGCCCGATGCGTTGATTCCGAAGGTGGATGAATATGTCGGGGAGCGCCGCTGGTATCCGAAGGAGAACCGCCCCGCTTTTCCCTTCGATGTCCCGCCCGGCCGGAAACAGGGAATCTGGATCGACGTCTACGTCCGTCCGGACACCCCGCCCGGTCTGTATGCCGGGTCGGCCACGGTGACGGTGGATGAAAAAAGAGAGGCGGTCATCCCGATCCAGTTGACGGTCCGCCCGTTTCGTCTCCCTTCCACCTCTTCCCTTAGGAATGCCTATGCCGTCGGCATCACCGAGTTGGGACGGGGCCACGACTGGGACGCCCCCGGCTCCAGCAAAAGCGGTTTTATCAGCGATGACCGGACCAATGAGCTGGTCTGCCTCTACACCAAGGCGCTGCTGGTTCACCGACTCTCCAACGAAACGGCGGTCTGGCCCCCCCCGCGGTGGGATAAATCGAGGGGGAAGATGAAGTGGATCTTTCCGGAAGGACAAACCAGCTGCCAGGAAAAATATCCTGAATTCCTCAACGGCATCAACTCCCTCCCCGGCGGAAAGCTCAAAGGGGCGCGGCTTACCTCCATCCGCCTGCGCGACGGCTACGGGTTCAATAACTTGGAGCGGTACGATCCCTCCAAGCTGATTCCGGATTATTACACCGAGTACGCCGCCTACTTTAAACAAAACGACTGGCTTGACCGGCTCTTTGACTACACGCGCGATGAGCCGAGGTTTACGTTTCAGCGGTCGACCAAGCGGCGCGAGTGCTGGCGTCTGGAAGAGTCGGCGGAGCGGCCCGACACCGACTGGGACAAGATCAGACGCCGGTCGCTCTTTCTTCACGAGCATGCGCCCGGTCTGAAGGTCCTGGTCACGACCGACCGCCCGTCGGCGGAGCGTTGTTTTGAGCGGCTCTTTAACGACAAAGAGGCGAAAAAATATATCGACCTCTGGGTGGTCGGCATCAAGCGGATGCACGGCAAACCCGATTCCGACACCTTCAACAAAAATCTCCGGCCGGTCTATGACGACGCCTTCATCGGGCCGGGCCAGGAGCTCTGGTGGTATCACGCCTGCGGCTCGCACGGCTGCGGAGACGAGCCGGAGAAGGGGTGGCCGACCGTGATGATCGATTTTCCGGCGATTCACACCCGGGTCTTTGAGTGGCTGACCTATGCCTACCGGATCTCCGGCGAGCTTTACTACGAGACGGTCTTTCAATATCCGGCCTCTTACAAGATGGCGAAGGGATCGGAGGCGAAGATGCCCGACCGGAATCCTTTCGACGATGTTTATTACTTCGGCGGGAACGGGGACGGCATCTTATTTTATCCGGGGCGGCCCGATCAGGTCGGGGGAAAGAAGCATATCCCGATCGAGTCGATCCGATTGAAACTGACGCGCGAAGGGTATGAGGACTACGAATACCTCAAGCTGGTCGAGGCGAAAAAGGGGCGGCCTTGGGTTGAAACGGAGATCTTGCCGCTGCTCCGGGAAAATGAGAAGACCCCTTTGACGGTCTATCAGTGGAACCGGCAGCCGGAGCGGCTCCTGGAGGCGCGCGAGAAGCTGGCGGCCGCTTTACAATGACCGCTCGACAGTGATAAGTTAGATTTTCAGATCGCCCGAACAGGCTGGTGAGGAAAAAATAGACAACAAATTTCTAAAAAAACTGCTCCTTCTTTCCCTTTTCTCGCTCTTTCTTTTTTCGGCGGGCTGCGGCTATAACGCCCTTCAGGGGCAGGACGAAGAGGTGAAGGCCGCCTGGTCGCAGGTGCAGAACCAGTACCAGCGGCGGGCCGACCTGGTGCCGAATCTCGTCGAGACGGTCAAGGGCTTCGCCGCGCAGGAGCAGAAGGTCCTCACCGACGTGGTGGAGGCCCGCTCCAAGGTCGGCCAGGTGAAGCTCTCCCCGGAGATGACCCAGAATCCGGAAGCCTTTAAACAATTCGAAGCGTCGCAAAATCAACTGTCCGGCGCCCTCTCCCGCCTGATGGTGGTGGTGGAGCGCTATCCCGACCTCAAATCGAACCAGAATTTTCTGAACCTTCAGGCGCAACTGGAGGGGACGGAGAACCGGATCGCCGTGGCGCGGCGCGACTACATCGAAGCGGTCCGGCGGTTCAATACGGCGGTCCGTTCCTTTCCCACCAACCTGACGGCCAAATTTCTCGGTTTAAAAACAAAAGAGAACTTTACGGCCGAGGCCGCGGCGCAAGAAGTCCCGAAAGTAAAATTTTAAAGGAACGCCGTGGTTTCCGTTCCAATCTCCCTGATGAACGCCGTTAAAATAGGTCTCCTGAAGCTAAATTTATCACGGCCATGCTTCCAGGGCCGACCTACCCGGCGGCGTTCAATTAATTTTTCGCGTTAGAACCTATTTTAACCACTCCCAGGAGGTCGTAATTTTCCGCGTTAGAGCTTACTTTAAGATGTTCAACTCAATCCAACGCACGCTCTTTTTTCTCTTTTTATTTCAGGTGATCCCTTCCCTTGGAGCGGTCGATCCGGTCCGATCTGCCTCGGCGCTGGAGACGCCCCGCCTTCAGGCCCGCGTCAACGACGATGCGAAACTGTTCTCCCCGGAACAGGCCCGTTCCCTGGAAGCGAAGCTGGAAGCGCATGAGAAGAAGACCTCCAATCAGATTGTCGTCTTAACCTTGCCGAGCCTGGAGGGGGAAGCGCTGGAGGACTTTTCCGTTCGGGTCGGACGGGAATGGGGATTGGGCCAGGAAAAAAGAAACAACGGCGTTCTGATCCTGGTGGCCGCGAAGGAGCGCGCCATCCGGATCGAGGTGGGGTTCGGCCTGGAAGGGGCGCTCACCGACGCGGAGAGCAGCGCGATTATCCGGAATGTCATCGTCCCGGCTTTTCAACAGGGCGACTTCTACGGGGGGATCGACCTGTCGGTCGATGCGATTCAGACGGCCGTGGCCGGCGAGTTTAAGGCCGAACCTCCGCCGAACGTCTCCCCGAGAGAGCGCCCCTCCCCCAATCGCTTTAACGAGATGTTTTCGATCGGCATCATCCTGCTGGTCCTTTTCTCCTCTTTTCTTTCGGCCCTTCCCGTTTATGTCAGCGGCGTCATCGGCGCCATCATCGGTGGCGCGGTCGGCGCGTGGATGGCCGGCAAGGTTGTCCTCCCGATCGGGGTCGGTTTTTTTCTCGGCATGCTCCTCTCCCGGCTCTTCAGGAATTCCGGAGGAGGATCGAGAGGGGGCTGGGGAGGAGGATTCTATCGAGGCGGAGGCTGGTCGGCCGGCCGGGGATTGGGTAGCGGATCGGGCGGCGGCTTCAGCGGGGGAGGCGGCAGCTTCGGCGGCGGGGGGGCCTCCGGACGATGGTAAAGAAAACGGGGCCGGGCGCCCGGTGTCGGGGGCCGGTTAAATCATGAAAAGAGCCGAACAGCTTTTTACCGAAGCGCAGAAGGAGAAGATCCGGCAGGCGGTCAGCGATGCCGAGGCCCGCTCATCCGGCGAGATCGTGCCGGTGGTCATCGACCAGAGCGGCCATTACCTTCAATTCCCACTGACCGGATCGATCCTGCTGACTTTCCTGGCCGCCCTGATCGGCGTCGTGTTCCGGCCTCAGACCACCGCCGTCCAGCTCCTCCTGGTCGAGCTGGTGACGTTCTGGATCTGTTTTAAAATCATCGAGCGGACCGATCGGCTCTGGGCCTGGCTGATCCCCGATTCCTTGATGGATAAGGCGGTGGCGCGGCGGGCGGAGGAGGCGTTTTACGAGCACCGCCTCCACGAAACGCAGGGCAAGACCGGGGTCTTGATTTTTCTTTCCCTGCTGGAGCATCGCGTTCATCTTTTGGCCGACACCGGGATTCACAAAAAGGTGCCGGCCCAGACCTGGGAGACCTTGGTGCAGCAGATCACCGCCGGAATGAAAGAAGGACATCCCTTCGAAGCCCTCCATCATGCCGTCGAGGCGTGCGGAAATCTTCTGGCGGAGCATTTCCCGAAGAAGCCGGGCGACATCGACGAACTGCCGAATCAGGTGAAAATCGGCGATTTAAAATAGGCCCTGGCGCGAAAGATTAATTGAAACGCCGCCGGGTAGGTCGGCCCTGGAAGCATGGCCGTGATAAATTTAGCTTCAGGAGACCTATTTTAACGGCGCTCCTTTAATTCCCGCCGGTCTCGCTCTTTAAGATCAACTCTCCCGCGCCGATGGCCCATCCCTTCCGGGGGTCGAGAAATCGGACGCCGAAGAGGCCATTCCGGGTGCCGGTCGGAACCTGCTTCCAAGTCACCCCGCCATCTTCCGTCTTTAGCATCTGCCCTTTTTCGCCGACGATCCAGCCCGTGGCCGGGTTCGTAAAGAAGAGATCCAGCGCCATTGCCACCGTGAAGCCGAGCGAGCCCGGTTTCCAGGTGAGGCCGCCGTCTTCCGTCCGGACGAAGACCCCCCCGGAGCCGATCGCCCAGCCGACATTTCCCATCATCTGAATTTGGCGGAAGCGGCTGTTCGTCGGAAGGGGGCTCACTGCATCCTGATCGGTTTGAATTTTCCAGGTCGCCCCGCCGTCGAGCGTATGGGCCAGAATGGCCAGCGGGTTACACTCTCCGCAACAACCGCCGCCGACCCAGACGTCGTTCGGGTTGCTCGGGTTGACCGAAAGACCGAAGAGATGCCCTCCCATCCGGGTCAGAACGGTCCCGGAGCGGGTGGTGCAGGTGCCGTCCGCCGTCGGATATTTCCAATTGTTATTGAGTTCCTTCCAGGTCTCTCCGCCGTTCGTCGTTTTGTAGATCGTTCGGAACCGGCCGACGACCCATCCGTTTTGAGGATCGGTAAACTGAACCCGCCGCAGGTAGATGCCGGAAGTTTTGCAGTCGTAGCAATCGGTGGCGAAAGGGTCGAAGTTTTGCTCGATCCAGGTCGCTCCGCCGTCCGGCGTGTAGAGGATGAAGCTCGGCTGGCCCACCAGCCACCCTTTGGCCGGTTCGCCCCCCTGAGCGGGAAGGAAAAAGCTCCCGTAGAGGTTGACCGTCGTGGTCCGGATGCACTTGTACTTCGCTCCCGGAATCGGCTGCCCGAGGGCATCTCTGGCGATCGGATCTTCGATCCAGTTGCCCGCCTCATCTTTGGCGCAGAGCCGGACCGGGGTTTCGATGTGGGTCCAAGTGATGCTCCCCTCTTTTTTCCAGTCGCTGAACTTCAGTTTCCAAGAGGCGCCGCCGTCATCGGTTTGATAGATTCGGGCGCTGCTGCCGACCACCCAGCCGGTCTGGCTGTTGATGAAGAAGGGACCATGCAGTTCGGCCGTATCGGTGGCATTCAGGATCTGTCCCTTTGTCCCTGCCGTGGCGAAGGTGACGACTCCGTAATCACCGACCCCCCACGATTTGCTTTGCCCTTCGGCCGCCACTCCTCTGAGCAGCCGGGAGGTCACGTTCGGTTGGAGCGACCAGGCTGACCCGTCGTAATAAAGAACGGTTCCCCGGTCTCCGACGGCCCATCCTGAGCTGCCGTTCATTCGAAGGCCATAGAGGGTGTGGGCGGAGACGGTGGCAGGGAGCGGAATCGGCTGCCAACTGGCGCCTCCGTCGGTCGTTGCGAGGAGAGTACCGGCATCTCCCACGGCCCAGCCGTTTGCGGTGTCAACGAAATCGACTGCCCGGATCGGCGTCGAAAAGGTGAACTGTTTCACCCAGGTTCGGCCGCCGTCCGTGGTCTTCAGCAGACTCTTTCCGACGCCGGAAGCCCAGCCGCGCGACGCATCGAGAAAATCAACGGTGTCAAGATCGGGAAAGATCCCGCTGCTTTGCGTCTCCCATCGCGCGCCGCCGTCCGAGGTGGCCAGAATGATCCCCTTGCCGCCGACTGCCCAAGCATGCTGCGCATCGGCCCATTGAACGGCTTTGAGCGCCCCCGGAAGGCCGGTCAGTGTTTGAACGGTCCAGTGCGCCCCGCCGTCGGTCGTTTTCAACACCAGATTGGTATAGGCCGTCGCTCCGGTCGGCGCCCCCCCGGCCGCGACGCCGGTCTGCTCATTCAGGAAATCGACGCCGTAGAGAGGAAGAAAAGTCCCGCTCTCCTGAAGGGTCCAGTTCGTCCCGCCGTCGGTCGTCTGAATGATCACGCCGTTGAGGCCGACCGCCCACGCCTTCGTTGCCGACACCGCATCGGCCCCGTTCAGGGTCTGGTTGAAACGGTTTCCCATCTGCTTCGTCCAGCTCGTCGGCGTCGCAGGAGGGGTCACAGGCGGCTCGACCACGATCGGCGCGGAGAGGGTGGTGAATGATCCTGAATATGGATTGGCCACCGGGTTTCCCGCGAGGTCGGTGATGCCGGTCGTCACCCTGATCTGATAAGGGGTTCCTGCCAGGAGCGCCCCCGCAGGGGTGAACGTCGCCTCGGTGCACGGCGCGGGGCAATCATACGATCCCGAAATCGGCGTTGAACTGCCGGAGATGAGGAGCCGGAAGCTCTCCGCATTGACGCTGCTCGGCTGAACCGGCTCGTTTAACTTCACAGCGATACGGATGGAAGTGCCCCCTTCAACTGTATTATCCCCATCCGAGGGGAAAACCGAGTCGATCCGAGGAGGAGTCGTGTCTCCGGGCGTCGGAGCAGGCGGTTCAATCGGCGTCGGTTCCGGGGGAGGCAACTGCGGCGGCGACTGTTCCTTTTTGAATGTAAAGACCGCCGGTTCCGGAAGGGGATTCCCGGCCATGTCGGTGACCAGGCTGACCTGGAGCCGATACAAGACATTCGGCTGGATCTCCGTCTGAGGGGTGAGGATCACCTGCCGGCAGGAATCGGCGCATCCGAGTTGAATGAGGACCGCTTCGCCCGATTCGGCGGTCAATTTAAAGTGCGCGTCGTTGACCGTGGCGGGATCGACCGGCTCGTCGAAATCGACCATGAACGACACGACCCGGCCTCCGGCCTCTTCTCCTTTAAGGGAGAGGGCCTGCGGCGGTTTCGTATCGCCCGGCGCGGGGCTTCCTCCGCCTCCCCCGCCCGCGCAACCGGCAATGAAAACGATTCCGATAAAAAATTTTAGAGCCGATCCGATGTAGAGCGTCATCTGCTTCATGAGAGGGTCCTTTGAAGGTGAATGGATGCAGCCTTTTGCAGAAAAAGTGCAAAGAGGACGCATGCCGACGGCTGGTTCATAGGAGAAAAGCGTTGTTTGCCTTTGGGTTTGAATCCCATCTCTTTAGGGAAAAGCAAGAACGATGCCTTGATCTGTGCAGGTAAAAAACGGCAGGGTATAAAACGCGAAAGGGGGACGCCGGTTGCCCGGCGTCCCCCTGAGTTGTGATTCTAAAATAAATCTATGCGCAGACGTCGGCGTCGTCGCAGGTGTCGAAGTGCTTGTCTTCTCCGGGTTCAGCGATGCCATCGTCATCGTTTTCAATGGTGCCATTGTTGTTATCGTCGAAATCGACGCTTCCGTCGGGATTGACGACCACGAGCGAGGTGCTTCCGCCGCCGCTGACTTCCAATTTCCCTTCAGTCGGGCACTCTTCGTCGTTGGGGAAGAAGAGCGCCTGGGTGGTCACGACGGTATAAGTTCCATTCGCGCAAAGAGACACAATCGTCACCGTCCCGGAGAGGGTGACCTCCTCGCCGACTACCACGCCATTGGTCTTTCTTTCGACCATGGTGATCGTATAATTGGCGAAGGTCGCGCTGTAGTTGTCGTCGCTGTTTGCGTTAAGCTGATCGGCAAAGGAAGTGGTGCCGTTGAGGACGAGCGTCTCCTGAGTGAGGGAGCAGTCGGCCTCAACGAACGTGTCCGAAATCGTCATCGTGAAGCCGTTGGCGCTGAAGATCTCATGCTTGTCCAATACGCCGTCGGCATTTTCGTCTTCCTTTTCTTCCTCCGTGAAATTGTTGAGGGTGATGACGGCGGCGTTCAAGAAGATATCATCATCGTCGGGGTTGGTAAGGCTGCCGGCGCAGGAGACCAGGGTGCCGCCCGACATAACAAATTCCCCGTTTGTTTTTTCGTAGTCGAGGACGATCTCGGAGGTCGGTCCACTCGCTGGCCGGATCTCCGACTCCTCAAAGTTGGTAAAGGTCATGTTGAAGCCGGTGCTGGTGAAGGTGAAGACCGACGTTCCGTTTTTGCGCTCGATATTCCCGTCGCTGTTCGTTTTGTCGCAGTTCACATAAGTTTCTGTAATGGTGTCATCGGATGTTTCCGCGGTGTTATTATTCTCATATGTGCTTGATCCGCTTCCCGAAACACAGTTTTCGGGAGTGGTCAGAGGGGCGCCCAAAGCCTTTTGACGCCCGCCTTTTCCCTGAAGACCGGCTTTCAAGACCTCAATGCCTTTCCGGATCGACTTGGCGTCGTTCTCTACATTCCCGTCCGACTTCAATGATGGTTTGTTCGCACCGGTACCGCTGCCCGATGCCCCGAACGTATTAACTGCCGATTTGGTTGCCGCCGAAGAGGCCTTGCCGTTTGCAGGGGTGCTGGCACTCCCCGAACTTCCCCCGCCGCAGGCCGAAACCAGAAGGCCGGCTGAAAGAAGTATACCCAAGGTCATCCCCTGATTTTTCTTGGTTGAAAACATCGATTCCTCCTGAAAGTGTTTGGAAAGCAGATCCCCTTTTGAATCAGATCACGTACAACGCTCAAAAGCATGAAAATTATAGCAGAGAACCGTCCGGTGTCAACGAAAGAGGTTCCCTGGGGCCCCTACCCTCGCCTTGCGACCGTCTCTTGCAATCGACATTGCATTTTATTTATACTGAAGTCCTGATTTAAAAAAATTTAATCCGAAAGAGCTAGGTCATCTTAATGACACAACCAAGGATGATTTCATTCTAATAATGATGCAGTGGTAAAAAGTCGAAAACCGCCGAATTTGTCATTCTGAGCAAAGCGAAGAATCTTGTATTGTCAAATAGCTAGAAAGACCCTTCACTTCGTTCAGGGTGACAAAATAGACTTTTTACGAGACC
>Ga0080064_1001257_pt1 | contig 53570 bp, 50 predicted proteins | sample Subgrocontami54m_FD_69260 | JGI IMG/M metagenome (GOLD analysis project Ga0080064, IMG submission 69260) | Subsurface groundwater microbial communities from S. Glens Falls, New York, USA - GMW46 contaminated, 5.4 m (SPADES assembly) (version 2) ...
CAGCGCCACGCTGGTCGCGCCGCGACGGACGATCTCCTCGGGCGTGAGATACGGGTCTGCAGCGAGCACGTTCATATCGAACGCGCGCGCGACGCGCGCAGTGCGCGTGCCGGTATTTCCCAGGCCGACGATGCCGAGCACCTTGCCGTCGATCTGGTGCCCGGTGAGTTCCTCGCGCGGAAAGCCGCGTTCGCGGCGCAGCCGCCGGTCGCTCTCGCCGATGCGGTGCGCGAGGCCGAGGATGAAGCCGAAAGCGTGCTCGGCGACCGCCTGCGCGTTCGCGCCTGCCTGGTTGACGACCAGCACACCCGCTCGGGTACAGGCCCCGACATCGACCGTGTCGTAGCCGGCGCCGAACGTGGACACGCAGACGAGCTGCGGGCAGCGCGCAAGGAGGCCTTCCGTTGCGAACCATTGTTTCGGCAGCTCGTCTTTCGCCGAGGACAGGTGGTAGAGGTGCGCGGCGGCGAGCGCTTCCCAGGTGCGCTCCTCTGGGTCGGCGAGCTTTGCGGTCGTCAGCTCGATCCCCGCCTCCCGCCTGATCCGCTCGGCAAACGCCGGGTTCTGCCAGAGATCGGGGCAGACGACACAGAAGCCTGCGCCGGTCATGCGCTCGGGCGCATCGGTCAAGTCGATGTCTTCTTCGCTCCCGAAGACCCGAGCAGCGGCACGCCGCCGGCCTCCGGCTCCCCGAGCAGGCCCGCGTCGCCGTAGACCCGCAGCTTGTCGCGCGTGTCCGCGATATCGAGGTTGCGCATGGTCAGTTGGCCGATGCGGTCGGCAGGCGTGAAGTAGACCCTCTCGCCTTTCTCCATCGTCAGGCGTTCTGGATGGTAGGTGAGGTTCGGGCTCTTCGTGTCGAGGATCGAGTAGTCGTTGCCGCGGCGCAATTCGAGCGTCACCTCGCCCGTCACCGCCTTCGCCACCCAGCGCTGCGCGGTGTCGCGCAGCATCATCGTCTGCGGGTCGAACCAGCGGCCCTGGTAGAGCAGGCGGCCGAGACGCCGGCCGTTCATGCGGTACTGCTCGATCGTGTCCTCGTTGTGGATGCCGGTGACGAGGCGCTCGTAGGCGATGTGCAGCAGCGCCATGCCCGGCGCCTCGTAGATGCCGCGGCTCTTCGCCTCGATGATGCGGTTCTCGATCTGGTCGCACATCCCGAGGCCGTGCCGGCCGCCGATGGCGTTCGCCTCCGCAAGCAGCGCGACCGCGTCGCCGAAGTGCTGGCCGTTGAGCGCGGCCGGGACGCCCTCTTCGAAGCGCACCGTCACGGGCTCCGCCTTCACCGGGACGTCGTCGCGCCAGAACGCGACGCCCATGATCGGCTGCACGATCGAGATGCCCTGGTCGAGGAACTCGAGATCCTTCGCCTCGTGCGTGGCGCCGAGGATGTTCGAGTCCGTGGAGTACGCCTTCTCGGCGCTCATCCGGTAATCGAGGCCCGCCTTCGCCATGTACGCGGACATTTCCCTGCGGCCGCCCAATTCGTCGATGAAACGCTGGTCGAGCCAGGGCTTGTAGATGCGCAGGTCCGGGTTCGCGAGCAAGCCGTACCGGTAGAAGCGCTCGATGTCGTTGCCCTTGTAGGTGCTGCCGTCGCTCCAGATGCCGACCTCGTCCTCGCGCATCGCAACGACGAGCATCGTGCCGGTGACCGCGCGGCCGAGCGGCGTGGTGTTGAAGTACGTCGTCCCGCCCGTGGAAATGTGGAACGCGCCGCACTGGATCGCAGCGATGCCCTCGGCGACGAGCTGCGCCCGGCACTCGACGAGCCGTGCCTTCTCGGCGCCGTAGCGAAGCGCCTGGCGCGGGATCTCCGCATAGTCCGCCTCGTCGGGCTGGCCGAGGTTCGCCGTGTACGCGTAAGGGATCGCGCCGTTCGAACGCATCCAGTGCACCGCGGCACTCGTGTCGAGGCCGCCCGAGAACGCGATGCCGACCTTCTCCCCCTTGGGAAGCGTACCGAGGATCGTCGCCAAGTGCCTGCTCTCCGAAAATGCCGATGATACGAGATCCGGCGGATAGAATATCGCTCGTGCGCTTCCTCGCCGCACTTTCCGCAGCCGTCCTTGCCGCCTTCGCACTGCACGCCGCGGCCGCGCCCTTCGTTCTCCGTCTCGGGCCGGACCGGATCGTGCTCGATACGCCGGTCGGCTTTTCCGACAGCCTCGCGCTCGCCTCGCCCCGGTTGCAGGAACTCGCCGAATCGCTCACCTCGGCGTCGAACAAGGTGCTCGTGTTCGCGATCACGGACGCGGACTTGAAGCGTTTCATGGGCGGTGACCGCCCGGACATGAAGCGGTACATGACCGTCTCGGTGCCCTCGCACATCGAGTACGACCGCATCAGCGCGCGGCAATTTGCCGCGCTCGCGGAGGAAACGCAGCGCGGGATGGGCGCATTGCCCTCGGTCACCGAGTATCCGGCCCACCTCGACAAACTGGCGAAAGGACGACTGCACGCGCTCGCCGAGCTGCGAAAGAGCGCCACGCTCCTGAGCATGCTGCAGGGCACGCGCCTGCCGGCGCAGAAAGACCCGGAGCGCGAAAAACCCCGCTACCTCCTTGCGACCACGACGCTCGTCCTGCTGCGCGGCAAGGCGCTTTCGATTGCCGTGTACAGCGACTACGAGGGCGCCGAAGACATCGAGTGGATCAAGGCCATGACGCAGACCTGGGTGGACGAGTTGCTTCGGCTCAACCGCAACCCGTGAAGCTCGACGCCGAAGGATTTCTGCTCGATCCGGCCGATTGGAACGAGGATTTCGCACGCTCGGTCGCGGGCCAGGAAGGCCTCACCCTCGGCGATGAGCACTGGAGGGTCATCCGGTTCATGCGCGAGTACTACGACGAAAATGCCATTCCCGCGGATGCGCGCTTCGTGATCCGGTTTCTCGCCGAGGAGTGGGGGCACGGCGCAGGGGCGCGCAAGCGCCTGTTCGAGATGTTCCCGTACGGCTACGTCAAGCAGGCCTGCCGCATCGCCGGGATGCGCAGGCCGCGCATCTGGAGCACCGGCTGAAAGGACTTCCATGCCATCGTTCGACATCGTCTCGCAGGTCAACGCACAGGAGGTGCGCAATGCCGTCGAGCAAGCGAACAAGGAAATCCAGAACCGCTTCGATTTCAAAGGCTCCGATGCGCGCATCGAGCAGATTGACCTCGTGCTCAGCGTCTTCGGCGACGACGAGTTCAAGCTTGGGCAGGTGCTCGACGTGCTGCGCGCGCGGCTCACCAAGCGAAGCGTCGATGTCCGGTGCCTGGAACAGGGCGCGATCGAGAAGATCTCCGGTGACAAGGTGAAGCGCGCCGTGACCGTGCGCACCGGCGTGCCGCAGGACCGCGGCAAGCAGATCCAGAAGCTGCTGAAGGACGCGAAGCTCAAGGTCAGCGCCTCGATTCAGGGCGACGCGGTGCGCGTAGCGGGAGCGAAAAAGGACGATCTGCAGGCGGCGATGCAGTTGGTGCGCAAGAACGTGACCGACCTGCCGCTGCAGATGATCAACTTCAGGGATTAGGAACGGGCGCACCGGAGGTTCCCCCGCCACCCCCTCCGCTCAATCCTTCCGGAGTCCCGCGCTCCAGTGATCGTAAACGCGGTCGGCGATCGCGTGCAGCTTTTCCAGGCGCGGCGCCAGTTCGCGCAGGATTTCCTCCGGCGGCTGCACACCGGGGCTCGCCGCGCTGCGCTCGATCTCCTCGCGCCCGCCCCGGCACCAGGCGCGCACCAGATCGTCGGTCATTTCGACGTGGCATTGAAGCCCGAGGTGCCTGCCGAGCGCGAACGCCTGGTTCTCGCAATGCGCGCCGGCAAGCACGCGCGTGGCCCCGGGCGGAATGCCGAAGGTCTCGCCATGCCAGTGAAACGCGTCGAACGCACCGAGCGCGCCGAACCATTCCCCCGCCACCGAGTTCTCGGCCACCTGCACTTCGCCCCAGCCGATTTCCGGGACGTTCGCGCGCGTCACTTCGCCGCCGAAGGCGCGCGCAATGAGTTGGCCGCCGAGGCAATGCCCGAGCGTGGGCACGTCCCTGCGGACCGCGTCGCGGATGAGTTCCAGCACCGGTGCGATCCACGGCAGATCGTCGTTGACGCTCATCGGCCCGCCCATGAAGGCGAGGCCCGAAAAAGCGGCCGCGTCGCGCGGCACCGCTTCGCCCTCGTCGAGCGCAACCAGCGTCGAGGGAATCGATCGCCGCTCGAGCCAGGTGGCAAAATAGCCGGGGCCTTCCGAACGAACGTGTCTGAAAATGCCTACGGGTCGCATGATGCGCAATTGTATGGCCGCCGCGCTCGCGCTGGCAGCGCTGCCGGCGCTCGCGATCGAAGTGCAGTTCGTCGGCAGCTTCGGCGACAAGGCGGCGGTGCTCGCCATCGACGGCGCCGACCCCAGGACGGTGAAAGTCGGGCAGCGCCACGCCGGCGTGGCGGTGATTTCCGTAGAGCGCGACAGCGTCACGCTGGAAATCGACGGGCGGCGCCGCATCGTGCGCCGCGGCCAGCACTTCCGATTCGACCCGGCGCCCGATTCGCGCCAGAGCGTGCAACTCATCGCCGACACGCGCGGGCATTTCATTGCGCAAGGCCGCATCAACGACGGCGCGGTGCGGTTCGTGGTCGACACCGGCGCGACGGCGATCGTGCTCTCGGCGCAGGATGCGGACCGCCTCGGCATCGACTACCGCAACGGAATCGTGGGGACGATGCAGACCGCAAGCGGCCCGGCCCGCGGCTGGCGCGTGACGCTCGATCGCGTTCGCCTCGGGGCGATCGAATTGCAGCAGGTCGATGCCGTCGTGGTCGAGCGGGATCCCGGAATCACGCTGCTCGGCATGAGCTTCCTCAACCGGGTGGAGATGCGCCGCGACGGCGACACCATGAGCCTGACGCGGCGGTTTTGATCCGGGAAACCGGCAGTTTGCCGGTTCGGAAGAAGCTGCAGTTGCTACGGAACCGCAGGACTTCAGTTTTTCGGCACCAGCGGCACGAAGCGCACCGGCAGCACGTTGCGCCGCTCGGTCGTGCCGTCGTTTCTCTTCGTGATCAACACGAGTTCCTGGACCTCCCACCGCCCGCCCACCGGGATCACCATGCGACCGCCGGGCTTCAACTGATCGACCAATGCCTGCGGCACCCGGGGCGCCGCAGCAGTCACCACGATGCCGTCGAACGGCGCTTTTTCGGGCCAACCGGCATAGCCGTCGCCGATCCGCACCTCGACGTTGCGATAGCCAAGTTCCTTCAGCCGCGCTTCGGCGCCGCGCCCGAGCGGCTCGAGGATTTCGATCGTGTACACCTGGCGCACGATTTCGGCGAGGATCGCGGCCTGGTAGCCCGATCCGGTGCCCACTTCGAGCACCACGTGTTCGGGTCCCGGCTCGATCAGGTCCGCCGACAGCGCGACGATGTAGGGCTGCGAGATGGTTTGGCCGTGTCCGATCGAAAGCGGATGGTTGCGGTAGGCAAATGCGGCCTGGTCGGGGGACACCAGGCGGTGCCGCTCCACCTTGCCGAGCGCGGCCCGCACCGCGGGCGACATCCGCGCGAGTCCGGTTTCGGCGCGCGTCTCGGCGTAGGTTGCCTCGACTTCGGCCACCATGCGAGCGCGCTGCGCGCCGAAATCCCGGGCGCTGGCGTCGCTCACGGCGACGAGCAGGGCCGCGAGCAGGCGCCCAAGCGCGAGGCTAGGCAGCCTGCTTGTCGCGCCGGATGAGCGCGTAGGCGCTGTGGTTGTGGATCGATTCGAAATTCTCCGACTCGACCACATAGGCATCGATGCGCTCGTCGAGGTTGAGCAGCGCGGCGACGTCGCGCACCATGTCCTCGACGAACTTCGGGTTGTCGTAGGCGCGCTCGGTGACGTATTTTTCGTCCGGGCGCTTGAGCAGGCCGTACAACTCGCTGGAGGCCTGCTTCTCGACGAGGTCGACGATCTCCTCGATCCAGACGAAGGCGTTGATGCGGCAGGTCACGGTGACGTGCGAGCGCTGGTTGTGCGCGCCGCGCTCGGAAATCCTTTTCGAGCAGGGGCACAGGCTCGTCACCGGAATCAGGACCTTCAACCTGAAGTTCTGCCGGCCGTCGCGGATTTCGCTGACGAAAGTCACCTCGTAGTCCATCAGGCTTTTCACCCCGGAGACGGGCGCGGCCTTCTCGATGAAGTACGGAAACGACATCTCGATGCGGCCCTCCTCGGCTTCGAGGCGGCGCACCATTTCGCGCAGCATCGCCTGGAAACTCGCCACCGTGATCTCGCGGTCCTGCGCGCTCAGGATCTCCACGAAGCGCGACATGTGCGTGCCCTTGAAATGGTGCGGCAGGCCGACGTACATGTTGAAGTTCGCGATCGTGTGCTGCGCTCGGCCCGAGCGCTCCTGGATCCGCATCGGATGGCGGATCGCCTTGATGCCGACCTGGTCGATCGCGAGCTTGCGGGAATCCGGGGCGTTCTGGACGTCCGGGATATTCTGCAGGTCCTTCGCCTTCATGAGGCCATTATAACGGCCGGTCCGCCGGCCCGGTCAGGACGCCGCGGATCGAGCGCTCGATGCCTGCAGCGTCCAGGCCGACCGAGGCGAGCAGCTTCGCCGGATCGCCGTGATCGACGAACCGGTCCGGCAGGCCGAGCATCAGCACGCGGCGCTCGATGCCGAGCGCCGCGAGCGCTTCGCAGACCGCGCTGCCGGCGCCGCCCATCACCTGGTGCTCTTCGACCGTGACGAGCAGCGCGCACTTCGCGGCGAGGCGCTTCAGCAGTTCGAGGTCGAGCGGCTTCACGAAACGCATGTTGGCGACCGTCGCATCGAGCGTTTCGGCGGCCTGCAATGCGGGCCCGAGCATCGAGCCGAACGCGAGGATCGCGATGCCGCCGTCCACGCGCGTGCCTTCGCGGCGAATCTCGCCGCGCCCCACCGCGAGCGGCTGCATCTCGCGTTCGACCGGAACGCCGGTGCCGCTGCCGCGCGGATAGCGCACCGCGGCGGGGCCGTCGATCTGCAATCCCGTATAGAGCATGCGGCGACACTCGTTTTCGTCCGCGGGCGCCATCAGGACGAGATTCGGCACGGTGCGCAGGTAGGCATAGTCGAACACGCCGTTGTGGGTCGCGCCGTCGCCGCCGACGAGCCCGCCGCGGTCCAGCGCGAACAGCACCGGCAGGTTCTGGATCGCGACGTCGTGGATCAACTGGTCGTAGCCGCGCTGGAGAAACGTCGAGTAAATCGCCACCACCGGCTTCATGCCCTCACAGGCCAGGCCCGCGGCGAAGGTGACGGCATGCTGCTCGGCGATCGCGACGTCGAAGTAGCGCTCCGGATATTCTTCCGAGAAGCGGACCATGCCGGAGCCTTCGCGCATCGCCGGCGTGATCGCCACCAGCCGCGGTTCGAGCTTCGCCATGTCGCACAGCCAGTCGCCGAAGATCTGCGAGTACGACGGCTTGCCGCCGCTCGCGTGCTTGATGCCCTCCTGCGGGTCGAAGCGCCCCGGACCGTGATACGCGATCGGATCGTCCTCGGCGAGCTTGTAACCCTGGCCCTTGCGCGTGACCACGTGCAGGAACTGCGGGCCGGAGAGCTTCTTGATGTTGGCGAGCGTCGGCACGAGCGCATCGAGGTCGTGGCCGTCGATCGGTCCGATGTAATTGAAGCCGAATTCCTCGAAGAGCGTACCGGGCGTCACCATGCCCTTGACGTGCTCCTCGGCTCGGCGCGCGAACTCCCACATCGCCGGGACGCGCTTCAGCAGGTGCTCGCTCGCCTTGCGCGCCGTGGTGTACATGCGGCCCGAGAGCAGGCGCGCGAGATAGTTGGTCAATGCGCCCACCGGCGGCGAAATCGACATTTCGTTGTCGTTCAGGATCACCAGCAGGTCCGCGCTCGAGGCGCCGGCGTTGTTGAGGGCCTCGAACGCCATTCCGGCCGACATCGCCCCGTCCCCGATCACGGCGATGCAGCGCCGCTGCTCGCCCTTCAGCCGTGCGGCGACCGCCATGCCGAGCGCTGCCGAGATCGAGGTCGAAGAGTGCGCCGTGCCGAAGGTGTCGTAGGCAGACTCGCTGCGCCGCGGGAATCCCGAGATCCCGCCAAGCTGCCGCAGGCCGCGCATCGCCTCGCGCCGCCCGGTGAGGATCTTGTGCGGATAGGTCTGGTGACCGACGTCCCAGACGATGCGATCCTCGGGCGTGTCGAAGACGTGATGCAGCGCGATCGCGAGTTCTACGGTGCCGAGGTTGGACGAAAGGTGCCCTCCGGTCTCCGATACCGAATCGAGCACGAACGCCCGCAGTTCGTCCGCGAGCCGCTTCAGTTCCACGCGATCGAGCCGCCGGACGTCGGCGGGATCGTTGACCGTTTTCAGCAGTTCGTACATCGTCGAATTGTAGCCTCCGGCATCGGGCGCAATTTCCCCGGGCGCTGCGGCCGCGCCCTCGATCGTGCTCATCTCAGAATTTCCTCAGCACGACGAAGTCGGCCATCTGCCTGAGCCGCACCCCACGCTCGCCGAACGGCGCGATCGCCGCTATGGCGTCGCGGCGCAGTTCGTCGGCGAACTCGCGCGCTCGCGCCGCGTCCAGCGCGGTGACGTAGGTGGCCTTGCCCTGCTTCGAATCCTTGCCCGCGGTCTTGCCGAGCGTCGCCGTGCTCGATTCGGCATCGAGCACGTCATCGACCACCTGGAATGCGAGTCCGAGGCACTTGGCGTAGCGATCCAGGCCGCTGCGTTCCGCCTGCGTGAGCGCGCGCCCGCAGGCGGCGCCGAGGCTCACCGCGGCGCGGATCAGCGCGCCCGTCTTGCGAACGTGCATCGATTCCAGTTCGATCGCCGAAAGCGACCGGCCGGTCGCCTCCAGATCGATCTGCTGCCCGCCCGCCATGCCGCGCGAGCCTGCGGCCGAGGCGAGCGAGCTCACCATCGCGAGTTGCGCCGCGGGATCGTCCGCAAGGCGATGTTCCCCCAGGATCTGAAAGGCGAGCGACTGCAGCGCATCGCCGGCGAGCAGCGCGGTTGCCTCGTCGAATTCGACGTGCACCGTCGGTTTGCCGCGCCGGAGCACGTCGTCGTCCATGCACGGCAGGTCATCGTGCGCCAGCGAGTACGCGTGGATCATCTCGACCGCAGAGGCCGCGATTTCGAGCCGCTCCGCCGGCGCATCGCAGGCTTCGCCTGCGGCGAAACACAGCAGCGGCCGCGCCCGCTTGCCGCCTTCCAGCGTCGCGTAGCGCATCGCGGCGTGCAGGCGAGCCGGCACCACGCCCGCCGCCGGAAGCAGGCGCCCGAGCGCCTCCTCCATGCGCGCCTGGATCGAAGCCGTCCAGGCGCCGAAATCAGTTGCCCTCATCGTCCGGAGTCGCCGCCGCCGCGAGCGGCTTGAGCACTTCGCCTTCGAGGACATGGATCTGCTGCTGCGCGGCTTCGAGACGGGTCTGGCAGAACTTCGCCAGTTCCAGCCCGCGCTTGTGCGCGGCGAGCGCCTGCTCGAGAGAAAGTTCGCCGCCCTCCATCCGGGCAACCACCTTTTCCAGTTCGGCGAGCGCCTTTTCGAACGACATCTCCGCGCCGGAATCGGCGGCGGCGGAACTCGAACGCGGAGTCTTGCTCATGCGCGCATGCCCTTCGTGGATGTTGGTATGTCTGCCGAACGCGATGCGTCATCGGCAGCCTCAGGGTCTGCCGGGTTCGCAAACCCCGCGCGAACCCGGCAGATCGTGGAGAACCCCGCCTGACAACGCCTGAACTCGCGTAAAATCGCCGCCATTTTAAGCTCTTAGCGGATTTTCCGCAGCGTCCATGTCCGACCTGGCCACGTCCCGCCGATTGGCCCCCGCGCAGTGCCAGCTGCCGGTGTCCTGGTATTTCGACCCGGAAATCTTCGCGCTCGAAAAGAAACTGCTGTTCGACGCCGGGCCGCAGTACGTCGGCCACGAATTGATGGTTCCGGCGGCCGGCGACTACCACACGCTCGCGTGGATGGATCACGCAAGAATGCTGGTGCGCGCGGATTCCGGCGTGCAGCTGCTTTCGAATGTCTGCCGCCACCGCCAGTCGCTGATGCTCGAAGGCAGGGGCAGCGCTGCGAACATCGTCTGCCCGCTGCATCGCTGGACCTACGACCTGAACGGGGAACTGCTCGGGGCGCCGCAGTTCGACGCGAGCCCCTGCCTGCGGCTTCAATCCTCGCCGCTGAGGAACTGGAACGGGCTGCTGTTCGCGGGCGCGCGCGATCCGCGGGCGGATCTGGCAGAACTGCCGGTCGCGGCCGATTTCGACTTTTCCGGATACGTCTTCGACAAGGCCGTGGTCGAGGATCACCCGTTCAACTGGAAGACCTTCCTCGAGGTCTATCTGGAGCTCTATCACGTCGAGCCCTTCCACCCGGGACTGTCCAATTTCGCCGACTGCGGCAACTTCCGCTACGCCTGGGGTCCGGAGTGGTCGGTTCAGATCGTCGCCGCGAAGAACGCCCTCCAGAAACCCGGCACGCCGGTGTACCGTCGCTGGCACGAGGAGTGCCTCAGGCGCCTGGAGGGACGGACACCGAAATACGGCGCGCTCTGGATGACGTACTTTCCCGGCCTGATGCTGGAGTGGTACGAGAACGTGATCGTGCTGTCGCAGGTGATTCCGCACGGCCCGCAGCGCACGATCAATGTGGTCGAGTTCTACTACCCGGAGGAGATCGCGCTGTTCGAGCGCAAGTTCGTCGAGGCCCAGCAGGCCGCCTATCTCGAGACCGCGGCCGAGGACGGCCTGCTGTGCGAACGCATGGAGCGCGGCCGTCGCGCGCTCCACGCCCAGGGGCTCGACGACGCAGGACCCTACCAGTCGCCGCTCGAAGACGCCGAGATGCATTTCCACGAGTGGCTGCACGCGAGGCTCGGGCGTTGACGCCTCTCGTTTCTGCGGAAAATCTCGCGCGCCACCCCGAGTGGCAGCTGTTCGACTGCCGGTACGACCTCGGCAATCCGGCGCTCGGCGAGCAGCAGTACGCAAAAGCGCACATTCCGGGAGCGCGCTTCGCGCATCTCGATCGCGATCTTTCCGCGCCGAAGACGGGAGCGAACGGCAGGCACCCGCTGCCTGATCCACGGGCAGTCGCGGCCTGGCTCGGCGAGGCGGGCGTCACGCGCGAGGACGTGGTCGTCGCCTACGACGCAGGCAACGCCACGATGGCCGCGCGCCTCTGGTGGACGCTGCGCTGGCTCGGGCACGAAGCGGTCGCGGTGCTCGACGGCGGCTTCGCCCGGTGGGTCGCGGAGTCCCGTCCGGTGACCGCAGACATCCCGCGGTTCGATCCGGCACGGTACGAGGTTGCCCTGCGTGCCGAGGCGAGCGTCGATGTCGCCGCGGTCGAACGGCACCTTGGCGCGGCGCGGCAGGTGCTGCTCGATGCGCGCGCGGCGCCACGCTTTCGCGGCGAGTCCGAACCGATCGACCCGGTCGCGGGACGAATCCCCGGCGCGCAGAACCGCTTCTGCGGCGAAAACCTCACTGCGGAGGGCCGGTTCAAGAGCGCGGACTCGCTACGCCGCGAATTCGGCGCGCTGCTCGGCGACCGCGATCCCTCGGGGGTCGTGCATTACTGCGGTTCCGGCGTCGCGGCCTGCCACAACGCGCTCGCGATGCAGATCGCGGGCCTCGCCGGGTCGCGCGTCTACGTCGGTTCCTGGAGCGAGTGGATCGCCGACCCCCGGAGGCCGCAGGAAAAAGGGTAGGCTTGCGGCGTGCAAGCGCAGCTCGCCGATGCCCTGCTCGTCGTCCACTTCGCGATCGTCGCGTTCATCGGGGGCGGACTGATCCTCGTCTGGATCGGCGCCGCGGCGGGCTGGGCCTGGGTGCGCAATCGCTGGTTCCGCTACGCGCACCTGGCGGCGATCGCGTTCGTCGCCGCGGAGGCGCTCCTCGGCTACGCCTGTCCGCTCACCGTCTGGGAGGATCTGCTGCGCAGCGGCGTGCGGCCGGAATCGTTCGTAGGTCGATGGGTTCATCGCCTGCTCTACTACCAGGCGCCGGAGTGGGTTTTTGCCGCGCTCTATGCTGCCTGGGCGGGCGCGACGCTCCTCACGCTGCGACTCGTGCCGCCCATTCGAAAAGCTGCCTGAACACCTCCTCCCGGATCTCGCGGCGCGCGAGCGTGAGGTCGTGCAGCGCGCCGGGAAACTGCAGCACCGTCACCTCGCGACCGAGCGTGCGCGACCAGCGCGCGATGTCGCGCCAGTCGAGCACGATGTCCGCCTCGTCCGAGTGCATCGAGAGCACCGGGCAGGCGAGCCCGAGGCCCGCGTGCACGCGCGCATGCGCGGCGTCGATGGCGCGCACCCAGCCGAAGCACGCCGGAAACCCGAGGTGCGGCTTGAGCGACAGATCGAAGTCCCACTCCCCGCCCCAGTCGCGGTGCAGGCTCTCGACGTAGGCCGGAAGCACCGCGCGGGGGTTGTTGAGAAACGGCGCGAATGCGCCCAGCAGCGCAGCGATGCGCAATTTCGCGCGCTGCTTCGCGCCCCCGCGCCAGGCGAAGAACGCGCTGTTGAGCCACAGCGATCGCACTTGCTCGCGCCGCGCACCCTCGGCCGCGTACAGCGAGCAGACGAGCCCCCCGGTGGAATGGCCCGCGAGCAGCACCGGCTCGCCGATCTCCTCCAGCGCGCGCGTCAGATCGTCGAAGTATTCGTGGAGATCCTTGCAGAAGCAGGCGTGCTGATGCGGCTTGAGCGAACGGCCGTGCTTTCTCAAGTCGAGCGCGTAGAACGAATAACCTTCCTGGGCAAAGCGAAGCGCGACGTGCCGCTGGAAGAAGTAGTCGATGAAGCCGTGCACGTAGAGCACCGCGCCGCGCCCGGCCTGCGGCGCGGGGAGGCGCACCAGCGTCGCCACCACGGGTCCGTCGTAATCGTCGGCGAACTCGAAGCTCTTCGCCTCGAATCCCGCCAGTTGCGCGTCAGGCCGCCAGTCGCTCATGCCGCGATAATGCCCACGCCACGTGCTCGCGCACAAGCGCCGAAGGATGGTCGGCGCGCGCGCGAAGGGCGCTCACGACCGCGGCGGTCGATGGCGCATTGCCAAGGCCGACCGCGAGGTTCCGCAGCCAGCGCTCGTAGCCGATGCGCCGGATCGCCGAGCCACGCAGGCGCTCCTCGAACTCGCGCTCGTTCCAGGCGAACAGTTCGACCAGACTCGCCGCGTCCAGGCCGTTGCGCACGCGGAAATCCGGTTCGCCCGCGGCCTGCGCGAAGGAATTCCAGGGGCAGGCGATCTGGCAGTCGTCGCAGCCATAGACGCGGTTGCCGACGAGTGGGCGCAGTTCCTCCGGGATCGCGCCCTGCAGTTCGATCGTGAGATAGGAAATGCAGCGCCGCGCGTCGAGTTCGTACGGCGCACGGATCGCGCCGGTCGGGCACGCCGCGAGACACGCGGTGCAGGTACCGCAGTGTTCCTCGGCAGGCGAATCCACGGGCAGCGGCAGCGAGGTGTAGATCTCGCCGAGGAAGAAATACGAACCCGCGTCGCGCGCAAGCAACAGCGTGTTCTTGCCGCGCCAGCCGATCCCGGCCTTCACCGCGAGTTCGACTTCCATCACCGGCGCGGAATCGCAGAACACGCGGTAGGAGAAGCCTTCGGTCACGGCCTCGATCCGGTCGCACAGCCGCTGCAGCCGCGCGCGCAGTACCTTGTGGTAGTCGCGGCCCCGGGCGTAGCGCGCGAGGTAGGCCCGCTCGCCGTCGGCAAGCGCGCGGGCTTCGTCCTCGAGCGTCGCCGAGTAATTCATCCGGCAACTCACGACGCGCAGCGTCTCCGGGACGAGCGCCTGCGGTTGCGCGCGAAGCGCGGCGTGGCGCGCCATATAATCCATTTCGCCGTGCCAGCCCTTCTCGAGCCATGCGGCGAGCCGGGTGCCAGCGGCGGCGAGATCGGCATCGGCGATCCCGACGGCCTGAAAGCCCAGTTCGCCCCCCCAACGCCGGATGTCTCGCGCCAGTTCTTTCGCGTCCATGGTCGAACATCTTATTGATCTGCCCGACGAAGAGGCCACCCTGGGCCTGGGGGCGGCGCTCGCCGCGGGCGCGCACAACGGGCTCGTCTGTCATCTGCGCGGAGACCTCGGGAGCGGAAAGACGACCCTTGCGCGCGGCCTGCTGCGGGCGCTGGGATGCCAGGAACGGGTGAAAAGTCCCACCTACACGCTGGTTGAACATTACACAGTTTCGAGATTAAACTTGTATCACTTTGATTTTTATCGTTTCAATGATCCAGCCGAATGGCTGAGTTCCGGCTTCCCGGAATATTTCGGCCCGGACGCGCTGTGCCTGGTCGAATGGCCGGAGCGTGCAGGGGCGACGCTCGCCCCGCCCGACCTGGAGGTTGCGCTGGAATTTCCGCAGTCCGGGCGGCGCGCCCGCCTGCGCGCGCTCAGCCCCGCGGGTGGCGACTGGCTGGCGTCGGCCTCGGCGCATTTTTCTTCCTCCTGAGCAGCGCCGGCGCGCAGATCGTCTCGACGCGCATCTGGCCGGCCAAGGACTACACCCGCGTCACGCTCGAATCGAAGTCGGAGCTCAAGTACACGCTGTTCACGGTCAAGGATCCGGAGCGCCTGGTGCTCGACCTCGAGGCGGCGGAACTCAGCCCGGCGCTCGCGGACCTGCACGGCAAGGTGACCCCGGACGATCCGTACATCGAGAAATTGCGCGTCGGGCGCAATCGTCCACGCGTCGTCCGCGTGGTGCTCGACCTGAAGGCAGAGGTGAACGCGCAGGCCTTCGCCCTGAAACCGGTCGCGGGATACGGCCACCGCCTGGTGCTCGACATCTACCCGCTCGTCGCCCCCGATCCGCTGGCCGCGCTGATCGAACAGACGGAGAAGAAATCGGCTGCCGCCGCGGCGGAGCGCGCCACCGAGAAGACGCCCGAAAAACTGCCCGATCCGCCTGCGGTGACGCGGCTCGCGACCATCGTGATCGACCCGGGCCACGGCGGCGAGGATCCCGGTGCGCTCGGCCGGCACGGTTCGCGCGAAAAGGATATCACGCTCAACATCGCGCGGCGGCTCAAGGCGCTGATCGATTCCGAGCCCAATATGCGCGCCGTGCTCAGCCGGAACGGCGATTTTTTCCTGCCGCTGCACGTGCGCGTCGAAAAGGCGCGCCGGGTCCGGGCCGACCTGTTCGTGTCGATCCACGCCGACGCCTTCGTGCGGCCGCACGCGCGCGGCTCCTCGGTGTTCGCGCTGTCGGATCGCCGCGCGAGTTCCGAGGCTGCGAACTGGCTGGCGAAGAGGGAGAACGAAGCGGACTTGATCGGCGGGGTCAACCTCGATGTCAAGGACCGGTACCTTGCAAAGACGCTGCTCGATCTCTCGCAGTCGGCGACCATCGACCACAGCCTGCGGCTCGGGCGCTCGGTGCTGCGCGAACTCGGGCAGGTGAACACGCTGCACAAGGCGCGCGTCGAGCAGGCGAGCTTCGCGGTGCTCAAAGCGCCGGACGTGCCGTCGATTCTCGTCGAGACCGCGTTCATCTCGAACCCTGACGAAGAGCGTCGACTCAACGACGAGGCCTACCAGGACAAGCTCGCGCGCGCGCTGCTCGCGGGAATCCGCCAATACCTCGCCAAGCACCCGCCGCGGCCGGGATCACCCCTCGCCTTGAACTGAGAAAATCGGGGACAGACCACGTTTTCCCGAATTTGACGTTCCATGATCTCGGCTTTTCGGCATGAATCCTGCCGAAAAGCCGAGACCCGAGAGAGTCAAATTCAGCGGTTACGCTTGAGCAGAAAGTCCACCGCCCTCGCCTTCACAACCTCCCCAGCGCCAACCGGTGCCGCAGCCAGGCGACGATGCCCGGCGTGATCGACAGCAGCACGATGAGCGCGATCACCGCGCTGAGATTGTTCCTCACCACCGGCAGGTTGCCGAAGAAATACCCTGCCAGGGTGAGCGACACCACCCACAGCAGCGCGCCGAACACGCTGTAAGCGAGAAAACGCGCGTACGGCATCGCGCCGACGCCCGCGACGAACGGCACGTAGGTGCGAACGATCGGCACGAAGCGCGCAATCACGATGGTCTTGCCGCCGTGGCGTTCGTAGAACGCGTGCGTGCGCTCGAGGTGCTTCGGATTGAGCCAGCGCGATTCGCGCTTGCGGAACACGCGCGGCCCGGCCCAGCGCCCGATCCAGTAGTTGACGTTGTCGCCGCAGAGCGCCGCGCTGACGAGCACCGCGATCACCGTGGCGAGATCCATGCCGCCCACGGCGGCAATCGTGCCGACCACGAACAGCAGCGAATCTCCCGGCAGGAACGGCGTCACCACAAGCCCGGTTTCGCAGAACACGATCGTCGCGAGCAGCGCGTACACCCACGCGCCGTACTGCGCGACGAACGCCGCCAGATGCCGATCGAGGTGCACCACGAGATCCCAGAACTGCAGGACGAGTTCCATCATGGCCGGATTGTAAGGGTCCGCTCGCTATAATCTGCGCGGTGAGCGCGATCCGAATCCTGCCCGAGCTGCTCGTCAGTCAGATCGCGGCGGGCGAGGTGGTCGAGCGTCCCGCCTCCGTGCTGAAGGAATTGCTCGAGAACGCTCTCGATGCGGGCGCGGCGTCGATCGTGGTCGCGCTCGACGAAGGCGGCATCCGGCGCGTGCAGATCGAGGACGACGGCGAAGGCATCGCGCGCGACGATCTGCCGCTCGCGCTCGCGCGGCACGCCACCAGCAAGATCGCGTCGCTGCCCGATCTCGAAGCGGTCGCCACGCTGGGGTTTCGCGGCGAGGCGCTCGCCTCGATCGCCTCCGTCGCGCGACTCTCGATCGCCTCGCGCACCGCGGACTCGCCGCACGGATACGCGATTCGCGCCGAGGGCGCCTGGATCGGCGAGCCGACCCCGAGCGCGAGAGAGCGCGGCACCACGGTGTCGGTCGAGGATCTCTACTTCAACACGCCCGCGCGGCGCAAGTTCCTGCGCACCGAGGCGACCGAGTTCGGCCACTGCGAGGAGGCGTTCAGGCGCGTCGCGCTTGCGCGCCCGGACGTCGCGCTCACGCTGCGGCACAACGGCCGCGTGAGCTGCCACCTCAGGGCGCAGCCACCCGGCGACCGCGCGGCGGCGCTGCTCGGGCGGGAGTTCCTGCGCGCCGGCCTCGCAGTCGAAGCGCAGGCGGGAACGCTGCGCCTGCACGGTCTCGCGGGCTCTCCCGCGGCGGCCCGCGCGCGTGCAGACTCGCAGTACTTCTTCGTCAACGGGCGTTTCGTGCGCGACCGCGTGCTCGCACATGCCTCGCGCGAGGCCTACGCCGAGCTGCTGCACGGCGCACGCCAGCCCGCCTACGTGCTGCACCTGGAGATCGATCCGCGCAGCGTCGACGTGAACGTGCATCCCGCGAAGACCGACGTGAGGTTTCGCGATTCGCGCAGCGTGCACCAGTTCGTGCTCGGTGCCTTGCGGCGCGCGCTCTCGCCGGGCGCGGCGCAGGCGCCCGTCGCCTACGCTGCGATCGCTCCCACGGGCTCGGCCGGGCCGCGGCTGCAAAGCGGGTTCGGGCTCGCGCAACCGGTTGCGGCGTATCAGACGTTCTTCTCGGAAGCGGCGCGGCCGGACTCCGCGGTCGCCGCTCCGATCTCGGCCCCGGCTGGGACGCCCGGCACGACGCCGCTCGGTTACGCGCTCGCGCAACTGCACGGCGTGTACATCCTCGCCCAGAACGAAGCCGGGCTCGTGCTGGTCGACATGCACGCCGCGCACGAGCGCATCGTGATGGAAACGCTGCGCTCGCAACTCGATGCGGGCGCGGTTCAGCGGCAGGTGCTCCTCGTCCCCGCGGTGTTTCGCGCCGAAGCGATCGATCTCGCAACGGCGGAGGAAAACCGCGCCGCGCTCGAGCAGCTCGGCGTCGAATTCACCGTCGCCGGACCGAACGAACTCGCGGTGCGCGCAGCCCCCGCGCTGCTCGCCTCGGGCGACCTCGCGGCGCTGGCGCGCGAGCTGCTTGCCGAGTTGCGCGAGTTCGGCGCCGCGCAGGTCCTCTCGGCGCGGCGCGATGCGCTGCTTGCGGCAATGGCCTGCCACGCCGCGGTGCGCGCCAACCGGATCCTGAGCGTGCCGGAAATGAACGCGCTGTTGCGCCAGATGGAGGCCACCGAGCGCTCGGGCAGCTGCAACCACGGCCGCCCGACGTGGTACCAGCTCACCCTCGCCGATCTGGACAAGCTCTTCCTGCGCGGGCGGTGAGATGAGTGGGGCACCGCCCCGGTCCGGGGACCGGATTGCTTACGCGCTCATCGGTCCCACGGCCTGCGGCAAGTCGCGCCTCGCCATGCAGCTTGCGGCGCGGCTGCCGATCGAAATCGTGAGCCTCGACTCGGCGCAGGTCTACCGCGGCATGGACATCGGCACGGCCAAACCTTCGCTCAAGGACCGCGAGCGCGTGCCGCATCACCTGGCCGACATCGTCGATCCGGACGCGACCTACTCGGTCGGGCAATTCCGCGGCGATGCGCTGCGCGTGATCGATGGAATCTTCGCGCGCAACCGGGTTCCACTGCTGGTCGGCGGGACGATGCTCTACTACCGCGCGCTTGCAATGGGTTTGGATGATCTGCCTGCGGCGGATCTGGCGATCCGCGCTGCGCTCGACGCAGAAGCCGCGGCGCGCGGCTGGCCGGCGCTGCACGCGGAACTCACGCAGGTCGATCCGATCGCCGCGCAGCGCATCGCACCGGGCGACGCGCAGCGCATTCAGCGCGCGCTCGAAGTCTGGCGCGTGACGGGGCGCCCAATCTCCGCACTGCAGAAGACCGGTGGCGCGCCGCCGCCGTTTCGCCTGGCGACGTTCGCGATCGTTCCGCAGGAGCGCACCGCGCTGCACGCACGAATCGCCGGGCGATTCGACGCGATGCTCGAGGCCGGACTGATTGACGAAGTGCGTTCGCTGCGGCAGCGCTACCGCCTGTCGTCGAATCTGCCCAGCATGCGCTGCGTCGGCTACCGCCAGGTGTGGGGTCATCTCGAAGGCGAGTACGACCGCACAGCGATGCGGGACCGGGCGATCGCCGCCACGCGCCAGCTCGCCAAGCGGCAACTGACGTGGCTGCGCTCGTTCACGGACGTCGAACTTGTGATGGAACCGGACGCGAACCGACTCGCCGGGCGGATCGAATCGCGGATGGTATGACGGTATGACCGCTCCGAGGTGCGAGGTCGGCACCTGCAGGTCCGCGAGGCTGGTTGCGGCGTCGAGTCATCGCAGGTGTCCTTTTCACAAAGATCGATTTCTGACAATGTGTACCTTTCATAAGGATACCTACGCGAACCCCCATCGATGTCCCTGCACCCCGTCCTCGAAGAAAAGCTCAATTCCGCACTCGCGCTGGGGCCGGTCGCGCAGCTGACCCACCGAGATGCCGCGTTGCCGGGGATTCCCAACAAGGTTCACGCGGTCACCGGCATGCGCCGTGCCGGCAAGACCACTTTCATGCGGCAGCTCGTCGCGGAGCGCCAGCGGGGGGGTCGCTCCGGAACACGCGCTCTACCTGAGCTTCGACGATGACCGGCTGGCCGACATCGCCGCCGATCAGTTGGGTGCGCTGCTGGAGGCGTTCTACCGGCGCCATCCGCAGTTGCGTCGGCGCGCGACCGTGTCGTGGTTCTTGGACGAGATCCAGCTCGTTGCCGGGTGGGAGCGCTTAGTGCGCCGCGCGCGGGCAGACTGCAATTGCGCCAGCGGCGTTACGCCGGTTTGGGTGGCCTGATTCGCAGCATTCCCGGCGAAAGAACGGAAAACGCACGCTCGAGCTCGTCGGACCTTGTTGAGATCGCCTCGACGACGAGTCTCGCCTTCAATTCGGCGGAAATTCCAGCCAGACGGATCAGCACCACGCCGTCATTGGCTTTCCCGAGGCGATACACGAGTTCGCCAAAATCCGTGTCGCTCGTCAGAAGCAGACGGCTCTCGGCGGTGGCTTTCGCGAGAAGCGCGTCGTCGGCAATGGAAGGCTCGCTTTCAGCAGCCTACACGACGTCGAAGCCGGCACTGCGCAGGGCGTTTACGATCTGCCGGTCGACGCCCTCATCCGCGAATGCTTTCTCGGCAAGCTTGGCCAGGAGGTCCTGGGATCTCGCAAAGGACTCCGACCATCGCCGTTCGGACGCGAGCTCTTCAATGACGATTGCGGCCACGGCATCCTGCTCCGACCCCGGTAGCTCTGCCACTTGTTTCGTTGCCATTTCGAGAAGTTGCGTCATTTCAGCTGCCTCGAGCGGTGGGCCGAATCTTATGCTCGGCAATCGTTGCGGTCCAACGCCCTGCCGTGCGGTGGGCGTGGCGTGCACGCGGAAAGGGGCTTCCGGGAAATCCCCGTGCCCGGCGGTCGCAGGAAGATTCAAAGCTCGGTGACCCTCACACTTGCTTCGATGAATTGTATGAACCCTAGCTTTAGCTGCTGCAAACGAGCCGGGAGCGCCGTGCCACTGATTACCGTCGTGGCGGCCCGCCGCAGAGCAAGACGTTATGCCTCAACGCGGGCGGCGGTGAGCTAGAATTGGCGAATAGAGGAACCAACATGCCAAACACTGCGCCGGTTGTTCACAGCGATCCGGATATTCTGGGCGGTACGCCCGTGTTTGTCGGGACGCGCGTTCCGTTCCGCAACCTGATCGACTACCTCGAACGAAACCACAGTCTTGACGAGTTTCTCGATTCGTTTCCGAGTGTCTCCCGAGAGCAGGCGGTGGCGTCGTTGGAAGCGGCTCACGAAGCCCTGAGCGCTCGTGCGCATTCTGCTTGATGAGCAGCTTCCTCGCCAGCTAGCGCCGTACTTGGTCGGCCACGACGTTCGTACTGTCCAGCAAGAATCGTGGGCAGGTCTCAAGAACGGCGCATTGCTTACTCAAGCCGAGGACGCCGGGTTCCCGGTGTTCGTGACCGGCGACCAGAATCTCGAGTTTCAGCAGAACACCTCGAACCGGCGTCTTGGCGTGGTTGTACTCTGCGCCACGAGCAATGCGCTCGAAGACCTGCTGCCTCTTGTTCCTGCTGGCTTGACCGCGATCGCGACCGTCCGACCTGGGCAGTTGATTCGTGTTGAGGCATAGCCGGCCCATCGAGACAGACCTTCGCAAGCGGGCTTCACCCGCCTGCTCGGCCGCTCATGGGCGTTGGCCGCATTTATTGACGGCATCGCGTGACTTCGACGATCCATACGCTCAACTCGTCATACCGGGAGATCCTTATTGAGCATCTTTTCGTCGGCGAAATCATGCGGCGTTTGTGGCTCAAGAGGATCACGCAGTTCGAAGTGCTTCAACCGCAAGTTGACGATAGCGGGTATGACCTCGTGATCGAGGCAAACGACGTGGTCCGCCACATTCAGCTCAAATCCTCATTCGACACCGCGGTAACTGGTCAAGTGAAGGCAAACCTAAGACTCGCCCGCAAGCCCAGCGGTTGTGTGGTCTGGGTGCGCTTCAATCCGGATACCCTGCAACTTGGTCCCTTTCTGTGGTTCGGTGGTGCTCCTGGACTGCCGATCCCGGACCTCACAAAATTCAAAATAGCGAAGCACACTCGCGCCGATACTTGCCGAACGCCTGCCAGTCAGCGCTGCGCGCTTCCTTCGGCGCGGCAAAACCGGAACGTCTAGGACTTGGCGTATGACCGCTGGCCGATCTTTACCGAATGCGCACCGAAAAAAGCGGCCGGTCAGCTGCAACCCGCTAGGCCAGCACAGTCGTAAGCAACCAGAAGTGCCCATAGCTTTGCCCCGCTCGGGGAGCCACCCCGGGGCTCGAACCTTTCCAACAATCCGATCGACAACGCCACATCCGTAGCGGGCATTGGCGGACGACGCCGGTTCAGGGCCAACGGGCTCTCACGCTTCTGGTGCGATCGAAAAACTCCGCGAAACGGGTCCGCGGCACAACCGCAAGCTATTGACCGGACCGTCATTCGCCGTCGGAAAGAGCAACTTTTTCGGCGCGCGCCGCGACGAACAGCCCGCTCATCCCGACCGCTTCGCGCGCGCGCAGCGTGAGCCCGCCCGCGGCGAGCAGCGGCCCGAGTTGGCGATTGAGATCCGTCGCGACGAGCCTCGCCAGTGCGCCCGCTGCGCGCCTCGGAAGCGATGCGCTTGCGTCGTCGGAAAGAAACTTGTCGAACACCGAGACGCGTCCGCCCGGTCGGAGCACGCGCGCCGCTTCGCGCATCGTGCCGAACGGGTCCGGCACCACCGCGATCGCCAGGTGCAGCAGCACGCAATCGAAACTCGACGGCGGGAATCCGAGCCGTGCCGCGTCCATCACGGCAACTCCTGCGCAGTTCGCACGCGAGTCGGTGCGCCGGCGCAGCCGCGCGAGCATCCCCGGGGAAATGTCGATCGCCGTGACCTCGAATCCCGCAGGGATCAGCGGCAGGTCGAGACCGGTGCCGGCGGCGATGACGAGGACGCGCTCTCCGGCACGCAGCTGCGCGAGCTCGTGCGCGCGCCGCCTCCCCCGCTCGATGAATCCGAACCGGCGCACGAACGCGTCGTACACCGGCGCATACGTGTCGTAGCGCGCGCGGTTCCAGCGCAGCCAGTCCATCGGTTATTCGAACCGCAACGCGGCGGCGCGCAGCGTCATGTTCATGTGCGTGTCTCATCCGTCCGGGACGGACCGATTATAGAATCGCTCGACAGGAGGTGACCCGTGCAGATCGGAATCGTCGGCTTGGGCAGGATGGGCGGCAACATGGCGCGGCGTCTTGCGCGCGGCGGCGCGCAGGTGCTCGCCTATGACCGCGACCAGGGCGCGCGCGAAGCGCTTGCGGGCGAGGAACGCGTGCGCGTGGCGGAGAATCTCGCGACGCTCGCCGCGCAGCTCGAAGGCAGGCGCGTGATCCTCACCATGCTGCCCGCGGGCGAGGCGACCGGCAGCGCGCTCAGGCACCTGCTTCCGCTGCTCTCAGCGGACGACACGGTCGTCGATGGCGGCAACGCCTTCTATCGCGATTCGATGGCGCGAGCGCTCGAGCTGTCGCAACGCGGGCTGCGCTTCGTCGATGCCGGGGTCTCGGGCGGGGTGCACGGGCTCGCGCAGGGCTACTGCCTGATGCTCGGCGGCACGCAGCACTCGATCGAGGTCTTCGAGCCGTTCGCAAGGATCCTCGCGCCGGCCCCCGATCGCGGCTGGCTGCATTGCGGCCCGAGCGGCGCCGGGCATTTCGCGAAGATGATCCACAACGGCATCGAGTACGGGATGATGCAGGCCTACGCCGAGGGTTTCGCGCTGCTCGCCGCGCGGCGCGAATTCGACATCGACCTCGGCCGGCTCGCCGAAACCTGGCGCCACGGCAGCGTGGTGCGCTCGTGGCTTCTCGACCTGTGCGCCGATGTGCTCGAGCGCGACGCGCAGCTCGCCGACGTCGCACCCGTGGTGGCCGATTCGGGCGAAGGCCGCTGGACCGTGCTCGAGTCGGTGGAACTCGGCGTTCCGGCGCCGGTCATCACCATGGCGCTGATGGCTCGCTTCGCGAGCCAGGGGCGTGCGGACTTTTCCCGCAAGCTCCTCGCCATGATGCGCGCCGGTTTCGGCGGACACCCCGTCAAGCGCCAATGATCGTGGTGCTGATGGGGGTCTCGGGAAGCGGCAAGACCACCATCGGGCGGGAACTCGCAACGCGCCTCGGCTGCGAATTCCTCGACGGCGACGACTTTCATCCCGATGCGAGCGTCGCCAAGATGGCCGCTGGGACACCGCTTGAGGACGAAGACCGCTGGCCGTGGCTCGAGCGGCTCAATGCGCTGCTGAAGGAACGCGCGCGCCGCGGCGTCGATGCAGTGCTCGCGTGCTCGGCGCTGAAGGAACGCTATCGCGAGCGGCTGATGTCCGGAGTGGCGAATTGCCGGCTCGTGTTCCTCGACGCGCCGATCGAAGTGATCCGCTCGCGGCTCGCGGCGCGCCCGCACCGCTACATGCCGCAGTCGCTGCTCGAGAGCCAGTTCGCCGCGCTCGAGCCGCCGCGCGAGGCAATCGTCGTCGACGTATCGGCAGAACTCGGGTCATGCCTCGCCGCGATCGAGGCGGCGCTTGCGTTGCGCCCGGCAAACGGTGTCCGGGGCGCGAGCACCTAGCGTGTCGAGTCCGAAATCCGTGATGGTTTTCTTCGATCCCGGGACTTCGGCCGTTGTTGCCGAAGTCCCGAGACACGGCAACCGCGGCGGTGCGCGGTGGGCCAGGTTCGTGCCCGGAGACTGCCTCGGTGTCTCATGATTCCCCGCAACGGCGGGAAGCGAGGGGAATCACGAGATCGGACAAGAAACGCGAAATATCCGTATGCGAAATTGTGACTCAGGACACTAGCCGCCGATGTGCACCTGGTACCGCGCGCCATTCGAAAACGCACACGTTCCCGCGCCCTGCGTGGGCGTGTTCATCTGGTACTCGCAGCTCATGAAGGTGCCGCTCTGGCCGTAGGCGCTCGCCACGCCGCGGCGCGAATCGCCGTCGACGCGCGTCGCCTCGCCGGCAAGCAACTCGCCCTTGTAGTTGAGCTGGAAGCGCCCCTTGCCGGTCATCATGTTCGTGACCGTGCCGGCGACCATGCCGGTTTGCATCGCAATCTCATTCGCCGGATACAGGCGGGCCGCCAGCTGGGTCGGCATCGGGCCAGTCGGCGGCGGCGGCGGATACGTCGGCGCCACTGACGGCGGGTAGACGTACACCGTGCCGTCCGGCGCAACCGGCAGTACGTAGCAACCGCCAAGCGACAGCGCGGCAGCCGACAGGGCGGCGGTCCATCTGGTTTTCTTCCACATGAGGCGCTCCTTCATCAGGTGCGGAATGTCCGCGCCGCAGGACCATCATCGGCCCCGGTCGCTTGCACGCGAGCGACGGACCGCTGACCGATCGCTTACGCCCCTCGGGTTGGGGCTGGGCGCGGCAATGCAGTAAAGTGTCTCCGCCCCATGGCCGAAAGCTCCTACCCGGACGCTCTGCCCGCGCAGTACCGCCTGCACTGGTACGTCCTGGAGCGGGTGCTGGGCCAGGGCGGATTCGGCATCACCTACCTCGCGCGCGACACCAACCTCGATCAGCCGGTCGCGATCAAGGAGTACCTCCCGGTCGATGTCGCCACGCGGCGCGCCGACGCCACGGTTCGCGCGCGCAGCGACGAGCAGAACGAGCGCTACCGCTGGGGCCTCGAACGGTTCATCCGCGAAGCGAGGACGCTCGCGCGGTTCGATCACCCGAACATCGTCCGGGTGCTCTCGGTGTTCGAGCACAACAACACCGCCTACATGGTGATGCGCTTCGAGGAGGGCGAGAACTTCGCCGCGCTGCTCGAGCGCAGGCGCACGCTGCCCGAGGCCGAACTGATGCGCGTGCTACTTCCGGTCATCGACGGGCTCGCGCTGGTGCACGACGCGAACTTCATCCACCGCGACATCAAGCCGGACAACATCCACGTCCGCGACGACGGCTCGCCCGTGCTGCTCGACTTCGGCTCCGCGCGGCTCGCCCTCGGTCAGGCGCGCACGGTGACGATCCTGATCGCGCCGGGCTACGCGCCGTTCGAGCAGTACTACAGCAGCGGCGAAAACCAGGGACCGTGGACCGACATCTACGGGCTGGGCGCAACCTGCTACCGCGCGATTTCCGGCATCGCGCCGATGGACGCGATCGCGCGCTCCAAGGGCATCCTCGGCAGCACCCGCGAAATCCTGGTCCCGGCAAGCGCGATCGGAAAGGGGCGCTATTCCGATCGCCTTCTCGCTGCGATCGACCATGCGCTCGAGTTCTCGGAGAAGGATCGCCCGCAGTCGCTCGCCGACTGGCGGCGCGAACTGACTGCGCCAGATGCGGCTGGTTCGGCCGCTGGCGCGCCTACCGTGCGCTCCGATGCGGCGCCTGCCCCCGCGGCGGCCGTGAGTCCGTCCGCGCGCGGTCCGATCATTGGCGCAGTGATCGGCGCCATCGTCGCCGTCGTCGCAGTCGTGATCTATCTGCAGCCGGGCGCAGAACGCGACAAGCTCGCACAGGCACTGCAGCAATCGCAGGAGGAACGCCAGCGACTGCAGGCGCAGCAGGAAGAACTTGCGCGCCGCGAAGCCGAAGCGACGAAGCTGCTCGAGGCCCGCGAACGCCAGCAGCGCGAAGAACAGGCGCGGCGCGAGGCCGAGGCGAAATCTGCGCCGTCCGCAGAACCACCGGCGCAGCCGAAAAAGCCCTCGCCGGTCGTTGCCAGGGAAGCAAAACCGAAGTCCGAGCCGCCACGCGCGCGAGTTCAATCCCCGCCCGCGCCTTCGAAGCCCGCGGCACCGGAACGTGCCGCGGCCTTCGAGCCGACCGCAATTCCTCCGCCCTTGCCCGTACCCGCCGCAGCGTCGCCGGGAACTCAGAAAGTGGAAAGCGAGACGCTTCCTGCCCAAGCTGAGGCTTCGGCGAGGAAAGCCGAAAACCTACCGTCCGAAGCCGCCAAAACGAAGCCAGCCGAAGCGGTCTCGACTGCGAAAGTCGCGCCCGATGACCGAACGCGCGCGCTTCAGGGCGATGCCTCCGCGCAATACAGACTGGGCGAGAACTACGAAACCGGGCGCGGCGTGACGCAGAACTACTTCCAGGCGTACTACTGGTACAGCGCCGCGGCGCGCGGCGGCAACGCCGCGGCGAAATCGAAAAAGGACCAGATGGCGGCGCGGCTGCAGCCGGCCGAAATCCAGCAGGCGGACAAGCTGGTCGAGCGGCTTGCGCGCTCCCCGAAGTGATCGCGACTAGAATTCAGGCATGAACCCGAGGCGCCCCCGCTGCCACCAGGCCTGGGTGGCGCTCGTGCTGGCGCTGCTCGCGGCGGGCTGCGTCACCCAGGAAGAAAAGCGCGACGCGACGCTCGCGGTCAATCTCGCATTCCAGACCGAGTACGAGCAGATCCTCGCCGAAAAGGGTGTCCGCACGTACAAGGTGAAACGCACCGAGGCGTTCGTCGCGCTGCACGCGGCGCTCAGCCGCCTCGGGATGCGGATCGAAAGCCAGGAACCCGAAGTCGGTTACATCAACGTCTTTGCGCCCGCGCCGACGCCGCTCAACGCCCGTGAGTGGCGTCAGGTGGCGGAGGCGGACCTGCCGAAGATCCGCGCGCTCGCGCGGCCGCACATTGGATGGGCGGCGGAATTCATCAATTTCGAGCCGCAGGGCCTGCTCGTCGTGATCAACGGCACGACCCTCGATTCCCCCGGCGGCTCGGAGATCTCTCTCACGATGCGGCTGCGCGAAGTGGCGCCGCCGCCCTCCGGCATGCCGCGGCGCGAGTACCCGCCGCCGACTGGCGTGCGGCTCGGCCTGGACAAGATCTGGGCGCAGTTCGAGCAGGAATTGCGCTCGGCCGGAAAGCTTCCCTGATACCGCGCGGCTGGAAGGTATCGCGGAACCAAGCGAAGTCGGCAGACGAGAATGCTCACAGTTCGGCGGCCGGAACGATTTCGACGTTCACAGGTCTGCCGACTTGGCGCGAGATTCACCGCTCGGAGAGATTTTGCCGCTCCCGGATCTGCCGACTTGGCGCAGCAATACCGCGCCAAGTCGGCAGACCAAGGGAACCCGAATTCACACCCGGGTCGTGATTTACGCAGGATCGCGGACGCTGCGCGAAGTCGGCAGACGTGAAGAACAGCAAAACCGCGACAAACTTCAACCTGCTGTCGGCTGCCCGAGCCGCGCGAGTACGGCCTGCGTTTCCGCGGAAGGCATCATCTTCAGACGGGCGGCGAAGATCGTGCGCAGGCGCTCGTAGGTCGCGCGCGCCTCGATCGGATCGCCTGCTCGCTGATAGCAGAGCATCAGGCTTCGGTACGGCGCCTCGAACAAATGATCGGCGTCGATGCAGCGCAGGTAGCTCTCGGCCGCAGCGGCAGGCTGATTGGCTTCCTCCCAGCGCCGCGCGATGCGCGCCAGGCAGCGCAGCAGGCGCGCGCGCATCTGTTCCCGGCAGGCGATGAATCCTGGTTGTTCGGACTCATCCGGCAGGAACGGCCCGCGATACAGCGCAAACAGTTCGTCGGTGAGCGCGCGCACCTCGGCGTCGGCGCGCTCGCGTCCGGTTTCACGCAGCGCGTCGTCGATCGCCTTCATCACCGCCTCGAGCGCCCAGGTATCGATCCACACGAGCGCCGGATTGAGGCTCAGGCGCGCATCCCGGAGGATGAGGGCGTCGTCGTCGCCCAAAAGGCGCCGCAACCGGTGCAGCGTCGCGGTGAACGACTTGTGCGCGTAATCGGCGTCGACGTGCGGCCAGAGCGCATCCGCGAGCTGGTCGGCACGCACGTTATGCCCCCCGAGCGCGACCAGCAGCTTCAGGAGTTCCAGCGGCCGCCCCGGCCCCTTGCCGCCGAACTCCACGGGGCCGGTCTCACGCAGCAGCTCGAACCGTCCCAGCGCCGAGATCCGGAAAGCCCACGGCCAGTCGTGCAGCCTGAGTGGCGCAGCGCGCGGCGTGAGGCGGCGCGCGCGCGCGAGTCTCCGCGCGTACTCAGGCTCGATTCCGTGGCCCAGAGCGACCGCACACAGGTCCGCGGTTTCGCGGGGGCGCCACCAGGGCGCGTACTGCAGATCGTGTTCGCGGGCGAGAGAAAACGCAGCGCCTGCGGCAGCGAGCGCCAGGGCCTCGTCTTTGAGTTGCAGCGCGGCCTCCGCCGCCGCCAGCTGCGCCGCGAACTGCAGCCAAGGGCTGCGCAGCCGCTCGGCGAGCGCCAGCGCGCCGCGCACCTGCGCCTCGCAGCCGCGCCGATCGCCCGAATCGGCGAGCGCGCGGGCGAGCGCCGCGCGCGCCAGGCACTCGAGCCAGGGGATGCCGGCCTCGGAAGCCAGCGCTTGCGCCGATTTCGCCTCGCGCTGCGCCCCGGCCGCATCGCCTTCGAGCGTGGCCAGCCAACCGCGCAAATAGTGCACGATCGCGCGATCGCCGCGCCGCAGCCGAGCGCCTTCGGCCTCCAGCCGCCGCAGCTCGCCTCGCGCGGCATCGCGATCGCCGGCGCCAAGCGCGGCCGCCGTCATGAGCGCGTGCAGCCATTCATCGAAGCGGTGCAGTCCTTCCACATCGGCCTGCGCAAGCGCCGAGCGCACGGCATTCATGGCAGCCTCGAACTCGCCGCCCGCAAGATGCAATACGCCGGCGGCGAGGTGCAGCGGGATCACGCCGCCCGAAGCGCGATCCCGCGTGCGCGCCAGCACCGGTTCCAGGTCGCGCCTCGCGCCCGAAAGATCCCCCCGCAGCAGGGCGCGCATCGCTCGGGCGACGGCGAGTTGTGTTTCGCCGCCCTCGTGCGTGCGAGCTTTTTCCGCCTGCTCGAGGCAACCGAACCAAGGGTCGAGATCCGTGTTCCCCGAATCGCGCCAGAGAATGGCCTCGGCGACCCGCTCGAAGACTGCGGGCGGAATGTCCTGGCTCCGCGCCCCGGAATCGGTGTGCAGGCGCGCCACAGTGTCGATCCACTGATCCAGCGCCGTGAGATCGTCGAACTCGAGCAGCGTCGCTTCGATCACGCCGCCGCCGCTACGCAGCATCCCTCTCAGATCTCCCGACCGGCGATACGCTTCGAAGGCGCGCTCGAACGAGCGCCGCGCCGCGCGCGGGCTCTCGTGCACCCGGCTGGCACCGTGCGCGCGAAGCAGGTTCGCGTCGGACTCGAGCACCGCCTGTGGAAGCAGTTCGAGCCAGCCTGCGAGCGTTGCGCTGCGGCCCTGCGAGAGCATCGCATCGGCCTCCGCAGCAGCGAGCCGCGCCACCTCGGACCAGTCGCGGGTCTCCACGAGCAGCGACACCGAGGCGTCGGCGTGGCCCGCGTCGCGCAGCAGAGTGGCCGCGCGCCGCAGATGCTCCGCGCCCAGCGCTTCCGGCTGGTCCTGCGCAGCGCGGGCGCGCAGGAATTCGCGCATCAGCGGATGCAGCTGGAACGCGCGCCCGCCTTCGGTCTGCGTTTCGCTCACGAAATAGTTGTTGAGCGCGAGATTGAGCAGCAGCCGCGCCGCCGCGGGCTCGCCGGAAAGCGATTGCGCAATCTCCGCGGTCATCCGCGGCAGGCAGGCGATGCGCAGCAGGAACTGCCGCGTCTTCGGTTCGAATCGATCGAATATCTCGCCGGCGAGGTAATCGAACACGACCTGCGGCGCGGCACCGTGCGGCGGGTCCGCCGGCCGGCCGGCGAGTTTTGCGTGCTCGAGCATCAGCACGAGTCCGGCCGCCCACCCTTGCGTGCGCTCTCGAAGCGCCGCTGCCGTCTCGGCTGCGAGCGCCTGGCCGCGAAGCTCGGCGATTGCCGCCAGTTCCCCGGCATCGAGCCGCAGGTCTTCCCAGCCGAGACAGAGCATTTCGCCGGCGACCCGCAGGCGGGCGCAGGACGCGGGTGCTTCGCTGCGACTGGTGACGATCACCGCGCAGTGCTTCGGCACCTGGTTGAACGCGGCTTCGAGCACCGCATGCAGCGCGCCTTCCGGCGGCACGGCGTGGAGGTTGTCGAACACGAGCGCAAAGGGCGCCTTCACCCGGGCGAACAACTGGCGGAAGAATTTCCGCGCAAACGACGCCGTGTCGGCGCCGGCCTGCGGCGTGAACGCCGGCAGCTCTTTCGCGCCGAGGCCATCGAGCTTTCGGGCGGCGTGGGCAAGGTAGTGAAACAGCGTCGCCGCGTCCGCATCGTCCGGATCGACCTGGTACCACAGGCACCGATAGCCGCGCGCCTCGGCGTAGCTCGCGGCGAGCGTCGTCTTGCCGGCGCCTGGCGGGCCCGAGATCCAGACCACCGTACGGCCGGGCGCACCGTCCATTCGGGCGAACAGCCGTTCGCGAGGCGCGATCGCGCTGATCGCGGGGCGCGTGGTCTTCGCGAAGGCGATGCTGCGCGCAGCGGGTTCAGCCGCCAATTCCCGCCCTCCCGGCCACGCCCGCGCCCACGCTCGGTTTCATGGGTGGAAGTGTAGTCCAGCGCCGGAGTTCAGCTCCCGACATGGACCTGGTAGCGCGCGCCGTCCGAGAACGTGCAGGTTCCGGCGCCCTGCCGCGGATTGTTCATCTGGTATTCGCAGCTCATGAAGGTGCCGCTCTGGCCGTAGGCGCTCGCCACCCCGCGGCGCGAATCGCCGTCGACGCGCGTCGCCTCGCCGGCGAGCAACTCGCCTTTGTAGTTGAGTTGGAAGCGGCCCTTGCCGGTCATCATGTTCGTGACCGTGCCCGCGACCATGCCGGTTTGCGTCGCGATGTCGTTGGCCGGATAGAGGCGCGCGTGCAGGATCGCCGGGGATTGCGCAGCGGCCGGTGCGCCCGGTGGCACGGACGCGGCCGGAACGGCTGCGGGCACGACGCCTGGCGGATAGACATAAAGCTGGCCGTCGGGTCCCACCGGCACCGCGATGCAACCAGAAAGCAGGGCCGCGGCGGTCGAAGCCGCGAGGGTCAGGGATTTCAGCGTTTTCATCAGTTCCTCCGTCAGTGTTGCAGGCCATACATCCGGCCTGCGCTCACATCATCGCGGGAACTGTCTGAATGGCGAGTGACGCCGGGGTTACAGATCGCTTATCGAGCGCCCGCCGATTCGCACGCTGGAATTGTGCCGTGGACTTGATCTGGGTTAAACGGACCCTCGGGCGCCCGTCCAGAATCATCGACAGTGAGGGCCGTCCCTACGAGGGATTCTGCCCGAAACCGATGGCCGGCGCGGCGATGGCTGGCCGCGACGCTTGCGCGATTCCGCAGCATCGGGCGATACGAGCGTTTTTGGCGACAAGCACAGACCTCTATGCCGATCAGCAGCAGCGCAGTGCACACCGGGACGGACGATCAGGTCCCTGCGATGGACATGCCACTGCCGCATGCAGAGCGCTTCTTCGAAATCCGCTTCGAATCCATCGGCGGACTCGGTGCGCACGCCGCCGGCCAGGTGCTTGCGAGCGCCGCGGTGCTGCGCATGGGGCTGAACGGCGCGCACTTCTCCTCCTACGGTTCGGAAAAGAAGGGATCGCTCGTGCGTTCCTTCGTGCGCCTGGGCCAGGCGGAGCTGCCGATTCGCACCAGCGCTCCGGTCGAAAAACCCGATGTCATCGTCGTCTTTCATGCTGCGTTGCTGCAAAACCCGGCATCCTTCGCGGGTCTGCGCGCCGACGGCACGCTCATTTACAACGCACGGCCGGGCCCGGCGCCACAGGAACTGGCAGCGCTGCCGCGCGGCGCGCGCGTGATCCGCGTCGATGCACTGGGAATCGCGGTTCGGGCCAAGTCGCGCCCCAACGCGGTGCTGCTGGGCACGCTTTGCGGCGCCTTTCCCTTCCTTCGCGCGGATGTAGTTCTCGAGGAACTCACGCAGGAATTCGCCGGCCGGCATCCCGAAGCAGTTGCCTCGAACGAGCGCGCGTTCCGCGCCGGAGCGAGCGAGTTCGAGACGCTCGAGGCGGTTGGCCGCGCGCAAGGCGATCTTCCGGTCGCCTATAGCGAGCCGGCGTGGGGTTATGAAACCCAGCCGTTGGGCGGGATCATTCCGGCCCCCGGCAATACGGCCTGGAACGACCTCTCGATGTCGCGCACCGGGTGGCTTCCGCTTCTGGATCGCGGCAAGTGCATTCACTGCGGGCTGTGCGACCTGGTCTGCCCCGACCAGTGCCTGGTCTGGGCCGACGGCGAAGAGGGCGGCAAGTTCGAGCGCGAGCTGATGGGCATCGATTATCGTTACTGCAAGGGTTGCCTGCGCTGCATCGAATCCTGTCCCACGGCCGCAATGGCGAAGAGCGAGGAAACCCCGGGTCTCGCCGATCGGCTGCGCGTGCCCCTGTTTCCCGGGTTGATCGGTTGAGCGGGATGCCATGACGACTCTGTCCGCGACACTGCCGCGCACCGGCGCGGACGTCCCTGCGCCGGCAGCAGCGCGGCAAAAACTCGAATTTCGCAGCGGCAACGAAGCCGCCGCGCTCGCCGCGCGCGACATCGGCTACCACCTGATGGGTTACTTCCCGATCACGCCGTCGACCGAGATCGCGGAGAACCTTTCGGAAATGCAGGCCAACGGCGAGCACGACATCGTGATGGTCGCCGGCGACGGCGAGCACGGCGCGGCCGGCATCTGCTATGGCGCCGCGCTCGGAGGCGGTCGCGTCCTCAACGCCACGAGCGCACAGGGCCTGCTGTACGCGCTGGAGCAGCTGCCGGTGCAGGCGGGCACGCGGGTTCCAATGGTGCTCAATGTCGCCGCACGCTCGGTCTCCGGACCGCTCGACATCCGCGGCGACCACTCGGACCTCTATTACGCGCTCAACACGGGCTGGATCATTCTCTGCGCGCGCGACCCGCAGGCGGTCTACGACCTGAATTTCGCCGCGATCAGGATCGGCGAACACCTAGACGTGCGCCTGCCGGTGCTCATCGCGTACGACGGCTTCATCACCAGCCACCAGAAGCGGCGCATCCAGGTGTTCGACGACCCGGAAGCGATTGCCGGGTTTCTCGGAGTGCGGCCTGATTTTCCCTCGCCGCTCGACACCGAGCATCCGGCGACCTTCGGCCCGTACATGAACGACCCGGATCTGATCAACAACAAGGTCCAGCTTTCGCAGGCGATGGAAGCCGCCCGCCGGGTGATTCCCGAAGTGCTCGCCGACCTGGAGGCCATGACCGGCCGCGCTTACCCGGTGCTCGATGCCTATCGCATGGACGATGCGGAAGTCGCTTCGGTGCTGGTGAACTCGGCCGCCGAAACTGCGAAGGAAACCGCGGATGAATTGCGCGCGCGGGGCGAGCGCGCCGGAGTGCTTTCGCCGAACGTGCTGCGGCCCTTCCCCGCAGAGGAATTCCGCCGCGCGCTGCGGCGGGTGAAAGCGGTGACGATCGGAGATCGCGCCGATTCCTACGGCGCCGGCGGCGGCAATCTGTCGCTCGAAGTGCGGGCCGCGATCCAGGTCGATCCGGCGAACCGGACGCGAGTGCTGTCGCGGATCTACGGGCTCGGCGGCAAGGACTTCTACGCAGCCGACGCCGAGCAGTTCTTCGCGCAGGCGATCGACGCCGCCGCATCGGGCAAGGTCTCCGAACCCTTTGCCTACCACGGCGCGACGCCTGGCAAGCCAGGCGCAGGGCCACGGCCCGGGCTGCCGGCGATCACGGCAGCCGAGGTGTCGCGCCCGATGGCGCACGTGCGCCGCGACTCGGCGACCGGCCGCCTCGCAGTCGAACTCGAGCCGCTTTGGAAGATGACTTCCGTGCCGAACCGCATCGCGCCGGGCCACGGCGCCTGTCCCGGCTGCGGCACCTTCCCGGTGCTGAACCAGGTCTACCGGGTGATGCAAGGCAACATCGTGGTGCTGTTCCAGACCGGCTGCGCCATGGTCGTCACCACCGGCTACCCGGCGACCGCGCACCGCATCAACTACATCCACAACCTGTTCCAGAACGGCGCGGCGACGCTCTCGGGACTGGTCGAGATGTATCACGAGCGAGTGCGCCGCGGCGAACTGCCCGCGTCGAGGGACATCACCTTCGTCATGGTCACCGGCGACGGCGGCATGGACATCGGCATGGGATCGGCGCTCGGCGCCGCGCACCGCAATCACCCGATGCTGATCCTGGAGTACGACAACCAGGGCTACATGAACACCGGCGCGCAGCTTTCCTACTCGACGCCGTTCGGCCACCGCACTTCCACCAGCGAGGTCGGATCGCGCCTGCCGGGCAAGCGCTATCACCACAAGGACACGGCGCAGATATTCTCCGCCTGTCACCTGCCCTACGTGTTCACCGCGAGCGAAGGCTATCCCGAGGACCTGATGCGCAAGGCCGCGAAGGCGCAGTGGTACGCCAAGCGCGAGGGGCTCGTTTACGGCAAGGTGCTTTCCTTCTGCCCGCTCAACTGGCGCGCCGCGGACGACGCCGCGCAGCCGATCCTGCAGGCGGCGGTGGACTCGTGCTTTTTCCCGCTCTACGAGGTCGAGCACGGCCATACCTCGATCACCTACGACCCCGAGGCGAGCGGCCGCCTCCACCCGGTGTCGGACTGGCTCGGGCAGATGGGCAAGACGCGGCACCTGGTCAAGTCCGAAAACGCCTCGATCCTGCAGGGCATCCAGCAGGAAACCGATCGCCGCTGGCGGCGCCTGAAAGCCATGCACGCTCACCCGGATCTCTAGCCCGGCCATGGCACGCATCCTCGAGACCCGCAGGCTCACTCCGGTGACGAAGTTCTTCCGCCTCGACGCGCCGCTCATCGCCGCCTCGGCAAGACCGGGACAGTTCGTGATGCTGCGCGTGCGCGAGGGCGGCGAGCGCATCCCGATCACGATCGCCGATTACGATCGCGCCGCGGGCACGATCACCATCGTGGTGCAGGCGGTCGGCGCGACCACGCAGCGCGTGTGCGCGCTGGAAGCGGGCGAGTCGATCCTCGATGTCGCCGGCCCGATGGGCGGACAGGTCGAGATTGCGCCGGGGGGGCACGTCTGCGGCATCGGCGGCGGCTTCGGTTCGGCGGCGCTGCTGTGCCTGATGCGCGAATTCTCGGCGCGCGGCGACACCACCACCGCGATCGTTGGCGCGCGCAGCGCCGATCTCGTCATCCTCGCGGATGAACTGCGCCAGGTGTGCGACAACGTCGAGATCTGCACCGACGACGGTTCGGCCGGGTTCAGGGGTTTCGTTTCGCAGCGTCTCGCGCAGCTCATCGCGGGCGACGGCCCGGGGCGGCCCGATTCGGTCGTCGCCATCGGCCCGATGGCGATGATGCGCGCGGTCGCGGAAACGACGCGCGCGGCGAAAATCAGGACGCTCGTTTCGATGGACCCGCTGATGGTCGATGGCACCGGCATGTGCGGCGGGTGCCGCGTCACGGTCGGCGGCAAGGCGCAGTTCGCCTGCGTCGACGGGCCGTGCTTCGATGCGCACGAAGTCGATTTCGACGAGGCGATGCGCCGCAACAAGGCCTACGTGCGCGAGGAAAAGCGCGCCGCCGAGCAGCTCGCCTGCATTTCCGGACGGGGAGCGCAACCGTGCCGGTGAAGCGCGCCGACAAGACGCCGATGCCGGTGCGCGATGCGCTCGAGCGGGCGCACGACTTCGGCGAGGTGAATCGGGGCTACACCCAATTCCACGCGGGATTCGAGGCCGAGCGCTGCCTGCGCTGCCAGGACCCGGTGTGCGTCGGCGGTTGCCCGGTGCAGATTCCGATCCCCGAGTTCGTGCACGCCGTGGCCACCGGCGACATGGCCGGCGCGGCGAAGATCCTGCGCTCGGCCAATCCGCTGCCGGCGATCTGCGGGCGCGTCTGCCCGCAGGAATCGCAGTGCGAGGCCGAATGCAGCCTCGCCAACCGCTTCGATCCGGTCGCCATCGGCCACCTCGAGCGCTACGTCGCCGACTGGGAGCGAACGCAGCCGCCGGCGGTCGAAAAGCGCATCACTCGCAAGGAAAAGATCGCGATCATCGGCGCCGGGCCTTCGGGCCTGGTCTGCGCCGGCGGACTGGCGCAACTCGGCTATGCGGTCACGATCTACGAGGCGCTGCACGCACCCGGTGGCGTATTGCGCTACGGCATTCCGGAGTTCCGGTTGCCCAAGGCGATCCTCGACTGGGAAATCGATCTGCTGAGGGCGATGGGCGTGGAGATCGTGTGCAACGTCATCATCGGCAAGACGCTCACGCTCGACGAGCTGTTCGAGCGGATGGGCTATGCGGCGGTATTCATCGGCACCGGCGCGGGGCTGCCGCAGTTTCTGGGAATTCCCGGCGAGAACCTGAACGGCGTGATGTCGGCGAACGAGTTCCTGACGCGCGTCAACCTGATGCGCGGATACGAATTCCCCGAGTCGGACACTCCGGTGCGGGTGGGCAAGCGCGTCGCCGTGATCGGCGCCGGCAACACGGCGATGGACGCAGCTCGCACCGCGCTGCGCATGGGCGCCGAGGAAGCGATGATCGTGTACCGGCGCAGCCAGAAGGAGATGGGCGCGCGGGTCGAGGAATTCCACCACGCGACCGAAGAGGGCGTGAAGTTCTACTGGCTCACCAATCCGCTCGAAATCCTCGGCAGCCCGGACGGCTGGGCCGAGGGCCTGAAGTGCCAGCGCATGAAGCTCGGCGAGCCCGACGCCTCGGGGCGCGCGCGCCCGATCCCGATTCCGGGTACGGAGAGCGTTCTCGCCGCGGACAACGTGATCCTCGCGATCGGCACCACACCGAATCCGCTTCTCACACGCACCACTTCCGGACTGCTGACGAACAAGAAGGGCTGCCTGGTCGCGGACGAGAAAACCGGCCTCACGTCGAAAGCGCTGGTCTTTGCCGGGGGCGATGCCGTGACCGGCGCGGCGACCGTGATCCTCGCTGCGGGCGCAGGCAAGCGCGCGGCGCAGGCCATTCACCAGACGCTCGCGGCACGCGCATAACGTTTCGCAGGCGGGCGGAAGTCATCCGTTGGAGCTAGAGTCGCGCGGCCTGCGCGGCACCACGCGTCACAATCCCAGCTCCCCGTCGGTCGCGCTGTGCCGGTACTTGTCGCTCGGCGGCCAAGGTCGCGCAGGCCAATCGGGCTCGAAAATGAAGGACGACCGATTACGGCCGGGTAGCAATTCGCCGTTGCCGGCGCCTTTGGCGTAATCGTAGTACAGCTTGACGATCTGCTCCTTCGTCACCTGCTGTGCAGCCGGGTGTGAGACGCAGGCATCGCGCCAACGGCGTACGCGCGCGTACGCCTCCTCGTCGGGCAACTCGAATTCTTCGTAGTACTCCAGAAACCAGAAGCGCATGAACAGGGGCGTGAACACGGTCTCTGCCCAGCCGAACTCCTCGAACAGAAACGGGCCGGACGGGGCGTGCTCGTTCAGGAATTCGTTCAAACCTGCATACTGCTTCAGCATGCTCTCACGCAGGGCGTCGCGTTTCCCGGGATCCTGATTCATCACGTAGCCGTAGCCTTGGGTGCAAAACGCAGCTTCGAACATCGTCAGCATGTTCTCCACCGCGCGCCGGTAGGGGTCGCGCTGCGCCACCGCGCGCTCCGGGTAGAGATCCTCGAGGTACTTCAGGATGACGAGGCTCTCCTTGAGGATGCGCCCGTCCGCCGTCTCCAGAATTGGCAGCGCGGTACTGCCCCCGGTCTTCTTCAGCAGCCAATCGGGCCGAGGCCGCGTGACGTCGACCACGCGAAATCCGACGTCGCGTCGCCGGCCCTTCAGCGACAACAGGATTTCCAGTCGCTGGCAGAAGGGGCAGACCGGGATGTGATGTACGGTCAGGTCAGCCATGCTCGCCGCGCGACCTGCTTCGTGGTTCGTTCGCCGCGCGTTCAGTACCCACGCGCCACCCCCTCGCGCCGCGGATCGGCTCCACCCCGCCACCCTCCGGGTACGCGTTCGACGACGTGAAGCCCGCTCGTCAGGTTGGTCACGCTCACTTCGTGCCCCCGCGCCTGCAAGTCCCAAACCAGCGCTTCATAGGCCGAGCCGCGCTCGATCTCGGTCGGTCCGTTGCGGCTGCCGAAATTGGGCAGCGCCACTGCGCTCTGCGCATCGAGCTTCCAATCGAGCACCGCGACCAGCGCCTTTGCCACGTAATTGATGATCGCCGAACCGCCCGGTGAACCTGCGACCAGTCGCAGCGATCCGTCCGCGTCGAACACCAGGGTCGGTGCCATTGTGCTGCGCGGCCGCTTCTCCGGCTCGACGCGATTCGCCACTGGCCGCCCATTCACCTCGGGCACCCAGGCGAAGTCGGTGAGTTGATTGTTGAGCAGAAACCCTCGCACCAGGATGCGGCTGCCGAACCCGTCCTCGATGGTCGTGGTCATCGCGACCGCGTCGCCGCGTTCGTCGACGATCGAGAGATGGCTCGTGCCGGCAACGGCGTGCTCCGGAGCATCCTGCAAGGCCGCGGCGCCGCGCGGCTCGCCCGGCTGCGCGCGCCCCATCGAGCGCTCGCCCAGGAGCCGCGCGCGCGCGTCCAGATACGCCGGATCGAGCAGTCCCGTCACCGGTTGCGACACGAACGCAGGGTCCGCGATATAGCGCTGGCGATCGGCGTAGGCGAGCCGCCCAGCCTCGGAAAACCAATGCAGCGCTTCCGATGACCGGGGCGGCGCATTGCCGAAGGGCGACCGCTCCAGGATCGCGAGCAACTGCAGCACCGCGATGCCGCCCGAGCTCGGCGGCCCCATGCCGCAGACGCGCCGCCCGCGGTACGGACCGCACACCGGATCGCGCTCGAGCGCCACATAGCGCGCGAGATCGCCGAGCGCCAGATCCCCCGCGTTACGGTGCGTCCGCACTGCGCGGACCATGTCCTCGGCAATGGCGCCGTGATAGAACGCGTCCGCGCCACCGGCAGCGATGCCGCGCAGCGTCGCGGCGTAATCCGCATTGACGATGCGCTCGCCGACCGGGCGTGCCAGATCGGTCGGCGTATAGAACAGCTGCCTCGCAGTCGGATCTGCGCGCAACGCCCGCTCGCGATCGAGCAACCGGTGCAGGCGCGGCGACATCGCGAAGCCCGATTCCGCGAGACCGATTGCAGGCTCGAACAGTCGCGCCCAGGGCAATCGCCCGTGCCGTCGATGCGCGAGTTCCAGCATTCGCAGGACGCCCGGCACGCCGACCGAGCGACCGCCGACGATGGCCTCGCGACGCGGCAGCGCCTTGCCGTCGGCGCCGAGGAAGCGATTCGCGCTCGCCGCTGCGGGCGCGGTTTCGCGCCCGTCGTAGCTTCGCACGCGCTTCGCGGCGTGCGACCAATGCAGCAGGAACGCGCCGCCGCCGATCCCCGAAGATTGCGGTTCCACCAGGCCGAGCACCATCTGCGCCGCGATCGCCGCATCGACTGCGCTGCCGCCCGCGCGCAGCATTTCCAGCGCCGCGTCCACTGCATGCGGATTTGCCGCCACCACCATTGTTCGCTGCGCGACAAAGGCTGCCTTCTCCCGGCGCCCCGTGGCCTGTTCCGGTTCGAGATCGCGCTGCCGCTCGTGCGCGCACGACGCGACAAGAAAGACCAGCGAGAGCGCAAGTGCGTGGAGGCGATTTCGCATTCTTTAATCTAACGCAAATCCCTGCGGACGCCTCCGGTTACCATGCGCGAAGGATCGGGAGAAGAAGTGGTGTTTCAAATCCGGGGGCAGGGTCGCATCGCGGCCGCACGCCCCTGCCGTCCAATCCGGATGCGGCACGAAGAGATTCGAACATGAAGCGCCTGCTGCGGATATCGACCGCCGAAGAGCTGCTCGCGCACGCGATCGAGATCGAGCGCGAGGCCGCGGCGCGCTACCTGGAGTTGGGCGAGCACATGCGCGACCTGGGCAACGGCGCCGTCGCGGAACTCTTTCTGCGCCTTGCCGCGACGGAGCGAAAACACCAGTGCGAACTGGAATCCCGCGCGCAGGGGCTGCGGCTGCCGCGCATCGCGCCCGGGGAGTACGCCTGGCTCGACGTCGCAGCGCCGGAGACCGCCGCGCACGACCTGGTGCTGAAACTGATCACGCCGCACGACGCGCTGCTGATCGCTCTCCAGGCCGAGCAGCGGGCGCTTGCGTTTTTCGAGGCGGCGCGCGCGCAGGCAACCGACCCTGCGCTCGCAGCGATGGCAACTGAACTGGCCGCCGAGGAAGGCGTTCACGTCGCCTGGGTGAAGAGCGCCCTGCGCCGCACGCCCGATCCGGTGATCGACTGGGACGCCGTGTTTCACTGATCGCGCTGCATGGCCAGCGCGATTCCGGCGATCGCCAGCAGCAACGCCGCGCACCACAGCGCCGGCGTGAAGCTCCCGGCCCATTCGACCGCGTAACCCGCGAACACCGGTCCGGAGAGTTGGCCGATCCCGAAGGAAGCCGTCATCGCGCCCATCAGCGGCGCGGCATTGCCGGATCGCGCACGCAGCCGCGCCTGTTTCATGCCGAGCATCGTGATCGACATCGCGGTCGCGCCGACCAGCAGATTCGCCAGAACGATGCTCGCCGCGCCGGGCGCGATCGCCGGAGCGACGACGCCCGCGGCCTGCGCGAAGAAACTCCCGATGAAGGCCGGTCGCTCGCGCCCCGGTCCGAGCCGGCTGCACAGCACCGTGCTCGCCGCCGCCGCGACCCCGAAGAGCGGCCAGTAGAGCGTGCTCGCAAAACCCGCCCCCAGCGCATCGCGCGCCATCACCGGCAGAAACGTGCCCGGGATGATGTAGCCGAAGCCGAAGCTTCCATAGGCAACGATGAGAACCCAGGTGCGGAAATCCCAATGCGCGGTGCGGTCCGCCGCAACGGTTTCTGGATTCTGCGCTGCTACGCGAACACCTTCGTAGGCGGGCCAGACGATCGCGGCCGCCGCGAGCGAGGCAAGCCCGAGCGCGATCCAGATCTGCTGCGAGTTGAACGAGGCCGCGGCGAGCGCCGCGCAGATCGCGCCGCTGCCGACCACGCCAACCCCGACTCCGGAGAAGGCGACGCCGCTCCAGCGATCACCGCCCGCGGCCGCCAGTCGCGCAAGCAGCCAGGCCGAACCGAAGACGAGCGCCCAGGCGCTCGCCACGCCCCCCAGGAACCGCAGCAGCCACCACAGCGCGAACGCATTCACCAGGCCCATCGCGAGCGTGAGCACGCCGGTGGCGACGAGCCCCGCGCGCACCATGCGGTGCGCCGGCGCGTGCAGCCAGACCGCGCTCAACGCGCCGACGAGGTAGCCCAGGTAGTTGGCGAACGCGAGCCAGCTCCCGCCGGTGAGGCTCAGTCCTGCGTCCGCCTGCATGATCGGCAGCAGCGGCGTGAACGCAAAACGCCCCACGCCCATCGCGACCGCGAGCGTGGCGAGGAACGCGAAGGCGAAACGCGCCGGAGTCATGGCGCGCAGCTCGGAGAATCGGCGTGCCGCAGCGGATTCAGTCGACGTGTTTCGAGCGCAGCCAGGCGAGCTTTGCGGCGTAAATGTCATGGTCGCGCCGGTTGGTGCTCGTTTCCAGCGCGGCCGCGAGCTGCTTGTGCGCCGGAGCGAGCTCGCCGAGACCGAGCAGCGCGACCGCGAGACCGAAATGCGCCTCGTGGAAGAACGCGTTCCTGCTCAGTTCGCGCGAGAAATGCTCGCGCGCCGATGCATAGTCCTTGCGCTTCAACGCTGCGATGCCGAGATCGAAGAAATGGAACGGCGGCTGCGCCTCGATGCGCCGCAGCCGCTCCCGCAGCTCGAGCGCCGCGACCTTGCGCCCCTGTCGCTCGAAGAGCCCGGCAAGATTCGCGATCGCGGAAACATTCTCGGATTCGAGCGCAAGGACGTGGCGAAACGTCCGTTCGGCGAAACCGAGATCGCCGTGGCGCGCGTAGATCACCCCCAGGGTGTTGAACGCTTCGAGAAACCGGGGATCCTGCAGCGTAGCGCCACGCACCCACCAGTACGCCTCGTCGACCGCGCCGCGGCGCAGCGCCTCCGCCGCGCGATTGTTCATGAACATGGCCATCACGGTGTGATCGAGAATTTCCTGGGATCGCAGCCGCAGCAGGTCCACGCCCGGAGTGAAATCGACCACCACGCCCTTGATGCGGTCGTAGGTTTTCGAGCCCGTGGCGGCCGCGCCCTGCAACAGGATGTTGACGTGCCCGCTCGCGAACAGCGTGTCGTCGCTTCGGGTCCACAGGGGTTCGGAAAAGACCCGCTGGAACGAAACCGAGAGTCCGAGTTCGCGCGCCAGCGCAGCCGTCATCACGGTGAGCGACAGGCAATTGCCAGCCCGCGCCTCGAACGCTTCGGCCGCGGTGCGCGTGACCGCCGTGTCGTACTCGAGCTTCAGTTGCGTGTCGCTTTCGAGCGCCGCGACGAGGCCGCGCAGCGGACCCTGGTCGCGGACCTGCCTTGCGATGTCCTGGCGCAGGTAGTTGCGCATCGCCGCGCTGACCGCGAACACGCCGGGATCCCGTGGGACGGCACTCGGCGCGAACGCCGCATCGTTCAGGAGGCTCGGTGGTTCCGCGACGGGCACCGGGGCCGGCGTCGCGCACGCGCCAAGCATGAGCGAAGCAACGATCAGCAGCGCGCGCCGCATCCCGTCGATCGGCCATGGCCGGAATTGCCGTGCGAGGACCATGCGTCGATCCTAGCCCTGCACCCGGGCGCGGGCAAGGTGCTCCCGGAGCCAGGAAAAAGGCGGCACTCGGCCGCCTCGATGTTGCGCTGCGCCGTGAAGCCTTACACCATCAACGGCACCACCAGCAGCGCAACGATGTTGATGATCTTGATGAGCGGATTGACCGCCGGGCCCGCCGTGTCCTTGTACGGGTCGCCCACGGTGTCGCCCGTGACTGCGGCCTTGTGCGCGTCCGAGCCCTTGCCGCCGTGGTTGCCGTCCTCGATGTACTTCTTGGCGTTGTCCCAGGCACCGCCGCCGGTGCACATCGAAATCGCGACGAACAGCCCGGTCACGATGGTTCCCATCAGCACCCCGCCGAGTGCCTGCGGACCGAGCACGAGGCCGACGACGATCGGCACGCCGACCGGCAGCAGCGACGGAATCATCATCTCCCTGATCGCCGCGCGCGTCAGCATGTCCACCGCGGTGCCGTATTCCGGCTTCGCCGTGCCCGCCATGATTCCCGGGATCTCCTTGAACTGGCGCCGCACTTCGATCACCACCGCGCTCGCGGCGCGGCCGACCGCCTCCATCGCCATCGCGGCGAAGAGGAACGGCACCATGCCGCCGATCAGCAGTCCGATCACCACCATGTGGTTCGAAAGATCGAACGAGATCGATTTGCCCGCGGCTTCCAGCGCGTGGGTGTAATCGGCGAACAGCACCAGCGCCGCGAGCCCCGCGGAACCGATGGCGTAGCCTTTCGTGACCGCCTTGGTGGTGTTGCCGACCGCATCGAGCGGGTCGGTGATCGCGCGCACCGAGTCCGGCAGCTTCGCCATCTCGGCGATGCCGCCGGCGTTGTCGGTGATGGGACCGTAGGCGTCGAGCGCCACGATGATTCCGGCCATCGACAGCATCGCGGTCGCCGCGATCGCGATGCCGTACAGGCCCGCGAGCCAATACGAGACGTAGATCGCTACGCAGACCGCCAGCACCGGCCAGGCCGTGGAGCGCATCGAAACGCCCAGGCCCGCGATGATGTTGGTCGCGTGCCCCGTGACGCTTGCGCTGGCGACGTGCTGCACCGGCGCGAACTGCGTTCCGGTGTAGTACTCGGTAATCCAGACCAGGAATCCCGTGAGCCCCATGCCGACCACGGCGGTGCCCCAGAGATTCCAGACCGTGATCATCTGCTTGCCGCCGCTCATCTCGAAGGGCACCGTGGCGACGATGTCGCCCATCAGCCAGACCGTGATCGGGTAGAACGCGACGAGCGCGATGCCACCGGCCCATGCCAGGCCCCGGTACAGCGCGGGCATCACGTTCTTGTCGCTCGGCTTCGCCTTCACGAAGAAGGTTCCGATGATCGACGCGATGATCGAAAAGCCGCCGATCGCGAGCGGATAGATGACCGCATTCGCGCTGGCAGTCTTCACCATCAGCGCCGCGAGCAGCATGGTGGCGATGATGGTCACCGCGTAGGTTTCGAACAGGTCCGCGGCCATGCCGGCGCAATCGCCGACGTTGTCGCCCACGTTGTCCGCAATCACCGCCGGGTTGCGCGGATCGTCTTCCGGGATTCCGGCCTCGACCTTGCCGACGAGGTCGGCACCGACGTCGGCACCCTTGGTGAAAATGCCGCCGCCGAGTCGCGCGAAAATCGAGATCAGCGAGCCGCCGAACCCCAGCCCGATGAGCGGCTTGATGATTTGGTCGAGATTCGCCTTGTCCGCGGCATTCGCATAGAGCAGCGCGAAGTAGCCAGCGACGCCGAGCAGTCCCAGCCCAACCACCAGCAGCCCGGTGATCGCTCCGCCGCGGAACGCTACGGCGAGCGCCTCGTCGAGGCCCTTGCGTGCGGCCTCCGCGGTGCGCACGTTGGCGCGCACCGAAACGTTCATGCCGATGATCCCGGAGGCGCCGGAGAACACCGCGCCGATCGCGAATCCCCAGGCCGTCGCCCAGCCGAGTTTTTCCACGAATCCGATGACGAGGAACAGGATTGCGCCGACGATCGCGATGGTCGTGTACTGGCGCTTGAGGTAGGCCACCGCGCCCTCGCGCACTGCCAGCGAAATCTCGCGCATGCGCTCGTTGCCTTCGGGCTGGGCGAGGATCCAGCGGATCGAATAAGCGCCGTACAGGATGGCCATGACGGCGCAGGCAAGCGCAAAGATGAGGCCGGTCGACATTCTCGTTCTCCCTTGTTGCAGCGGGCGGGGAAGTCCCGCAAGAAAGCGGCGAATTCTAGCAGAACCGGCCACTCACCGGCCGTGCGTGCTCAGCGTTTTTCCAGCGCCGCGAAAGCCTCGTCCCGGACCTGCTCGACGCCCCCCGAGCCGCAGACCCGGCGGTGCCTGGGCGCGCGCGCATCGCCCGAGGCCGCCCACTGCGCGTAGTACTCGATCAGCGGCTGCGTCTGCGAATGGTAGATCTCGAGCCGCCTGCGAACCGTGGCCTCCTCGTCGTCGGCGCGCTGCACGAGCGGCTCGCCGGTGACGTCGTCCCGGCCTTCGGTTTTCGGCGGATTGAACCGCAGGTGATAGGTGCGGCCCGAGGCGAGGTGAACGCGCCGGCCGCTCATGCGCAGGATGATTTCCTCGTCGGGAACGTCGATTTCGAGCACGCAGTCGATCGCCACGCTCGCCTGCCTCATCGCCGCGGCCTGCGGCAGCGTGCGCGGAAAACCGTCGAACAGATAACCGTTTGCGCAATCGGGCTGCTTCAGCCGCTCGAGCACCAGACTGACGATGATGTCGTCGGACACCAGCTGTCCGGCATCCATCAGCCGCTTGGCGGCCATCCCCACCTCGGTGCCCGCTTTCGCCGCGGTGCGCAGCATGTCGCCCGTGGAAATCTGCGGAATGCCGAAGCGATTGCAAATGAACGTGGCTTGCGTGCCCTTGCCTGCCCCCGGCGGTCCCAGCAGGATCAGCCTCATGCCAGCATTTTACGTACCGAAGCGAGATCCTGCGGCGTGTCCACACCCGGTGGAATATTGCGCTCGGTCAACAGCACCGCAATCCGCTGGCCGTGCCAGAGCACCCGCAGCTGTTCGAGCTGCTCGATCGCTTCCAGCGGCGAGGGCGCGAGCGCGGCGTAACGCCCGATAAATCCGGCGCGATAGGCGTAAATGCCGACGTGCCGGTGGCATTCGGGCAACCCACCTCCACGCGCGTAGGGGATCGGCGCGCGGCTGAAGTACAGCGCATAGCCGTTCGCATCGAGCGCCACCTTGACGACGTTCGGGTTGGCGTAGGACGCGGCATCGTGAATCCGGTGGCACGCGGTCGCGACGCTTGCATCGCGCCGTCGCGCGAGTTCCGCAGCCACCTCCGAGATCAACGCCGGATCGATCAGCGGTTCGTCGCCCTGCACGTTGACGACGATCGCCTCGTCATCGAGCGCGAGCTTCGAGGCCGCTTCGGCAATGCGCTCGGTTCCCGAAACGTGCTCGGCACGCGTCATGACCGCATCGAATCCATGCGCCGCAACCGCCTCGCGAATGCGCTCGTCGTCGGTCGCGACGTGGACGCTGCGCGCGCCGCTCGCAGCCGCCCGCTCGCACACCCGCACGACCATCGGTTTGCCGCCAAGATCCGCGAGCGCCTTGCCCCGAAAGCGGGTCGAACCGTAGCGCGCTGGAATGAGGACGTGAAAGTCGGGCGGAACCGGCTCCGGCGGCGCCTTCCCGCCCGCCTTCGGGTCGCGCTTCGCCGCGCCTGCGTTCAGTCGACTTCCTCCTCGGGCGGAAGCTTGCGCGCATCCTCCTCCAGCATCACGGGAATCCCGTCCTTGACGGGATACGCGAGCCGGTCTGCGCGGCACAGAAGTTCTTCGGCTTCCTTCCGATAGACCAGCGGGCCCTTGCAGAGCGGGCATACCAGAATTTCGAGCAGCCGCGGATCGATTGCGCTCATCGGGTCCTCCGATCGCCGAGTTTCCTGAGCAGCCACTCGCCGAAGGCTGCATCCATGACCGCATTCACGGGCAGGACCCAATGATGCGGCTGTGCGAATCGCTTGCATTTTACCGCGTCCTTTTCGGTCATCAGCACGGGCGCGCCGTCTCCGAAGTCCAGGTCCGAGGCCTGGAACGGATGATGATCGGGGAAGGGGTGCGCCACGACGTCGATCCCGCAGCGACGCAATACGCCGAAGAAACGCCCGGGATCGCCAATCCCGGCCGCCGCGTGCACGCGCTGGCCGGAGAACGATTGCAGCTTGCGGCGCTCGCGCGCATCGGTCGCACAGTGCGCTTCGCTGCCCTGCAGCGTCATGCGAAAGCCCTGCACCATGTCGGTGTCGTGCGCAATCACCGCGCCCACCGATCGCAGCCGCGACACTGGCTCTCGCAGCGGGCCGGCAGGAAGGAACAGGCCGTTGCCGAATCCCCGGGAGTCGACGATCGCGATTTCCACGTCGCGCCGCAGACGGTAATGCTGCAGCCCGTCGTCGAGGATCACGACGTCGCACTCCCGATGCTGGGCGCGCAGCGCCGCGATCACGGCGACGCGGTCCGCGCCGACCCACACCGGACAGCCGCTGCGCCGCGCGAGCACGATCGGCTCGTCACCGACCTCGCGCGGATCGGAGGCGATGGTCGCGGCGCAGGGCGATTGCGCGGCGCCCCCGTATCCGCGCGATACGATGCCGGGAGACCAGCCCCTGGAGGCGAGAAACTCCGCGATCCAGAGCGCAAGCGGAGTCTTTCCCGCGCCGCCCGCGACCAGATTGCCGACCACGATCACCGGCAGCCCCGCATCGTGGCTCCGCAGGAGGCGCAGCCGGTAAAGCAATCGGCGCACCCGCACCGCCATCCCATACGCCGCGCCCGCGGGCCACAGCAGGAGACTCACGGCGCCGCGGCGGTACCAGTGGTTGGCGAGTGAAAAGTTCATGTCGCGCGCATCTGCGCCGATCCCGCCCGATCCCGGGTTCCTCCAGGTCTGCCGACTTGGCAGACTTCGCCAAGTCGGCAGATCGATGAACGGCCAGACCGGGCCCGGCGCAGGCATTCGAGCCGTGCAATTCCGGCAAGGGACCTAATTCGCCGGCCGCTCCGCGGTGAAGGCGATCTGCGACAGCCCGGCGAGGCGTGCCGCCTCCATCACCCGGACGACGGACTGGTGCGTCGCATTCGCGTCGGCGGTGATGATGATGATCGGCTCTTTCAGGTTGCTCGCCGCGCGCCGCAACTCGGCGGCAAACGGTTCTGCGCCGGCATAAGCGACCTGCACCTTGTTGACGGAGTACTCGCCCCGGGCGTTCACCACCACGCTCACTTCGTTGGCTCGCTCGGTCTGGCGCGTCGCATCGGCCGTCGGAAGATTGATCTGCAACTCGGTGTAGCGCGAATACGTGGTGGTGATCATGAGGAAGATCAGGATCACCATCATGACGTCGATCAGGGGCACGAGATTGATCTCGGGCTCCTCGCGGGCGCGGCCGCGCTGGAAGTTCACGCGCCCTTCCCGTCGCGCACCGGCAGCAGCGTGCCGATGTCGCTACGCTTGCCGTGCAGCAGGTCCGCGAGATGCGCCGCGTCCTGCTCCATCTGCACGATGAAACCCTCCACCTTGTTGCGGTAGTGCCGGTAGAAAATGAGCGAGGGCACGGAGATGCCGATGCCGAACGCGGTGTTGTACAGCGCGATCGAAATGCCGTGCGCGAGCTGCTGGGGGTTGGTTCCGGTCGGCGACTGCGAACCGAAGATCTCGATCATCCCGATCACCGTGCCGAACAGCCCGAGCAGCGGCGAGGCCGTGGCGATGGTGCCGAGCGTCGTCAGGAAACGGTCGAGATCGTGCGCCACGGCGCGCCCCGCTTCCTCGATCGCTTCCTTCATCACGTAGCGCGGGCTGCGGTGATTCCGCAGCGCCGCAGCGAGCACCACGCCGAGCGGCGAGTCCCGCGACAGGCGCTCGAGCGCATCGCGGGTCAGTCCGCCGCGCTGGTAGACCGCGATGACCTGCTCGAGCAACCGGGGCGGTCGGATCCGGACGTGGCGCAGCGAAATCGCGCGCTCGATGATCAGCGCTACGGCGATGACGGAGGCCGCGAGCAGCGGCCAGATGGGCCAGCCGGCGGCCTGGATGATCGAAAACAAGTGCGAACCCCGCGATCTGTCAAATGTGCGATCGGACTGCCGGCAATGTAGCAAAGTCGGGGAGGCAAATGCAGCGCCGGGTTCTTATCCACAAAACCTGTGGGTAAGTGTGTGGATTGTCGTTGGACAGACTCGATTGCCATTCTCCGCAGCGCTTCCGGGTTGGCCCTGATGAAAACTTCAGCAGCCGTTTACCCTCTGGAAACAGCCGCTTATGGCTAAGAATGGGGTTCCGCGGCGAATCCCTGCGTGGTAAGCGTCTATGCGGCGGCGCGTGTGGATTAAAGTAGCGCCTCGACAAATCCTGGGCACGCGCCTTGCAGCAGAGAATTCCCCCGGACGAAGCCCCCGGCGCGCCGGTTCTGAGCGTCACCGAGCTCGCCCGCAGCGTGCGCGATTTGCTCGAGCGCCGCTTCCCCGTGTTGTGGGTCGCGGGCGAGATCTCGAACCTGCGTCCGGCCGGCTCCGGCCACCTGTATTTCATCCTCAAGGACGAGCAGGCGCAGGTCGATTGCGTGATGTTCCGGGGGCGCGCCGCGCTGCTCGACTGGGAACCGGGCGAGGGCCTGCGCGTCGAGGCGCGCGCGGTGGTGACGCTGTACGAGCCGCGCGGGCGCTTCCAGCTGAACGTAGAGACGATGCGCCGAGCAGGTCTGGGCCCGCTCTACGAGCGCTTTCTCAAGCTGAAGGAAAGGCTCGGACGCGAGGGCCTGTTCGATCCCGCGGCCAAGCGCCCGACGCCCGCGCACCCGGCCCGCATCGGAGTCGTCACCTCGCTTCAGGCCGCGGCGCTGCGCGACGTGCTGACGACGCTCGCGCGCCGCAACCCGTCGATTCCCGTCGTGGTGTATCCGGTCCCGGTGCAGGGCGAAGCTGCCGCGGAAAAAATCGCGCGCATGCTCGCGACCGCCAACGCGCGGGCCGAATGCGACGTGCTGCTTCTGGTGCGCGGCGGCGGATCGATCGAGGACCTCTGGGCATTCAACGAGGAAGCCGTGGCGCGCGCGATCCGCGCTTCCGCCATCCCGGTCATCGTCGGCGTCGGCCACGAGACCGACACCACGATCGCCGATTTCGCCGCCGACCGACGCGCGCCCACGCCGACGGCCGCCGCCGAACTCGTCAGTCCCGCGCGCGCCGAACTGCTCGCGCGGGTGCTGGTACTGGCGGCGCGCGGCTCGCGCGAGGCACGCCGGCGCATCGAGTACGCGATGCAGAGCGTCGATTCCTTCGCGCGGCGCCTCGTGCATCCGGCCGAAAGGCTGCGCGCCTCGCACCAGCTGCTCGCGCAACTCGCGGCGCGGCTCGTATCCGCCGCGGGTCGGCGGATCGATGCGAGCGCAGCGCGCCTGGCACTGGCGCGCGCGGGCCTTCACGGCCTCGACCCCGGCGCGGTGCTCGCGCGCGGCTACTCGATCACGCGGGACGCGCAGGGTGTCGTGCTGCGCGATGCGGCGGGGCTGCGCGAGGGTGACCGGCTGCGCACCACGCTTGCGCGCGGCAGCGTCGAAAGCCGGGTGCTCGCGAAGGGTCAGAACCCTGCCGGTTGATGAGGGAAACATGACGAACACGCCGATCGACCTGCGTTCCGACACCGTCACCCTGCCCTCGGCCGCGATGCGCGCGGCAATGGCGGCAGCACCCGTGGGCGATGATCAGTACGGCGAGGATCCGACCATGAACCGGCTGCAGGAGCGCGCCGCCGAACTGCTCGCCAAGGAAGCGGCGCTCTGGTTGCCGAGCGGAACCATGGCGAACCAGGTGGCGCTTCGCGTGCTCGCGCGTCCAGGGGACGACGTCGTGGTCAGCCGCGAATGCCACGCCGTGTGGCACGAGACCGGCGGCTCGGCCGCGAACGCCGGCGTGCAATTCACCGAAATCGGCGAACGCGGCACCTTCACTGCCGAGCAGTTCCTCGCCGCGCTCAAGCCGCGCGGCCATGTCATCTATCCGCCCACGACGCTCGTCGAAATCGAGAACACGCACAACCGCTCGGGCGGGGTGATTTTCCCGCAGGCCGAAGCCGCGCGCGTCTGCCGGGCCGCGCGCGAGCGCGGCGTCGGCGTGTACCTCGACGGCGCGCGGCTGTGGAACGCGGCCATTGCGTCCGGACGAAATGTCGCCGAGCTGGCGGCACCGTTCGACCTCGCCTCGGTCGCGCTCTCGAAGGGGCTGGGCGCGCCGGGCGGGTCGCTGCTGTGCGGATCGCGGGAGCTGATTCGATCGGCGACGCGCTACCGACGCATGGCGGGCGGCGCGATGCGCCAGGTCGGCTTTTACGCCGCGGCCGGGCTGTACGCGCTCGAACACAACCTCGAGCGCCTCGCCGAGGACCACGAGAACGCAAAGCGCATCGCACGGCGGCTCGCGCAGAGCCGCCGCGTGATCCTCGACCCGGACTCGGTGCACACGAACATCCTGGTCTTTCGCCTCCCGGAAGACGCGCCGGACGCGCCGACCGTGGTGGCGCGCGCCGCACGGAGCGGCGTGCTCGTCTACGCGTTCGATCCGCGAACGATCCGCGCCGTGACGCACCTCGACGTCTCGCGCGGGCAGTGCGATCGCGCCGCCGGCGTGCTGCTCGAGATCGTCGAAGCGGGGAACTAGCGGCCCCGCGGCCCCGCGCCAAGGATCGAGATCCGCGCGAGTTCGATTTACCCCATCTCTCCGGTTTTTTGAAACGAGCGTTAAACGCTCGTTTCAAAAAACCGGAGACCGGGGAAAGTCAAATTCGCACCGAACTCCAGTTGCAGGCGGCGGTTCTCACCCCGCCCGCGCCCCCAGCACCCTCGCGGCGCGCGCCACGTCCTTCGGTTTCACCCAGAGAATCGCACCGAACCGATCATTGCCGGCGCCGACCGCGTCGAGCGCGGTGACGTTGATCTTCGCCACGGCGAGCTTGCCGAGGATCGCGGCGATCGCGCCGGGCCGGTCCTCGCCCTGTACCAGGAACACCGTCTTGCGTGCCGAGAGCCTGAGTCCCGCGCGCTTGGCCGCCCTGCGGAACGCAGCGTCCTGAACGGGGACGAAATCCACCTGCGCGCCGCCGCGTTCCGGGAAGCCGGTGAACGCGAGCAAGTCGACGCCCTCCTGCTTCAGCGCATTGAGCAAGCCCGCGCCGGCGCCCGCCCGGTTCGAAACCTGCATCGAGTAATAACCCACCTTGCGAATCTTCGCTGCCATATCAGCCTCCTGTGCCCGCGGGGTGCGGGCCTATAATTCTGCTCCTGCCATGGGCCATCGGCTATCTCGAATCACCACGCGCACCGGGGACGCCGGAGACACCGGCCTCGGCGACGGCTCGCGCGTCGCGAAGGACACGCCGCGAATCCAGGCGCTCGGGGACGTCGATGAACTCAATTCGGCGATCGGTGTGGTGCTCGCCGAAGACCTGCCCGGGGAGGTGCGAGAGGCGCTGCTCGCGGTGCAGCAGGACCTCTTCGATCTGGGCGGCGAATTGTGCATCCCGGGTCACCGCATCCTGCGCGAGGCGCAGGTCGAACGGCTGGAAGCGCTGACGGCGGCGCAGAACGCGCAACTCGCGCCGCTCAAGGAATTCATCCTTCCCGGAGGCAGCCGCGCGGCGGCCGCGGCGCATCTCGCCCGCACGGTTTGCCGGCGCGCCGAACGCAGCGTCGTTACGCTCGGGCGCAGCGAGAGCGTCGGCGATCCGGTTCGCCAGTACCTCAACCGGCTGTCCGACCTGCTGTTCGTCCTGGGCCGGGTGTTGAATCGTTCGGCCGGGCGGGACGACGTGCTCTGGCAGCACAAACGCGGTTCGTGATGCGATCGTTCGCGATCGCTGCGCTGCTGCTGTGCGCGCCGGCGTCCTGGGCCGAGGACCCGGAGGCGGCGCCGCTTTTCAACCTCGTCACGCTCTCGGCGCAGGCCGAGCGCGAAGTGCACAACGACACGCTCTACGCAACGCTCGCGGCGGAAGCCGAAGGCACCGATCCGGCGCAACTCGCCGACGGCGTCAACCGCAGCATGCGGCGCGCGCTCGATCTCGCGGCGCAGGTACGCAGCGTTCAGGCGCGCTCGGGCGGTTACCAGACGGTGCCGGTATACGACAAGAACCGCGTCGCGCGCTGGCGCGTGCGCCAGGAACTGCGGCTCGAATCGACCGAGTTCGCGGCCGCGACCGAGCTGATCGGCAAGCTCCAGTCGAACCTCGTGCTCGCACAAATGGCGTTCGGTGTGTCCGGGGCGACGCGCCGGCAGGTCGAAAATGCGCTCATTGCGGAGGCGCTCGCCGCGTTCGAGGAGCGCGCGCGGATCGCGCGCGATGCGCTCAAGGCGAAGGGCTACCGCATCCGCGATCTCACCGTCTCCGGAGGCGGGAGCATCGCGCCGCGCGCCTTCGCGAGCCGCGCGATGGCGGCGGAAATCGCGGCGCCGGCGCTCGAGGCGGGAACGACGCGCATCGTCATGACGGCAAAC
>Ga0080064_1001258_pt1 | contig 53555 bp, 66 predicted proteins | sample Subgrocontami54m_FD_69260 | JGI IMG/M metagenome (GOLD analysis project Ga0080064, IMG submission 69260) | Subsurface groundwater microbial communities from S. Glens Falls, New York, USA - GMW46 contaminated, 5.4 m (SPADES assembly) (version 2) ...
ATCTGCAAAGTGTTCCCGGTGTGGCCGAGGTCGCTTCCATCGGCGGCTTTGTGAAACAGTATCAGGTCGTCGTTGATCCTAATAAATTATTGGCTTATAAAATTCCGTTAGCGACGGTGGTTGAGGCGCTGCGCCAGGGTAACGAAGAGACCGGCGGCCGGCTTTTGGAATTTTCCGGCACGGAATATATGGTGCGCGGCCACGGGTATATCAAATCACTTGAAGACATTGAACAGATCGTCATCGGCGGAAATGAACGTACCGGAACGCCTGTTCTGCTCAAGCAGGTGGCGTCGGTCGCCATCGGTCCCGACATCCGCCGCGGCTTGGCGGATATCGACGGCAAAGGCGACGCGGTCGGCGGAACCGTCATTATGCGTTTCGGCGAGAATGCCCTGACGGTCATCGACCGTGTGAAGGCGAAATTGCGGGAAATAGATCATTCCTTGCCGGAAGGGGTTTCTGTTGAGGTAACCTACGACCGCTCCGAACTGATCCGGCACGCGATCGAACATTTACGACGCCAGTTGACCGAAGAGATGTTGATCGTCAGCGCCGTGATCCTGTTATTTTTGTGGCATTTCCCGTCGGCATTTATCCCCATTTTGACGATCCCCGTTGCCGTGGCGCTTTCTTTTATCCCGATGCTGGGGATGAAGCTGACCTCGAATATCATGTCCCTGGCGGGGATCGCGATTTCCATCGGGGTTTTGGTCGACGGGGCCATTGTCCAAATGGAGAATGTGTACAAACGTCTGGAGGAGTGGGAGCAAGCGGGACGCAAAGAGGACCATCGGGACGTTTGCCTGCGCGCGTTAAAACAGGTCGGCCCGGCGGTCTTTTTTTCGCTTTTGGTCATCGCGGTCTCTTTTCTGCCGATCTTTACCCTGATGGATCAGGAGGGACGGTTATTCAGTCCTTTGGCCTGGTCAAAAACGTTTGTCATGGCCATTGCCGCTATTTTGGTAGTGACGTTTAATCCGGCGATCCGCATGCTTTTGTTGCGGGTCAAGCCGTTTCACGGGCCCTGGCCGGCGGCGAACCATTTAGCTAACACGCTCTTGGTGGGAAAATATTATCCGGAAAATAAGCACCCGATCAGCCGTGTCCTGTTTCGCTGGTACACCCCGGCGTGCCGTTTTGTGCTGCGGCACCGTATCGCAACGCTGGTTGTGTCCGCGTTGCTTGTCCTGACAACGATCCCCGTTTATTTGCGGTTGGGATCGGAATTCATGCCGCCGTTGTGGGAAGAAAGTGTTTTGTACATGCCCACCACCATGCCGGGGATTTCCGTCACGGAAACCCAACGGCTGCTGCAGAAACAGGATGCGATCCTCAAGAGCTTTCCGGAAGTTGATCGCGTCTGGGGCAAGGCCGGGCGCATGGAAAGCTCGACGGACCCGGCGCCGTTTTCCATGATGGAAACCGTCGCTCTTTTGAAACCCGTTGAGCAGTGGCGCCCGATGTCACGCTGGTATTCCGATTGGCCGGAATTTACGAAAATATTCTTTCGGCAGTTCCAGCCGGAACACATCACGCATGAAGAGCTCATCGCGCAAATGGACCGGGCCCTGCGCATTCCGGGAACGACCAATGCCTGGACCATGCCGATCAAGAATCGCATCGACATGCTCTCAACCGGCATCCGCACGCCGGTGGGTATCAAAGTTGTGGGCTCCGATTTTCAGGAGATCGAAAGGATCGGGACGCATCTGGAGATGATCTTAAGTAAAGTCCCGGGGACCCGCAGCGTTTTTGCGGAACGTACGGCCGGAGGATACTTCATCGATTTTGACCTTAAGCGCGGCCAGCTCGCCCGCTACGGCCTTTCGATATCTGACGCCCAGATGACGATCCAATCCGCTATCGGCGGGGAGAATGTCACGACGACCATTGAAGGCCGCGAGCGTTACGGCGTGAACGTGCGTTATCCGCGGGAATTGCGCGATGATCTGGAAGAACTTAAACGTGTCCAGGTGGCCACACCCGACGGGAAACAAATTCCGCTCTCGGCCATTGCCGACCTTGTGGTGCGCACCGGCCCGGCCATGATCCGTAACGAGAACGGTCTTCTGGCCGGTTACGTGTACGTTGACGTGGCTGGCACCGATATCGGCACGTACGTCAAACATGCCAAGGAGGCCGTTTACGCGCAAGTTGATCTGCCGACGGGTTATGCGTTAGTCTTCAGCGGACAGTATGAAAACATGCTGCGCGTCCAGGAGCGGCTCAAGGTCGTGCTGCCCTTGACGATCTTCCTGATCGCGTTTTTATTGTACTTAAATACGGGCTCGGCGGTGAAAACGGCCATTGTGCTCTTGGCCGTGCCGCTTTCGCTGGTGGGGGCCGTATGGATCCTGGCCGCGCTAAAGTTCAATATTTCCATCGCGGTATGGGTGGGGATGATCGCGCTGATGGGGCTCGACGCTGAAACCGGCGTGCTGTTGCTTTTATTTTTGGATATCGCCTATGAGGATGCCGTCCGGCAGGGGCGGATGAAGTCGTTGGCGGATTTGGAAGAGGCGGTCATCCACGGCGCTGTCCAACGCGTCAGACCCAAGCTGATGACGGTCATGGCGGCCATGATGGGGCTTCTTCCGATCATGTGGTCGCAGGGCACGGGCGCGGATGTGATGCAGCGTATCGCCGCTCCGATGATCGGTGGTTTGGTAACTTCATTCGTTCTGGGATTATTAGTTTATCCGGTGATTTATTTTCAATGGAAAGAACGGCAATTTACCCTGCACCAGAACTCGCTTCGCTCGTTTCGGTACAGGGTACCATGAACCGAACGCGAAGCGTTTGTTCTGGTTCATGGTATTTTCAATGGAAAGCAAAGGGTCTTTCCGGTACGATCAAATCATCAGTATAAAAAGGAGGATGTATGAACACCAAAAGTATCGTAGTTGCAGTCGCTGTTGCCTTAATTGGCGCGGGAGGAACAGTTGTTTATGCCCAGCCCGCGGCGACTGACCAGGCCGCTGCACAACCGGCGGCGGTTGAGGTGGGCAACAAGATCTGTCCGGTCAGCGGGGAAAAAGTCGGCGAGATGGGTGACATTGTGAAGTATGAGCATAACGGCAAGATTTATAATTTTTGCTGTAAGGCGTGCTTGAAGGATTTTGCAAAGGATCCCGAGAAGTATTCCAAAATCGCCGAGGATGAAGTGGCTGCTACCCAGGCAACGGAAGTAAAGTAAGGCGTTTGTGTTTTTTTGACCCCGTATCTTGCGCAAGCACGATACGGGGTTTTTGCTTGGGGAGTTTATTGTTTTGTTTTTTAGGGAAATGTGATAAGTTAAAAACTTACATGAAAACGCCTTTTAATAATAAATTCAAACCGCAGACCTTTGACGTGGACTTTGTCGGGAGCCCCGAAAGTCTCTTGTTCGATAAGTTCCAGACCTCGTCGAAGGGATTGCTTCAGGTGGAGGCCGAAAAACGGCTCGCGGAATACGGCCCCAACGAACCCGCCCGCAAGAAAAAGAGGACCGTTGTTTTTCAGATTCTCTCCAAATTCGTTAATCCATTAGTCGTCGTTCTTCTGATCATTGCCGGTTTCTCGTTGTTCTTTGGCGAGAAGATCAGCGCCATTCTGGTCATGACCATGGCGGTCTTGAGCGTTCTTTTTTCTTTTATCCAGGAATATCGCGCGGGCAAAGAAGCCGAGAAGTTAAGTGAAATGGTGCGCGCGACCGCGACCGTTTACCGTAACGGAAAGACCCGCGAGATCCCGATCCACGAGATCGTCCCGGGTGACGTTGTGGATCTTTTTGCCGGTGACATGATCCCCGCGGATTTGCGGATCATCCAGGCCAAAGACCTTTTCGTCAACCAGTCATCCCTGACTGGGGAATCATTGCCGGTAGAAAAAACCCCGGGGCCACTTCAATCTAAAAGTCATTCCCCGGTGGATTTGACCAACATCGCGTTTATGGGATCGAGTGTGGTGAGCGGCACCGCTTTAGGGGTTGTCGCGCGCACGGGGATCGCCACGCAGTTCGGCGAAATTTCCCGACGGCTGGCCACCATGGTACAGGAAAGCAGTTTTGACAAAGGGATCAACCAGTTCACGTGGCTGATGATCCGGGCGATGCTCGTTTTTGTCGTCATCATCTGCGCGGTCAATTTTTTTACCAAAGGCGACTTTATCCAGGCGCTCCTTTTTTCACTGGCGGTCGCCATTGGTCTTACTCCGGAAATGCTCCCGATGCTGGTCGCGATCAACTTGTCCAAAGGCGCCATCGCGATGTCCAAACACGAAGTCATTGTCAAGCGCCTGAATGCCATCCAGAATTTCGGCGCGATGGATATCCTGTGTACCGACAAAACAGGGACGTTGACCCTGGACAGGATCGTTCTGGAGAAGTTTTGCGATGTGGTGCGCAAAGAGGACAAGGATGTCTTGCGTTTGGCGTACATCAATAGTTTTTACCAGACGGGACTGAAGAATATCCTGGACAAGGCGATCCTCAAATATGAAAAGCTCGTCGTTAAACAGTATAAGAAGGTTGATGAGATCCCGTTTGATTTTTCCCGCAGGGTCATGTCGGTCGTGGTGGACATGGACGGCCGGCACCGGCTGATCACCAAGGGCGCGCCGGAGGAGATATTCAAACGTTGCACGCGCTACGAACTGGATGGGGACATCCTTGAGCTCGAACAGTTTTTGATCACCGACTTGAAAGAGGAATACGATTCGTTGAGTTCCGAAGGTTTCCGCGTCCTGGCCGTCGCCTACAAGGACATGGAGCAGGGCAAGGATGTTTATTCCCGGGACGACGAACAGGACCTGATCCTCAAGGGTTATATCGCCTTTCTTGATCCGCCCAAACCAACGGCGCGTAAGACGATCGAAGTCCTTAGGGGATTGGGCATTGAATTGAAAGTCCTGACCGGTGACAACGAACTGGTCACCAAAAAAATTTGCAGTGAGGTGGGTCTCGATATTAAGGGGATGGTGACTGGCGATCTGGTGGAGAAGACAACGGATGAACGATTAATGGAACTGGTCAAGACGACGACGGTCTTCGCCCGGCTTTCGCCATTGCAGAAAGAGCGTGTAATTCACGCACTGCATCAAAACAAACATGTCGTCGGGTATTTGGGCGACGGGATCAACGACGCGCCGGCGTTAAAGGCCGCCGACGTCGGGATCTCGGTCAATAACGCGGTCGATATCGCCAAGGAATCCGCCGACATTATTCTTTTGCAAAAGAACCTTTTGGTCTTGCGCGACGGGGTGCTGGAGGGACGCAAGACCTTCGGCAATATCCTCAAATACATCAAAATGGGTTCCAGCTCGAACTTCGGGAACATGTTGAGCATGACCGGCGCGAGCCTCGCGCTGCCGTTTCTGCCGATGTTGCCCATCCAGGTCCTTTTGAATAATTTCCTTTATGACCTTTCCCAGGTGGCGATCCCTTCCGATGATGTGGATGAAGAATATCTGCAGAAATCACGGCCGTGGAACATTGATTACATCAAAAAATTCATGTTCGTTTTCGGGCTCATCAGCTCGGTCTTTGATTTTCTCACTTTCGGTGTCCTGTGGTTCGTGTTCAGCGCCGCGGCGCCAACTTTTCACACGGGGTGGTTTCTGGAATCGTTATGTACGCAGACGCTGGTCATCCACATCATCCGCACCGGGAAGATCCCGTTTGTGGAAAGCAAACCCAGTCAATTTTTGATCTTTACTTCGATCTATATCGTAACGATCGCGTTTGTGATCCCGTTCACTCCGCTGGGAAAACATTTCGGATTCGTTACTTTGCCCTGGACATTTTTTGTGGCGCTTATTAGTATCGTGACGGCATATCTTTTTACCGTTCAAATTGTCAAGAAGTGGTTCATTAAAAATTACGGTTACGAATAAAATATGCGTCGTTTAATTTCTTCGTTAACGCTTGTGCTCTTTTTTGTCTGGATCCTTCCGCTGGGCATTTTCATCCGGCCCTCGGATGCCAAGCGGTTCTGCGACGGGCAGCGGGCCGTCTGCTTGTGCGCGCACTTGATCGCCAAACAAAGATCATCTTCAGCGAAGATCGTCACCGCCAAAAATACCGGCGCCCAGAAAGAAGCGTCTTCCTCCGGTGGCGGCGGGAATCATTATCTCGCTGCCGGAAAGTCAGGTATGCCGGGCGCAAGCCTATCGCGGTATTTTGAAGAAACATCCAGTCTGTATTCCCTCGCTGTCCCTCGTTCGATCGAGCACGTCCCGAAATCCTAGTTCATTTCTCCCCAGGAATAATTTTCTGCATTTTTCATCTTTATAGTGAAGGAGTCTTTCATGAGAAGAACTGTAATTATTTTATCCTGCCTGCTGATGGCTTCAGGCGCGGCGTCCCGCGCGGCCTATGCCTGCAGCACGTGCACGATCGGCCAGCTTGGCAAGGAAGGCGCCGTGACCAGCGCGGAAAGTCAGGACAAGAAATGGTATTTCGAATACCTGTTTGAACAGCAGAATTGGGATAAGATGGATGCCCGTGACGCGCATAATTTGCACCATGCCGGGCACCATTTTCATGACAAAACGATCGAAGACATGCATCATTTCAAGATGGGTGGCCACGTTACGGAAGACCTGAATGTTTTTGTCGATTTTCCATACGTGGTGCGCCGGTCGCTGGAGGTTGATGACCATGACATCCTCGGATCGAAGCAGGAATCGAAAGGGCTCGGCGACTTGCATCTGATCGGCGATCACCGTTTTTGGCATGACGATGCGCAAGCGTTGAGCGCGATCGCGGGGATCAAATTTCCCAGCGGCTCGACCGAGGAGAAAAATAGCGCGGGCACGCTTTTTGAACCCGAACTGCAGCCCGGGACAGGATCGTACGATTACATCCTGGGAGGCGCTTACAAGGTTCAAGGTGATCGGGCATCCGCTGTCGCGAACACTTCCTATGTCTGGACAACGCGCGGGGAACAGGAGTTCGAGGCTGGCGATGTGTTTACGTTATCCTTGGCCGCGGATTACCTTGTAAACCCGCAGGCGCGATATTTTAAGACCCGCGCCGGGATAGACGCGGTCTTCCAGAATGAACAGAAACAGCAGGAAGATGGTGTTGAAACCGATGACAGCGGCGGGCAGACGCTTCTGTCTGGACCTATTATTAAGGTCGAAGGTAATCCGAACTTAGGATTATCAGGGTCGTTGTTGTTCCCGGTTTATCAGCATTTGGGTGGTGTCCATCAGGAGCTGGACCTTACGTGGACGCTGGCGGGTGAGCTTAAGTTTTAGCTTGTTGCGAAGTGTGTTTCGGGGCTGGTCGATACGTTATCGACCAGCCCGTTCCATTTTAGGGTCAAAAATTTTTTGATCGCAGGGAACTTTTTCCCCCGGGCCTTTGTCTAACCGGGTGAAAGAAGGCCGCCTCTGGCGAGCCTCGCCCGCCTTGCCGAGCAAGGCGAGGCAGGTCATTTCCTTCTAAAAAGGAAATGAGGAAAATGACGGGAGGTGAATATGGACAGTAAAGGGAAGATCGTTGGGGTTATCGCTGGGGTGTTGGCTGTAGGGTTGTTGGCCGCGCCAGCGCAGGCGTATGAGCGAGGCAGGGGGAGACAGCACCCTTCGTATCATGTTAATGAGCATTATCCGGCCAGCGGCAAGATCGTGGTCCATTTGCCAAACACTGTTATTTCGGTCGGTATCGGCGGTCATCGGTATCATTACAGCGATGGCGTATTCTATCGCAAGCACCCGCGCTATTATGTCGTGGTGCCGCCGCCCCGTGAGGTGGTCGTTGTGGCTGGCCGGGATCGGCCGTCAAGAGATACCAATGGCATTGGAGAAACATTTACGGTCAATATTCCCGACGACTGCGGTGGATATACACCCGTGACGTTAAAACGTTCCGGCAGGGGATTTATTGGCCCACAGGGAGAATTCTACCCGGAATTCCCGAAAGTTGAGCAGTTAAAGGTCATGTACGTAAAGGCGAAATAGGCTCAAAGTTTTTAATGGTCGTCGCGGAGATTTTGTTCTAATATACAACCCATGCTGCCAGGGATATCTGATGACATTATACGTAAGGCGTCACAAGGCGATCTGCGGTCTTTTGAGGCCATTTATAAAGCCACATCCGGTTTTGTGTACAACGTGGCGTTACGGGTCGTCAACAACCGTGAGGACGCCAAAGAAGTTGCCCAGGAGGTTTTCCTGAATATGTACCATAAGTTGAAAAATTTCCGCTTCGAGTCGTCTCTGAAAACATGGGTCTACCGTATCACGGTCAATAGTGCCCTTAATTACGCGCAGAAAACGGCCCGGACCCGCGGCAGGGAAACGGAATACCAGGATGTGGTCATGGCGGGGGAAGTCGTACCCGATGCCCGGACGCAGATGGATGAGCATCACGCTGAAGAGGCCATTGAAACGCTTTTAGAAACGATCAATCCGGAACAGCGCGCGTGTGTGGTCTTGCGCGGCATCGAAGGGTTGAGCTATCAGGAAATCGCCGAGACGTTGAAGATCAATATCAATACTGTTCGCACCCGGTTAAAGCGGGCACGGGAAAAGTTACTGGCTTCTAAAAAGAAGGTGGCCAATGAATATGTGTAAAGAGTTCAGGGATGTTATCCTGACGGATTATATCGACGGTGAATTGGATAAAGATGTCAAAGTCCGCCTCGAAGCGCATTTGAGGGTGTGCGCGCATTGCCGTGAATTTGCCGATGAGGTCAAGGCGCAACTGGTCGTGCCGTTTAAGCAGACGCAGCGCGTGAGTGTCCCGGAAGACCTTTGGCGTTCTATTGAAGAAAGCATCGCTCAAGAGAACGAGGAAATGCAGCCAGCCGCGAATTGGATCGACCGATTGGTCCAGTCGTTAACGTTGCCGCGGCTTGTCCCGGTCTTTCTAAGTCTTATTTTATTTATTTCGGCAGGACTTTGGATATTGAATAGCCATCAGGGATCGCAAGTCGCCGGTAATGATTCCGGGGAATACGTGGCTGATATTTTGGATTCGGTCAGTGAGTTGGCTGAAATAGACAATGATAATTTTGGGACTTCCATTGAACAGTATTTTCTTTAACAGGCCGCCCATGGCGAGCCTCGTCATTTCCTCTAAAAAGAAATGACGGAAAAATGACGGGAGGGGTATGATGATCAATATAAGAGGAATGATAATCGCATGTATGGTTCTTTTGCTGGCTGTACCGGTTGTTTACGCGCGGTCGGAAGATTCTTCCGCGGATAATCTATCCGCGAAAGCGGCGTCGTGGAAGCAAAAACGAAAAGAAAGAATGCAGAAAATTTTTAGCGAACTTAATTTAACAAAAGAACAGGAAGCTAAATTAAAAGAAAACAAGACGAAACATCGGGAGCAGAGAAAAGGCGGATTCGAGCAAATAAAATCTTATAAAGAGGCGTTAAAACAGGAGCTTTTAAAATCTGACCTGGACATGGAACGGATCCAGGAGATCCAGGCACAGATGAAGGCCGCCCAGTCTCAGATGGCGGATGATCGGCTTAACTCTATTTTGGAGGTCAGGACGATTTTAACACCGGAACAGTTCACCAAATTTATGACGTTGATGGAGCAGCAGCGGAAGAAGGGAAGGCGATTTCAAAGTGGGCACAATGAGGAAGCTACGCCAGTAACGGATCCAGCAGAAAAATAATATTATTGTAATTATTTGATAATGATTAAGTTATGAATCATATGGAATGGTCTGTCAAAAAACACTTGACAGATTTTAAATGTCCTATATACTCTACTTGTTCCATAGACTAATAAGACAATGATATCCAAAAAGACCAAATACGCTTTAAACGCGTTGATGTATCTGGCCCGGCATTATCAGGAGGGGCCGGTCCTGATTTCCGCGATCGCGCAAAGCGAACGGATCCCGCAGAAATTCCTGGAACAGATCTTATTGGACCTAAAAAATAACGGGATCCTGCAAAGCAAAAAAGGGAAAGGCGGCGGTTATTTTCTCGGCCGGCCGGCGCAGGAGATTATGCTGGGAAAAGTGATCCGTATCTTTGACGGGCCGTTGGCCCCGGTTTCCTGTGTCAGCCAGACCGCTTATATGAAATGTGAAGAATGCCGGGACGATACCTGTTGTGGCATCCGCATGGTGATGAAGGATGTCCGCGAGGCGATCTCGAATATTCTGGACAAGACAAGTCTGGCGGACTCGTTGCGGTTAGGAGATGAAGCTGCGGGCAATAAAACAATGAATTTTATTATATAGAGAGGGAAGCATGAAAAGATCTTTGTTGATTTTGTTTGTTATAGGATCCGTTATGGTCCACCATACTGGTGTTCTCGCTGCGGAAGGACTATCAGGGTCGATCACGATCTCCGGCGCGTGGGCGATCTATCCGACGGCGGTCGCGTGGGCGGAAGCGTTCCAGAAAAAATATCCGGGCGTGAGGATCGACATTTCCGCCGGCGGCGCGGGTAAGGGCGCGGCCGATGCCATTGCGGGGCTGGCGGATATCGGGATGGTTTCGCGCGAACCGGACCCGGCGGAGCTGCAAAAAGACATTCGGGCCGTGTACATTCTCAAGGATGCCGTTTTCCCTGTTATCAGCGAGAAGAATTTCTATCTTCAGGAGCTTCGCGCGCGCGGGATCAAGCATCAGACAGTTGTCGAGATTTATATCGATGGCATCGTGACGCGTTGGGGTCAGGTGATCACGGGAAAGACTGATAAACCCATTCATGTGTATACGCGTTCGGATTCTTCCGGCGCGGCGGCAAGCTGGGCGGCGTATTTAGGAAAGAAGCAGGAAGATCTCCTTGGTGTGGGCATTTACGGTGATCCGGGATTGCTGGAGGCCGTTAAAAGAGATCCGGTCGGGATCGGGTATAGCAACTTTGGTTATGTCTTCACCCGGGAAGGGCCGTTGTTATCGGGGATCAAAGTCGTTGCCATCGATGTGAACGAGAACGGCAAGGCTGACGCAGATGAAATTTTTGAAACACGTAGCCAGGCCGTCGCGGCCATCGCCGCAGGACGTTATCCGGCCACGCGCAAAAATTATTTTTTTATCAGAAAGAATTCCGCTTCGCTCGTGAAGGAATTCATCCATTTTGCCTTATCGGAAGAAGGAACAAAAATTGTCGAAGAGGTGGGGGCGAGCCTGCCGCTTCTTCCCGCGGAACGTGACAATGTTTTAAAGGAGCTGCCCTAGATGGATATCCGTCATTGGAAAGATTCTATGGCGCGGCGGTTCATGTTCTTGTTGTGTGTCTTTGTCTTGAGTCTGCTTTTTTGCATCATTTTAGGATTGTATCATAAGGCCAGTCCTGTTCTGGCGGTCAGTTCCTGGGGGACGATCTTGTTTTCCTCGGACTGGCATCCGACGCAGGGCCGTTTCGGCCTGGCCGGTTTTATCGCCGGGACATTGTGGGTGACCGGCTTGGCGATCGTAGTTGCCGTTCCTTTGAGCCTTTTGACGGCGATCTTTCTGGCGGAATATTGCCCGCCGCGGTTTCGCGATATCATCAAGCCGGTGATGGACCTCTTGGCCGGGATCTCGCCGGTCGTTTACGGGGTCTGGGGCGTGCTCATCGTCGTACCGCTGGTCAGAGATCAGCTGATGCCGTTTTTCAGCGAGAGGTTTTCGTTTTTCCCTTTTGTTTCAGATAATTATACCGGTTTTAGCGCTTTGGCCGGAGGGCTGGTGCTGGCGATCATGGTCACGCCGTTCATGATCTCTTTGATGGAAGAGGTGATGCGCAGTATTCCTTTTGGCATACGTGAGTCTTCTCTTGCTCTGGGGGCGACATCGTGGCAGACGACGAAAAGGGTCATTCTTAAAAAAGCCGCGCCGGGAATTGTGGCGGCGGTGATCCTCGGGCTTTCCCGCGCCATCGGGGAAACAATGGCGGTTTTAATGGTGGCCGGTTGCGCGTTACAAGGATTCCCGAGATCGGTTTTTGATACCACCTATCCGTTGCCCGCTCTGATCGCCAATACTTATGGCGAAATGATGTCGGTGCCTTTGTACGACGCGGCAATCATGTTGGCGGCGCTCATTTTATTGATCATCACCGTTGTGTTTAACATGGCGGCGTGGGGGATCTTGTTGCATTTAGAGCGCAGGGAGGCGTAATGGACAAACGCAAGATCGAAGAATATATTTTTAAAACTTTAATGCTCATCGCGGTATTAATTGTCCTGGGGAGTCTGGTCTTTATTTTAGCGACGATCCTGGTCAAAGGGCTTCCGGCATTAAGCTGGGAGATGCTTACGAAAACTCCGCAGGGCGGCTATTACATGGGTAAAGGCGGCGGGATCCTCAATGCGATCCTGGGGTCATTGTTTTTAGGGGTCGGTGCCACGATTCTTGCTGCCGCGATCGCGTTACCTATTGTGTTTTATTTGAACCTTTATTTGCGTCGCAGATCCCGTTTCGCTTTGGCGGTCAGATTCTTTCTCGACGTCCTCTGGGGTATTCCCTCTGTTGTCTATGGCGCTTTTGGTTTTACACTGATGATCTTTTTCGGGTTGCAGGCCTCACTTTTGGCCGGGACGATCACGGTCGCGTTCTTGATCCTGCCGATCATGGCCCGCGGCATGGACGAAGTTTTGAAGATGATCCCTTTTGAATTGCAAGAAGCGTCATTGTCGCTGGGAGCCACACGGCTGGAAACAGCGGGTAAGGTGATCTTCCGGCAGGCGTTCCCGGGGATCTTGACGGCGATCCTGATGGCCTTTGGCCGCGGCATAAGCGACGCGGCGGCCGTATTGTTCACGGCCGGATTTACGGATTCGGTTCCTTATTCGTTGTTCAAACCCGTAGCGACGTTGCCCTTGGCCGTATTTTTTCAGTTGGGCACGCCGTTCCCGGAAGTCCAGGCGCGCGGTTACGCCGCCGCGCTGATCTTGACGGCGATGGTTTTGTCTTTGAGCATTTTGGCCAGGTTGATCACCAGGGGCATGAACCAGCATATTATCAAATAGGCCGCCTCTCCGCCTTCGGCGGAGGGCGAGCCTCGCCATTTTTTCTAAAAGGAAATGGCGAAAATGGCGGGAGTAAAACATGACCAAGGAAGCAGGTAAAAATCATATTCGCGCGCGCGATCTGTCGGTGCGTTACGGTACGACCCAGGTATTGAACCATATTTCCCTCGATATTCCGGATAAGAAGATCACGGCGATCATTGGCCCGTCGGGCTGCGGGAAAACGACGTTATTGAAATCTTTTAACCGTTTGATCGATCTGCAGGAAGGTGTCAGCGTCAGCGGCCAGGTCTTTGTCGATGATGAAAATATTTACGATCCTAAAACCGAGATCACGCATTTAAGAAAACGTATGGGACTGTTGTCGCAAAGACCCCAGGTATTGCCGATGTCCATTTATGAAAATGTCGTTTACGGGTTGCGCATTCACGGTGAGAAAGGTAAGGAGAAACTGGATGCGGCTGTCGAGCGGTATCTCAAGGAGGCGCACATGTGGCATGAGGTCAAAGACCGCCTGCACACTTCGGCCGCGAAGTTATCCATCGGCCAGCAGCAGCGCTTGTGCTTGGCCCGTGGCTTGGCCGTCGAACCGGAGGTGATCTTGGGTGATGAGCCGACCTCGGCGCTCGATCCCATTTCCGCCGAGCAGATCGAACAGCGCTTTCTCGCGCTGAAGGACAGATACACGATCGTTTTGGTCACGCATATTTTGCGGCAGGCGCGACGTTTGGCCGATTACGTCGTCTTTTTGTATTTAGGGAATCTGATCGAGCACGGCCCGGCGGAAGAAGTGCTGAACAAGCCCAAGTACGCGAAGACCAAAGCGTACCTGGAAGGCAAATTCATCGAAGAGCCGGAAGTCAAGAAAGAGCTGGATCTCCTGAAGTTGACCGTCCCGGAATCGCTCAAGGCGCTGGAAAAAGCGTTCAAGGAACTTAAGGTGGGACAGGTATTGCGCATTCTGGTCGCGGAGAAGAATTTGCCGGGACTGATCGGATCGACCCTGATAGCCCAACATACCGTTCTGGAGATCAAAAAGCAGGATGCCGTTATCTCCGAAGTGTTTATGCAGAAGAATGAAGGCGGATATTCGATCTGACCGGTCATTTGTATTAAGTTGAAAAAATTCGTCAACGCGATACAATGTAGGCAAGAGGCGCAAATCGGGCATGCTACAGTCTATAAAATTATTTTTGGTAGTGGTTTTTTTGTTAGGTTTGGGGCAGGCGTTTGTCTTGGCCGCGCCAAAGTCGGATAAAGCGGATAAAAAGGAGGAAGAAGAAGAAGTTCCTCCCTGGATGGAAAAAGTAGACCGCGGCGGAGGAAGCACGTATCTGGTCCCTAGAGGGGCAAAGGTGCAAGAAGTCACTGCCGGCTTCGTGAAGGTTGAGGCGCCCGCTGAATATGTAGCCCGTCAGGTCTATGAGATGGAGAAACGTCAGGCTGCCATGGAGAAAGAATTGAAGGGGATCAAAAGTGAAGTGGAGGAATTGCGTGAACAGTGCACCATGCTCCAGCAGCAAAATTCTGAAGAAAAAGCCCCCTAAATTTATCGTTGCCCTCCCGGCGCTCCCCGGCTATAATAAAACCTTAATTAGTATATATTTTATTTAATAGCGATTAACAGAAAGGAAGCAGAAATGGCCGCTGTGCATATCACCGATAAAAATTTTGAGGCGGAAGTGCTCAAATCCAATCTGCCGGTTCTGGTGGATTTTTGGGCTGAATGGTGCGGGCCCTGCCGAATGATAAGTCCGATTGTGGAAGAGATCGCGAAAGACTTGAAGGGTAAGCTCAAAGTGGCGAAGATCAATGTCGATGAGTCCCAGGAACTGGCCGCCCAGTTCAATATCATGTCGATCCCGACTTTGCTGATTTTTAAAAAGGGTAAACCCGTCGAACAGATGGTGGGGGCGATGTCCAAGGACAACCTGCTGGCAAAGATCAATTCCCAATTGGCTTAAAACGAGAGGCGCGAAAGACGATATTATTATGCTTATTCAATTCTGCAAATCCAAGATAGCCCACGCGACCGTGACCGAGGCTGAGCTGCATTACGAGGGCAGCATCACGATCGACCAGACTTTGATCAAGGCGGTCGGTATTATTCCCGGCGAACGGGTAGAAGTCCTTAATCTCAACAATGGCAATCGTTTTGATACCTACGTCATTGCCGGCAAGGCCGGTTCAGGTGTCATCTGTCTTAACGGCCCGGCGGCCCGTTTAGGGGTGGTCGGTGACCGCGTGATCATTTTGAGTTACGCGTACATGACCCCCGAAGAGGCGAAGACAGCCAGACTTCGGACCGTTCATGTGGATGCCAAAAACAGGATCAAGAAGTAATTGTTCTGCCTTCCGCTTGATCATCATTCATGACGGCCACGACCCTTAAAATCAGATTGTATGGAGATCCTTGTCTGCGCAAAAAATCCGTTCCCGTCGTTTATGTCGGACCAACAGAACAATCCTTGCTCCAGGCCATGCTGGTTGCCATGCGCGAATATAAAGGGGTCGGATTGGCCGCTCCCCAGGTGGGGGTCAATCAGCAGATCTTTGTCATGGATATCGGGGACGGGCCGTTGGCATTCATCAACCCTAAGATCATTAAAAAATCAGGTGGTGATGTCATCGAAGAGGGGTGCTTGAGCATCCCCGGTGTCACGGTGATGGTCCGGCGGCCCGAAAGGATCGTCGTGCGTTATATCGACGAGAACAATCAGCCCCATGAAAAAATTTACGATGAAATGATGGCCCGGGTCATTCAGCATGAAATGGACCATCTTGACGGGAAATTGATCGTCGATTACGCGGGGATCAAGGAAAAGATCAAACTGCGGCCGCAACTGAGGGATCTGGAACGTAAGCAGAAAGGCAGCGGATAATGGCATGTCTTCTGGAAGATAATATGGGGACGGTCACAACTCCGTTGCCGCCGTGGTTCAGGCAGGATATCCCGGACATGGCCAAGGTCCGGGAAATGAAAGATTCATTTCGCCAGGCGGGCCTTCATACCGTTTGCGAAAGCGCGCTGTGTCCCAATTTGGGCAAATGCTGGGGACGCGGGGTCGCGACTTTCATGATCCTGGGGGAGATATGCACGCGGGCGTGCCGCTTTTGCGGAGTGAAGACCGGCCGTCCGATGACGGTTGATCCTAATGAGCCTCATCAAGTGGCCATAGCTGTTCAACGATTGAATTTACGTTACGTTGTCGTTACCTCGGTTGCCCGCGATGATTTAGCCGATGAAGGTGCGGGCCAGTTCATTGAAACCATCCACGCTATTCGTTCCCTGATGCCGCAGACCAAGATCGAAGTCTTGATCCCTGATTTTTCCAATAAACCGCAATGCCTTGAGCAACTTGTGGCGGCACGCCCGGAGGTGATCAGCCATAATATGGAAACGGTACGCCGGTTGTCACCCGATGTGCGTCCGCAGGCGGATCATGAACGTTCGCTGGCGGTGTTGGGGAATCTTAAAAGACTCGCTCCATCGGCTTTTATCAAATCAGGATTTATGGTCGGTTTGGGTGAGACCGACGTAGAGGTCACCGAATTGATGCGCGATCTGGTCGCGGTCGGCTGCGATATGCTCACGATTGGTCAATATCTCGCGCCAGGTCGCAAAAAGCGCTATCTGCGCGTCCAACGGTTTGTCGAGCCGGAGGAATTTGAGAATTATAAAACTGTCGGCTTGAAGCTCGGCTTTAAACACGTGATGAGCGGCCCCCTGGTGCGCAGTTCTTACATCGCGGAAGAAGGGTATCGTGAGTGTTTTGAAAAAAATGCGGGGGATCATGGTTCTTAACGCGGCAGTAAAGAACGTGCTTTCGTTTCTCCTGCGCGTCGGTTTAAGCGGCGCGCTTTTGTGGTATCTTTTTTCGAAGATCGATGTGGGCCGGATATGGGAGGTCTTGCGCGGCGCACGCCTTGAATTCCTGGGTTATGCCTTTATTGTATTTTTCGTGGTCAACCTTGTCCTTCTCGCGCGCTGGTTTATCTTCATCAAGGCTTTGGGAGTCACTTCTCCCGCGCGGGACGTCGTGCGGTATTATTTCGTCGGGCTGTTCGGCAATCTTTTTTTGCCGAGCACCATCGGCGGCGATATCCTCAAGATCTACGGCTTATGCCGCAACAGTTCCCAGAAAACGAGGGTCGTCGCTTCGGTCTTGCTGGATCGCTTGAGCGGGTTCGCGGCGATCGTGGTGGTCTCGGTGGTGTCCTTTATCCTGGGATACCGGTTCCTGGAAGAGGGTATCATTGTGGTCCCCATCATCGGGATGGCTTTTTTGGCCGGAGGGTTTGCCTGCGTCTTGTTCAATGAAAAGCTCTACAGTTTTTGTTGCGGTATTTTTGCCAAATTGCCGAAGTTCCAAAAGGCCTTGATGAGCCTTCATTATGATATCGCTCTGATGAAGGGCAAACGTCGCGAGGGTTTTGGCGCGATCGCTGTTTCCTGTTGTTCACAGGTCGTTTATGCCGTATGTTGGTATCTGATCGCGCGCTCGCTTTCCCAGGACGTTGATCTGATCTATTTTTTCATTTTTGTTCCCCTGACGTGTGTGGCGGCCTCATTCCCGTCGCTCGGTGGCTTAGGCGTGCGGGAGATCGGCACCGTCTATCTTTTTGGCAAGATCGGTATGAATTCGGAGATCGCGGCCAGTATTTCACTTGTTAACTTTGTATTTATGGTCCTGATCGGGCTGCTTGGCGGGCTTAGTTATGTCCTTACATTATCTTCTGGACGGATACAATATCATCCATCAGATGCCTCTGCCCTCCGGGGCTCTGAGCAAGCTTGAGGACCAGCGCCGGCAGCTGATCCAATGGATCGAATCTCGCGCTCCGCAGGGAAGTTCGCGCAATATGGTGACCATTGTCTTTGATGGCAGATCCGATGTGTGGGGCGCCGCAGTTTCGTCAACGGTCCAGGTAATTTTCGCGCAAGGACAAAGCGCTGACGAAAAGATCATTCAGATAGTCGAAGAGGCCACGCATAACAAAAACATCGTTGTCGTGACCGATGACCGCGCGCTTAAATACGCGGTGCGTGCCCTGGGGGCGAAGGTCAGCGGCGTTCAGGTTTTCCTGGGGCAGGGAGCATCTGCCCCGGCCAGCCGAATTGAATCGGGAAAGAATATTTCCAAAATTTTGGAACATAAGATCACATCTGAGTTCACCGGGATCTGGTTAGAGAAGAAAAAAGGTAGAAAGACATGAGGGGGTTGATCGATTGGGGAATAGGATATGTCGCGCGCTCGGGCAGTGCGGTGTGTTTTTTGGGAGAGATCATCGGATATATCGTCCGAGGCCGTATCCGCTGGACGGAAGTTCTTAAACAGATGTACGAGCAGGGCATCCAGTCGGTGATGATCATCGTTATGACCTCGCTGGCCTCCGGCGCGGTTTTGGCTCTGCAGGGATATACGGCGATGGTGCGTTTTGGCGCCAAAGAATACATCGCGCATTTAGTCGCCCTTTCTCTGGTGCGCGAACTCGGGCCTGTTTTCACGGCGCTTATTTTTTCCGGCAAGGCCGGGGCCAGGATCACGGCGGAATTGGGCACGATGAGCGTCAACGATCAGGTGCTGGCCACCCGCACGCTGGGGGTCGACCCGGTCGAATTTTTGATCGTCCCGCGGATGGTCGCCTGTTTTTTGGTTTTGCCCATCTTGACGATCATTGGCGAGATCGTAGGGATCGCCGGTGGTTATTTTATCGCTACTCTGGAGGCAGGCATCCCCGGGACGTTTTACATTAACCAGACGATCAAGGCCATCCAGTATGTCGATTTCTGGGGAGGATTTGCCAAAGTGTTCTTTTTCGCTATCATTATCGGGTGGATCTGCTGTTATCAGGGATATTCGACCAAAGGCGGTTCGCTGGGCGTTGGACGGTTCACTACCAAAGCCGTTGCTTTTTCCTACATTTTTGTTATCTTGTCTAATGCGGTATTAACCAAGGTCATACTGACATTGTGGGGATAAAATGAGAGTCTTCGGTCTTCTATCTTTAGTCTTGAGTCTGTTGTTTCTGGCAGGTTGTGCCACCCAGACGGGTAATGTGGGCAACGTCCAGAGCTATATGTCCCCGTCAGTTGAGGCAAAGTGGATCCGGGATGGTGAGCCCATCGAGTTCGAGGGAGAATTGTGGTACCCGGCCGACGGGATCGAAAGCCTGCTGGATTCTGAAGTCTATCATATCGGCGAATATAAAGATGTTCAGATATTTATAGATAAGCTTGATGTCCGTCCGTATGAACGCCTTTATACCAAGTACGGGAAGAACCAATTCCGGTATTTTGCGAAGGGAAAACAGCCGTGATCCAGGTGCAACATTTATACAAGTCATTTAACGGCCAGCAGGTGCTTGAAGATATCAACCTGCAGGTTAAAAAAGGCGAGATCCTGGCCATTTTGGGTGAAAGCGGAACGGGAAAAAGCGTTCTGCTCAAGCATCTGATCGGGCTGCTTAAACCGGACCGGGGAAGCGTTCTGGTCGACGGGAAGGACATCACGAAAATGTCCGAGCGGGAACTTTTGAGTCTGCGCAAGGACATCGGTTATTTGTTCCAGGAAGGGGCGCTGTACGATTTTATGAATGTTTTCGAGAACATCGCCTTTCCCTTGCGGGAACATACGGCTTTCGATGGGAGAACGATCAGGGAAAAGGTCAAAAATATCTTGAAACTTATCGGGCTTGAGGGGATCGAAGAGAAGTATCCGGTGGAATTAAGCGGTGGCATGAAAAAGCGGGTGGCCCTGGCCCGGGCGATCATCCTCGATTCAAAGATATTATTGTGCGATGAGCCCACTTCAGGGCTGGATCCAATGCGCAGCCGTGATATTTCGGATTTGATCCGTGATGTGGCGCGTAAACTGCGCTGCACAACGGTCGTCACTTCCCATGATGTCCAGAATTCGTTACGGATCGCTGATCGTCTGGCGCTTTTACAGAACGGCCGGATCGCCGCCATGGGAACGCCATCGGAATTCAAGGCCTCCAACAATATCTTCGTTAAGGAGTTCATCAGCTGATGGACAAGAAAGAATTGACCAAAGAGCTGTTGGCCGGATTATTTTTCTTTTTGGGCATATTTCTCGTGGTGGCTTTTGTCATTATACTGGGAGGCAACAAGGGGCTGGCCCAATCCAGGTTCCAGGTCACTGTGCTCTATCGTAATGTCGGCGGGTTGATGGAGGGCGCGCCGGTACGCCTGGCCGGGGTCAACGTCGGAACGGTGGACAGGATCGAGTTCCTTGACCAGGAATTTGACAGTCGCCGCGTTGAGGTGACGCTCAATATCCTTTCCAAATACCGAAAACAACTGGAGAATAATCTGCGTTTTACGATCCAGACGGAAGGGATCCTGGGGGAGAAATTGATCGAGATCGATGTGTTGCGCGAGGGATCGAATGTCGACCTGAAAAATCCCATTATCGGGGAAGATCCGCTGGACGTCGAGGATATGGCCGAGGTCTTTGCCAAAGCGGCCGAATCGTTCACGGCGACCGCCGACCAATTGAGCCAGATCGACGTCGTTGGCCTGAGCAAGGTCATGGAAGATAGTTCGGAGTCCCTATTGATCACTTCCCGCGGGATCAATGAGATCATGGAAGAATTGCAGGAGATCACCAAAAAGACCAAGCGTTTGCTGGACCGCGTCGAACAAAAGGTGATCGATGGCAATCTGTTCAAGGTATTTTAGCGAAAGGGCCGTTATTCAAGGTGCCGGAAAATGTCCGGGCCTAAAAAAGGATATCAGTTATGTTCATTTTGAGTAATTTTGTTATCGCCTGCGCCCGGATGACCGAACTTGTTCTTTCGATCCTTTATTGGCTGATCCTGATCCGCGCGCTGATCAGCTGGGTGAACCCGGACCCGTTTAATCCGATCGTCCAGTTCCTGACGCGCACGACCGAACCGATCCTGCAGCCGATCCGCAGGCTCCTGCCGCCGATGGGTATTGACATTTCTCCGATCATCGCTTTTTTGGCCGTTATCTTTCTCAAATCTTTTTTGGTGAGTACGTTGTTTGATCTCGGCATGCGATTGAGGTGATCAGGCAGAATAGTCTTGAAAATCGTTTATAAAATATATAAGATGGCATACATCTTTTAGAGGAAGAAAATATTTATGCTGGATAAAATGAAACAGTTGATGGAAATGAAGCGGCAGGCCGATTTGATCAAGCGTGAACTCGACGCCGTGACCGTGGATGTCCAGGATGTCAGGGGGATCAGGATCATCATTAACGGTTCCCAGCATTTCAAGTCGATCGAGATCGAGGAAACTCTTTTGAACGCCGCCAACAAGGCGCGGTTGCAGGCCGATCTGTTGCGCAGCCTCAACGCCGCCATCGGAAAATCCCGGGGGGTTGCGGCCCAGAGAATGAAATCCGTCTTGCCGGGGTTTCCGGGGATTTAATAGTAGGGAACCCTGGCTGCCGGTTAGCAGCCAGGCATGTGCGTTCCCTACATAATTGTAATTCATAACACATCATTGAAAGGGGTTGTTATGCCGTATGACCAGTCGTTGGACGCGGAAACATTCAAGGAAACAAAAGAGTTCGACAAAACGCGCGTTACCGTCGGGGTTTTTTCCTATAATGGCGGCGCCAAAAAGCTGCAATTGACGCGCGAGAACCTGGACCAGAACGAACAGTGGCGTTTTGCCAAGTTGGGGCGATTAACGAAAGAAGAGGCGCGGGAGATCATCCCTATCATGATGAAGGCCGCCGAAAAGATGTAGTTCAAGGATCGCCATGACCACCGGAATCTATTTAACGCGCGCCGGCTATCAGAAATTGCATCATGAGCTGGAAAATCTTCAGAAACAGCGCCGTCAGATCGCCAAGGCCATTGGCGAGGCACGGCTGCAGGGGGATATTTCTGAAAACGCCGAATATGACGCGGCCAAGGACGCCCAGGCGCATAACGCGGCCCGGATCGCCGAGCTGGAGGCCAAGCTGGCCACGGTTCGGATCATTGAGGACGAGAACATCGCGTCCGATAAGATCTTTATCGGCGCTATCGTAACGCTCAAAGATATTGATTCGGGAGAACAGCTGAAATACATGATGGTTTCGCCCGAAGAAGCCAGCTATGAGGAAAACAAGCTGTCCATTTATTCTCCCGTGGGCAAGGGGTTGATGGGCCGCAGCGTCGGTGAAGAAGCGCAGATCAAAGTTCCGGCCGGCACGCTGAAATATAAGATCATCAGCATCAAGCGGCCGAAGTAAGATATAAGAGGGAGTCGTCCTTGATCAATATCGGTGTCATCGGGTGCGGCCAGTGGGGCCCCAACCATATCCGTATCTTCTCGCAGCTTTCCAATTCGCGCGCCGTCATGTGCGCTGACCTTAGCACGCCGCGTTTGCAAACGATCAAAACGAATTTTCCGAACATACAAACAACGGTGGACTATAAGGATATTCTGAAAAATGCGGATATCCATGCTGTTTGTATCGCGTCTCCCACCGACACGCATTTTAATTTTGCCAAGGAGGCCTTGGAGCACGGCAAACATGTTCTTTGCGAAAAACCGCTGGCTTTGAAGACCGAGCAATGCGCGCAGCTTCAGAAGCTGGCCGCGCAAAAGAAAAAGATCCTTATGGTCGGCCACGTATTTTTATTTAACGCCGGCGTCAAGCAATTAAAAGACTATATCCGTTCCGGCGAACTCGGCCGTGTTCATTATGCCCATTCGACGAGAACCAACCTGGGGCCATTCCGTTACGATGTCAGCGCTCTGTGGGACCTGGCGCCCCACGATATTTCCATCTTTAATTATCTTTTTGACAGTTCTCCGGTGAATGTTTCGGCACGGGGGCAAAAATGTTTGGGGACGGAACGCGATGACCTGGCCTTCGGCACTTTGGAATATCCGGACAATACGGTCGCCCATGTTCATGTCAGCTGGATCGATCCCAAGAAGGTGCGGCAGATCACCATTGTCGGCGAGAAGAAAATGGCCACCTGGGATGACCTTGATGATGTTGGTCCGATCAAGCTTTATGACAAACACGTCGAGAGATCAAGCGCCTATTATCTGACTTACGGGGAGTTCCGGCTTTTGTCGAAGGAAGGCGGGATCACGATCCCCAAGATCGATCTGAGTGAACCGCTCAAAGTCCAGGATCAGTATTTTATCGATTGCGTGGAGCGTAACGTCCCGCCGGATCTCGCCGACGCGGGAAAAGGGCTTGATGTGGTCAAGACACTGATCGCTCTGCAGAATTCCATTGAGCGTCAGGGAGCGTGCGTGGAGCTTTAAATGAACTACTTTAAGCACAAGACAGCATTGGTCGATAAAAAAGCCAAGATCGGCAAAGGTACCCGGCTGTGGGCCTTTACGAACATCAAGGCCGGCGCGGTGATCGGCCGTGATTGCAATATTTGCGACGGCAGTTTCATCGAGGGAGGCGCGGTCGTCGGCGATAACGTGACCATTAAACACCATGTCGTCGTTTTTGACGGGGTGACGCTCGGCGACGGTGTTTTTGTCGGGTCCAATGTCGCTTTTATCAACGACCGGCATCCGCGCAGCAAGAAAAAAGATTGGGTGCTGGAAAAGACGTTCGTGGGCAAAGGGGCAACGATCGGCAGCAACGCGGTCATCATGTGCGGGATCACGATCGGTGAGCATGCGGTTGTGGGAGCGGGCAGCGTTGTAACTAAGGATGTCGCGCCTTTTTCAGTTGTCTACGGTAATCCGGCTTCCGTTAAAGGGCGTGCCTGCCATTGTGGTCGCAAGCTCGATAAAGACCTGAAGTGCTCGTGCGGGAAACGATATTCCGCGACTGATCTCAAAGCAAGATGAATAAGATCCTCGTCTGTCCTGTCGCTTTCAATGAAAACGTCAAGTTAAAAAGCGCGATCGAACGGTTTTTGAAAAGTCCCGCGCGGGACAGGGCGGATTATCTGGTCGTTGATGATGCTTCGACCGACGGGACGACCGAGATGATCCAAAGTTTCGCCGCGCGCGGGGTGAAAACGATCCGACATGAGCGCCGTAGCGGTGTTGGTGCCGCCATTCGCACGGCCATCAAATACGCCATTGGGCGGGGATACGAAATTCTGGTGATCATGGCGGGCAACGATAAGGATAGCCCCGAGGAGATCCCCCGCCTTATTGACCCGATCGTCCGGGAAGGATGTGATTTCGTTCAGGGTTCCCGCTATGTAAGTCCCCGGGGGACCGGCGGAGATATGCCTTTTTACCGGAAGGTAGCAACCCGTCTTCATCCAATATTGATGTCGCTTGCCGTTGGGAGAAAATTGACCGACAGCACTAACGGCTTCCGGGCTTTTCGGTTATCGATATTCGAGAATAGGGCGGTCAACATTGATCAGAAGTGGCTGGATCATTATGAGCTGGAACCTTATTTGTTGTACAAGGCCGTTACCCTTGGGTACAAGTTCCGGGAGGCCCCGGTCACAAAAATCTATCCGTCACAAAAATTGGGTTATACAAAAATGCGTCCTATTTTCGGATGGTGGAGTATTTTAAAACCCGTTATCTATTTGGGATTAAGGATCAAAAAATAAAGGAGAGAAATAATGTTTAAAAAAATGATATTGTTATTTCTGGCAGCGGTGTTGGTCGGATGCACTTATGCCGGGGAACGTGAATTAAGGGATTATATCGATGAACCTTCAACAATAGTTCAGGACCCGCATTTCGGGAATTATAAGGATAAGCTCGACGCGCTCGAGAAAGAATATTTGGAAAAGAAAATTACCTACGCGCAATATCTGGAACAAAAGACCACCCTGGACGATCAATACAGCAAAGAGGTCAAGGAGCGCAACGAAAAGATCATGGGCGATGAGCCGGTGCACGGTCAATGATGAAATTGTTCGGTAAAAATCCGGTGCTGGAGCGCCTGCGGTCGAACCCCCAGAGCATCCACAGGATCTTTATCCAGCCGGGGCTGCCGGAAGCCGGCTACATCTATAAGAAGGCCAAACAGCACGGGATCCCGGTCATTGTGGTCCACAACGCGAGGCTCGCGAAGATCAACCGGACGAGGAATACACAGGGCGTTTTGGTGGACGTTGATGATTTCACGTATGTTCCTTATGATGAATTGCTCGAGACCGCGAAAGAAAAAAAGCGCACTATTGTTTTTTTGGACAACCTCAATGATCCCCAGAATTTGGGAGCGATCATAAGAAGTTTGGGTTGTCTGGCGGGATTCGCCGTTGTTTTGCCGACACATGATTCGGTCGGTGTCACCGAGGCCGTTTTGCGGGTCTCCTCCGGCGGAGATAATTATGTACCGGTTGCCCGGGTCGCTAATTTGAACAACGCTATCAAGGCGGCCAAAGAAGAAGGGTATACGATCGCTGGAGCTGTCGTTGATGGCGGGCAAAATTTATTTGAAACCAGCTTGCCGTATCCTCTGGGCCTGGTCGTCGGGTCAGAACAGAAGGGGATCCGGGATGTTATTCGCAAGTATCTGGACCTGGAACTGACGATCCCCATGCCCATTCAAACCCTTTCATTTAACGTGGCGCACGCCACAACGATCCTTTGCTATGAAATCGCGAAACAGAAAAAGAACGCCCGCTAGGAACAACAAAGCCGTTTTGAACGCCGTCAATCTTTTTGCCGAAGCGGGACTGCTTAAAAAGATCAAACGCAGCGGCTGGTGGGTGGCCGGCATCAAGGACCCCGAGAGCGTGGCCGAGCATTGTTTTCGCTGCACCGTCATGGCCTATTACATCGCGCATCTGGAAAAAGTCAATGTCAGCAAAGTGATGATCATGGCGCTTTTTAACGACGTGCATGAATCGCGTATCAATGATCTGCACAAGATGGGCCATTTTTACATCGACTTCAAGGAAGCCGAGAAAATGGTCTTTAAGGACCAGATCAAGGATCTGGACAGATCCGTTAAGGGAGAATTGGAAGTCCTGCGTCGAGAATACGAGGCACAGCGGAGCAAAGAAAGTCTTGTGGCCAGAGATGCGGATATCCTCGAATGCCTCCTCCAGGCCAAAGAATATTATGACCACGGCTACCTGAAGGCCGCGAAATTCTTCAAGACCGCGCCGGACCATTTAAAGACAAGGACCGCCCGGCGATTATGGCGGGAGATCCGGCAATGGGACAGCAGCGCCTGGTGGGAGAAGGTCGTCAAGTTTGAACGATAAAATCAGACTAAAGACTAAAGCTCTCATAGCGAGCGATGAACGAGGTATCACAAATATTTTGTTTCAGGTCAATCCGGAAATTCTTGGTCTTTGGTCTTCAGTCTTTAGTCTTTAGTCTTTTTCTGCAAGGCTGCACCACCATGTATAATCCCGCCACGGGCCGCAAAGAATTCATCATGATCTCGACGTCCTCCGAAGTAGAAATGGGCAAAAGCATCCACGAAAGCATCACCCGCAAGTATAAACTTTCCAGGAATATAGCGCAGATCGAGAGGGTCCGCCGTATCGGGGAACACGTGGCCAGGATCTCCGACCGCCAGGATTATGCATATCATTTCTATGTCCTGGAAGACGATGAGATGAACGCGTTCACAACGCCCGGCGGGAATGTTTACGTTTATTCGGGCCTGCTGGATAAACTTAAAAGCGATGATCAGATAGCCTCGGTTTTAGCGCATGAGATCGGACATTGCGCCGCGCGGCATACGGTCAAAAAATTTCAGGCGGCGCTAGGATATGATCTGATCAGCACGATCGCTCTAAACGCTATCGGCGAAGGGACCGCACAGCAGATCGCGCAGTTGAGCTCCGGCGCGGTCATGAATATCATTTTTTCCGCTTATGGCCGCCAGGACGAATACCAGGCGGATCAGCTGGGCGTCAAATACATGTACCGTGCCTGTTTCGATCCGCAGGCCGCCATCGAGACATTCAGGATCCTGGAGGCCGATTCCCAGGGCCCCGACGTTCCGCTTATTTTACGCAGCCATCCCTTTATCCATGACCGTATTAAAATGGTCGAGGAAGAAATTAAATCTTTAGAGCAGAAATACGGGCCGAGTCCTTGCGTTATAGCCCCATAATGGTAGAATGTCTTCATGAAACGTATCGGGATCGCCGCCAGCAAGATCAGTAAAGGGAACGTGGTGTTGTACAATCTTTACGTTGTCCTGATATCTTGCCTGTTCTCTCTTTTTATTTTTATCGCGGCGGGGGCGACGATCGCCCTGGCGCTGATGCTTATCGGGTACATCGGTACCGAGATCATGGGGGTCGAATTTAAGAAGAGCTGGTCTGCAATCATGATGGTCTGCATGACGGCCCTGACGACCATCGTCGCTTTGTTCAACATTTTTGCAATTTTGATCAACGCCAGAATCTCCCGGGCAAGTTTGCGTCCGGACCAAGACAGAAAGAAATGAACATGGAAATCCTGGATATAAACGAATTTTTAGAGAGGATCCAGAACGATAAGGCGCTTTTGTGGGAGCTTTTGGATATTTTTGTCGAAGATTTTCAGCAGAAAAAGAAGCTATTGCACGAGGCCCTGCGCAGCAATGATGCCGTTGAGGTCAGAAAATTGGCCCATGCCCTGAAAGGTTCCGCGGCGAACATATCGGCGCACCAGCTCTCGGGCGTCTTGTTGGAGCTCGAGAAGAAGGGCAAGAACAATACCTTGACCGGTGCCGACGAGCTTCTGGCGGACATGGACAAAAAATTCGAAGCGCTGCTGGTGCGCATCGGCCGCTTGAGAGAAGAATTGCAGTGAGATGGTTCCCGCTCAAACAATTCAGTTCCCTTCAGGTTCTTCTTGTTTTATCCGTGCTAGGCCTCCTGGCCTATGGCCAGACGCTCTGGTATCCTTTCGTGCACGATGAGATCATTTCTATCCAGTATAACCCGCTCATCACACGTTTCGACTGGAACGAAATTATTCATGGCGTGGGGACAGCCGTAATAAAAGGGGGAGAATCATCCGCGCTTAATGCCTATTATCGGCCCTTGCTGGAGTTTTTTTACAGAGTTGAATACGCGCTTTTCGGACTTTATCCCGCCGGGTGGCATCTTTTCAATGTCCTTCTTCATATCGCCAATAGTTTCCTTGTCTACAGCATGGTGAACATGTTCAGCGATAATAAAAAGGGTTTCGCGTTCGCCGTTTCACTTTTCTTTCTTCTTCATCCGGTCCAGACCGAAACAGTGGCCTGCATATCGGGAATTTCCAATTTGTTATTCGCATTTTTTTGTTTTGTCAGTGTTTACCTTTATTATCTGGGACTGCAGCGGGCAGACGCGCGGATATACGGGGGGTCATTGCTGGCTTTTTTTTTCGGTCTTCTGGCGAAAGAGCAGGCGGTGATGCTGCCGATCTTGATCTTTTGGCTCGAAATGGTCGCGGCGCCGCGCGAAGGGCAGCGGCCGTTACGAAGATTCATCCGGGTCAGTGGTTACTTCGTGGTCATTGTTGGATATTTTATCCTGCGTAAATTCCTGATGTCCCACGGCGTTCTGCCGCCGATTCAGTTCAATGGCGAACTTGTCTTAAGGATATTATCGATACCGCGCACGTTACTGATGTATTTGGGGACTGTCTTTTTCCCGCACGATCTGCATTATTACCGGAGTATCGATGTTTTGGAGCCGGTCGGCGACTCGGCGGCCGGCTTGCTGGCCGTTATTTTAACGATCATCCTGATCATGCGGCGCACGCCGCAACCGTACCGGCGGCTGCTTCTTATTGGTGTCGGCTGGTTCATGATCTGCCTGGCGCCGGTCTTGAACATCATAGCGATCATCAATGAATATTCTTTGATATTAACGGCAGAACATTTTCTTTATATGTCTGTGGCCGGCGTTTTGTTGTTTGTTTTTGGATTTGGTCATTTTCTCATAAGCCGGCTGCCGGCGCGCCGGCAAAGCCTCTGTGCCATGGTTGTTGTGGGGGTCTTCGGCCTTGTTTGCCTTGTCATGACGGTACGTCAGAATACCGTTTGGGCAGGACAGGTCCCCTTGATCGAACGAACGGTGCGTTTTGAACCCAATTTCAGCCGCGCGTACATGTTGTTAGGCGATGCCTATGCGACCAAGGGCGAATATGCCAAGGCGATCGTGACTTACCAGCGGGCTCTGGACATTATGCAGGGATATATGGCTAAAACAGAGTATTCCAACCCCAGGGATTTTTATGCCTTATTGATGAAAGAGACTTATGTCAGCATTGCCCGCTGTTTTGACAGGCTCGGGAATGTTATGCAGTCCATTGAGTGGTACGCGCGCGCCGACCGGATCGATCCCGGCCAGGCGGTCGCGCACAATCATTTGGGGGTCGGGTATATGAAGGAACAAAATTACCCAAAGGCCGTCACGGAATTTCAGCAAGCACTTTTGTTCGACGAGAACAATATCATGGCGATGAACAATTTGGCAGTTTGCTATTTGATGACCGGGAGAGAAAATGAGGCCAGAACGATCCTGGAGGCGATCCTGCGTCTTAATCCGAATTCCGTTTTCGCCCGGGAAAATTTGAAGAAATTGTTGCGCTCCCAGGACTCTGGGGGAAAATAAAGACATGAATTTCACCACTTTTTTTATTATCCTGGGCCTTGTTTTTGTTGTCGTCCTTTTGGGGATGCTGGTTTTGATCCCCACTGCCCAGAGGCCGCAAAAGAAAAAAAGAAAGGCGCAAGAAGAAACATTGCCTGCGCCTAAAACGGAACAGGAGACGATCCTGCGGCTACACAAAAGTATTCAGTCTTTACGAACTGAGATCGCGGCCTTAGAGCAGCGGGAAAAGATGAACGAGCACGAACTGACCGTGGAGAAGGTCAAGACCAAGAAGTTGCAGGAAAAATTGTCCCAGGAGCGGGAATGGCATGAGCGGGAACAAAAAGAACTGGATAAGAAAGCCAAGGAGTATCAGCAACTTAAAGATGAATTGTCGAAGGTCCAGGAACAATTCAACTGGGACCATGCCGAAAATATCCGTCAAAAGCAGCAGATCGAAGAGTTGAAGAAAGAATTGGAAGGCCTTCATGGCGGCCGTCGGGCGGCGGAATCCGAGATCGCCCAGCTCAAGGCGAAAAGCGAAAATAACCGTCAGGAGATCACGGATCTGCGCAAGGAGAACATGGAATTAACCAAGAAAAAAGAAGATACCAAATGGATCGCCAAAGCGGACCATGACAAACTGCAGCAAACCTTGAGGGAAAAAGAGAAAGAACTCGAGCGGATCAAGCGAGAATCCAGCAAGTAATGTTCTCGAAACGTACAAACTGGCCGTTATCTTCCAACCGCATTGCCCAAACCCTCGATCAACTTAAGAAGACTGGCGTCCCCATCGTTGACTTAACGGAATCCAACCCCACGCGCTGTGGATTTATTTATCCTTCCACAAAAGTTCTTCAGCCACTGGCCGCTGATAGAAATTTGCGTTACGATCCGCAGCCGCAAGGTTCCCTTGAGTCCCGTGAAGCCATTGCCCGTTATTACAAAAAGCAAGGATGCGAAGTTGCCCCAGAGCGCATATTTTTAACGGCGAGCACCTCGGAAGCTTATTCCTATTTGTTCCGTCTTCTCGCTGATGCTGGAGAAGAAGTGTTGTTCCCGCGGCCCAGCTATCCGCTTTTTCAGTTCTTGGGGGATCTCAACGACGTCACGTTGCGTCATTATTCTCTTGAATATTCGCAGCGCTGGCGCATTGATCTCACGTCGCTTGAAGAGGCGGCGGGACCGAAGACGAAAGCGGTTGTCCTGGTCAACCCTAATAACCCGACGGGGTCGTTTATTAAAAAGGATGAATTGTCCGCTTTGAATCGTATTTGCCGGGCGAAGAATGTCCCGATCATTTCCGACGAGGTCTTCGCGGATTTTGCTTTTCCCGGCAGCAAGGATGTTGTCAGTCTGGTAAATAACGACGCCGTCCTGACGTTTGTTTTGGGAGGTTTGTCGAAAACTCTTCTCTTGCCGCAGATGAAGCTTTCCTGGATCATTGTCAGCGGGCCGGAGGAGTTGGCCAGGGAGGCCTGCCAGCGTCTGGAGATGATCGCGGACACGTATCTTTCGGTCAATACGCCCGTCCAGAACGCCGTTGCCGGGTGGTTATCGCTTAGAGAAGAATTTCAGGCCCCGGTCAAACAACGTACATTAGATAATTTCCGTTTTCTGGAAGAAGCGGTAAAGACGACGAAATGTCAGTTTCTAAAACCCGAAGGCGGCTGGTATGCGGTTTTAAGGATCCCGGATGCTTTGAGCGAAGAGGAATGGACCCTGAAGTTTCTTCAAGAAGATCATGTCTTTGTTCATCCGGGGTATTTTTTTGATTTCGAAAAAGATGGATACTTGGTAGTGAGCCTTTTACCGCCTTCGGATATTTTTCAAGAGGGAATAAAACGGATATTGCAGAGGATCACCCGGGGATCAGCTTGAGTTTTATCTTTATCCGCAACTGCCGGAAGCCCAGAACGGACAACTCGGACAGGCCGGCCCGCCATCAGCACAATGGATCGTATTTCCACCTGATCCCAGCTCATGCCAGTGGATACTCCAGCCATCGGGGCTGATGGCGCTACATACATTGGCCAGCGCTCCATCCACCTGCAGACAGCGATAGGTCATTGTGTCAGCGGGAACATTAAGTTGCAGATTTTGGTTGATGGAAGTGACGTTGGGCATATCGAAGGCCGGGTAGCTGCCGTGTTTTGCTTTATAAATTTTTATTCCGCCAGCTATGCCCTCGAGCTTTACGATGGCAGTCTTTTCCCTGCCTTTTTCCATGGCCTTCTCATAGCTGGGGATGGCGAACCCGGCGATAACGCCGATGATCACGACAACGATGACCAGTTCCATTAAAGTGAAGGATCGTTCTCGATGCACGGTTTCATTCTAGTATAAACAAAGGGGGAATCAACAAAAATACGGTGTTTATCGTTCCAGAATTTTCCGGCGTCGCGGATGAGGCCTTGCAAATTCATTTCGATATGGTAATATAGGAACAACTTAGAATTAACACCTTTGGACCTGGAGTTTTTAATGAGCAAAAGACCTGATTGGGATGAATATTTTTTGAAGCTGGCCATGCTGGCCTCGGAGCGGGCCACGTGCCCGCGGATGCACTGCGGCTGTGTGCTCGTGAAGGACAAAAGGGTCGTTTCCACCGGCTATAACGGTTCGATCCCCGGAGATGAACACTGCGAAGAGGTCGGATGCCTTATTGTGGACAATCATTGCGTCCGCACCGTCCATGCCGAGATGAACGCCATCGTCCAGGCGGCCAAGCGGGGACATCCGATCGACGGCGCCACCGCCTATGTGACCAACATGCCCTGTACTTCCTGCGCCAAGGCCTTGATCACCGCCGGCATCAAACGCGTGGTCGTTTTTTCGGATTATCATGATACGCTGGCGACGCAATTTTTTGCCAAGGCGGGTGTGAAGATCGACAAGCATTCGATCCCCTCAACGGAAATCATCTATAATCTGAAGGATTATTCTTCCGCCCGCTAAGATGAGCACATTGACCGACAGTTCGACGAAGCAAATCAAAGTGCTCATGGCCGAGGATGAATCGGAGGTCTTGAGCATTATGTCGAAAAAGATCGCTGCCGAAGGCTACATCGTCATCACCGCCAACGACGGCGAGGAGGCGTGGGAGAAGATCCAGAAAGAGTCGCCCGATGTGATCGTGCTGGATCTCATCATGCCCAAGCGAAACGGGCTTGAGGTCTTGCGCAGCATCAGGGAGAAGCCGACCTCCGGCCATTGGCAGCCGGTCATTATCGTTTCGGCCAAAAGAGAATTAGAAGACCTGCAGGAAGGTTACGCCCTTGAGGCCGACCATTACATCACCAAGCCTTGCCAGATAGAAGATATCCTTCGGTCGATCAAGCTGATGATCCGTCTTATTCCGCAGCACAAGCGGCCGTCCGTTAACCCGCAAGACAGGGAATGAGGCGCGAAATACGCAACGCCGTATCTGTTTGAAGATATGCAGATCATTTTTTATATAATCATCACGGTCGTTTTGTGCGTTGCCGGTATCCGTTATTTCGAATATAAATCCATTTTTTATCCTGCCCGTTCCATCGCCGCGACCCCCGCCGACATAGGCCTGCCTTTTGAGGGTGTCTTCATGAAAACGCAAGACAACGTGACCATTAACGCCTGGCTGGTCAAATCCTCCCCGGCCAGAGGGACGCTCATTTTTTGCCACGGTAACGCGGGGAATATCGGGGACCGTCTGGAAAAGATCCTCCTTTTTCATCAGATGGGCCTGAATGTTCTGATCATTGATTATCGCGGCTATGGCAAAAGCGAGGGGCGTCCGGGTGAGGCTGGTATTTATAAGGACGCCGTTGCCGCTTACGATTATTTGAGTTCCCGCAGGGACATTGACCGTTCCTCTATTGTCGGATACGGGGCTTCTTTGGGTGGGGCCGTTGTCATTGATCTGGCCACTAAAAGAGATCTGGCGGCTTTGGTCATCCATTCCTCGTTTACCAGCGCCGGGGATATGGCAAAGACGATCTATCCGTTTATTCCGTCGTTTCTTTTGGGCACAAAGCTGGATTCGGTGGCCAAGGTGGGCATCATCACCACGCCTAAATTATTTATTCACAGCCGCGCGGATGAAGTTGTCCCTTTTCGATTGGGGGAGCGGCTTTACCAGGCCGCGGCCAAACCTAAAGAATTCTTGGAGATTTCCGGCGGGCATAACGATACGCCGGTAGACGCGCAGGAAAAAATGGCCCGGGGGATCATCACTTTTTTACGTCAGCACAATATCATCAAGCAATCGGTGAGCGCGTCTAATGAATAAGTTCCTGAAAGTACATCAACAGCGAATTCTTAACAGGACGGGGCGGCCGGTTATTTTAAAGGGCGTCAATTTCGGCGGCTGGCTGATGACGGAAGCCTATATTTTGGGCTCGGCCAATCGTCCGGAAAAAATGTTTCGCCAGGAATTCACGCGGCGTCTGGGGCCAAAGGCGATGGAGGGTTTTGACAAGGCCTTCCGGGAGAATTTTATCCGGGAGGATGATGTCCGTAAAGTAGCGGGATGGGGATTGAATTGTATCCGTGTACCGTTTCATTATCGTGTCGTCGAAGACGCGCCGTTTAGTTATCGCAGCGTTGGCTTGAAGTATCTGGATCAAGTTATAGGTTGGGCGAAGAAACATAAAGTATGGATCATTCTAGACCTGCATGCCGCGCCCGGCGCGCAAAACAAGGACTGGCACGCTGACAGTGACGGCACAGTGCATTTCTGGGACAATAAAAGTTATCAGGAGCGGGTCTACGCGCTTTGGGAATTTCTCGCCGACCGTTACAAAGATGAAAAACAAATCGCTGGATATGACCTTTTGAACGAATCGGTGACCGATAATACAAAGCTTTTGAACCGTTTTTATAAAACATTGATCAAGCGTATCCGGAAAATTGACCGCGATCATATCCTTTTTGTGGAAGCCAACAATTGGGCGACGGACCTTGATTGTCTGGAGGAATTTGACGACGATAATCACGCGTTAAGTATCCATAGTTATGATCCTCCGGCGCTTACCTTTAACTTCGTTCCCAACCGTCGTTATCCCTGTTTTAACGGCCCTGGTCGATGTAATAAATCCACGTTGCGACGGCATATGTCCCAGTACGCGCGCATTTCCCAAAAACGCCGGGTGCCTATTTATCTGGGTGAATTCGGCATCAATTATCGCCAGGGCTTTTTCGGGGAACACGGCTGGCTTAAAGACATGCTGGCGTGTTGTAAGGAATATCAATTTCACTGGACCTACTGGACGTACAAGACGGTCAAAAGCGGCATATTTCCCGACGGCGTTTTAAGTTATTACGATAATCCGGCGTGGGTCAACCGTGCCGGTCCTGCCAGCGGCTTGGAAGCGTATGCCTCCTGCTGGCCTTCCCTGCGCAAAGAAATGATCCGTTCCTGGCGTAGTGATCAATTCCAGATTAACACGCACACCCTCAAGGCCTTGCAGCATGCCGCGCGATAAAATTACCAGTCCGACCAATCCGCACGTTAAAGAGATCGTCCGTCTAAGAACAGGGAAGGACCGTAAAAACACGGGTGTAACCATTGTTGACGGCACGCGCGAGATCCTGCGCGCTTTGGAGAACGGCGTCAAATTTCGAGAATTTTATGTATGCCCGGAATTGCTGGCACGCGACGAAGACGAGAAGCAGTTGCAAACAAAATTATCCGAGTCAAAGGTTCCGGTATTTGAAGTCGCAAAAATCGTTTTCGCCAAGATCGCGTATGGGGATCGGCAGGAAGGCATATTAGGGATTTGTGAAACGCCCAAACGGTCGTTGATGGACCTTCGCTTAAGGTCAAATCCGTTGGTGGTCGTTATTGAGCACGTGGAAAAGCCCGGGAATCTCGGCGCGATCTTGCGCACCTGCGACGCGGCCGGGGTCAGCGGCGTTTTGGTTTGCGACAGCCAAACGGATCTGTATAATCCTAACGTCATCCGCGCGAGCGTGGGGACCATTTTTACCGTGAATACACTCCAGTGTTCGAACGACGAAGCTTTGCGTTTTCTAAAAAATAAGGGGATCAGGATTTATGCCGCGTCGCCGCAGGCGCAAACCGTTTATACTCGAGCGGACTTGGCCGGAGCGGTTGCTTTTGTGCTAGGAAGCGAAGAGAAGGGGTTAAGCGATTTTTGGAAGAACAATGCGGATGCACGTGTCAGAATTCCGATGTTTGGGTCAGCGGATTCATTGAATGTTTCGACATCTGCCGCGATTCTAGTCTATGAAGCTCTTCGACAGCGCAGCTAAAATACGTTTACAGGTTTTTTTGTCTCGTAACGGCGTTTGTTCCCGCCGCAAGGCCTTTGATCTGGTCAAAAGCGGACACGTGAGCGTCAACGGCCGTCAGGTTATCGAACCGTCGACGCCGGTCGACCCGGGCAAAGACAAGATCTGCGTGGATGACAAGGTCATTGCGGCCAAGGCCTGCACCTATATCCTTTTTAATAAGCCGCAGGGATGCGTCACGTCCCGCGAAGACCGCTTCGCGGAGAAAACGGTCTTTGATCTTCTTCCGGCGGAATTTCGGCATCTGGTGCCCGTGGGCCGGCTGGACAAAGATACCGAAGGGTTATTGCTTTTGACCAACGACGGTGATCTGACGCACAAACTGACACATCCGAGATTCGATATTGACAAGACGTACCGGGTCAAAATCACCGGAACGCTGGAGTTAAAGGACAGGCAAGCGCTGGAGAGAGGAGTTGTCGTTGAGGGTCGTCGTACCGCGCCCGCCCGGATCCAGGACGTACGCCGCTCGGGGAACGGCACGGAATTTACCATCACGATCCATGAAGGCCGCAAGCGCCAGATCAGATTGATGGCCGCTCATATTGGTAAAAAAGTCATTTACCTGCAGCGCGTCGCGCAGGGGCCGTTGCGCCTTGGTGTTCTCAAGCTCGGCCGTTGGAGAGAGCTCACGGATAAAGAAATTCAATCACTTCACCAGCTAAAAACAATTTAAATTATGGTCACTCTGAATAATTTAACGATGGGGTTTTCGCAACGGACGCTTTTTAAGGACGTCTCGTTGAGCATTTTCAAAAATGAGAAGATCGGTTTGACCGGTCCTAACGGGACGGGAAAGACGACGCTTTTTTCCATTATTCGCGGCGAGATGGAGCCCGTTACCGGCTCCGTGCAGATCCAAAAAAATATCCACATTGGTTATCTTCCGCAGGAAGCGCACTTTGAATCCAAAAAGACAGTTATGGAAGAGATCATCGAGGGCGATGAGCGTATCGCGGCCTTGATGGAAGAAAAGCGCAAGCTTGAAGACGCCGGCAAGGCGGACAGCCCTCGTTATGGCGATGTCGTCGCGCAGCTCGAAGGGATGGGTATTTACGATCTGGAACACAAGGGCGCGAAGATCCTCGTCGGGCTTGGTTTCAAGGAAGCGGATTTTCACCGGCCGGTCGCGGAATTAAGCGGCGGCTGGCAGATGCGCGTGCTTTTGGCCAAGCTGCTCACGTGTCCGTTTGATCTCTTGCTTTTAGACGAACCTACCAACCACCTGGACCTGGAGGCGACTTTGTGGCTGAAGGATTTTCTGAAGAATTACGATGGGGCTTTTGTCCTGATCTCCCACGACCGCGTGTTGCTCAACGAGGTCACCAATTACACGATCATACTCGAAGGCTCCATAATGACCAAGCTCCGGGGCAATTACGAGACGTACGAAGAGCAGAAGGAGATCCAGAAAAAGACTTTGGAGAAAAAGCAGAAGGTCGTTGAGAAAAAACGTGACCAGCTCGAGCGCTTTGCCCAGCGGTTCCACGCGCAGCCCAATCGCGCTTCCGCGGTGCGCAATAAACGCAAGATGCTCGAGCGCCTGGAGCACATCGATGTGCCCCAGGAGCACAAAAGTATCGGCGAATTCGAATTCTCCGGTGTGCGCCCGGGCGGTTACGTTGTCGCCCATGCCGAGAAGATCAGCAAGGCTTATGGTGAGCGGCGCATTTATCAGGACCTGGATTTTGAGATCATCCGTGGACAAAAGATCTGCTTGGTCGGACCCAATGGCGCGGGAAAATCCACCTTGTTAAAAATGCTCGCCGGCGTTTTGCCGCCGGATTCCGGTACCATCCAGTACGGACACGAAGTGAACGTCGGGTATTTTTCCCAGAAACGCCTCGATGTGCTTGATCCTAACCGTCAGGCCCTAGATGAACTGATGATCTCCGCGCCTTCGGGCACACCCATGTTAAAGGCGAGGAGTCTTTTAGGGTTGTTCAATTTCCACGGGGATGACGTGTTCAAGCAGGTGAAAGTCCTCTCCGGCGGGGAAAAAAGCCGGCTTATTCTGGCGAAGCTTTTGATCAACCCGCCGAACTTCATGTGTCTGGATGAGCCCACAACTCACCTGGACGTCGACGGTGTCAAGGCCCTGACGACGGCGTTCCAGGAATTTGGCGGAACCTTGTGTTTTATCAGCCACGATCTGTATTTTATCAAAGAGATCGCCACAACGATCGTGGAAACGCACAACGGTCAATTGAAAACGTATCTTGGCGGGCTGGATTATTATTTGGAAAAAAGACGCGAACAAGCCGCGCAGGATCAGCAAAGTTCGGGTAAAGATGCCGAGAACCGAAAAAAGAAAGAAAAAGCCGCGAAGTCCCATGATGCCGCGATGCCGCCGCATTTGAAAGAATTGCACGACCGTCATCAACAAGCGTTAAAAAGGGTCAAAGAGATCAAAAACACCATAAAGGAACTTGAACAGGAGCAGAAAGACCTTGAAACCGAGAGTTATATTAAGGGTCGCAGTCTTTCAGAATCCTTTGGCCGAGACCCGGCAACGCTCAAGGAATACGGCCAGCGCCTGAAGTTCATCCAGCAACGTTTAAGAGAGATCGCAAGCACTTTGACGAAATTAAGGGAAGAGAAGGAAAGAATCGAGAAAGCGTGATATATTAAAGGCGAGTGATGAAAGATTTAAATAAAAGTTCGGCAAGTTTGGTACATCGTACATCGTACATTGTACATCGAAGTACGAAGTACGATCAACGATGGACGGCTCTCTTGATAATTATATTTTTTATCACCGGCTGCGCCAAACTTCAACATATGGACCAGCTTTTGACCCTTAAGGCTGTTTCCGACGAGCAGACCCGGATGGGAAAAGAGATCCAGCATCAGGATGTGAAGTTCGAACGTCTTGTTGCCGCTGTTGAGGAAGGCTCAATTGCTAAGTATAAAAGCCAGAAAAGCGTCACCGGGCAATTCGGTCCGCCGATCTTTACAGAAAAGGTTGAGGAAGACGGCCAGCCGCTCGAGGTTTGGGTTTACCGTTACGCCGCACAATTCTTCGATTCTCCGAAAGTTTATCTCTATTGGGACCAATCCGGGCAGCTAGTTCAGTGGAAATATGAGGAGGGCCAAGACAATGGGAAAATCGAGCAAGAAGCCACGTCAAAAATTTGACCCAAAGAAATTCAGCGCCCCGGAAGGCCCACCCGTTAAAAAAGAGAAAGATTGGTCATTTGAAGATATCGCGCGTTCCAAAACTCATCGGCGGTAACGATGAGCCGCAGCACAAAGACCAGTCTTCTTCAAATCTACCGAAAGTTACATAAAGAATTCGGTCCGCAATACTGGTGGCCGGCAAAGACGCAGTTTGAGGTCATCGTCGGCGCCATCCTGACGCAGAATACCAACTGGGGCAACGTCGAGAAAGCCATCTATCGTCTAAAAGCTGCAGGAGTTCTCTCAGAGCGCGCCCTGCGCGATGTCCCACTTACGAAACTCGCCGCGCTTATCAAACCCGCCGGTTATTTCAACGTCAAAGCCCGGCGTCTTAAGAATTTCATGCGATTTCTGTTCGATGAATATGACGGTAGTCTCAAGGCGATGGGACGGGAAGAATTATCACATCTGCGACACAAGCTTTTAAAGGTCAACGGCATCGGCCCCGAGACGGCGGATTCTATTTTGCTTTACGCGCTCGACAAACCCGTCTTTGTCGTGGACGCGTACACCAAACGATTTCTCTACCGGCATAACCTGGTTGACCGTAAGGCCGATTATCATCAAATCCAGGAGTTGTTCATGGGCGGGTTTGACCATGATGCGGCGATGTTTAACGAATATCACGCCTTGATCGTCGCTTTAGGAAAAAATTATTGCAAGCCCACACCTTCCTGCGAGCAGTGCCCTTTGAATCGTATCCGATATTCCCTCGCATCCAAATGCAGCTCCTGCCATCGCGCGTTTTTAAATGACGACAAACGGATCACAACGCGATCCGGCCTGCGTTGTCTTGATTGTTAAACGCCCTTTTGATCAATTTCGCATGGTGAATTGCCGCTTTACAGTCCGAGGGTGCGGGAGGTATAATAAACCCCAAACAACCTTCAACGAAAGGAAGAACCCCATGTACCCGATCTGTCCATTTTCCAGTAACGCGATGACCGGAAGCATCCTTTGCTTCGGTATCAAGATCTTTTTGCTCATCTGGGTCGTCTTTGTCCCGATCGCCATTACTTCGCGTTTGGAGAAAATTATCAAGCTGCTTCAAGAAAAGAAATAGTTAAGGTTCTATGTTTCTGACAATCCTCTTGGTCCTCAATACTCTCCTCTTGATCGCTCTGCTGGTGCGTGCGTTGACGCCGCGTAAAGACGGCGACCGTGTGGAACGGCTGGTGCGCGAGGAAATGGCCACCAACCGCCGTGAGTCCGCTCAAAGTATCCACGCGTTCGCCGATCAGCTGTTGAAGTTGACCGATATGAACGAGCGCAAGCTTGAGAAGGTCCGGGAGGTCGTCGAAACCCGCTTGCAGGCACTGCAGGAAGATAACAGCAATAAACTCGAGAAAATACGTGAGACGGTCGATGAAAAGTTGCACTCCACTCTCGAGAAGCGCCTGGGGGAATCGTTTAAAGTCGTCAGCGATCGGCTGGAGAAGGTGCACGCCGGGTTGGGGGAAATGCAGAGCCTCGCCTCCGGCGTCGGCGATCTCAAGAGAGTGTTGACCAACGTCAAGACCCGCGGGACGTGGGGAGAGATCCAGCTTGGAAATCTTCTCGAACAAATGTTGACGGTGGATCAATACGAACGTAATGTGGTGACCAAACAGGGAAGCCGCGATCCAGTCGAATTCGCCATCAAGCTGCCAGGGCGTGACGGCAAAGTCGTTTATATTCCTATCGACGCAAAATTTCCCAAAGAGGATTATGAACGTTTATTGCAAGCGCAGGATGAAAGCAATGCGGCCCTGGTAGAAGAGCAGCAAAAGGCCATCGAGAACAGGATCAAGCTGGAAGCGAAAAAGATCCGGGATAAATATATCGATCCGCCGCAGACGACGGATTTCGCCATTATGTATCTTCCCATTGAAGGGCTTTACGCCGAGGTGTTGCGCCGGCCCGGATTGCATGAACAATTGCAAAGAGATTTTCGGGTCACGATCGCCGGACCGACGACGATCACGGCACATCTCAACGCTTTGCAGATGGGGTTCCGTACGCTTGCCGTCGAGAAACGGGCCAGCGAGGTCTGGCAGCTTCTGGGAGCGGTAAGAAATGAATTTGTCAAATTCGGCGATATCCTGGATAAGACGCATACACGTTTAAAGCAGGCCAGCGAAGAGATCGAATCGGCCACGCGCAAATCACGCACCATCGAACGAAAATTAAAAGACGTCCAGGAATCACCCGCCTTGCCAGACCAGCCCGTCTTAGGGCAGGATAGGACTGTTAATGCTTCCCGCGAACCGTTTGATGACGACGCAATCCTTCCGTGATTTTTTTCCGCCGCACGTGGTGACCTTTACCAGCGACCGCAGCACCGACTTTAAATTGTCGGATAGTTCAACGCCGCTTACCCGGGCGCAGGGCGCGTCTTTGGCGCGGCAACTGGGATTTCGTTTGCCCGAGATCTTGACGATCCGACAGGTACACGGCAACAAGATCATTATGGCGGCTCGACCCGCGACCCGTCGCAGCGCGACATTGGAAGATGCCGACGGGATATTGACGGACCGTCGCGACCTGGTTATTGCGATACGCACCGCGGATTGTCTTTCAATATTTTTATATGATCCCCAGCACGAAGTCATTGGCCTTCTCCACGCGGGCTGGCGCGGGACGCAACAGAGGATCGTTGCGCAGGCGATTACGCTCATGCGTAAACAATGGAAATCGAATCCAGGAGATCTGCGGGTCGCCTTTGGCCCGGCGATCCATTCCTGCTGTTATCGCGTCGGCGCGTCGTTCCGGGAACATTTCCCTAAAGAAACGGTTAAACGCAAGCAGGGATATTTTTTCGACCTGCCGGAGGCCAACAAAAATCAGCTCATCGCGTCAAGGGTCAATGCCGCGAATATCCTGGATTGCGCCGTGTGCACCCATTGCGAAACAGAATGCTTTTCTTATCGTCGCGAAGGCGATGCCGCGGGCAGAATGATCTCTTTGATGATGCTCAAAAAATAGGAGTTTGCGCGATGCATATCGTTATCCTTGTCACGGCCAAAGACGAGGCCCAAGCCCAAAAAATCGCCGAGAAGCTTGTTGTGGAGAAATTGGTCGCCTGCGCCAACATTGTGCCGGGGGTCCAGTCGATCTTCCGCTGGAAGGGTAAGGTTGACCGGGCGCAAGAGGTCCTGCTTGTTCTAAAATCCCGCCGACGGCATTTTCCCCTTATTGTCAAGACCGTTAAGGCCTTGCACAGTTACGACGTACCGGAAGTCATCGCCCTGCCGATTGTCGAAGGAAATAAAGATTATTTGAACTGGTTGACGGAGTCGACGTAAGCTTGGTTACTGGCTTTTTTGCGGGAGATTGCTCGTGATCTTGGCTTGTTGTCGCAGGTCATTTAAAAAGTCGTTGAAGGTCTGGGCCCGGCGTTCGTTAAGAAGCTTCTCGGAGAGAGATTGTTTCTTTTCTGCAAATTGTTTTTCATCGGCCGGAACGCGCGAATCAAGATGAACAACGCTGTATCCCGTTTCGGTAGCGACGACACCGCTGAGGTTATTCTGTTCGGTTAAAGCAAAAGAGGCATCCTGAAATTCCCTGGAAATACCAACGACCGGCAGATACTCGCCGCGGCCAAAAACCGGCGTTTGATGGACTTCCAATCCCGCATCTTTGACCGTTTGGGCGAAATCTTTTAATTCTGTTTTAGCGAACGCGTCCCGGATGAGTTTGAGATATTCTTCCGTTTTTTCCCTAGCAATGGCCTTTGCCTTATTTTTCCGCAGGGCCTCGGCGACTTTTTCGGTGACATCCTTGTATCCAGGGATATAGGCGTCCTTTTTTTCCTTGATCTTGACGATCAGCATTCCCTGTGGCGTTTCAAAAGGATCATTGACGGCATTTTTGTCCATCTGGAACAGCTTGATGAGCAATTCGTAGGGCCAGCCCAGGACGAGATCAGGTTGTTCCATGCTGAAAAATCCGCTCGATCTGACCTCGACATTGTTTTTTTGTCCCGCGACCTGCATATCCGGGTTGACGAGCAAGTCCTGGAAAATGGCGTTGGCTTTATCACGCACGGGTTTTTTCATTTCTTCAGTAACGGTTGGTGTCTGGTCGGCAGCCGTTGCCGGTTTTGTCGCCTCCGGCGCCGTTTCTTCCTTTGGTGGTTCCGGTTTCGCCGCGGCCGATAGGCTCCCTGCGGGAGGAGGGAAATCCAAGGTAATGTATTCAACGTTTATGGTCGAAGGGACAATGAATTCGTTTTTGTTTTGCGTGTAGTAATTTTGGGCTTCTTCATCATTGAGGGAAACATCTTTCTGGAACCGTTCGGGCGTGACCAGAATATAGCTGACCTGGGTCTTTTCGTTCTCCCGCTTAAAGGCCTCGAGAACTTCCGCGTCAGTCACGGTCACCGGGGCGGTTATCTGTTGAAATAAGGTGATGAATTTGAGGTTATCACGGATGCCTTCTTCGAAGTCACGGGCCGATATGCGGAAAGCATAACGCAAGATGTCATTATAGAGAAGAGGGTCGAAGTGGCCATCACGCTGAAAAAATGCGTATTCTCCGATCGTCTGGACGACTTCGCTGTCGCTCGCCTTGATCCTTCTTTTGGCCGCCTCGCGCAGGAGAATAAGCCGGTCCCACGTTTCGGCTTCCAGGTTCAGATAGCGGGAAATTTCGTTGAACTTGTCCCCGAAGCGGATGAGCGCCTGGGTATAAACTGCCTGGTAAGCTTTGCTAAAGTCCTCCGCGGAGATTTTTTTCCCGAATATGGTACCTGCCGAATCGACAGGTTTTTTATTGGTTACAAGGTAAGCGGTCCCGAAGAACCCGAAGGAAAGGATGATGATTACCGCAATGACCCAAAGGACCTTTTTGGCGAAGCCTTTCTTGCGTAACAGTTTTAGCATAATTGACCTTTATTGATAGGCGCGGTATCGGTATTGAAAATTAGGGTTGATTATATCTGTTCGATATGTTTTTGACAAGATATTTTAACGCGAATTCGGATCTTGCGCAGGGTTGTAAAGGCGGCTGTTGGGTATTATACTTATAATGTCTTAGGAAATTGCTTTACAACGCCGGGGGGCAAAGATATAATAATTTACTTTTTGAACCATAAAATAAAGGCTTAGGGTGCAATAAGATGCGTAAATTGAAGTTGGGATTACCCAAAGGAAGTCTTCAGGAAGCGACCATCAAGGTGTTCGAGCATGCCGGATTCAAGATTTATGTCTCCGGGCGTTCCTATTTTCCTTCCATTGATGATCCGGAGATCGAGCCGGTCCTTCTGCGGGCGCAGGAAATGTCCCGCTATGTAGAGGAAGAGGCCCTGGATTGCGGGATAACGGGGGCGGACTGGATCATGGAAAACGGTTCCAAGGTGATTTCTCTGGCGGAACTTGTTTATGCCAAACAAAGCTCCGGGAAGGTGCGCTGGGTCCTCGCTGTGCCCGAAAAAACATCGATCACTTCAGTAAAGGATCTGCAGGGCAAACGGATCGCCACCGAGCTCGTCAACGTGACCAAACAATACCTGAAAAAGAATAAGGTCAGGGCGGATGTGGAATTCAGCTGGGGGGCGACCGAAGCCAAGGTCGCCGATGGGTTAGTCGATGCTGTCGTTGAACTGACCGAGACCGGCAGCAGCCTGCGGGCGCACAAGTTGCGGGTCATCGGGGAAGTTTGCGAGTCCACCACCCAATTTATCGCCAATAAAAAGGCCGCGCAGGACCCGTGGAAGAAGAAAAAGATGGACCAGATCACCATGTTGCTTAAAGGGGCGATCACGGCCAATAATATGGTGGGCTTGAAGATGAACGTGCGCAAGAACGACCTGAGCAAGATCTTGGACCTTTTAACGTCGTTGAAGAACCCGACGATCTCCAGTTTAAGCGACAAGAACTGGCTGGCCATTGAAACCGTTATCGATGAAGGAACGGTGCGCACCTTGATCCCGGGCTTAAAGAAGGCGGGAGCGCAGGGGATCATCGAATATCCTTTGAATAAAGTCATTTATTAAAACTAAGGAGAATCAACGTATGCCGTGCGGCAGGAAAAGAAAAAGACGAAAGATCAGAACGCATAAGCGTAAGAAGTTACGAAAGTCACTTCGGCAGTTGAAGAAACGTGACTGGAAGTAGTCTTTCTTTCGGCGAGTTAACCGGAGGGACTATTTTTCAGACCACGACGAGGCGATTATGCACCGAACAAAAATTGTTCTAATTTTGGTTTGCGTGGGGATTTGTCTGATGGCGTTCGTGCGCCCGCCTTCGGCCAGCGCGTTCGCCAATGAAGATCGCATCGCTTTGGCCAAAGGATTGGCCCATTATATCATGGGATACCGGGACGATCTTCTGGGGCAGACCAACCATGCCGTTTTGGAATACGAGAAAGCCGCGCAATTCGATGAAAGCGGTTATCTCATCCATTTGCGCCTGGGCACCGGTTACGCGCGGTTGAATATGCTCTCCGAGGCGATCGATCAGCTGCAGGTCGTCCACCAGCTGAACCCCGAAGACATGCAATCCCATTATCTGCAGGCGCTCATCTATTCCAATCAACGGCAGTATGATGATGCCGCCCGGGAATATGAGATCATCCTCAAGACGTTTTCCAAGGAGGAGCCGCAAAATATCGAGATCTACGGTTATCTGGGGCAGTTGTATTATTCGCAGCGAAAATACGATCAGGCCATCGAACAGTTCGAGAAGATCCTGGCCGTTGAGTCCAACAATGCCGATGTGATGTATATGTTGGGGTCTTTGTATTTGGAAACCAATCAGAGAGAACGCGCCATTACAATTCTAAAGAAATCGATCAGCATCGATCCTGAACACGATGGGAGCCTTAACACTCTTGGCTACCTTTATACGGAAGACGGAAAAAATTTGGACGAGGCAATGGGTTTTATCCAGCGCGCGCTCGCTATCGCCCCGGAGAACGGAGCTTATCTCGATAGCCTGGGATGGGCTTATTACAAAAAGGGCATGTATGACAAGGCGCTGGAAACTCTTCATAAAGCTGATGCCATTTTAAAAGACCCCGTGATCTATGAACATATCGGTGATGTGTGCAGCAAGCTCAACCGGAGCGATGAGGCGGTAAAATACTGGAAGCTTTCCCTGGAACTCTTGCCCGAACAAGCCAGTGTCCTTCAGAAGATAGAATCCGTCGAGAATAGACGGGTGAGTAAATAATTACTGATTAGCGATCGAGACCCTCCTTCATGCGCCGCATCCGTTTATCATCGCCTGCCAAATTAAATCTTTTTCTTAAAGTCCTCAACAAAAGACCAGACGGTTTTCATAATATTTCCACGGTTTTCGAACGTATTGATCTAAGCGACGAGATCCGTCTACGGCTTAACTCTTCCGGGGCCATCCGCATCGATTGTACCCATCTGCAGGTGCCACGCGGCCCCAAAAATCTTGTCTATCAAGCTGCAAAACTTCTTCGGGACGATTTTCACATCAAAGAAGGCGTGAATATTCATATTAAAAAAAATATTCCTGTGGCGGCCGGCCTTGGTGGTGGTTCGAGCAACGCGGCCACGGTGCTCAAGGGGCTTAATGAGCTTTGGAAGCTTCGTATGAGCCGATCCCAGCTGTTGTCGTATGCCCGGCGCCTGGGCAGCGACGTGGCTTTTTTTCTTTACGATTGTCCGTGGGCCCTGGGGACACAGCGCGGCGATTTGATCCAAAAACTCGACATTAAGACGAAATTATGGCATGTTCTGGTCGTTCCTTGCGTCAAAATTTACTCCGGGCAGGTCTATGGCGGATTGGGGTTACGATCGGGCCCGGGGGCCCCTAGGAAGGTGTTGACAAAGAGAAATGATAATGCTAGTATTTTCATCCATCATTTACGGCACTCTGATGTTACGCAGATTGGAAAGAGCCTGGTGAATGATCTGGAAAGGGTTGTCCTGCTCCTTGTTCCGCATTTAGAAAAGCTTGAACAGCGACTAAAATCGTTGGATACAGAGGGAGTTATGATATCAGGCAGCGGCCCTTGTGTCTTTGCGGTAACGAAAACGCAGCAGCAGGCGAAAGATATTCAGCGGATTTTATCCCGGCGTTTTAGCCGGGTATTTGTGGCAAAAACCCTCTAGAAGTGTCGCTGGTACGGTGAGCGAAGGAGCCGGGTGCCATGGAGATTACCGAGATCCGTGTCTTTTTAAAAGAAGGCCAGGATAAGAAACTCAAGGCCTATGTCACCGTGACCTTTGACAATGTGTTTGTGGTACGCAATATAAAAGTCATCCAGAGCTCTGAAGTGCTATTTATCGCGATGCCGTCGCGGAAAGTGAAGAATATTTGCCCGAGGTGTCATTTTAAGAACGAAGCGGGAAGCAGGTATTGCAATCATTGCGGGGGAACGATCCCGCTGGATGCCGGGGAGATCAAGACGACGGATGCCAAGGCGGATCATCGGGATATCGCTCATCCCATCACCCAGCAGTTCCGTGAATATCTGCAGATCAGCATTCTCGAGGCCTACAAAAAAGAAGTTGCCACAGGCAAACGTTCTGGCAGTTTTGCGGAAGAAGTGACATCGCAGATCGAGGAATAGGTTCCTCGCGCAAGCTGCATATGTTCGGGGAATACGGGCATTTTTGTGCCTCTTTGCGGTTGATAGATGTTATGGTTTGCCCGGTGGTGTAATTGGTAACACAGCAGAATTTGGATCTGCTTTTCCAGGTTCGAGTCCTGGCTGGGCAGTACTTCAATGCAGAATCTAAAGACAGTTATTTTGGCGGCGGGGAAGGGGACGCGGATGAAATCCGATTGTCCCAAAGCGTTGCACGAAGTTTGTGGTAAGCCGATCATCGAATATGTTCTCGATGTCGCTCAGGCGGCCGGTTCTTTGAAAACTTATGTTGTGGTCGGACACAAGGGTGATCTTGTTAAGAAAAGAATTGGCGCCGGGCTGATCATGGTCAGGCAGCCGAAATTATCCGGAACGGCGGATGCGGTACGGCGCGTGGCCGGGCACCTGAAGAATTATCGCGGCGATGTGCTTATTCTGTGCGGTGATACGCCGCTGTTAAATAAGGCGGTCATCAAAGAACTCGTCGGCAAGCACAAGAGATCAAAGGCAGTATGCACATTTTTGACCGCTACGGTGGATGACCCGCAGGGGTATGGACGTGTTATCCGCAATGAGCGAGGGGATGTCGTTGCGATACGGGAAGATAAAGATGCTGTTGAATATGAAAAAGACATTGCGGAGATCAACGTCGGCGTTTATTGTGTACGCAGCCGTGAGTTGTTCGGTGCTTTAAGGCGCATTCGGCTCAATGAAAAGAAAAAAGAATTTTATTTAACCGATATCATTGATCTGTTCCATCGGGACGGATCAAGGGTTGGAACAGTGAGTACGGAGGATCCGGTGGAAGGGTTGGGTGTCAATATGAAAGAAGATTTGGCCGTGGCCGAGCGCGTGATCCGCGAACGGATCTTGAAAAATTTTATGCGTGACGGCGTCACGATCGTGGACCCAGCGACGACCTATATCGACGCCGACGTCAAGATCGGGAAAGATACTTGTATTCGTCCTTTTACGATCATCGAAAAGGATGTGCGCATCGGTGACCGGTGCGTGATCGGCCCCTTCGCGCGGTTACGCCCGGGTGTCCGGCTAGGCAATGGCGTTGAGATCGGGAATTTTACGGAAGTTTCCCGTACGCAGATCGGCAATAAAACGCTCATGAAGCATTTTAGTTTTTTGGGCGACGCGCTGGTTGGATCAGATGTCAATATCGGCGCCGGCACCATCACGGCGAATTTCGACGGCGTGCGCAAGAATCAGACAAGGATCGGCAATGGCGCTTTTATCGGTTCGGATTCCATTTTGATCGCGCCGGTGAAGATCGGGAATAAGGCCGTAGTCGGTGCGGGCAGTGTTGTGACTAAAGGGAAAGTCGTTCCGGATGGCGGTATGGCCGTCGGGGTTCCGGCAAAGATCAAGGCAAGGAGAAAACGGGGATGAACGGTCTGGCGATTTTTTCGGGAAATGCGAATCCGGAATTGGCAAAAGCGATTTGTGAGCATTTGAACGTTTCTTTGACGAATGTTTTAGTGGCGCGTTTTAGTGAAGGCGAGACCAGGGTCGAGATCAAGGAGAACATCCGCGGCAAGGACGTTTTTATCATCCAGCCGACGTGTCCGCCGCCCAATGAAAATTTGATGGAGCTTTTGGTCTTGATCGATGCGGCTCGACGCGCTTCGGCTGACCGCATTACGGCCGTTTTGCCGTATTACGGCTACGCGCGCCAGGACCGCAAGGATCAGCCGCGGGTGCCCATCACGGCAAAGCTGGTCGCCAATTTGATCGTTGCCGCCGGTGCCAACCGTGTTTTGACAATGGACCTGCACGCCAACCAGATCCAGGGGTTCTTTGATATCCCCGTGGACCATTTGTACGCCATCAACGCCTTGTGCGATTATTTCAAGACGAAAAAGTTGACGAATCTGGTCGTTGTTTCGCCGGATGTCGGGGGCATCAAAATGGCGCGGGCGTACGCCAAGCGTCTGGACGCGGGGTTGGCGATCGTCGACAAACGGCGCAGCAGTCCGGATAAAACGGAAGTGATGCATATCTTGGGAAATGTGAAAGGGAAAAACGCGGTTTTAGTCGATGATATTATCGCCACGGGCGGTTCCATGGTGGAGGCCGTTGAGGCATTGACCAAAGAAGGCGTCAAGGATGTTTACGCGGCAGTGAGCCACGGCATTCTTTCCGGACCGGCGATCGAGCGTATTGCGAATTGTAAGGCGCTAAAAGAGGTGGTCATTACGGACAGCGTTCCGTTAGGAAAATCGAAGAAGATCTCCAAAATCAAGGTGGTGACGATAGCGCATTTGCTCGGGGAGGCTATCCATCGAATTCACGATGAAGAATCCATCAGTTGTTTATTTGAGGAAACACGATAAAGAAGGTGGTTGGTTAAAATGGAAGAGATTAAATTAGATGTTCAAGTACGTGCCCAGGTAGGAAGCCGCAGGATCAAACAAATAAGACGGGAAAATGCCGTTCCGGCCATCGTGTATGGCGGTGAAACCAAGCCCACCAGCATCAAGGTGGACCGCAGCAATTATGAGCGTATTATGCGGCATCATCACGGTCAAAGCGTGATTTTTCGTCTCAATGTGCTGGATGGCGAGAAAAAGTTGAAAGATTATTCCGTGATCGTGAAAGAGGAGCAGCACGACCCGGTCTCGGACAGATTGCTGCACATCGACTTTAACCGGATTTCTCTCACCAAAGAGCTTGAGGTTAAAGTTCCTATTGAGACCAAAGGTGACCCGGTCGGCGTCAAACGCGACGGCGGTTCGCTGGAACATATCCTCTGGGAATTGCCGGTTATTTGCTTGCCGACAAAAATCCCGCAAAAAATTGTCGTTGAGGTCGGCCATTTGTTGATCGGTGACGCCATTCATGTCAAGGATATCACTTTGCCCGAAGGCGTCAGGACCAAGCAGGATCCTGACACCATTTTGGTTTCGGTCATTCCTCCAATGAAGGAAGAAGCGATGGCACCGGCGGAAGGTGGCCCGACAGAACCTGAAGTTATGAAAGAAAAGAAGCCGGAGGCTGGTGAAACTAAAGAAGGTGAAAAAGCCGAAGGCAAGAAAGAAGAAAAGACAGAACCAAAGGCCAAGGAACAAAAAGAAAAGGCTAAAGAATAGCTTTTGAGGATCGAGTATTGTCCGGATCACGGCTCATTGTAGGGTTAGGGAATCCCGGCAGGGATCATGAATATACGCGGCATAACTTGGGATTCCTTGTCGTGGAGCATTTAGCGCAGAAAAATAATCTGCGCTTTCGCAAAAGTTCTTTTACGAACGGTTTAACGGCAGAAGGTAAGGTGGCGGGCAATGATCTGTGTTGCCTTTTACCTTCGACGTATATGAACAACAGTGGCCTGGCCGTTAAACAGATTGTTCTGAACAAGAATTTAGACCACACGGACATTTTAATTGTCTGCGATGATTTTCATCTTGAATTCGGACAGATCCGTATCCGCGATAAAGGCAGTGACGGTGGCCATAACGGATTAACTTCGGTCATTGAGCATTTGGGAACGCAGGATTTTGCCCGGTTACGCCTGGGGATCGGCACGCCATCCAAGGGGCAGGAATCGGTCGATTATGTTTTGGGAAAATGGACGGCCGGGGAAGAAAAACAGCTGGATGAATTCATCGATCGGGCGACCGATTGTTGCGGTGTCTGGCTGCAGGAAGGCATCAATAAGGCAATGGATCAATTTAACGGGAGGTCGTAAGCAAGCATGAAAACTGAAACATTGAGAAAATATGAATTAATGATCATCGTGGATGCGAAACTCACCAACGAAGATAAGGAAGCTGTCCGCCGTGAAGCGACCGAAATTGTCACCAAGGCCGGCGGAAAGGTCATCAACAGCCAAGTCTGGTTTGAGAAACAGAAGTTTTCTTTTTCTATAAAAAAGTGCGCTGAAGGGACGTATTATCTGGTCAATTTTGAAGGAGAGGGCACAGCCATCAGCCCGATCCGGTCCAATTTGAAACTTAATGAGCGGATCTTGCGTTTTGCCGTCACGAAAGTCGATTAATAAGCGAAGGCCGCTCCACCAAATTCTTGAGAAATTTGGCGAGGCGAACCTCGCCATAAAATTATAAAAGGCAGGAGGCGGAAATGGCGAATTTGAACAAGGTTTTCTTGATCGGGAATTTGACACGAGACCCGGAATTACGTTACACCCCCAACGGAACGGCGGTGGCCAATTTGGGTTTGGCGGTCAACAGAAGATTCAAGGACAGCAGCGGAGAATTAAAGGAAGAGGTTTGTTTTCTGACGGTAACGGTTTGGGACAAACAGGCAGAGGCCTGTTGCCAGTATTTGCAAAAGGGACGGCCGGTTTTTGTCGAAGGGGTCCTGCAGTCCAGATTTTGGGAAACCAACGACGGGCAAAAGCGTAGCGCCATTGACGTGCGCGCCGAGCGCGTCCAGTTTTTGGGAAATTATGGACCTAAAGAGAAAGAAGCCGAAAAAGCGGCGGATATGCAGACGGCCGAGGCGACGCCGCAGCAACCACAACCCAGCGAGGCCATTAAGCCGGAAGATATTGCTTGGGATGAATAAAGATAATTTATTAAAACGGAGGTAAAAGTTGGCTATTCCACGCGAACGAGATCGGGATCGAGATCGGGATCGAGATCAAAAAGATGGTGGCAAGAAAAAATTCAGGACACCGTTGGTGCGGTATCATCTTCCCGCCGATGCGGTGCTTGATTATAAGAATATCGGGTTGTTGCAGAAATACCTTAATGACCGCGGGAAGATCGTTCCCCGGCGTATAACGGGCATTTCGGCAAAAGACCAGCGGAAATTGGTCAGCGCCATCAAAAAAGCGAGATTTCTGTCGCTTCTGACGACAGGCCGGGTAAGAAATCGGGAAAATCGTTATTAAAGACATAAGGACGGTCCATCATGGAAGTTATCTTGTCACAGGACGTTCCCAAACTGGGAAAAACAGGCGATGTGGTTAAGGTCAAAGAGGGATATGCCCGGAATTTTTTGCTTCCTCGCAAGCTGGCCGCTGTGGCCACGCCGGGGAATCTCAAGAGGATCGAGCAGCTCGAAAAAAAGCGTAAAGTAGAACACGAGCACCGGAAGGCCGAGGCCGAACAGTTAGCCGAGAAACTCAACAGGCTTTCCTGCACGGTCAATGTGGAAGTCAATGACTTAGAAAAGCTCTATGGCGCCGTATCGGAACCCGATATCGTCAAGGCCTTGGAAGCTGAAGGGTTTGCTGTTGAGAAGCGGCAGATCATTATCGAGAAACCCATTGAAGAATTAGGTATTTTTGAAGTCGGTATCAAACTCCATCCTGATGTGACGGCGAAAATACGCTTATGGGTCACCAAGAAATAAGGGTCCCCCCTCAGAACATCGACGCTGAAAAATCCGTTCTGGGCTCTTTATTGATCGATGAAGAAGCCATTGGCGCGGCCATCGAGATTTTAGACGAAGCATGGTTCTACGAGCAATCCCACCGGCAGATCTTCCGTGCGATCCTTGAGCTTTATAACCAACGTAAAAACGTTGATCTGATCACGCTTTCCGACAAGCTCAAAGGTGACGGTATCCTCGAGCAGATAGGCGGTGTTTCCTATCTTTCTTTTCTGATCGACCTTGTCCCCAGCGCGGCTAATGTCGAACATTACGCCAACATCGTCAAAGAAAAGGGCGTTTTGCGCCGGCTCATCAAGAACGCCACCAACATCATTGCCGAAAGTTACGAATCCACCGGCAATAGTGATGAGGTGGTCGACAACGCCGAAAGGCTTATTTTCGAAGTCGCCGACCTCAAACAGAGGACCCAGTCCGTCCATATTAAAGACCTTGTCAGGCAAAGTATCGAGAAGCTTGATTTTCTCTACCAGCGCAAACAGCATGTTACGGGGATCCCGACCGGATTTGAAAAGTTCGACCATATGACATCAGGGCTGCAGAATTCCGATCTGATCATCATCGCCGGCCGTCCATCGATGGGCAAAAGCGCCTTGGCCATCTCAATGGCGGAATATGTGGGGATAGAACAAAAGCAGGGTGTCGCCGTTTTCAGTTTGGAGATGTCGAAAGAGCAACTGGTGCAAAGGATGTTGTGTTCCCAGGCAAGGGTCGACGCGCATAAGGTCAGAAGCGGGTTTCTCGCCCCGGCCGACTGGCCCAAGCTGAC